>Ga0209061_1002354_pt1 | contig 24565 bp, 17 predicted proteins | sample Coa_R1_10_FD_187157 | JGI IMG/M metagenome (GOLD analysis project Ga0209061, IMG submission 187157) | Surface soil microbial communities from Centralia Pennsylvania, which are recovering from an underground coalmine fire - Coalmine... | ecosystem: Environmental > Terrestrial > Soil >...
CGCAACCAACACGCCAGGGATCGGCGCGACAGCGACTGGTGGGCCAGGGAACACGCCTGCGCCAGGCACAACCACCACGCCCAACCCCAAAGCGACGCACACGCCAACCGGTGTCCCCACCGGCACACCTACCGGCACGGTGACGCCAGGGCCATTGCCCACACCCACCGACACACCGCCCCCTGGCTCAACGCCCACGCCGACGCCGCAGCCCGGCACGCCCCCACCCACGCCAGCGCCCGGCGATCCCAACGTGAGCGCGAATCCATCAGGGACATCGCAGCGGTGTACTTTGAGTGGTGTGTCGTCGTTTAGCGTCGTGATCACAAATAGTGGTCACACCACAGTGAACTGGGTGATTGTGATCAATCAAAATGCTCCTAACACAAGCACACCCTGGGCAAGCGTCTCGCCGTCGAGCGGCTCCAGCCTGACGGAGGGAAGCCGGGTAACGCTGACCATCACACCCACGTCGCAGGATTGCTCGCTTCTCTCTCAGCAAACATACTCGTTTACCATCTTCGTGACAAACGCGGATGGCTCAGGAAATCCTCAGCAGGTTGTGTTCGACGACCAAGTATTACCCGTACTCTAGGCGTCAACACGAAGCGTCCTAGAGTGTCTACCGTGCCAGCTTTCGAGCAAAGGAGATCGACAATGCACAGCCAACCACGAACCTCGGCAAAACCAAGTGTCGCGTCACTTCAGCGCCTCATTGCAGATCAACAAGCCATTATTGCTGATTTGCAGCGTCAGGTGGAAGCCTTGCAAGCAGAGCAACATTTGCAAGCGCAGCGCCTTCAGCAGATAGCAGCATCGGAAACCGCTCCATCCCTCATTATTGACGATGGCGTTGAAGCTCCTACCTCCGCTTTATCGAGCGCGGAATCCGAAGAGGGTGATACCAGCCACGCAATCAAACGTTCCAGTAATCCAAGCCGCCGAGCATTGCTAAAGTGGGGCGGAGTGGGCGCTGCGGCGACGCTGGCAGCCGGAGCCGCGACTCTCAGCCAGACGACCGCACATGCCTCCGATGGAGGTTCTCTACTACTTGGGTCTAGTAATACGGCTGAGCATACAACGAGCTTAGCAATGTGCTTTTTGACGCCAGCGGCTATATCCTCTAGCCCTGGCTGGTGAGGGCGTTTCGCGCTTGCTAGTTTTGCGTCCTTCGCCACTCGATCCAGCGGCCGTGGCTTTCACAGGTAGCCAGCAGTTCGCGTTCGCCCTCGTCGGCGCGATAGGTGAATAGCTCCAATTGCGGCGTTTCCTGGTCGCCGTACCACTCCTGCGAGATGCGATAGAGCGGGCGCTGGGGATGTTGGCGCGCGTAGGCGACGAACTGCTTGAGGATGCTTTCGCGTACGGTGGCTGGCATCTGGTTGAGCGCGTAGCTGTGGTAGACACAGAGCGCGGCCTCGGCTGGCGCTTCATCGAGCGCGGCTGGCAAAGTATCCATAGCGTTGCCCGCGATGATGCGCGGCGGGTGTTCACGGGCGACTGCCAGCGCCGCGTCGAGCAGTTCGCGGCGGTCGCAGTGCTCCGGCCAGATCAACGCGCGCAGCCAGCGAGTCGCATCCTCATCACGTGGATCGATTGGGTTGATGTCAAGCCCGACACGCCAGGCGATCGTGGGCATGCGTGTTGGGATAGGCGGATAGAGCGCGCCGCGTAGCTCTGAGGTGATCTGCACTGGCGAGGCCGCGTCGCCCGCCTGCAAGTTGTTTCCCGCTTCGTCGCGAAAGGCGTAGCCATAGCGATCCCATTGCATCAGCAATCCCGCGCTTGCGCCGATCTCCACCCAGGCCAGCGGCTGGCCGTTCAGTTGTTGGGAAAGCGTCTCAGCCGCCAGGAGCAGCGGCGCGCACCGGCGTACCTCGTTTGTCTGCACACGCCGCGTCGTCACAAGCTGGCGTATCGTATCAGCGTGCGCCAGACAATACGCGCGAAACGCAGGATACACCTCGGTGATCGGGCATGGGGAATCCGTACAATCAGGATAATAGGCGGCGAGGGGCGCGGCAAGATCGCCCATCAGCAGATAGTGGACGGCGGCAAAGAGTAGATTGGGAATCTGTGTTGCGCGGTCGGCCTGAACGGCAAGCGCCAGTACGTCGGGATCGCCTGCTACCTGCATGCTCAGAAACGCATAGAGTGGCGATGAGTTGTGATTGTTCACGCCATAGATGTGTTCACCGTGGTTGCGAAACCGCCGTGCCAGGGCAACGCGATCCTCATGCGAGAGCCTATCGCCACTGTCTGGCGCATTATCCCTCATGCGTGGCTCCCTTCGCCTGCCTGTACCTGCGCTTCCAGATCATGGCGAAGCCGCTCATGGCGTTCGAGCCGCTCCTCCAGTTCCGCGCGCAACGCTTCGAGGTCGGCGATCTTCTCGCTCACCAGCGCCAGGTGTTGCTGCGTCAAGCCATCTGAGCGTGTGAGTAACTCCAAACGCTCAGCCGGACTGGTGGCGTGTTCCCAGGCGGCGCGATAGTGCGCACGGCCCTCTTCGAGCAGCGCGATCTCTTTGATCTCGGCCAGCGTAAACCCCAGCAAGTTTCGCATGCGCTTGATCAATTCGATCCGTGTGATGTCTCGTGGGCTATACAGGCGATAGTTACCCTCGGTGCGCGTCGGCGGATCGAGCAGGCCAATCTCCTCATAGTAGCGCAGGGTACGCTTGGTCAGGCCAGTGCGCGCGGCTGCCTGTTCGATCCGCAGGTAGTCGGAGACGTATGTATCGGGCGAGGGATCATCGGCTCGCGCGTTCTCGGCTGGCGCTTCCTTTGCATCTGATGTATCTGGCGTGCGCGTCACCTGTTCCTGCTGCGTGTATGCCATGTGCTGCCTCCTCTCGCGCAATCTCACGCAACATGCAACGTGCGCCCTGATTTCTATGATATTATAGCAGAAGCAACGCCTCTTGGCTTTCGCCGTTCTGGCCACCCAACGGCCTATGCAATGGTGGTAGTGTGGTATACTTTTCGGCGGCGTATATGCCGTATTCCCATCTCACACAGAAACGCGCAACACCGACACAGGGTTCCGATGCAGTTGATCATGCGGTGTGGAACGTTTGAGGAGAGCGACTCGATGAAAGATCAAGCGTTGGATAATCTCTGGCTGGCGCGGGCGATGTATGACCTGGGCGCCGTCACCTTCGGCGATTTTACACTGGGCGGCAGCACGGTCAACTCGCCGGTCTTTATCAACCCCAGGGCGATCATTGGCAACCCCACGGCGCTGGCGGTGGCTGCTCGCTTGATGTATCAGGAGGTGACGCTGGCTCAGTCATTGCGCCGTACAAAGGCGCAGCCCTACGAGGTGGTGGCTGGTGTGCCAGTGGGCGGCTTGCTGCTGGCGACGGCGTATTCCCTCGAATCGGGCGTGCCGCTGATCTATTCGCGCCAGCAGCCCGAAGGCACGGGCGCTCGCGGTGTGGAGGGACGCTACCAGCCAGGCGCGCGTGCGCTGCTGGTGGATGACATCATCGCAGGTGGGCGTAGCGTGACCGAGACGGCGCGCTTCCTGGCAGAGCATGATGTGGTCGTGCACGACGCTGTGGTGCTGGTGGATCGGGAGATGGGGGCGCGCCAGCGGTTGAAGCAAAACGGCATCAACCTGATCAGTATCATCAAGCTGGATGTGATGATGAACCTCTATCATGCGAACGGGCTGATCAGCGAAGAGCAGTTCGACCGCTACCAGGAGTACGTGCGCGCGAACCGGGCCGCGCTGGCCGCCGAAGAAGACACGCCACCCCCTGAGGCGAACAAGGGCAACGGCGCCCTCTTCGACGCCACCGATAAAGCCTAAACATATGCCAGCCTTTCCAAATGCCCTGTATGCCTATGTAGGCGCATTCGTAGATGAGCTTGTACGCGCGGGAGCGCATCATGTGGTGATCTGCCCTGGCTCGCGCTCCACGCCGCTGGCGCTGGCCTGCGCTAGCCAGCCCGGCCTGCGCGTGTGGATGCACGTTGACGAACGCTCGGCGGCGTTCTTCGCCCTGGGACTGGCTAAACGGTTGGGCGAGCCGGTGGCGCTAGTTTGCACGTCAGGCACGGCGGCGGCCAACTTCTATCCCGCGATCATCGAGGCGCGGCTGACCCATGTTCCCTTGCTCGTCCTCACCGCCGACCGCCCCCCCGAGCTGCGCGAGGTGGGCGCGCCCCAGGCGATTGACCAGAATCGGCTCTATGGGCAACATGTCAAGTGGTTCGCCGATGTCGCCCTGCCTGAAGCGACCAACGATGCCCTGCGCTACATCCGCACGCTGGCAGATCGCGCCGTCGCTCTGACGCAGGCGATCCCAGCGGGGCCGGTGCACCTCAACTGCCCCTTCCGCGAACCGCTGACGCCTGAGGCTGGCCCGCTGCCGCCCAGCGAAGCGCGCGATCCCGCCGCCTGGGAGGGGCGCCCCAAAGGCGAACCGTACACGCGCGTTACCAATTCGTCATTGGCTCTTCCAATGACGTTGTCGCGGCTCTTCAATCAATGCTACGACGAACCGCATGGATTGATCATCGCTGGCCCTATGCAGCTTGCTGAGGCGCGTGCCCTCGATCTCGTGTTGTTGACGACGGCGAAGCGGCTGGGCTACCCCGTGCTGGCCGATCCCCTTTCACAACTGCGCTGTGTTGGTGATCTGCAAACCAATATCTATTCAACTGATATTATTACCAGCTACGACGCCTTCTTGCGCTCTGAGCGATTCGCCAAAGAGATGGAGCCAAAGATTATCCTGCGTTTCGGCGCTATGCCGGTCTCCAAGCCGCTGTTGCTCTATCTGCAACGCTATCCCAATTGTAAACAGATCGTGATAGACGGCGCGGGCGACTGGAACGAGCCAACCCATCTGGCGGCCGAGATTGTCCATGCCGATCCTGTGGAGTTCTGTGGGCGTTTCAATTCATTGGCAGACTTTCGCACAAGCGAGAGCGTAAACGCCCAGATTCGCGCCATTGGCTCTGAGCCTTTTGAGCAGATTGAGGCGCAGCCTGAGCGCATCGCCTGGCAGGCGCGCTGGCGGGAAGTGGATACTGCAACGCGGCAGGCGCTCTCCACTGCAATGCAGGAGTATGATGAACCGTTCGAGGGGCGCGTCTTCACTGAATTGGCGGAGAACTTGCCTACCGAGACGACGCTGTTCGTGGGGAACAGCATGCCCGTCCGCGACCTGGATACGTTCTTCTGGGGCGGAGGCGAAGCGCCCATCCACATCATAGGCAATCGCGGAGCCAACGGCATTGATGGCGTGGTATCGAGCGCGCTTGGCGCCAGCGCAGCGGCAAAGGTTCTGCATGAGCGCGATGAACAGGCGGAACATGCAAAGCGCGCCAGAAAGCACCGAGATAAGCCAGCGCCAGCAGTGTTGGTGATCGGCGATCTTTCATTCTACCATGATATGAACGGCCTGCTTGCCGCGCGTCTGCATCAGCTCGATCTGACGATTGTGCTCATCAACAATGACGGCGGCGGCATTTTCTCGTTCCTGCCCCAGGCCAGCTATCCCGATCGCTTCGAGACGCTCTTTGGCACGCCAACCGGCCTAGACTTCGCCCAGGCGGCCCGGCTCTACGGCGCAAACTATACCCATGTGCAGACCTGGGAAGACTTCCGCAATGCGCTCAGCGACGGCATAACGGGCGGCAGCCTCTCCATCATCGAGGTAAAAACCAACCGCGCCAGCAATGTCGCATTGCATCGCCGTCTGTGGCAGGCGATGGAGCATGCAGTGGATAAGGCGCTGGCATGAGGGCCAAAACCAGAGGTTTTGCTTTTGGGCTACCGGCTGGAGCATTCTTGCAGAGAAGTGGTTTGATGTGATGGAACCACTGCGCTCCATTCTAGATTACGACAGCGTTTATATCCTTGGCGTTGATACGCCAAACACCACAAAGGAGTGTCCCACATGGGAGAAGCTGATCAGACGGCGCCGAAGAGGCCCGCAAAGGCGAAGGGATTCACAGACGAAGAACGAGCCGCGATGAGGGAGCGCGCCCGCGAACAGAAGGCGAGCGAAGACAGGGCAGCCGGGGAAAGCGAGCTACGTGCGAAGATCGCCGAGATGGTGGAACCGGATCGCGTCATGGCTGAGCGGTTGCATGCCATCATCACCGCCAACGCCCCGACTCTCTCGCCGAAGACCTGGTACGGGATGCCCGCGTATGCCAGGGATGGCAAGATCGTCTGCTTTTTCCAACCCGCGAGCAAGTTCAAGACGCGATACGCGACGCTCGGCTTCAACGACAGCGCGCATCTTGACGACGGCGGCATGTGGCCGACTGCCTACGCGCTGAAGGAGCTGACCGCCGCCGAAGAGGAAAAGATCATCGCACTCATGAAGAAAGCGGTAAGCTAGGATTTCCCGTATGCCCAGCCAGCGTCTCGCCGTCAACGGGGTCACACTCAACACCGAGATACGTGAGCCAGCGCAAACGTCCCAAGCGCCTGAGGCGCTAACGCTTGTGCTCGTACACGGCTTCACCGGCAGCGCGGCAGGCTGGGGCGCGCATCTCCAGGCGTTCGCCGCCGCTGGCCTGCGGGTGGTCGCGCCGGATATGCTGGGCCATGGCGCCTCCGAGGCGCCAGCCGACCCCCGCCGCTATGCGATAGAACACTGCCAGGAGGACATCATAGCCGCACTGGCTGCTCTGGATGTACGCTCTGGCGAGGCGATTTTGTTGGGCTACTCAATGGGCGGACGGATCGCGCTTGCCACAGCACTGTATGTTCCCGACTTCTTTCGTGGACTGATCCTCGAAAGCGCCTCGCCCGGCCTGCCCACCGAAGAAGAGCGCGCCGCCCGCCGCGCCAGCGATGAGGCGCTTGCCAGCCGCATCGAACGCGAAGGCGTCCCCGCCTTTGTGGACTATTGGGAAAACATCTCCCTCTTCGCCAGCCAGCGCGCCCTCCCGCCTGAACGTCGGCAGGCGCTACGCGCGCAGCGTTTGCGCAACACCCCCCAGGGACTGGCCAACAGTCTGCGGGGCGTTGGCGCGGGCGCACAGCCCTATCTCGGCGATAGATTATCTACGCTTACACTCCCCACACTACTGATCGCGGGCGCGCTGGATGAGAAGTACGTTGGGCTGGCGCGGCAGATGGCGCATACGCTGCCCAACGCACGGCTGGCAATCGTCTCCGGCGCAGGGCATACTGTCCATTTCGAGCGTCCGATGGAGTTCGATGCGCTGGTGAAGACCTTCTGCGCGGAACTTCGAGTGTGATAGCCAGGAAAAGTACCGCATTCTTGCGGATATGACCTGGCGCGTGCTAACGTGAATGCCAGTGGAATGCCGGTGTGAGGAATATCGCAATCGCGGGGTCGCCTCAGGGGAGGTGGTGGGGATGCGAATACGCTATAGGATGATGGCGATAACGCTGAGCGTTCTGCTGGCTGGCGCGATTGCCTACATGCTGGTGGGCGTCTCCGTCTTCGAACACTACCGCGCCTTCTACGCCGACTACGCCACCTCCTGCGACGATACCCTCACATGGAGTCCACCGCGCCAACTGTATACCGGCTTTTATCCGAATCTGTCGGAACTGGTGACGGTGAACTTTCGCAGCCCCACGCCAACCCTGGCGCAGGTGAGCGTGAACATCCCCGGATTTACACAGACGCAAAGCGTGGTGGAAGAGGCAGGCCCCACCTTCCGCGCCCAGGAGTTCAAGCCACCGCTGCTTGGCCCCGGTACGCTCGATATGCTGGTTGGCCCACGCCAGCAGGCAGCGCAACTTCATGTGCGCATTGTGGACGCACAACACAGCGGGCGCACACTCTGCGATACAACCGCACCGCTCACTCTGTATTCACGCCAGTTCATGCAGTGGTACGATCCGGCTACCGGCGACAACGCACGCTACCTCGCGGGTTGGGTGACGCCACAGGCAGGCGTGATTGGCGATCTGGTGGGACGCGCCGCCGCACAGGTGACAAACAATCCGCAAAACTATGACAACATTCCGGCGCTGTTTGGGTATAATCAAGGACAGGCGACGCCCGATCAGGTGAGCGCGCAGGTGGACGCGATCTTCGATACGCTACAATTCAGCTACCATCTGCGCTATACATCCGAGAGTGTCCTGTATAATCAAAACAGTCAAAGCGCAACACAGATCATCCAATTGCCAAAGGACATCCTGACCAGCGCCGCGCCAACGGGGATGTGCGTCGAGACGACGGTGATCATGGCGTCAGCGGTGGAGCGGCTTGGCATGCGGCCATACATCGTGATCACGCCAGGGCACGCTTTTCTGGGGGTGGCGTTGGGCGCAAATCAATCGGCGCCATTGGCCTACTGGGAGACGTCTGACCTGAACGGCGGAGTGGATGGCGCGCAGGCAAACGTTCATGGCGACGCCGAATACTCGACCGCGCAACAGCAAGGGAAGGTGTCGTTGGTGATTGACATCGAGGCCGAGCGCCAGCAGGGCATCAACCCAATGGAGTAATCGCCGGAGTCTGGAGCAGTTGGAAGTAGCGAATGTAGCGAACGTAGCGAACGCAGCAACCAAGGGACAAGAGGGACAACAAGCGAAGATGTTCACCTATGCCGATTTCCCTACCTGGTTCGCCATCAGCGTCTATGGCGGCCTGGCGTGCAGCCTGCTCTGCGGAGGCGCGCTGGCATGGTATGCGCTGGCGCGCCACCAGGGCACACAACGGCAACTGGCTATGTCGCTGATGGTGTGCCTTACGTCGAGTTGTTTGCTCTTCGTGCCAATCTGGTGGGCGCAAAACAGACTGGACGTCTATGGCCCCACGCTCAGCATGTTCGAGGTTGTCCTTGCGCTGCTCTGCGCCGTGGTTCTTGGCTGGCTGGCCCCGCTCAGCATACTGGTGAGCTATGTCGCGTTGGCGGCCCCCATTGCGCAGGACGGGCGCTACAAAACCTTCCCTGGCGAGGGACTGCTCGTCGCGGCGCTCGATGATCCCGCGCGTCGGCGTGCGCCGCTTGGCGCAGGGCAGGCATGGGGCTGGCTGACCCCGCTCGATGACCTCACCGCTCCACGCGCCATTCCCCTCACTCAGGAGTTGATCCTGCTAGGACGCGAGGGCGACAACGACATTGTGATTGAAGAGACGGGCGTCTCGCGACATCACGCCGAGATCCACTGGGATCACGGCCATCCGCAGATTAAAGATCGTGGCAGCACAAACAACACGCTGCTCAATCGCCAGGCGGTGCGCGGACGTATGCCATTGCACAGCGGCGATGTGCTGCAATTTGGCGAACACCGCTACCGCTTCGAGGCGCTGGAATCCGAGGAGGCGGCTCGCCGCTCGGCGATTGCGCGCCAGCAAACCATCGCCGATGAGGAGACACGCAAGGTGCGCCGTAGCCCTTCTCTTCCACCAGCCGCAAACGGGCTCCACACGACAGAGAACACCGAGGCGACGGGAGCACAAGAGGATACCGGCGAACAAAGCGCGCCCTTGCCTGTGGCGCCAACCCTTGAACTTGTAGCGGTTGCCGGGCCAACGCCGGGCGCACGCTGGCCGCTGCATGAATCAGTGATGACGATTGGTCGTGACCAGGAATGCGCGATCACCCTGCCTGATTCGTCGGTCTCGCGCCAGCATGCGCAGATCGTACGGCAGCCGACCGGCTTCTTCGTCAGCGATCTGCGTAGCGCCAACGGTGCGTACCTCAACGGCGAACGCCTCAAGGCGCCGACGTTGATCAAGCCAGGTGACATCCTGCGCGTTGGCGAGATTACCCTACGCTGCGAGACTCCCTCTTCACCTACGCCTGAGGACACCAACGCCAGCGCGCCCAACGGCTATACTACCGATGGCGACCCCACCACGCCAACCGTCGCGGTTCCCACGCAACCAACGGTAGTGATCACCACGCAAAAGCCACCGCCATCCGCCTGATCGCCTTCGCGCATTGGGCGGGCCACTGCGTACAAATAAGTCGCGCCATGATGCGCCATCGCCTCCCCTTGCGGCGGCGCCCCCGCTGGGCGTATGGTGAAAAAAATCGCCGTTCATCCACAAGGGAGAGCACCGCTATGGGCGTGACCAAAGTCAGGCGCAGCAACACCGCAGCCGAAGCGACAGAACATCAGGCTATTACCCAGCAGGAGCCAGCCCTCAGTACCGTCGAGAAGTATCGCCGCTACGTCAATATCAGCTCGGTCAAGAGCATCGAGCCACTGGTGGTGGAGCGCGCCGAAGGAGCGACCGTCATCACGCAGGACGGCAAGACCTACCTCGATTGCTTCGCGGGCATCGCTGTGGTCAACGCGGGGCACCGCAATCCCGAAGTGCTCGACGCCGTGCGCGCTCAGCTTGAGAAGCTGATTCACTGCTGCTCGTATGTCTACTACGTCGAACCGGTGGCCGACCTGGCCGAGCGATTAGCGCAGGCGACGCCCGGCGACCTGCAAAAGACGTTTTTCTGCAATAGCGGCGCCGAGGCCATTGAGGGCGCTATGCGGCTGGCGCGCACGGCCACCGGCAAACAAGAGTTCATTGCACTACATAATTCGTTTCACGGGCGCACCAATGGCACACTGACCGTCACGGGCAACATGGGACGCAAGAAGCGCGGTGGCCCATATGGCTCTGGCGTTGCGTTCGCGCCTGCGCCCTATCGCTATCGTTGCCGCTACTGCCAGGGCGCCTCAGCCTGTACGCTGGCCTGTGCCGACGCCGTGGAGGACGCCATCCAGTATGGCACATCGGGCGCCGTGGCTGCGTTCATCGCGGAGTCGGTGATGGGCGAGGGCGGCATCATCGTCCCGCCGGATGGCTATTTCGCCCGTGTCAAAGAGATTCTAGAAAAATATGGCATTCTCTTCATCGCCGACGAGGTGCAGTCGGGCTTCGGGCGCACAGGCAAGCTTTTCGCCATCGAGTATAGCGGCGTCACACCGGACATCATGGCGATGGCCAAAGGCATTGCCGATGGCTTCCCATTGGGGGCGTTCATCGCGCCGGAGCGCATCGCCGACTCGTTCCAGCCCGGAGAACACCTCTCGACGTTTGGCGGCAATCCGGTGAGCTGCGCCGCCGGTATCGCCAATCTCGATTTCATGCTGCGTGAAGACCTGCCAGGACAGGCGGCGCGCAAGGGCGAGTGGCTGATGGAGCGCCTGGGCGACCTGGCGGCGCGCTTCCCGCTCATCGGCGAGGTGCGCGGGCGCGGCCTGATGATCGGTGTGGAGTTGGTGACGGATCGCACAGCGAAGACGCCTGCCGCCAACCAGGCCAATCGTATACGCGACCTGCTGCGCGAGCGGGGCGTATTGATCGGTGTGGGCGGCCACTTCGGCAACGTACTACGCATCCAGCCGCCGCTGGTGATCGAACAGGCGCAGCTCGAAACGCTGCTCGCAGCCCTGACCGAGGCGCTTGAAGTGGTGAGCTAGGTGGCCCCATCCCTGCCCCTCCCTCGCGTTGCGGGAGAGGGGAGTTTGTTGGCGTGCTTTCATCATGGAGAAACAATCGTTATGACAACCGCACAATCTGATAAGACGACAACACGGACATCTGCGCCGGAGACGCTAAAGCTGCTGATCGGTGGCGAGTGGGTCGCCGCGCTGGCCAGCGAGACCGAGCCAGTCTATAATCCCGCCACTGGCGAGACCCTGGCATATGTTCCGCTGGGCAATCGCGCGGATGTGGACGCCGCAGTCGCGGCGGCAAAGGCGGCATTTCCGGCATGGATCGCCACACCAGCAGTCGAGCGGGCGCGGCTGCTCTTTCGCTACCGCGCGCTGCTCGAAGAGCACGCCGAAGAGCTTGCGCGGCTGGTGACACTGGAGAACGGCAAAACGATTGACGACGCGCGTGGCGAGGTGCTGCGCGGCATCGAGGTGGTGGAGTTCGCCTGTGGCGCGCCAACGCTGCTGATGGGCGACTCCGCACGCGACATCGCGCGTGGCATTGACAGCGAGTCGCTCCGCTATCCGCTTGGCGTTGTCGCAGGGATCACGCCGTTCAACTTCCCCATGATGGTGCATCACTGGCTCGTTCCCATCGCGCTTGTCTGCGGCAATACATTTGTACTCAAGCCATCCGAGCGCACACCGCTCAGCGCCAATCGCTGCGCAGAACTGTTCATCCAGGCAGGCTTGCCTGCGGGCGTGCTGAATATCGTCCACGGCGCACGTGAGGCAGTGGATAGTCTGCTGGAACACCCCGACGTCAAGGCGATCTCGTTCGTCGGCTCGCAGCCGGTGGCAAAGCATGTCTACACCACTGCCGCTGCCCATGGCAAGCGAGTTCAGGCGCTGGCGGGCGCGAAGAACCACCTGATTGTCATGCCCGACGCCGACCTGGATCGCACAATTCCGGCGATCATGAGTTCCGCGTTTGGGGCGGCTGGCGAGCGATGCCTTGCGGGCAGCGTGGTGGTCGCGGTAGGCGAGATCGGCGATGAACTGGTGAGGCGGCTGGATGAAACAACAGGTAACTGGCGGGTGGGCGATGGGCTTGACAGCGCGACCGACCTGGGGCCAGTGATTCGCGCGAGCCATCGCGAACATATCGTCGGCTATATCGAGCGTGGCAAAGCCGAGGGCGCGACGGTTGTGCGCGATGGAGCCAAAGCGCAGCACGATGGTGACGGCTATTTTTTACATCCGACGATCTTCGACCATGTGAAGCCGGAGATGGCTATCGCGCGGGACGAAATCTTTGGACCAGTGCTGTCCATCATCCGCACGGAGACACTCGACGAGGCGCTCGATGTTGCCAATCGTTCACGCTTTGGCAACGCCGCCAGCATCTTCACCACCAGCGGAGCTGCCGCGCGCACATTCCGTGAGCGTATCCAGGCGGGCATGCTCGGCGTGAATGTTGGCGTCGCGGCGCCGATGGCATTCCTGCCGTTCGCCGGATGGAAGGAGAGCTTCTACGGCGACCTACATGCGACGGGCCGCGACGGCGTAGCATTCTATACCGAGCAGAAGGTCATCACCTCGCGCTGGTGAGCCTCCGCCAACGCTCTGCTTTTCTTTATCTTTTCTTTATACCCACTCTTTTGGGCCGGAGGGGGCATTCTTTTGCCATTTAGCGTTGGCGCCAGATGTGGTATACATCTTATGCTAAAGAGGACATAAGTTCTTTATCAGCATTTCATAAAGAGTCCACTCAACAGTGGCATCATCACGATGGGCATACGCTATGCCCATCGGTAGCACAACGGAGTACAAGGAGCGTCAGTATATGGCGCGTGATATACAAGCGATAGGTGGAACATCGAGCGCGACACCAGCGCAAGCAGGCCAGGAAGCCCAAACGCAGCATGGAGAGAAAGCGGGCAGACGCTTAGGCGCCTTCTTGTGCTGGGCGGTTGTTTTTGCAGATATTGGCACCTCGGTGTACTATACGCCGGGCATCCTCTTCGGGCAGTACCATCAATTGGCGGGCTTCTTCGTCATCCTGACGTTAGGGGCTTTCGTCTTGCTGACCTTGAAGTACGCCGAGGTCAGCATGCGCTTTCCCGAAGGCGGCGGCGTGGTCACAGTGGCGGCGCGCGCGCTCAACCCTTGGGCCGGCGTTGTGGGCGGCATGTTTATTCTGGTTGATTACTTTTTGACGAGTGCTATCAGCTCGCTTTCGGGCCTGCAATACTTCCAGAATGTCGTCCCGGCGATTGGCCCGTATGTCTTACCGCTTACGATTGCAGCGGTTGCGGCGTTGGGCGTCTTGAACTGGTGGGGCATCAAAGAGAGCGCCGTGGTTAGCGCGGCCATCGCGGTCACCGCATTTGTGAGCGACATCGTGATCCTTGTACTGATCTTCTGGTATGTTCCCCTGCCGGAGATTTTCCAGGTCTTCCGCGATATGTTCAGTGGGCCACACCTGACCGGGCTGACGGTGCTCACGGGCTTCGCTGGCGCGTTCCTGGCCTTCTCAGGACTGGAAAGCATTTCCCAACTGGCGCCAGTCATGCGCATTCCGCGCCGCAAAACCGTTTCGGCGGCGCTGGCGTTTGTGGCGATCAGTGTGGGTATCACCAGTCCACTCCTGACGATGTTCTCGACGATTCTGCTCGACCCGGCCCATCGCCGTTATGTCGTCCATCCCATCGCCAACCCCGACCCCAATCAGTTCATCTCTTTGCTGGGCAGCGCCTATGGGGGAACGATTCTTGGGGTAGCGACAGCCATCGTTGCCTCGGCGCTCTTGATCTTTGCCAGCAACACGGCAATTATCGGCGCCTATCATGTCTTTCTGGCGCTCTCGCGGATGGGCTTTCTCCCCCGCATGATTGATTTCAAAGATAAGTTTCGCGGCACGCCGCTTGTAGCTATCGGGCTGGCGACGGGCATTCCTATCGTGGTTCTGATCGCTGCGAGCGGCCAAATCAACATCCTTGGTGAACTCTATGCGTTTGGCTTGCTCGGCGCCTTCTCGCTCACCTGCATTGGGTTGGATGTGGCGCGTATACGCGAACGGCGAGGCGCGCCGCATATCGGCGCGCTCGACGACCCCGAACTCCATGGGCTTGACCCACATCAGGTGGCTGAGAACCCACCGACGGGCAAGGCGTATGCGTCCGTAGCGCCTGCGTCCACACCGGCTCCTGCTGCTCGGCCCGCCGCCAGGGGATTCCGCCGCTGGTGGGAAGAGGTTGATTTCGTGCTAGGGATAGCGACGACTATCATGGTCGTCACCGCGTGGTGTACGAATCTTGTCAATAAGCCGTTAGCGACCGCGTTTGGCGGCGGACTGACCGTGCTAGGCGTCGGCGTCGCTATTGTCCACTTCCGCTATCAGGCGCGCAAAGGCTCGCCTGTGCCGTTGGTCAGTGGGCCACTGCCTCACCTGCCGCATGCGGTGGTGGCGTTGCTGTCTCCCTCCAAGGAACATAATCTTGCAGTGGAGGCGGCGACGATTCGCGCTGCGCAGGGGCGGCCTGTCGTCTTCGTGTACGTTGGTGAACCACAGCAACGCGCTCCTGCCTTCCTTGAGGTCAACGACCCCTATTTGTTTGATATTCATGCGCAAAGAGGATTGTCCTCAGCAGCCGCTGCTGCGACAAGGGCCGGGCTGAACGCCAAGTTCATCTATCGCGTGGGAACGCCTGGGAGTGTCGCACAGCGGCTGCGTGTCAGTCTGCATCCCGATGAGATCATCGCCGCAGTCTCGGAAGCGCGTAGCCTGTCGTCGGGCGTCGTCCCGAAATATGTGCGCTATCAGGTCATTGATGGCGTGCGCATCGCAACCTATCTGCTGGCGGGCGCGAACGGGAAGGACGGCGCGAAGGAAAGCGTGAACAACGAGGAAAGCAGCGCCAGAAATGGCAGAGGCGCTGCTACAGACACAGAAGGCAGCGGCGAAACTGCTATCGCCAGCGCCAATGGCGAACGCTCTGTAAAAGCAGACATGGGCGTCGAGGGCGCTGCCGCTAGCGCCAATGGAGCCAGGGAAGAACCGGGTCAGGCGGGCGCAACGGAAAAGAAGACAACCGTCTCAACTGGCTCAAACGGTTCAAACGGGGCGCGTCCCACCAGAGCGAAAGAGCAATTGACAGTCAGGTCTACACCGCCTTCCGCTTCGGGAACCGGGCCATCCGCAAGCGGCGCGCGTTATCCTCGGCGTGTGGATCGCCCGAACCAGCGCAAAAACGCCTCATCAACCCGAAAACGCAACGGAGCCAAGCCGTAACGCCAGCATTCCAGCTCTCCAACTCTAATTGGCTATGCTTCTCTGCGCCTCATGCGGGGAACTTGCTACGCGCCTGAGCAAGGGCATAGGCCCATGCGCTGAGTTCCGGGCAATCGCTCAGGCTCGCTGAGGCCCACATACGGTCAAACAGATCGAGCAGGGGCGGGCAGATCGTCCAGAGGGCGTCGCGCACAGCCACCCAGCGCTGAGAGGAGATCTCCTGAAGTTCTTCGGGCCGAAAGAGGGTATCCGCTTCGGGCGGCGTCAGTGAACGCACGAGCGGATCCGCCCAGACGAGCATCTCTGTGAGCAACACGCCCCCAGCAAAGCGGTCGCCTTCGGGCCGCCATTGGCCGCGCTGATCGAGCGCGCGATGCCGATAGCCGGGCGATCCCAGGCTGATGTGGCTTGGCCGCGAGCCGCCCGGCATGTAGAGTCCTTCGACATCCAACAATTCGACCCGTGTCAGATCGCGCGACATCAACACATTTCCACCTGCGATGTCGGTGTGCGCCAGGCCGTGCGCCTCTAAATCCCAGAGGGTCTGGCCAAGCGCCGCCGCCAGCCGAAGCGCCATCGCGGGCGTGTAGTGTTCGCTAGCCGTGCGGTCGGCCAGAAAACCCGCCCAGGTGCGCCCGACCAGCCAGGGCATGAGGATCGCGTAGTCGAGATCGGGGAAGCGCGCGATCAGATCGGGAAATTGCTGGCGCGTGAGGCAGGTACGACGAGCAAGGTGCAGGCCGGGCAGATGCGCATAAGGAGCCAGCGCCGCAGCGGCTGCCGCGATATGGGCGCTGCGAAAGCCGGGCTTACTCACTTTGAGGGCGCGTGTTTTGTTCGTCTCGCGCTCATGGAGCTGATAGATGATCGCCTCCCCACCCTCGATGGCGTAGACATCCTCGACATCATCCGGGAAGAGTGGCTGGGGCGCGAAGGTGTAGGTAAACGGCGCAATTGTGAGCAGCGTATCTTGTCTGGGTCGAAACTCCGCCATCGTGGTTGGCTCCTCCCATTTTCGGCCTATTCGCTTGTTCGGGTAGTGAACCGCTTACCACGTAGTCTAGCACAAAGTATCCCCTCTTCCCCTGCAATGAGCCAGGGGAAGAGGGGAAGTTAATTGCGCGCATCACCAATCTTCAGGAAAGAGCAGAATGCGCGCAAACGCCTGTGAGAGCAACGCTGTCAGAGACGCTGTGCGCCACTAACAGCCAGCCGAGGATGAATAGGTGCTGAACGTCCCCAGGAAGGTGTAGCGCCCACCAAAAGATAGCGAGGGCGACTGGCGCGCAAACCAGGGGAAGAACACTTCATCCTGCATCGTGTAGGTGCCATAGGAGGTTGAAGCGGTGAAGGTGACACCCACCAGCGGGTCGCCCACCTCGAGGACGTTTGAGCAGCCATACTGCGGCTCACTTGGCACCGACCAGACCGGAACGACGTTCGTGCCGAACGGATCGTTCAACCACTCGGCGACCTCATGGCTGAGCGCGTTCACGTCTTGAATCGGCACGCTGAAGACGCCGTGGCTCACATAAGAACCCCAGGCATAGGTGTCAATGTTGGTCGTGCTGCCCGGCTGGAATTCTGCGTCATGGTAGCCAATGATGCAGCAGTTGTTGGGGTTGTTAGGATCGCCCACTGACAACAGAACGTTGTTGGTCAGGAAGATCGGGAAGACATTGGGTGAGGTGTGGCGGCCATAGAGGTTGTCCAGAATGACGTTGAACCACCAGTTGATGTCAACGACCACGACCTGGCCACCCGGTGTGTTGAAGATCGCGCCATGATAGGAAGGTACGTTCACAACCAGCGTAGACTCGATGGCCGGGTAACTCAGCAACACATGGTAGTTGTTGTGGCTGGCATACTGCCACCAGTTGGCGCGCTGGATCGCGTCGCCGTACTGCGTGCGGCCAACGCCATCGGGATAGGTGGAGTTGAGGAAGAGCGGTGAGTTGGCGGTCGCGCCGACCTTCGTCAGACCATCGAACACGACATTATTAAACACGACGCGAACAGGAATGATCTCCGTCTGAACCGTGCTCGTGATCCCATAGGCGGGGTTGTAACCAACCATCGAATAGGGATAGGTGGTTCCACCATTGGAGAACGACGAGCTCCAGAACGGAATCGAATTGAAACGAGCCGGGTCTGTGAGCAGTTCGTGCGCATACTTGGCGTTCTTGGCATTGTGTGGAGTAATGCCTACTGCGTCAAAGCGCGGGGTCAGGTGGTTTTCAGTAGGATAGGTCTGTGCATGCGCCAAGCCGGGCATTACTACCACAAGAGCCAGCGCCACCACAGCGATCAACGCAACCACCGATGATGCGATGATCGTCGTCCGCTTCGTCCAGAAAGTTCGTTTCAGCATCTCTACGTTTGCCCCTTCTTTACGCTAAGAAGATAGGACAACAACCAGGGAGATGTGAGACAGGCGCCACGGTGCGATTTCCTGACGATTGGCGCTCTCCCCCGCATCCACACCCATGCCCGCCGAGCGGCAGGCCTTCCATGTTACCTGTTCACACTGTTCACAGCCGGGCGCTATGAACGCGACAAGTATACCATGCAAACAACAAAGGCGCAATCCCTAAGTTTGGCGTTTTTCGTTGTTTATGCCAAACTTGGGACATGCTGGCCATGTTGTATTGCAGAATGAAGGCCACCGAGCCTTCTACCTCACCACAACGGATAAGAATAGGGAAAATAACATCGAATATAACAATAAGCCATCACCCGTTTCCATCAGGATGATAAGAGACGGGCGATGGCTTTGTTCGCCGCCCATGGTTCAGCCCATCGAAGATTTCAATGGCTGAGCCAAAGGAGCGAGGATCGTTGTACGCGACTTACGCGGGAGTGCAGACTTGGGCAGGAGTGGTGTACGTGCCAAGATAGGTATAGCGCCCTGCGTATGCCTGTGATGGCGACTGGTGAGCAAACCAGGCGAAGAACGCCTCATCCTGTGGATGGTAGGTACCATAGGAGGTGGTGACAGTGAACGCCGTGCCGACCAGCGGATCGCCGACTTCGAGCGCGTTGTTGCAGCCGTACTGCGGCTCACTTGGCACCGACCAGTAGGGGACGGTGTTCGAGGTGAACGGATCGTTCAACCACTCGGCGACCTCATGGCTGAGCGCGTTGATGTCCTCAATCGGTGTCGAGCCAAAGACGCCATGGCTCACATAGGAACCCCAGGCATAGGTGTCAATGTTGATCGTGCTGCCCGGCTGGAACTGCGCGTCATGGTAGCCAATGATGCAGCAGTTGTTGAGGTTGTTAGGATCGCCCGCTGACAACAGAACGTTGTTGGTCAGGAAGATCGGGAAGACGTTATCCGGCGTGTGGCGACCATAGAGGTTGTCCAGAATGACGTTGTACCACCAGTTGATGTCAACCACCGCGATCTCGCCACCCGGTGTGTTGTAGAGCGCGCCATGATAGGAAGGCACGTTCACAACCAGCGTGGACTCCACAGCCGGATACTTCAACAGCACATGGTAGTTGTTGTGACCGGCATACTGCCACCAGTTGGCGCGCTGGATCGCGTCGCCGTACTGCGTGCGGCCCTGGGCATAGTTCGAGTTCAGGAACAATGGCGAGTTGGCCGTTGCTCCGACTTTCGTAATGCCATCAAATGTTGTGTTGTCGAGCACAACACGTACGGGAATGATCTCCGTGGTGATGGTGGTCGTGGTACCATAGGCGGGGTTGGCGCCTACCATCGTATACGGATAGGTGGTTCCACCATAGGAGAACGACGACCCCCAGAATGGCACCGAGTTGAAGCGGGTGGGATCTTTGAGCAGTTCGTTCGCATACTTGGAATTCCCCGCGAGTTTCGAGAAATTGCTCGCGTTCACAAAGCGGGGGGTCAGTTTACTGACATAGGGAATCGTCTGCGCATGCGCCAGGCCTGGGATCACCAGCGCAAGGGTCAGCGCCACAACGCCGACGAGCGCCGCAACCGACGAGGCGACGATCACGGCTCGCTTTGTCCAGAAGGATCGTTTCAGCATCTTCTGTGTGTGCCCCTTCTTAAAAGAGAAGATAGGACAAAAGAGGTGTGACAGGCATGACAGCGCGCTTCCTAACTAGCTAGTGGCTATTTGGCGCCATCCCCCACAACCGCACACCACGCCCGCCGAGTGGCGGATTTCCAACAGTGTCACAGCCAGGCGGCTATGAACGAAACAAGTATAACATGCAGTCGGCAAAGGCGCAATCCCCCAATTTTGCGTATTGGGTTGTTCATGCCAAAGTTGGGACACGCTGGCCAATGTGCGTTGCACGTTCCAGGCCACGGCGCCTGGTTTCAGACAGTAACGGACAACCCATCGCTTAATAACTCGTCTACACGAAGAAAGCCGCCACAGTGGAGACTGTTTGGCGACCACTGTAGCGGCTGTGGCGTGTACTTCCCTTTGCGGAGAGCCTGTCTAGCAGGAAGGCGAATAGCTGCCAAAGGTTCCCAGGTAGGTGAAGCGGCCATCATAGCCGATGGACGGCGACTGGCGCGCAAACCACGAGAAGAACGCTATATCCTGCGGATGATACGTACCCCCCGCAGTGATGACAGTGAACGAGACGCCCACCAGCGGATCGCCAACTTCGAGCAGATTCGAGCAACCGTACTGCGGCTCGCTGGGGACATACCAGTTCGGCACAACGTTCGAGACGAACGGATCGTTCAACCACTCGGCGACCTCGTGGCTCAGCCCATTGATGTCCTCGATGACCGGTGACGTGTAGATGCCCGAATCGAGATACGATCCCCAAGCGTAGGTATTGACGTTGTACGTACTCCCGTTGGGAGTAAACCAGGCGCTGTGATAGCCCAGCGTGCAGCAGTTGCTGGTGTTTCCCGAATACAAGAGGACGTTGTAGGTCAGGAAGATCGCGAAGACGTTATCCGGCGTATGGCGGCCCAGCAGGTTGTCAACGATGATGTTATACCACCAGTTCTCGTCAACCAGGGCAATCGTCGCGCCGGACTGGGTATGCTCAATCGTCCCATGATACGACGGCACGTTGACCGTCAGGGTGGATTCGACAGCCGGATACTTCAGCAACACATGGTAGTTCTCGCTGCCAGCGTAGTGCCACCACTCGGCTCGCTGGGTAGCATCGCCATACTGGGTGCGGCCCTGGGCATAGTTCGCGTTCAGGAACAACGGCGAGCTGGCCGTGGCCTTCACTTTTGAGTTTCCATCGAGCGTCGTCCCGTTCAGCACAACCTTGACCGGGATGATCTCAGTTGTGATGTTTGTCGTGTAGCCGCCGCGTGCAGGGTTTGTGCCAACCATCGAATAGGGATAGGTGGTCGAACCCTTGGCGAATGCCGATCCCCAGTAGGGAATGGTATTGAAGGCGCTCGGATCGTTGATGAGCTTCGTCGCATACTTTGCGTTGTCCGGCCCGTTTGCTCCTATGCCTACGGTATCGAAACGCGCTTTGCCATGAAAGTTGGCCGTTTGCGCATGCGCCAGTATGCCGGAAAAAGCCAATCCCAGGGTCAGCGCCACAAGCGCGATCAGTCCCCCAGTCGTCGAGCCAATGACCACGGCTCGCTTTTTCCATGTCTTTCCAAATGACATGCTTTCGTTTGCCCCTTACTGAATTCTGAAACAGACGGTTCGTTCTCCATCGGGTCATGCTTGTGTCGTAGCCAGGTAGCTACAGCACGCGGCAAGTATACCATACTGCCAGAAACGCGCTATGCTGACGCAGGCAGCCGGTGGAGCGGCTATAAAGAAAAATAGGGAGGCTATGGGAGAGCGGTGGATGAGAACAACCAATTTGCCGGTGAAATTCCGCCAGGGTGTATAAGAAAAGCAGCAGAAAGACGATAAAACCACGCCAGAGTGGCTACATCTGGCGTGGTAGGACAAATGGGCAGGTTGAGTGGGCGAGCAAGGCTCAGGCTCATTCTTGCGCAGGCGGTGGCGGCAAATACTGATGGAGCAGGGTGTGAATCCTTTCGAGGTCGAACGGCTTTGGCAAGATTTCATCCGCCTCAGCCGCCTGCGCAGGCCGCACCCCTGCCGCCGTCATCAGGATGCACGGTGGTGGGGCCAGCCCATAGTTTGCCGCCATTGCCCGAAGCGCCGCAATGAATTGGGCGCCATTCATCTGCGGCATCATATAGTCGGTGAACACCAGCGCGGGCCATGCCTCATCCATCAGTTCAAGCGCGCGCCTCCCCTGCAAGGCGACTTGTGGGGTATACCCTTCGTCGGCCACCACATAGGCGAGCGTCTCGGTGATTGGCTCGTCGTCATCCAGGATGAGTACGAGAAACGGGTCAACTGCAGGGGAGCTATGCTCTACATGCGGTGTGCCCATAGCTCCTGTCCTTTGCTCTTGCTTTACCTGCCCAACGGAGTACGCGAGTTCCTCTACCATACCTTTCATACGATTTCCTGACCCTCCTGCCATATCCTTTGGCGCTGAACACCAGTCGCCAAGCGACGCTGCTCAGCTCTGCTAAGACGAAGCGCCCGGCAAGACGATCAATCCATCTGGCGGCGAGATCACAAACTCGCGTGGCCGCTCATCATGGGCAGTAAAGCGCGATTTCACAATGGCGATGGTGCGCAGCCGCTGCCCATTGGCGAACGCTTGCTGTACACGTATCACATTTTCTACGTGGGTCGCCAGCGGATCGGGGCCGCCTGCCCAATCCAACCCGTAAATGTGGTCGGGCGCGTCGTTCTCGCTGGCGACGCCGCTGCTATAGGGCGTGGCGGTCAGCGTGGGACGTATCTCTTTCACGAAAAGCGTTGTCACCCCACGCGCACGCAAAACAGTGAGCAGCGCCGCAAGGTAGTTGGGAACACGCCCACTCCCACTATTACTACTCTCTACCACACAGCGTGCCAACTCTCCGACACTATCGATCACTAACCTCCGCGCGCTGGTACGCTCGATCATATCGAGCAGCGTCACCGTTACCTGATCGGGATCAAGCTCGACGGGCAGCCAGTGTACCAGCTTCAGCAGCCCATCATCAGTCAGGGCTTCGCGCATTTGAGCGCCAAAGCTAAAGGCGTCGGCCATGCGTAGCAATTGATCGGCAGTCTCACGAAAGCTCAGATAGATAGCAGGCTCGTTGTTCTGTATACCCGTCAGAGCAAATTGCAACGCCAGCAAGGTTTTCCCTGCGCCCAGCGAACCTTCCAGCAGCGCCGCCGTCTGGCGAGTCAGGCCACCATCGAGCAGCGCATCGAGTTCGCTGAGTCCAAATCCGGCTGGCGGCGTGAGGGCTTCGCTTTGCTTTTCGCTTTGCTTCGCGCCAGCCCTGCCAGAGAACAAGCCACCCCTGCTCTGCTCGATGAGCGCCTGCGCCTCGACACGTGGATAGACTGTCAGGCCGGTTTGATCCAAAACGAAGCCATGTATCCCCAGCATCGGCGACATTCCGCGCATCTTGGTGATCTCGATGCTCCGGCGTTCGCGCATGCCAATGAGTGAATAATACAGCCCAATGATCACATCGGCGGTCGTCGTTTCGGGATAGAACGCCGGATCGCGCGGGTTGGCCTCGCTGGTGATCAGCGCGGTTGCTCCATGTAGACTGAGAGTAGCGCCAATGTCATAGAGAAACTGGCGCGCCTGTTGGGGCGCGGCCTCTGCCCCACGTACCCCGCGAAAGCCATCCAGCGTGACGAACTCCGCCTGGGCAGATCGTACTGCGGCGATCAATTCGTCGGCGGTCGCAGGGAGGCCAGCGGAAAGAAACTGTTGCAGGCTGAGAAATTGCAACTGGTCGCCGATCAGGTCGTTGTCGAAAAACTCAAAATTGCGAAGGTGCTCAATGAGCTTGGTGGTCGGCTCGGAAAGCGCGGTAAAGACGATTGCCTTGCGACCGGCGCGGGCTGCGGCGAACGCCATCTGGTTGGCCAGCGTGGTCTTGCCACTGCCTGGTGGCCCCATAATCAGCGCCAGTGAGCCTGAAGGCAGCCCCCCTCCAAGCACATCGTCCAGGCGCGGTACCCCTGTGGGATACAGCCCCAGGTTTCTTGCAGCGTTCATGAATCCCCCTCCTGAGCGCCTACAAAGAGCCAATGGCACGTACATCAAGTGCGCATTTCAGGCGCCAACCGGACAGAACAATATCATCGAGTAGCACAAAGTGTGAGGTTGTTCACAGGCGCCCCTGATGCGCCGCACATGGCTCCCATGTGGACAGCATACCTTTTTTGGCGCTATGTTCGTCAAGATAAGGAAAGATAAGGAGCGCATGTTTGCCTGACTTTGTCGGCTCAGCGCGCACGCGCGTGTACTTTCTGCTAAAATGGAAAGCAAAGCCTTTCCAAATGACCGCTGATGGCGACGATTGACAACAGATCGCGGCGGGACTGGCGCAGTGGCGCGCCAGTGTACCCGTCCTAGCACGTACCTAGCACGTACCTAGCACGTACAAGGAGTTTTCGCGCGATGCCGACGAAGATTACGATGCCCCAACTGGGTGAATCCGTCTCGGAGGGGACGATTGGCCACTGGCTCAAACAAGAGGGCGATATGGTCAAACGCGACGAATCGCTGGTGGAGATCATCACCGATAAAGTGACCGCCGAGCTACCGTCACCCGTCGCTGGCCGCCTGACAAAGATTCTGGTGGGCGACGACCAGACCGTGAAGGTGGGCGTGGAGATTGCCGAGATCGAAGAGAGTGGCGCAGGAACCGCCACTCCATCCGCCTCCGCTGGCGCAGCTGCCGCAAATGGCGCCAGCAACGGCGCTACGACAGCATCTACGGCGTCCGCTGCTTCAGCGTCCACTACGCCTGTGATGTCGGCTGCCAGCCCGATGACTGCTGTCGCCACACCCCCAGCGAAGACCGAGAAAGGGCCGGAGAAAGTCTCGCCATTGGTGCGGCGGATGGCTCAGGAGCACCAGATCGATCTCAGTCAGATCAACGGAACG
>Ga0209061_1002355_pt1 | contig 24528 bp, 24 predicted proteins | sample Coa_R1_10_FD_187157 | JGI IMG/M metagenome (GOLD analysis project Ga0209061, IMG submission 187157) | Surface soil microbial communities from Centralia Pennsylvania, which are recovering from an underground coalmine fire - Coalmine... | ecosystem: Environmental > Terrestrial > Soil >...
AGTCGCTGGTCGGCCTGGTCACCTCCGCGAGCGTGCTGATGTACGCGGGCGCGCCGCTGTCGCTGGGCGCGTTCCGCGGCCAGGTCCCCGAGGCCGACCGGCCGTACCGGCTGCCGTGGGCATCGGTGGTGGCCCCGGTCGCGTTCATCATCGCCAACCTGATCATCTACTGGTCGGGCTTCGAGACGATCTGGAAGCTCGGCATCGTGCTGGTGATCGGCTACGTGCTGATCGGCATCTGCATGGCGTTCGACAGCCAGCGGCCGCCGCTTGACTGGAAGTCGGCCACGTGGCTGCCGGCCTACCTCATCGGCATGGGCATCATCTCCTGGCAGGGCCAGTTCGGGCCGGACAACACCGGCAGGCTCCCGTTCTGGTGGGACATGCTCACGGTGGCCGTGTTCAGCCTGGTCATCTACTACTGGGCGATAGCGGTGAAGCTGCCCAGGGAGGAGATGCTGAACCTGGTCAACCGGCAGGCCGCGCGCACGGAGGAGCTGCCTCCGGCGCCGCGGCACTGAGCCGCCCGGGGGGCGAACCCCGGATTCCCCGCGTACGGGGCACGTCCGGGGTAAAACTCGTGCGGAGCGGGGACCGCGGGGGCGCCAGTAGCGGACCAGCACCCGGCCGATGACCTTCTCCTCCGGGACCGGCCCGAAGTGGTTGCTGTCCACAGCGCCCGCCGCCGGGTTGTCCGACTCCAGCCACCAGCCGCCGCCGGCGCGCCGGACGGCGCGCTTGATCAGCAGGAAGTCCGCCCGGGCCGGATGCCAGGCCAGCACCACCTGGCCGGGGCGGATGCGCCGGGTGCGCCACGCGATGAGCCAGTCGCCGGGGCGGAACGCGGGCAGCATGGAACGCTCCGCGACCTCGACGCGGAACAGCGGCCAGCGCTTGGGGGACCGGTGCACGTTTAGCTTCCAGCCGACGGAGTAGTGTCGGAAGTGCAACCTAACTGATCTGCTACGGAGAAGGGGAATCGATGAGGCTGCTCACCCGGCTGCTCGCGCCGAAGTCCGTCGCCCACGCCCACTGCGACCTGCCCTGCGGTGTCTACGATCCCGCGCAGGCCCGGATCGAGGCGGAGTCCCTCAAGGCCATCGACGAGAAGTACGCCGCTAACACCGACCCTGAATTCCGCGCGCGCGCGATCTTCATCAAGGAACAGCGTTCCGAGCTCGTCAAGCACCACCTGTGGGTGCTGTGGACGGACTACTTCAAGCCCCAGCACTTCGAGAAGTACCCGCAGCTCCACCAGCTGTTCAACGAGGCGACCAAGCTGGCCGGCGCCGCCGGTACCAAGGGCAGCACCGACGTGTCCAAGGCGGACGAACTGCTGTCCAAGATCGACGAGATCAGCAAGATCTTCTGGGAGACCAAGCAGGCCTGAGCAGGCCGTCCGCCAGCGTGGCAGCGCCGCCCGTTACCCGGGCGGCGCTGCCACGCCGCGTTTTTCCGGGTGTTCAGGCCCCGGGAAGAAGGCCCGGCCCGGGCTTCGCTCGCGGCTTAACGATCATTTGGCGCGTGCCGCGTCGGGAGCATCCGCAGTTGACGGTAAGTTGCAATCAGTGGCAGGCAGCCCTGCCGCCCCAGTGAGATGATCGACGGAGAGACGTGACCGAAGACACCGCCGCAGCTACGGCCGTGCCCGGCGAGTCCACGGCCCAGGCTGGCCTGACCGCCGACTACGTGCAGATACGCATGCCCGCCGAGAGCGCATACCTGTCCGTGCTGCGCACCGCCACCGCGGGGCTGGCAGCACGGCTCGACTTCACCCTCGACGAGATCGAGGACCTGCGCATCGCCGTCGACGAGGCGTGCGCGATGCTGCTCTCGCAGGCGATCCCGGGCACCGACCTGGAATGCGGCTTCGAACTCGGCGCCGACGAGGTGACGATCACCGTGTCGGTTACCGCGGCGCGGGCCAGGATGCCCGCCCGCGACACGTTCGCCTGGACGGTGCTGTCCGCCCTCGCCGGATCCGTGGACTCGCGGCTCGGCCCGGGCGACCGGGTCGCGATCGTGCTGCAGAAGCGCCGAGGAGCAGCGAGGTCCGGGTGAGCAGCGAGTACGAGGTCCAGGTGACGGACGACTTCGAGGTGGCGGTCGGCGAGGAACCGCTGCCGCTGCCGCGGACCGACCATGCCGCACCCGACCGGACGCAAGCCCGCGAGCTGTTCGAGCGGCTGGCGCAGCTGCCGCCGGACGACCCGGAACGGGCCCGGATCAGGGCGACCCTGGTGGAGTTGCACCTGCCGCTCGTGGAATACCTCGCGCGCCGCTTCCGCAACCGCGGCGAGTGGCTCGACGACCTCACCCAGGTCGCGACCATCGGGCTGATCAAGTCCATCGACCGCTTCGATCTCGATCGCGGCGTCGAGTTCTCCACCTACGCCACCCCCACCATCGTCGGCGAGATCAAGCGGCACTTCAGGGACAAGGGCTGGGCCGTCCGGGTACCGCGGCGGCTACAGGAGCTCAAGCTGTCGCTCACCAAGGCGATCGGCGACCTCGCACAGCGCGAGGGACGCGCGCCGACCGTCAGCGAACTGGCCGCCCACCTGCAGATGAGCGAGGAAGAGGTTCTCGAGGGCCTGGAGTCCGCCAACGCCTACTCCACCGTCTCGCTGGACGCGCCGGACTCCGGCGACGAGGACGCGCCGGCCGTCGCGGACTCGCTCGGCATGGTCGACGACGCCCTGGAAGGCGTGGAATACCGGGAATCCTTGAAGCCGCTGCTCGAGCGGCTGCCGCCGCGGGAGAAGAAGATCCTGCTGCTGCGCTTCTTCGGGAACATGACGCAGTCGCAGATCGCCGCCGAGCTCGGCATCTCGCAGATGCACGTGTCCCGGCTGCTGGCCCGGACGCTTGCTCAGCTCCGGGAAGGGCTCACGATCGACGACTGACCCCGCGGGGACGGGGGGACGGCGTCCGGGGACACGTACTCCCGTCCGGGGGACACGTACTCCCCCATTGGGGTCACCGGGGGGCTTTCCCCCCGCCAGGGGGTACGGGGGACGGGCAGTCCCCCGCCGGGGGGTCACCGGGGGGCCTGGTTCCCCCGGAGTAAGCAGGCCGGGTCAGGGCGCGGAAGCTGGGCGGTGCGAACAGCCCGGTCAGCCCGGCGACCGCGAGCAGCAAGGCAGGCACCCCCCAGGCGATCCGGCCCGCCTGGAGCAGGTAGACGCCGACGATGCCCGTGAGCAGCTGCGTCATCACCGCCGGCGTGCGGCTCCACGGCCGCACGCGGGCGATCCCCGAGGCAATCCAGGCCAGCCCCGCGGCCACGATGAACTCAAGCAGCACCAGCGCGATCCCGCTGGATGCCTGATACGTCCGGCCCGCCGCGACGTCGACCGTGTTAAGCACGGCCGTCAGGGCCAGGCCCGCCGCCTCCGCGGCCTGGACGCCGGCCGCCAGCCGGAGCATCGTGGGCGCGTTCGCGGACGCGCCTTCCCCAGAACGCATACCCATAGTCTCGCATCCTTTCCGGGGACCGTTAACCTGAGCAACGTGCGCGCGCTGCTGATCATCAACCCCCGCGCCACGTCCATGACCGGGCGCGATGCCGGCCGGGTGGTCCGCGCGCTGGGCTCCAGGCTAGAGCTGAAGACCGCGCAGACACGGTACCGCGGCCACGCGCGCGAGCTCGCCGCCGCCTCGGCGGCCCAGGGATACGACATCGTCGTGACGTTCGGGGGGGATGGGACGATCAACGAGGTCGTCAACGGGCTGATGCGCACCCAGGTTCCTGACTACTCCGGGTCGCCCGGCCAGCCCGCCGCAGGCCGCGGGGCCGGGGCGGCCGCGCTGCCCGCGATCGCCCCGGTGCCCGGGGGCGGCGCGAACGTGTTCACGCGCACGCTCGGCCTGCCGCTGGATCCGGCCGGGGCGGTGCAGCAGATCCTGAGCGCCGCGGAAACCGGGAAGCAGCGCACCATCGGGCTCGGCCTGGCCGGAGAGCGCTACTTCACGTTCAGCGCCGGGCTCGGGATCGACGCCGAGGTGGTGGCGGACGTGGAACGCCAGCGCGCCAGCGGCCACCAGGCCTCGACGCTGCTGTACATGAGAACCGCGCTGCGCCGCTACTACACCGCCACCGACCGGCGCCGCCCGGCCCTCACCCTGCTCACCCCCGGTCAGCCGCCAGTGACGGGCCTGTTCATGGGCGTGGTCACGAACAGCTCGCCCTGGACCTATGTGGGCAGGCATCCGGTTCGCCCCGCGCCGCACACCGACCTCAACTCCGGCCTCGACCTGTTCGCCCTCCGGCGGCTGCGCACGCTGACGACGCTGGCGGCGCTGGGGCACATGATGCACCCGGGCGGCCAACTGCCGTCCGGGCGGGATGTGGTAAGCGCGGCCGCGCTTACCAAGCTCACGTTCCGGGCCGCGCGCCCGATCGCCTTCCACATAGACGGGGAATACCTCGGCGAGACCGAGGGCATCGCTTTCAGTTTCGTCCCGGACGCGCTCCGTGTTGTAGCATGACACGGTGCATCCAGTGTGATCGATCTGACATAAAATCCGCAAGACTCGTATGCCGTGCCCTCTTGCGTTCACTCTGCCTGGTTGAGACGCTAGATTCCGGTGCCTGGGGAGACGGTGCCCGTGCGCTGGAACGTAACTGACACGGGTAGGTCGCCCTCCGGCGCGCGTCCGGGCCTCAGCTGATACCTGGCCGCAGCCGAATCGGCACTGCCGAAGATCGGGAATAATAAACCGTTCCCGACATGTCGCATAGCTCGTGAAATGCTTCACAAGCACCGAGTGGCGTGTGGCGGACCACACCGATGAACCGGCCGCTACGCCGAGAAGGAGTGGACATCATGGACTGGCGTCACGCTGCCGCCTGTCGTGAGGTAGATCCAGAGCTGTTCTTCCCGATCGGAAACAGCGGTCCTGCGCTCCTCCAGATTGAAGAAGCCAAGCAGGTCTGCCGGCGCTGCGCGGTGATTGAAGACTGCCTTCGCTGGGCCATCGACACCGGCCAGGATGCCGGCGTGTGGGGCGGCATGAGCGAGGACGAGCGGCGCGCGCTGAAGCGCCGGACGGTACGGCTGCGGGCCCGCGCCCACGTCTGACGGGCCCGCGCCCGGCCCTGGCGGGCCCCCCACCTAGCCCTGGCGGGGCTGCGGTTCGTAACGGACGGGCAAGTCGACGACCGCTACGGTACCGCCCCCCGGCCGGGGCGTGATGCTGAGCCGGCCGCCAAGCTCTGCCACTACCAGCGTCCTGACGATCTGGAGGCCGAGGCTGGTGGCGTTCTCCAGGTCAAAACCCGCGGGCAGCCCCGCCCCGCTGTCGCTCACGGTGACCGTTAGCTGCTCGGGCGCCCGCGCGGCGAGCACCTCGATGATCCCGCCGTCGGCGGTGCGCGGCGCCGAGCTGCCGAAGCCGTGCTGCAACGCGTTTTGCAGCAGCTCGGTGAGCACCATCGCGAGCGGCGTGGCCACCGACGCCGGAAGCACCCCGAACTGCCCGGTGATCTTCGGTGTCACCCGCACTTCCGGCGAGGAGACCTCGCCGGCCATCATGGCCACCCGGTCCGCGATGTCGTCGAAGTCGACGGTCTCCTCGGGTGCGTGCGACAGGGTCTCGTGCACGATCGCGATCGACCCGACGCGCCGGACCGCCTCCTCGAGCGCGGCCCGCGCCTCGGGCGCGCGCAGCCGCCTCGCCTGTAGCCGCAACAGCGCCGCCACCGTCTGCAGGTTGTTCTTCACCCGGTGGTGGATCTCCCTGATGGTCGCTTCCTTGGTGAGCAGTTCCCGCTCCCTGCGGCGCAGCTCGGTGACATCGCGGACCAGGACCAGCGCCCCGGTCCGCTTGCCCGCCACCACCAGCGGAATGGAACGCAGCTGCACGACCGCGCCGTTGCCGTCGATCTCCGTCTCCCGGGGCGCCCGGCCGCGGGCGACCAGCATGAGCAGCTCGTCGACCGGCTCGCCGGACACGGCCAGCCGCGCGGTCGCCATGCCGAGCTCGGCCCCCATCAGATCCGCGGTGAGCCCCAGCCTGCGATAGGCGGACTGCGCGTTCGGGCTGGCGTACGTGACGCGGCCCGCGCTGTCGAGCCGCAGCAGGCCGTCTCCGACCCGGGGAGAGCGGACCAGCGTCGTGTCCTGGCCGGGGTAGGGGAACGTGCCCTCGGACACCATGCGCGCCAGGTCGTCGGCACCCTGGAGGTAGGTCAGCTCGAGCCGGCTCGGCGTGCGCGCGGAGTTCAGGTTCGTCGACCGCTCGATGACCGCGATGACGCACCCGTCCCGGGTCACCGGGATCGCCTCGGCGCGTACCGGGACGCCGCTCGTCCAGTCCGGGTCGCTCTCCCGCCAGATGCGCCGCTCGCTGCGCGCGGTGTCCAGCAGCGGCCGCTGTCCCGGCCCTATCTGCGTGCCGACCACGTCGTCGGGGAAGGAGGTGGGCCCTGTCGTCGGCCGCATCTGCGCGACCGCTATCCAGCCCGGGCCGGGCGCGCCTTCGGGCACCCGCATCGGCGCCCACAGCACCAGGTCGGCGAAGGACAGGTCGGCCAGCAGCTGCCAGTCCGATACCAGGGAATGCAGCCACTCCAGGTCGGCACCGGACAGGTTCGTGTAGTTCCTGGCGAGGTCGGTCAGGGTCGGCACTTTCCCATGATTACACGCGGCGGACGGGTGAAATTTCCCTGCCAGCATATGAGCTGGCATTATGCGCGCATGGAGGGGTTCTCTCATGAGGTGCCCGGCCCGGCCGACGCGGCCGGGCCGTTCGACCCGCTGGCCCAGCTGCGGCGGGCCGCGGCGCAGCGCGAGGCGGCGGGCCTGCGGCGGCGTCTGACGCCGCGCTCGCCCGGCGACGTGACGCTGGACCTGGCGTCCAATGACTACCTCGGGCTCTCCGGCGATCCCCGGCTCGCGGCGGCGGCGGCCGCCGCGGCGCGGACCTGGGGAACAGGGGCCACCGGCTCCAGGCTGGTGACGGGCACGACCGCCCTGCACGCCGAACTCGAGGAGGAGCTGGCCGCCTTCACCGGCGCGAGTTCCGCGCTGGTCTTCTCCTCCGGCTACCTGGCCAACCTCGCCGTGGTGACGGCGCTCGCCGCCGCGCTCAGCGGCGCGCGCGGCGGCGGCGCGCACCACGGCCTCCTCATCGTGTCCGACGAGGGCAACCATGCCTCCCTGATCGACGCGTGCCGCCTCGCCCGCGGCCGGGACGTGCGCCTCGACGTGACCCCGCACGGCGACACCGCCGCGGTCGCCGCGGCCCTCGCCCGCCGCGCGGAACGGGCCGCCCTGGTCGTCACCGACGCGGTGTTCTCGGTGTCCGGTGACCTGGCGCCGGTCGCCGCGCTGCACGCGATCGCACGGCGGCACGGGGCGCTGCTGGTGGTGGACGAAGCGCACTCGTTCGGCGTGCTCGGCGACGGGGGGCGCGGCGCGGCCCACGAGGCCGGGATCGCCGCGGAACCGGACGTCGTACGGACCGTCACGCTGTCGAAGTCGCTCGCCGGCCAGGGCGGCGCGGTGCTGGCCGCCGAGGAGATCACGCAGACCCTGGTGGACACCGGCCGGAGCTTCATCTTCGACACCGGCCTCGCGCCGCCCGCGGCCGGCGCCGCGCTCGCCGCGCTGCGCGTGCTCCGCGCGGATCCCAGCCTGCCCGCCCGGGCCCGGCTGGCCACGGCCCGGCTGGCCGCCGCGGCGGCGGACCTGGGGCTGGCCGTCACCACGCCGGCCGCCGCGGTCGCGGCGGTCGTGCTCGGCGATCCGCGCGACGCGCTGGCCGCGCAGCGGATCTGCGCCGCGCACGGCGTCCGGGTCGGCTGCTTCCGTCCGCCGTCGGTTCCCGAGGGCCGGGCATGCCTGCGGCTGGCCGGACGCGCCACCCTCAACGAAAACGACCTGAAGCTAGCGTCCCGCACACTGGCCGTAGCGTGCGAACGCTGTCATCATTGCCGGAATACCGCACAAGCGGGAAGGAACACTTCATGACCGTGTCTCCGATGCCGGCCTCGGACAGTGCTGGCGACCCCAGCGCACCGCTGCCTGGCCAGCCAGGCAGCCCGGGGTCGTCGCCGACCGTGCTGCGGCTGCCCAAGTACTACCAGGTAAAAAGACAACTGCTTGAGTTCACTTCGGCCATGTCACCGGGCAGCCCGGTGCCGCCAGAGCGGGAACTCGCCAAGCGGTACGGGACGTCCCGCACCACCGTGCGGCAGGCTCTCGCCGAGTTGGTGATAGAGGGGCGGCTGCTGCGCATGCAGGGCAAGGGCACCTTCGTCGCCAAGCCGAAGGTCGCGCAGGTCCTCGAGCTCGCCAGCTACACCGAAGGGATGCGGCAGCACGGCCTGCACCCGCTGACCAAGATCCTGGAGATCGGCTACGTCACCGCGGACGAGCAGCTCGCCAGCCTGCTCGCCGTCCGGCCCGGCGGGCGCGTACTGCGCATTCACCGGCTGCGGCTCGCCGACGGCGAGCCGATGTCCATCGACACCTCACACCTGCCCGCCCGGCGCTTCCCCGGGCTGCGCAGGCAGCTCGAACGGCACGCCTCGCTGTACGAGACGCTGCGCACCGCGTACGGCATCCAGCTCGCCGAGGCCGAGGAGACCATCGAGACGGTCCTGGCCGACCCGCACGATGCCAGGCTGCTCGGCGTGGACGCGGGGATCCCGCTGCTGCTGCTGTCCAGGCACGCGATCGACTCGACCGGCCAGCCCGTGGAGTGGGCGCAGTCCTGGTACCGCGGTGACAGGTACAAGTTCGTCACCCGGCTGCGACGGACGCCTGCGGTATGACGGCGACGCTGGCGCCGCGAGGAGTCCTCGTGGTCACCGGCACCGGCACCGGGGTCGGGAAGACCGTGGTCACGGCGGCGATCGCCGCGCTCGCGCTCGCCCGCGGCGACAGCGTCGCCGTGGTCAAGCCCGCCCAGACCGGCGTGGGCGTCGGCCTGGCGGGCGCGCGCCCGCCTGCGGCGGACGCGCCCGGCGCGGACGCGCCCGACGTCGACACGGTGCGGCGGCTCTCCGGCGCCACGGACACCCACGAGCTCGCCCGCTTCCCCGACCCCCTCTCGCCCGAGGCGGCTGCCCGGGCCGCCGGCCTGCCGCCCCTGGACATGCGCGCCGCCGCCGACTACGTGGCGAAGCTCGCCGGTTCCCGGGACCTCGTCCTGGTGGAAGGCGCGGGCGGCTTGCTCGTCCGGTACGACGGGCAGGGGCGCACGATCGCCGACCTGGCCACGGCCCTGCGCGCACCGGTGGTCGTGGTAGCGGCCGCGGGGCTGGGCACGCTGAATCACACCGCGCTCACCTGCGAGGCGCTGGCGGCGCGGAAGATCGCCAGCAGGGGCGTCGTGATCGGCTGCTGGCCGCGGCGTCCCGGCCTCGCCGAGCGGGCCAACCTGACCGACCTGGAAGTCGTCGCGGGCAGTCCCCTGGCCGGGGTCCTTCCCGAAGGCAGCGGCCGGCTCGGGCGCGCGGAGTTCCTCGCGGTGGCGCGGGCGGGGCTCGGCAGGGACCTGGGCGGCCAGCGCGAGCGCTAGGCCGGAGGCGCCGGGCCGGGAATGATTGGCGGTGCGCTTGGGCATTGCCTAATTTGCCCCGGTGGCGCACCATGGTTGGAACTAAGTGGCTTACGTCACGCTTCGTCGTGCAATGGTGCCCGAGAGGATGGCAGGAAGACACGATGACCCAGCCAGCGGCCAGAGCGAGAAGCGCGGTATCCGCTCACCCAGTCACATCGGCTGCCATCGCGATCGCGATGGCAGCCGACATCTTCTTCGTGCTTTACACGCCGATCTACTCCACAGTCACGCCGAAGGTCGGTGACTGGCCCTTCTTCTACTTCTACCTGCTCATCTTCATGCCAATCACGTCGGTGGCGCTCTGGCTCGTCATCCTGCTGCAGAAAAGGCTGGAGCGCTCCCGGCAGGACCCGGCGGCCGCGAGCCAGGAAAGCGGGATGCGGCCATGAGCGACGTCAACGCCACCACGTTCACGATCGTCGTCGCCTTGTTCGTGCTCGTCACCGGGGTCGGCTTCGCCGCGGCGCGCTGGCGCCGGGCGGCGGACATGATGCACCTTGACGAGTGGGGTCTCGGCGGCCGCGGCTTCGGCACGTTCATCACCTGGTTCCTGCTGGGCGGCGACCTGTATACCGCCTACACCTTCATCGCGGTGCCCGCGCTGGTGTTCGGCTCCGGCTCCATCGGGTTCTTCGCGGTGTCGTACACCATCTTGGTGTTCCCGATCACCCTGATCTTCCTGCCCAGGCTCTGGTCGGTTTCCCGGGTGCACGGCTACGTCACGCCGGCGGACTTCATCCGCGGCAGGTACGGTTCCCGGGGCCTTGCCCTGGCCGCCGCCTTCACCGGGATCCTCGCGCTGATGCCGTACATCGCGCTCCAGCTCGTCGGCATCCAGGCGGTGCTCCAGGTGATGGGGGTCAACGCTGCCTCGACGAACACGTTCCTCAAGGACCTGCCGCTGATCATCGCCTTCCTCGTGCTGGCGGTCTTCACCTACGTGTCCGGGCTGCGGGCACCTGCCATGATCGCGTTCATCAAGGACACCCTCATCTACGTGTTCGTGCTCGTGGCGGTCTTCTACATCCCGACCAGGCTCGGCGGCTGGGGCCACATCTTCGGCGCGGCGCAGACCCACTTCGCGTCGGTCAACCCGAAGACGGGCAAGCCGTTCGGCACGTTCATCCCGACGTCGAAGTCCGTCGGCGCCACCCAGTTCGACTTCGCGTCCCTGGCGCTCGGCTCGGCGGTGGCGCTGTTCCTCTACCCGCACGCGGTCACCGGCACGCTGGCGGCCAAGCGGCGCGGCGCCGTCAAGCGCAACATGGTCTACCTCCCGACCTACTCGGTGCTGCTCATGCTCATCGCGCTGTTCGGCTACATGGCCGTCGCCGACCCCGCGACCAGCGCCAGCATCAAGAAGGCCGGCGGCAACGCGCAGCTCGCGGTGCCGTACCTGTTCCAGCACATGTTCCCGAGCTGGTTCACCGGGATCGCGTTCGCGGGCATCATCATCGGCGCCCTGGTGCCCGCCGCGATCATGTCGATCGCCGCGGCGAACCTGTTCACCCGGAACATCTTCAAGGAGTTCTTCAAGCCGGAGGCCACTCCACGGCTGCAAACGCAGATATCGCAGTGGGCCTCGCTGGTGGTCAAGCTCGGCGCGCTGCTGTTCGCCATCGAACTTCCCAAGACCTTCTCGATCAACCTCCAGCTCCTCGGCGGCATCTGGATCCTCCAGCTGGCGCCCATGCTCATCGGCGGCCTCTTCACCCGCTGGTTCCACCGCTGGGCGCTGCTGACCGGCTGGTTCGCGGGCATGATCTATGGCACGGTCGCCGCCTACAACGTGTCGGCGCCGACGGCGTCGCATTGGGCCGGCTCCTCCGACATCGTGTTCGGGCACAGCATCTACATCGGCCTGACCGCTGTCATCATCAACCTCGTGGTCACGGTGGTGCTGACGCTGGTCATGAAGGCGGCGAGGGTCCCCGAGGGAGCCGACGAGACACTGCCCCACCAGTACACGGCCGACCTGGAGCAGGTCGCCGCCCCCGCCCCCGCGGGGGTAGGGCTGAGCCCCGCGTCGGACTGAGCCGATCATCCCGAACGGACGGTGGCGCCTCTCATGCGGCGCAGGGGGCATGGGAGGCCGCGCCGGCCCCATGCGGGGGCGCAGGGCATGGGAGGCCGCGCCGGCCCCCCATGCGGGGGGCCCGCCGGGGGGTCGCCCCCCGGGGACAAACAGGGTAACGTCGGCCGCGTGAGGCGCATATCCGGGCACGGCGGCGCGCACGCCGTCGCGGCCGCGCGGCGGTACGGCGTGACCGCCATGTTCACGCTCTCCGGCGGCCATGTGTTCCCGCTGTACGACGCCGCCGTCCAGGCGGACCCGCCGCTCCGCCTGGTCGACGTGCGGCACGAGCAGACCGCGGTCTTCGCCGCCGAGGCCACCGCCCGGCTCACCCGCGCGCCCGGGCTGGCCGTGGTGACGGCGGGCCCCGGCGTGACGAACAGCGTGAGCGCGGTCACCACCGCCTGGTTCAACGGCGCCCCGCTGGTGCTGCTCGGCGGCCGCGCCCCCGACTACCTGTGGGGCAAGGGCGCGCTGCAAGAGCTGGACCATGTCCCGCTGCTCGCGCCGGTCACCAAGCGCGCCTGGACGGAGCACGACAAGCGCCGGGTGGCCGCGTCGGCCGACGAGGCCTTCCGTGTCGCGCTGACGCCGCACCGCGGGCCGGTGTTCTGCGACTTCCCGCTGGACACGATCTACGACCAGGCCGAGGCGGAACTGCCGGAGGACCGCTTGCCGGAGCCGGCGCCCCCGGATCCCGGCGACGTGACCCGGATCGCGAAGCTGCTCGGCGCCGCCCGCAGGCCCGTGCTCGTGCTCGGCTCGGACGTGTGGCTCGGTCGCGCGGACGAGGCCGCCCGGCAGGCCGCCGAGGCGCTGCGGCTGCCCGTGATCGCCAACGGGCAGGCTCGCGGCGTGCTGCCCGGAGGGCACGAGCTGCTGGTCAGCCGGGCGCGCACGCTCGCCTTCGGCGAGGCGGACCTGGTGATCGTGGCGGGGGTGCCGCTGGACTTCCGGCTGCGCTACGGCTCGTTCGGCCCGGAGGAGGACCCGGCGAAGGTGGTGCACGTCGCCGACGCTCCCGGTGCCCTCGCGGGGCACTGCCCGCTGGCGGCCACCGCGGCGGGCGACCTGACGGCGTTCTTCGCCGCGCTGGCCGCCGAGGCCCGCCCGGCGGCCGACCCGGACTGGCTGCCGCGGCTGCGGGACGCGGCCCGCGCCGCGCTGGCCGCGGACGCGCCGCTGCTCGCCAGCGACTCCGTGCCGGTGCACCCCGTGCGCGTCTACGGCGAGCTGCTCAAGGTACTGGACGACGACGCCGTGGTCATCGGTGACGGCGGGGACTTCGTTTCCTTCGCGGGCCGCCACATTGAACCGAGGAAGCCGGGCAGGTGGCTCGACCCGGGTCCGTTCGGATGCCTGGGAACGGGCCTCGGCTACGCGGCGGCGGCACGGCTCGCGCACCCGTCGGCCCAGGTCGTGCTGCTGCTCGGGGACGGTGCCGCGGGACTGTCGCTGATGGACGCCGACACGCTTGTCCGGCACCGCCTGCCCGTCGTGATCGTGTGCGGCAACAACGGGGCCTGGGGCCTTGAGAAGGGGCCGATGCGGGCGGTGTACGGGTATGACGTCGCCGCCGACCTGCGGCCCGGTACCCGCTACGACGAGGTGGTGCGCGCCCTCGGCGGGGCGGGCGAGGTGGTCACCTCGCCCGCGCAGGTCGGCCCGGCGCTGCGCCGGGCGTTCGCCTCCGGCGTCCCGTACCTGGTCAACGTCGTCACCGACGTTGAGGCCGGCTATCCGCGCACCACAACGGGCGTCTAGCGGCTACGGGCCGAACAGCGAGCGCCTGCTCACCAGCCGGCTCAGCGCCTCGACCACCTGCGGGTCGTATTCGGACGCGGTGTCAAGCCGCAGCCGCTGCACCGCGGCCGCGGCCCTGCTGGGTTCCACCGAACTGCCCACCAGGTCGTCGAAGGCATTGGCCGCGCGGATAATACGGCTGCTCAGCGGCGGTTCCTGGCTCCGGTCGGCGGGACGGCACGGGTCGCTCTGCCGCCGCACGATATCGGCCACGGTGTCCAGCACCCGCGCCTGCTGGATGACCTCGGCGCCGTATTCGGCGATCCGCCGCTGCTCCTCCCTGGTCACGAGCACGGTGGCTCCCCCGGGGATCGGGTCGCGCAGCGACAGCTGGCCGATGTCGTGCATGAGCGCCGCGTACTCGAGTTCGAGCAGGGCGGGCTCGGGCATGCCGAGCTCGCGTCCGACGGCCACCGCCAGCCGGCTTACCCGGGCGGAGTGGCCGGTCTCCACGTACCCGCCGATCTCGGTTACCCGGGCAAGCGCGCGGACCGTCTGCAGGTAGGTGGCCCTGATGCCGGTGTACCTGCGCAGCGCTACCTGGGTGACCAGGAGCGGCGCGGCGAAGACCGCGACCGCCGCGAGGCCCATGACCTCGGCGGCGAAGGCGATGAGCAGCGCGGACGCCCCCACCGCGGTGCCGACCGGCAGCTGGACGCGCAGTTCGTCGAGCAGCGCCACGCCGAACCTGGCGCGCAGCACGTCCGTCCTGATGAGCGCCGCTATCACGGCCTCCACCAGCCAGGCCAGGACCACGAGCGTGAGCATCGCCGGAAGCTCGGACCACCACCGGCTGCCGATCACCAAGGCGGCCGCGAGCGGGCGGAACAGCACGGCCACGCACGCCACCGCGAGCACGCGGGCAGCCATGGCGGAAAGCCCGGCGGGCCGGCCGACGGCCAGGTGCGGCAGCGCCCCGATCATCATCCCGATCGCCGCCACCGCGATGACCTGCTGCGGGCTGTGCCTGGCCGGGATGTCCCCGACCCTGAGCAGGAGCGCGTAGGCCAGCGCCCCGGCTGTCGCGATGGGCGCCGCCTCCCGGTCGCCGGGCAGGTTCAGCCGCAGGAGCTCGCCGAACGCGATCAGCGCGCCGAAGGCGACCGCCGCCCGCACGTCACGGACGCCGACGACGGCGGTTTGCGCGACGGAGGCGATCAGCAGCAGCCCTGCGAAGATGACGAGCAGCGACTGACCGGAATCCAGAGCGTGCCGCGGGAGGCCGCGGTGCTCATACCGTCGCGCGACCACGGACATCAGAGGCTTCCGACAGCGGGCAGCGGGCCTGTGGGGTCGTCAAGGCCGCCGGGGACCTTGCCGCTGGCGGCGGCCATACCGTTCGCGCCGTTCGCGACAAGACCCTCGCCGCTCGTCAGGCAGTCGCCGGCGACCGCCTGGCCGGTTCCCCGGGGCGCGCCTTCCGGCCCCTTCCAGCCGTCCCGCTCGATCGCCGTGATGAAGGCGTCGACGAACGCGGGGTCGAACTGGGTGCCCGCCCATTTGCGCAGCTCGGCTATTGCCTCGCACACCGGCCGCGCCCCCCGGTAGGACCGGTCGGACGTCATCGCGTCGAACGCGTCGGCCACTCCCAGCACGCGGGCGAACTCGGGTATCTCGTCGCCGGCCAGGCCCATCGGGTAGCCCGTGCCGTCGATCCGCTCGTGGTGGTGCATGATCCCGGCGAGCGCCTCGTCGAGAAACCCGATCTCCCGGACTATGTCAAGGCCCCGCATCGGGTGCAACTGGATGGCGGCGTACTCGTCGTCGGTGAGCGCGCCGCTCTTTTGCAGCACCGACGTCGGCACGCCGAGCTTGCCGACGTCGTGCAGCATGCCCGCGTACCGGATCGCCTCCACGCGCTCGGCGCGCATCCCGATCTCCTTGGCGATCATGACCGAGCCGCGTGACACCCGCTCGCTGTGCCCCCGGGTGTAGAAGTCCTTGGTCTCCACCGCCTGGCATAGCGCGCTCACCGTCGCCTCGTAGGCCCGCTGCTGCGCGGCGAACTGCGCCACCGCCCAGCGGGCGACGAACACCGGGATGAGCACCAGGACCGGTGTGAAGGGCCCGAGCACGCTCCACAGCGCCGCGATCAGCACGCCGAAGGCCCCGTAGCCAAGGTCGGTCAGCAGGAGCTTGAGGTCGAGCCCGATCCGGCCGGGCGGGACGCCGGGTTCCCTGGTCAGCCGCAGCACGCCGCGCAGCAGGGAGAAGTTGACGATCACGTGCACCGCCGCGGCGCCCGCGAAAGGCGCGATGATGGCGGGGAAGGAACTGGGCTGAGGCGTGCCCACACGGCCGCCGAACAGCAGGAACGCGCGGCCTGCCAGGTACGCGCTGAGGGCGAACATGCCGGTGTTGAAGAGCCGCTGCGGGGGCGAGGGACCGCGGCGGACGCCGAGCAGCGTGCAGCACCCGACGATCGCAGCGCCGACCGGGCCGACCAGGATCACCGCGGCAAGGCTCGCTATGCTGTTCGCGGACCAGGCGAGGCCGCGCGTGTCCAGCAGCGTGGCCGAAGACTCGCAGGCGATAAGCAGCAGGCCGAGCACCGCCACGGCCTGCCACTGGATCCCCGCGAACGGCCCCCGGGCAATCACGACCGCGGCGACGGCCATGACCGCGCCGATGTACAGCCACGCGACCCGCGAGAGCCTGCTCACGCCCCTCCCTCGCAGCCAGCTGTAGTGGACCCGAACCGCGCCTGCCGCCGTGGCTACCCCCAGGAGACTCCGGGGGCAGCCATGGCGGCTGTGTGTGCCTTCGGCCGGCGCGCTATCCTGCTCGGCTTGCCGGGTGCCCGCATTGGGATAGTCCTCCCTCACGCAAATGCTGACGGCCGCTCACAGCATGCCGCCCAGGACAGGATAACGTGGCCGCGCTAATTATCGCAGACCCAAAGCCGATTGCGAACAGATAGCTAACAACTGGCTACGCTACGCGACAAACGGCGTCCCCGGGCCCGCCGGCGTAATTGGCGAACCGGCCGCTAAGATCGCCGGAATCGATTTAGATACCCGTCCATGCGCGCTCTTAGCCGGGGGACTCGGACGCGACGGCTACTCGGTGAGCCCAATCTCCGCCTGAACCTGCCTGATCCGCACCAGGACCTTGCCGCGCAACTCCGACGGCACCGGGTCACAGCCGCAATGCCTGGCGACCAGCCGCTTGACCGCCTCCTCGAGGCCGAACTCCCGCAGGCACGGACCGCACTCGTCCAGGTGCTTGCGGATGCTCTCGCAGTCGGCCTCGGACATCTCCCCGTCCAGGTACCAGTACACCCGGTCAAGTACCTCGCTGCACGGCACTTCGTGCGGCTTCCCGCAGCTCATGACCTACCCTCCTCGGCCTCAGCGGCCTCGGCCCGAGCGCTGGCGGCCTGCGCCCGGACCAGGCCGCGCTCGGCGGCGTAGTCCTGGAGCAGCTCCCGCAGTTGGCGGCGGCCGCGGTGCAGCCGTGACATCACGGTGCCTATCGGCGTCCCCATGATGTCGGCGATTTCCTTGTAGGCGAATCCCTCCACGTCGGCGAGGTAGACCGCGATCCGGAACTCCTCCGGCAAGGTCTGCAGCGCCGTCTTGATGTCGGAGTCGGGAAGCCGCTCCAGCGCCTCGGCCTCCGCCGACTTCAGCCCCCCGGAGCTGTGCGAGGCGGCCCGCGCGAGCTGCCAGTCCTCCACCTCGTCCGAGCCGGACCGCTGCGGTTCACGCTGACGCTTACGGTAGGTGTTGATGAACGTGTTGGTCAGGATCCTGAACAGCCAGGCCTTGAGGTTCGTCCCCTGCTGGAACTGGTGGAAAGACGCGTACGCCTTCGCGAACGTCTCCTGGACCAGGTCCTCGGCGTCCGCCGGGTTCCGCGTCATCCGAAGGGCGGCGGAGTAAAGCTGGTCCAGGTAGGGCATGACATCTGCTTCGAAGCGCTCCCCGCGCTCGGCTAGCGTCTCTGGAACGGGACCCACCCCCTCTCGGTACTCCCCATCGCCGCGCGGCGCGTCGCGCCGCCCGGAAAGACCGTACGAGGATACCTGCCCCGCCGGGCGGGGGTGGAGCCGGCGTGACCGTGAGTGGCGGGCCAGGTATCCGCGTCCCGGCGTTTCCGGCGCTGAGGCAACAGCCATGCCGCGTTCAACGCGCTCAGTCCGCCGTTATTCCCCGGCCGGCAAGGGATGGAACCTTCCGGCCGGGGAATGCTAGCCACCGTGGACGCCCCGAGAGCGGGTGCCCGGCCAGGAGTAAACCCCGTGCAGGCAATCGCTGGCGCTGTGCGGGACACCGGTCCCGCAGCGGACTACTCGCGTTTCCACGCCGCCGTTGCGCACGCCCAGCTCACCCAGTGGCTCGCGGAGCTCGCCCCGCGCCGGGGGGCTGACGAGGGCCCGTCTCCCCTCAGGCCGGCAGAGCCCGCGGAACTCGCCCCCCGGGAAAGGACGCCCCTGCTCATCGACGTCTCCGGAGCTGGCGCACGCGCCGCGGAAGCGGCCGCCCGCGCCGGGCACAGCGTGCTGCGCGTCGTCGAGCCCGGGATGCCGCCGCCGGCGGCCGGCGGCGGGGCCGGCGGCCGCCTCGCCGCGATCGTCGCCGACGGCACCGGCCTTGAGTTCCTCGCCGACGGCTGCGCCGACGGCGTGATCGCCGAGGACCGCACGCTGTCCAGGCGGCTGGCCGCCGAGGCGTTCGTCGCGGACATCGCGCGGGTGCTGCGCCCCGGCGGGCAGGTGCTGGCCTGCGTGGACTCGCTTAACCTCGGCATGGCCGTGCTCGCCGAGCAGCATCACTGGCCGCACCTAGCCGACGTGCCGAACGCCGACGTGGTGCTCGTCCCGTGGCCGGACGGCACCATCACCCGGTGCTACGGCGCCGAACAGCTCCGCGAGCTGTTCACGGGAAACGGCCTGGCGGTGCGCTGGATCCGCCCGCGCACCGTGTTCTCGCCGCGGACGGTCAGCTACCTGCTGGCCCGCGACCCGCGGAGCTTCGGCAGGCTGGTGAGCGCGGAGCTGAGCGCCCGTGCGGATGACTCGGTCGGCGCCCAGCTGATCATCTGCGCGCGCCGGCGTTAGTCCCCGGCCGGCTCAGCGCCTGCGGCGGTCCCGCTTGGACTGGCAGGGCACGCAGCGCTCGGTGGTCGGGCGCGCCTCCAGCCGTGGTTCGGGGATCTCATGCCCGCAGTCCACGCACCGCCCGTAGCTCCCGTCATCGATCCGGGCCAGCGCGGCCGCCACCTCCGCGCGCTGCCTCAGCACCGCCTGCACCGCCGCCTGGTTGCGGTCGGCCTCGGTCAGGTACGCGCCAGCATCGCCCGCCTCCGCGGCGTCACCCCGGGCCAGCGGATGCTCACCTCGCAGTACCATGACGGTCCTGTCCAGGTCGTCGCGCATTTCCTCAAGGCGCTTGCGGGCAACACTGATCTCCATTGAAGTCCTCGCCTCCCGTCCCACGGCGATTAGCGGCGCGTCGCAGACGCCCGCCAGGCGCCATGGGCTCAGAACAGGGGGGGCCGCTCCCCTTCGCCGGCCCCCGCCTCGCCGCCGGGCGCACCGGCGCCGCCAAGTGGCTCGATGAGGTCCGGCCCGTTGTTTCGCACAGAGTTGACGGCCGTAGAAACAGGGTGCGACCTCAGACCGCCCGCCCCCGGGGATGTGGCGGGCAGCATTGTCGCGAGCAGCAGTTCTTTCTCGTTATTGACTGGGTCAAGCCAGTCCGCCCAGCTGTCCGGCGCTATCACCATCGGCGTGCGGTCATGAATCCTGCCGATGTCGTCTGTCGCGTCGGTGGTGATAATCGCCGCCGACCAGTACCAGGCTTCCTCGTGGTCGGCTGGCGCTGACGCGTCCCGCCATAGCTCGTAAATGCCGGCGAAGGCGAGGATCCCACCGTCCGTTCGGTATATGTAATAGGGCTGCCTGGCCTTTCCCGCGGCCTGCCACTCGTAGTAGCCGTCGGCCGGGATGATGCAGCGGCGCCTCGCGAACGCGCTGCGGAACGCCGGCTTGACCGCGACCGTCTCAGCGCGCGCGTTGATCATCCGGGCGCCGCCCGAGGTGTCCCTCGCCCAGGAGGGCACGAGACCCCAGCGAACCTGCCGCAGCTCCCGTTTACCGTCTTCCCTCGCATTCAGCACCGCGTAGACGCGCTTCGTCGGGGCCACGTTGTAGTCGGGGCCACGGTCGGCGGCCACGCGGTCGCGCTCGACGGCGAACTCCTCGAGGAGTTCGAGCCGCTTCCGCGCGGAGACGAACCGACCGCACATGCGCCCTTCCTTTATTGCCCGGTAGAAGCTGGATTGGCACTTCATAACCGGAAAACATCGCCGTCAAACACGCCCGTGGCCGCGGGACAGTCCGCGGCAGCCGATACCCTCGGGTCTATGGACTCCGGACGCTGGCGCGCCCCCGCCGCCCAGGGACCGGTGCGGGCCCTGCTGCGGCCGCCCGGCTCCAAGTCGATCACCAACCGCGCCCTCGTGCTCGCCGCGCTCAGCGACGCCGACTCCGTCATCCGCGGCCCGCTGCGGGCGCGCGACACCCGCCTGGCGATCGCGGCGCTGGAGGTCCTCGGCTGCTCGATCCGTTCACGCGGAACGGACCTCGCCGTCTCCCCGGGCTCCCCCGCCTCCGGTTCGTCGCTGACCGTCGACGTGGGCAACGCGGGCACGGTGATGCGGTTCCTGCCCGCGGTGGCGGCGCTGACACGGGCGTCCGTGACGTTCGACGGCGACCCGCGGGCGCGTGAGCGGCCGGTGGGCGCGCTGCTGGCCGCGCTGCGCGCCCTGGGCGCGTCGATCGACGACGGGGGCCGGGGGGCGCTTCCGTTCACCGTCGCCGGCGGCGGCCGGGTGCGCGGCGGCGCGGTGACGCTCGACGCCTCGGGCTCGTCCCAGCTCGTGTCCGGGCTCCTGCTGGCCGCTCCGCGCTTCGACCTCGGCGTCGAGGTGCGGCACGAGGGACCGCCGGTGCCGTCGCTGCCGCACATCGAGATGACCGTGCGCATGCTCCGCGCGGCGGGCGCGGACGTGGAGGCGGGCGCCGGAGAGCGCCCGAGCACCTGGCGGGTGCGCCCGGGGCGGGTCAGCCTCGGCGACTTCACGGTCGAGCCGGACCTGTCCAACGCGGCTCCCTTCCTCGCGGCAGCGCTGGTCACCGGCGGATCGGTGACGGTACGCGACTGGCCGGCCGACAGCCTGCAGGCCTCCGGCGCGATCACGAGCGTGCTGAGCCGCATGGGCGCGGAGTGCTCGTTCGGCCCCGGCGGGCTGACCGTCACCGGAACCGGCACGGTCAGCGGCATCGAGGCGGACCTGCGCGACATTCCCGAACTGTGCCTGCCGCTGGCCTCGGTCGCCGCGCTCGCGTCCGGGCCGTCGGTGTTCACCGGGGTCGGGCACACCCGGGCGCAGGAGACCGACAGGCTGGCCGCCATCGCCAAGGAGATCAACGCGCTCGGCGGCGACGTCACCGAGCTGCCCGACGGGCTGGCGATCCGGCCCCGGCCGCTGCGAGCGGGGACGAGGCCGTTCGAGAGCTACGACGACCACCGCATGGTGATGGCCGCGGCCGTGCTCGGCCTGGCCGTGCCCGGCATCGAGGTACTGAACGCGGCCACGGTCGGCAAGACCTTCCCGGACTTCACGGCCCGCTGGGCTGAACTGGTCGGGGGGACGGGCTGAGGAACCGTTCGGCCTACCTTGACGAAGACGACGTCCGGGTCCGCGCGGGCCGCGGATCCCGGCCGCGTACCCGGCGCCGCCCGGCGCACGAGCGCGCGGCCGAGGCGTTCGTCGTCAACGTCGACCGCGGCAGGTACGGGTGCCTGATCAGCGACCCGGTGTCGGGCGACCGGATGGTGACCGCGATGAAGGCGCGCGAGCTCGGCCGCAACTCGGTCGTGGTCGGCGACCGGGTGGCGCTGGCGGGCGACACGTCCGGCGCGGACGGGACGCTCGCCAGGATCGTCCGGGTCGCGATGAGGAAGAGCGTCCTGCGGCGCTCGCCGGACGACGCCGACCCGTTTGAACGGATCATCGTCGCGAACGCGGATCAGATGGTGATCGTCTGCGCGCTGGCCGACCCGGCGCCGCGGCTGAGGTTCGTGGACCGCTGCCTCGTCGCCGCCTACGACGCGGGCCTGGACCCCCTGCTGCTGCTGACCAAGTCGGACCTGGCCCCGCCGCGGAAGATCCGCGCGCTCTACCGGCCGCTCGGCTTGCCGATGCTCACCACCCGTCAGCCGATTCCCGCGCAGACCCTCTCCCGGCTGCGCAAGGCGCTGAACGGCCGGGTGAGCGTGCTGATCGGCCAGTCCGGCGTGGGCAAGTCCACGCTGGTCAACGAGCTGGTCCCGGACGCCGCCCGGGCCGTCGGCGCGGTCAACCCGGTAACCGGCCGGGGCAGGCACACGTCCTCGTCCGCGATCGCCCTGCGGCTGCCCGGCCAGGCGGGCTGGCTGATCGACACCCCCGGCGTGCGCGGCTTCGGACTGGGGCACGTCACGCCGCAGCGGGTCGTGGAGGCATTCGGCGACCTCGCGGAGGGAACCGCCGGCTGCCCGCCGGGCTGCGACCACCTCTCCGAGGGCTGCGCACTCGGCGAATGGGCAGCCGCCCGCCACGCGCAGGCACGCCTGGATTCCCTCCGCCGCCTGCTGCGCAGCCGCGACGCCGCCGCTGACTAGCCCACCGGGGCGGCGGCGCGCTGGTCAGCGGGATATGGCAGACGGTACCGTTTCGCGGGTGGGAAGCTACGACGACGACCTGCGCTTCGCGCACGTCCTCGCTGACGCCGCCGATGACATCACGTCGCGCCGTTTCCGTGCGCTTGACCTGCGGGTCGAGACCAAGCCCGACCTGACGCCGGTATCCGACGCCGACCGGGCCGCCGAAGAGTCGCTGCGCAACGTGCTGCGCCGGGCGCGGCCCCGGGACGCGGTGCTCGGCGAGGAGTCGGGCCGGTGGGGCAGCGGACCACGGTGCTGGGTCATCGACCCGATCGACGGCACTAAGAACTACGTCCGCGGCGTACCGGTGTGGGCGACGCTCATCGGGCTGATGGACGGCGCGAAGGTCGTGGTCGGCGTGGTGTCCGCCCCGGCCCTCGGCCGGCGCTGGTGGGCCGCGGCGGGCGGCGGAGCGTGGACCGGCCGCAGCCTGACCAAGGCGGCACGGTGCCGGGTATCCGGCGTGACCAAGCTCAGCGACGCCTCGTTCTCCTACTCGGGCATCGGCGGCTGGGCGGAGGGGAGCAGGCTCCACGGTTTCCTGTCGCTGGCCCAGTCGGTCTGGCGGACCCGTGCGTTCGGCGATTTCTGGTCGCACATGCTGGTCGCGGAGGGCGCGGTAGACATCTCGGCGGAGCCCGAGGTCTCACTGTGGGACATCGCCGCCCTTCAGGTGATCGTGGAGGAGGCGGGGGGCCGGTTCACCGACCTGTCGGGGGCCGCGACCCCGGACGGCGGCAGCGTCGTGTGCACCAACGGCCACCTCCACGACGAGGTGCTGGCCCGGCTGGCGCCGAACGGCTGAGGGAGCCGGAACACGGGGGCACCGGGGATACCTCCCTCACGTTCCGTAGCGGCTTGACGCTTAAGCCCCTGCGATGTCTTTCGTCCCACTGGCCCTTCCGGCACCGCAGACCGCCTCCGTCCGCGGCGCCGGCCGCCCCGGCGCGGGCTGCCCGCCGGCCGTCCGCGACTTAGCCCCCTTTCCGCCTCCGTCCGCGGCGCCGGCCGCCCCGGCGCGGGGTGCCCGCCGGCGGCCGTCCGCGACTTAGCACACTTTCCGCACGGACATTTCATGACGAATCGGACATCAAAGTGGTCGGGAAGTGAGCGAAGCGTTGGAGGTGGGGCGGCGGCGGCCTGTGGGGCGGCTGGGAGCGCGGGGCCGGCGGGGCGGGCGCGGGGGGCGGGCGGGGCGGGGGCGCTGGCATTCCGGGCAAATGCGCTGCGAACGTGTTTCGCGTCAGCGCGCGGATGGTATATCACAAGTTCACAAGCGGTCCTCGTTGAGGTCCTAGCTGGACATCGCCCGGCCACGGCCGGGCGGCCTCCGGTGGCAACCGGGAACCCCCGTCGCGCGACCGCGCCGGGAACAGCAACACACGCCCGTGGGTGGTGCGCAATGAAAGTGGCAGACGGAATGTCCGAGCAGGTCCTCACGATCGGCCCTGCCCACACGCTGCGGGATGCCGCCCGCATGATGGCGGCCAGGAAAGTCGGGGCGGCCGTGGTCGTCGACCCCGAGCACTCGGGCGTGGGCATCCTCACCGAGCGCGACATCCTCAACTCGCTGGCCGCCGGGGAGAATCCGGATGCCGAGTTCGCCGCTCACCACTGCACCGAGGACCTGGTGTTCGCGGCACGGGACTGGACCTTGGAGGAAGCCGCGGTAGCGATGGTCCGCGGCGGCTTCCGGCATCTTGTCGTGGTCGAAGGCCATGAGGTCGTCGGCCTGCTGTCGATGCGGGACATCGTCCGGGTGTGGTCGCTGGCACGCGTGCCCGCGCAGGCCGCGCCGGGCGCTACTCTAGTAGACAGCTGATTTGATGAGATTCCTATGGATCCAGAGGTAATGTCCAGCAACCTCTCGCCAGGCGTGCAGTTACCTCAGACAACATGTGCTTAAGTGCGGGGTGCGATCACTCCGCTGCGAGCTGCCGGGCGGTGAGTTCCCGCTCTAGCCGCCCGGCGAGCGCCCGGCTGGTTTCCCCGGCCGTCCGGGCGCCGCGGCGCCTGGTCCGGACAATTTCCCCCGTCCACCGGGCCAGGTGCCGCCCTTACCGTTAGAGCGTGCACAGTGGACGCGCGCCGAACGCGCCGGGGACCTGCCTGCGACCGCCGGTGACATGGACCTCGTGACAGCGCTGAGCCAGGCGGGCGTGCGCCGCGGCGACCTGGCCGGGCTCGCCGTGGCGCCCGACGGCACCGCGGCCGTGGCGATCCCCGGCGGCGGCTGGATCACCGATGCCGCGGGGATCGCGCGCACCGATGCCGGCGTCCGGCCACGGTGGGCGACGTGGTCCCAGGAGACCGCGCAGCGCCTGGTCGCGGCCGGCGTGCGGCTGGCGACCTGCTGGGACGTGG
>Ga0209061_1002356_pt1 | contig 24521 bp, 19 predicted proteins | sample Coa_R1_10_FD_187157 | JGI IMG/M metagenome (GOLD analysis project Ga0209061, IMG submission 187157) | Surface soil microbial communities from Centralia Pennsylvania, which are recovering from an underground coalmine fire - Coalmine... | ecosystem: Environmental > Terrestrial > Soil >...
ACCTCACCTCCCGCCAGGGCGAGCTCGAGGCCCAGATCACGTCGTGCTCCTCCCGCATCGCCGCCATCGAGGCCAGGCTCACCGAGGGCGGGGGCGGCTACCGCGACCTCCAGGCGATGAGCGGCGAGATCGACTCGCTCGCCGGCCACCGAAGGGAGCTCGAGGACGCCGAGATCGAGGTGATGGAGCAGCTCGAGCCCGTCGAGAAGGAGCTCGAGTCCATCCGTGCCGAGCAGGCGTCGCTCGCGGCGGAGCACGGAGCCTCGCTCACCGCCCTGCGGGCTGCCGAGCAGGAGATCGACGCCGTGATGACGGAGCTGCGGGAGCGCCGGGAGCGCCTCGCCGCAGGCCTGCCCGCTGCGCTGGCGGCGGACTACGAGCGCCTGCGCCTGCGCCTCGGCGGCGTCGGTGCGGCCCGGCTCGTCCACGGCGCCTGCAGCGGCTGCCACCTCCAGCTCCCGAGCAGCGAGCGCGAGCGGCTGTCGCACCGGGGTGCCGGGGACGTGGTGCACTGCGAGCAGTGCGGCCGCATCCTCGTCGCTTGAGCTCGACCGGCACACGATGCTGATCCTCGTCCGCCACGCCCAGAGCCTCTGGAACGCCGAGGGCCGGCTGGCGGGAAGGGCCGACCCTCCCCTCACCGAGCTGGGCCGGCGCCAGGCAGCGGCGACGGGACGGCACCTCGCCGCGGAGCGGGCGGCGGCGCCGGGCCCACCGCCGAGAGTCCTCGCGAGCCCACTTGAGCGCGCCCTTCGGACGGCCGAGCTGATCGCGGCAGCTCTCGGCGTCCCCGAGGTCGTCGTCGACGCACAGCTGGTCGAGCTCGACTACGGCGAGCTCGACGGCAGCCTGCTCGCCGAGTTGGACCGCGCCCAATGGCAGCGGTGGCGGGAAGACGTCGCCTGGCGCCCGCCTGGTGGCGAGACCCTCGTCGAGCTGCACGAGCGGATCAGGGCCTGGTGCGAGGGGATCGCCGAGGCGGCCTCCGGGGGCGACGTGGTGGCCGTCACCCACGTCTCCCCCGTGAAAGCGGCCGCCGGGTGGGCAATCGGGGCGGGGCCCGAGGTCTCCTGGCGGATGTCGCTCGCTGTGAGCTCCATCACCCGGGTGGCGACGAGCCCCCGCTCCCTGCACTCGTTCGGCGAGACGGCCCACCTCGCCGGGCTGGGCTGAGCCGGGGTCCCGCCGCACCGCCGCCGGGCGGGGCGGCGATGCTGCCCGGTGACGCGCTGCGGCCCGGGCGGGGAGCCCGGGCCGCTCGGCGGGTCGTTCCCGGCGTGACTGGGATCACGCCGGCTGATGCCTCAGGCCGAGATCGCCTCGGCGGCAGGGGCGTCGATGACGTTGCCGGTCTCGCCGACGGAGATGGCGACCTTGCGGGCCTTCGCCGTCTCGGCCACCGGCACCGAGATGCTGAGGACGCCGTTCTCGTAGCTCGCCGAGATCCGCTCGGTGTCGAGGCCGTCGCCGAGGAACAGCCGCCGGGTGAAGTTGCCCTGGGGCCGCTCGGTCACGAGGACCTCGTCGCCGTCGGCCGGCGCCCAGCTGCGCTCGGCGGACAGGGTGAGGACGTTCTTCTCGACCTGGAGGTCGATCGACTTGGGGTCGATGCCCGGCAGGTCGACTCTCACGAGGAACTCCTCCCCACGCCGGTACACGTCGAGCGGCACCGGGTTGCGGGTCATCCACGCCGTGGGGACGAAACGGTCGATCTCACGAAATGGGTCGAAACGCATCAACATGACCGATGCCTCCTTCCTGTAGTGACTACTTCGTTCTGCTTGACAGTATAGCACTCAATCAAAGTGTTGGCAACACCATCAGCATCAAGCGGGATGACGGGATGCCGGGCGTGAGCACACCCCACCCGGCTCAGCCGCCCGTGCCGACGGCGGGCAGCGGCGGCGCGAGAATGGTGCCGGCGAGCCGGCCGGGTGACCGCGGTGCGCCCGGGCGACCGGGCGGCTGAGGAAGGTCGGGGCTCCACAGGGCAGGGTGCTGGCTAACGGCCAGTCGGGGCGACCCGCAGGAAAGTGCCACAGAGAACAGACCGCCTGGCGAGCGCGTTGAGCGGAGCCAGGCAAGGGTGAAACGGTGCGGTAAGAGCGCACCAGCGCCCGGGGTGACCCGGGCGGCTCGGCAAACCCCACCCGGAGCAAGGCCAAGCAGGGGACGGGCGGCCCGTCCAATGTCCCCAGGTAGGCCGCTGAGATGGATGGTCACCCCGCCGGGCGACCGGCGGACAGAACCCCGCCTACAGGCCGGCTCGCCACCGGCCGTCGTGGCCGACGTGCGAACGGAGCGCCAGGACGCTCGCTACGAGGGAAGGACCGGGGGGACCGAGCTTCGAGTGGCCCCGCTCGGGAGGGCGTCGCGCAGGTCCGGCCGGGGCTCGTCCAGCTCGGCTGCAGCCGGACTGGCGAGCTCTGCGACCGCCTCACTCGACGGCGTGCCCGACGGCCACAGCGTCAGCGCGAAGAGCACCATCACCGGCCCGAGGTTCGGATCGGTGGCGGTGCCGGTGAGGATGCCGCCGAAGTTCTGGCCGATCACCCAGTAGACGAGCGACACCCCGATGCCGAGTGCGAGACCGGCTCGCCTCGTCATCGGGCGGAGCACCCAGAGCGCCGCGACGACCTGGACCACAAGGACGACGAGGACCACCTCCGTGCCATGTCCGTAGAGAAGGTGCGCGACGCTCCGGTCGAGATGCGCGAGCCAGCTCGGCTCGCCTGCGGCGTTGTTGCGGATCTCGGCCGAAAGGGCGTCGCTCGCCCAGTTGGCGTGCTCGAGCTCCAGCGCGCCCGTGCCCGCCCACACCGCGGCCCAGACTGCCCGCGCGCCGCGTCCCCTGAGGAGCCCGCCGTCCGCGACGGACTGGCCGGCGCGAGGTGGCTCGGTCCGTCGCGGCCAGAGCACGAGGGCGAGGATCATGTAGAGCGCGGCGGCTCCGGGTGAGCCCTGGACAGCCATCGAGGCCTGCGGCCACGGCATCTGGCCGAGGCCCTCGCCGACGACCCAGGGGAAGAGCGCCCACACGAACGAGGCCGCGAGCGCAAGGCGCTCCGTGCGCCGCCAGATCAGGCCGACGCCGATCCCGAGCTGGACCACGGCGGCGAGGGTGTTGAACACGACCTGCCGGCCGGCGGTCCCGTAGGTGCTGAGGACGGCGAAGCGGATGAGCTCGGTGAGCAGGTTGGGCCGGCCCATCGTGTTGTAGGAGAGGACCGTCGCGAGGAAGGAGTTGCTCGATCGGCTGTACATGTCGGGCTGGAACTGGAGCGCGCCGTCGAGGAGCCACAGGAGGGCCAGCGCGACGACGAGGTGGCGACGGGTGAGCCGCCCACGCCACGGCGCGAGGAGGGCTCGGCCCTCGGGCTCGTGGCCGCCGGTCGCCGTCTGCGAAGACACCGGTCAAAGTCTTCACGCGCACTGTGGGCCGGCGGCAAGTCAGCTCACCGATCGCCGCTCGGGAGCGCGCTCGAGGCAAGCGTGATGCCGCCCGCTCCGGTGCCCCTCACGGGTTGCCCAGGTGGCGCCTCCGTGGTGCCGGCGGCCGCGCAGCCGAGCCGGCGGGCCTGAGGCCGCTCGACCCCTCGAGAAGATCGCCGTGCCAATTGCGGGTGCCCGTCCGCCTCGCCGGCGTTCGGCGATGGGACGGCTCGGGCCGGGTGCCAGCGGCGTCGCCGCCCGGTCGCGCCAGGCTGCAGGGCCCACCGGGCGCCCGCCGGCGAGGCGCTACCTGCGCAACGTCGCGCGGTGGCGAGCGTGGCGGCCCCGCTGCCCTGCCGAGGAGATCCGGAGGGTGACCGATCCGGCGAGGAAGGCCGTCGAGACCGCGAGCCAGTACGGCCAGCCCGACCATGGCTGGCCCGTGTGGGCGGGGGGCACGACCGTGCCTTCTGCGACCGTCACGGTGGCCCGAGCGGTCAGCCTCGCGCCGGCTGAGTCGGTGGCCGAGGCGACGTTCGTGATCGCCCCCCGCGAGGCGGTCACGCGGACGACCAGGTGCATCACCGCGCTCCCACCCTTGGCGAGAGTGCCGACCGCCCAGGTGACCGTCCCGTTCGAGGCGCGGACCGATCCCGTCGCGCTCGAAGCGGCGACGTAGGAGAGCCCGGCGGGCAGCGGGTCACTCACGACGATCCCGGAGGCGGCGTCCGGCCCTGAGTTCGCGACCGCGACCGTGAAGGTGTCCTCGCTGCCGGTCCCGACGGTTGCGTGAGCGACGGTCTTGTCGAGGGCGAGCACCGAGTAGAGCGGGGTGATCGTGACGGTGTTGGAGGAGCCGCTCGTCGCTCCGGAGGCGTTCGGGACCTCCTGGGTGAAGGTGGCGGTGTTGCGCACGACGTGACGGGTGAGGACCTTCACCGTGAAGGTGAGGGTCGCCCTCGAGGTCCCCTCGCCCACCGGCTCGAGGCCGCCCGGAATGGTCCACCTCACCGTGCCGCCGGACGCGGTGACGGTCCCGGAGGACGGCGGCTTCGCCGACACGTAGGCGAGGCCCTGCGGGAGCACGTCGGTGACGACGACCCGTCCGGATCCGGCGCTGCTGGTCGACTGGCTTGAGGCGGCGAGCGTGACGGTGTCGGTCGAGCCCACCGGCACGGCGGGGTGACCGACCGACTTCACGAGCGTGACGTTGGCGAACACCCGCCAGCTGATCGCGACGGACGGGGATGCCGAGGCCGGCGCCGTGGTGAAGGTGGTGCCCGTCGGGCCGAAGCTCGAACCACCGCCCCCGCCGCCGCCGTTGCCGACGACGTCGGCGCCCCCGCCCCCGCCGTTGAAGCCGCCTCCTCCGCCGCCTCCTCCGGGCCAGAAGGAGCTGGCGCCTGCGCCACCGCTGGAGGCACCGCCCGCCATGCCCGGGAAGGCCCCGCCTTCGCAGGATGCCGGGTCGACGACGACGCCCCCGCCGCCTCCGCCCCCGCCTGTCTCGCCCAAGCCACCGGCGCCGCCATCGGCCGGCGGGTTGCACGATGCCGAGCCGCCGCCCCCCGCTCCGCCGGAGGAGGAGCCGCCGGCGGCACCGCCGGCGCCCCCGTCGCCGAACTCGTCAGCGGGACCGCCAAAGCCCCCTCCACCCCCTCCGCCGCCACCGGCCACGACGAGGCGAGGGTCACCGGCGCCGCCAGTGAGACCTCCCGCCGACGCCGGTGCCGTCCGGACGTCCGACTCGCCGCCTCCTCCTCCGCCGCCACCTCCGCAGCTGCTGCTGCCGCCCGCTCCTCCGCCGTTCGTGCCGCCCGCCCCTCCGGTCGGAGCCTGGTCGTTGGACCCGGCGTGGGTCGCGGCTCCACAAAAGGTCCCGAGCTGGCCTGCGGCGCCGGTTCCGCCGACCTCGACGTACAGGGTCGAGCCAGCCGTCACCGTGACCGCCGGCGCCGACACGAGGGCGCCCGGCCCGCCATTCGCGATCGCTGGGAGGGATGCAGCGCCTGGGCCACCCGGGGCTCCGACTACGGTGATGCTCACCGTCTCCACGCCGCGCGGCACGGTGAAGGTGTCCTGGCCGGTCACGGTGTAGGTGCAGGTGAGCGTCTCGCCAGAGCTGGACAGGACGCCATGGGCCCCGCACGGGTCGGCGGCGACGGCCGATGAGGCCGGGAGAGCGACAAGGGCCAGAGCCGAGGCCGTCGCCACCATGACGGCAGCGAGCATGACGTGTCGAAGGGGTTGGAGCGCCCGGGGGAACGCTCGGTGGTGACGGGCATCCGTCATGACCTCAGCTGCTCGGCGGCACCGACCCGTAGGTTGCTCCACTGGCTCTCCCCGTCTCGTGTCAGGAGCTTCGCGGTCTGAGCGTCGGCGTGGGCTCCAGCGTGTGCCCCGTAGCGGGCGGGCCGATGATAGGTGAATCGGCCGAGGGCCCCGTGGACCATCACTCGGGGTCTCGGCCGAGGAGCCGGCGCCGCTCAGGCGCGCCTGGCCGTTCGGCGGACCTCCCGCGCCGTTCTTGTCCCCCCCGCTCCCTCGGATCGGGTCGAGGGATGCTCCGATCAGAAGGTGCCGACCTGGCCGAGCGAGCTGCTCTTGTAGTAGGGGGCGCGGCCGGCGAGGGTGATCGGCGCGAGGCCCTCTTGTTGTGCCTGCATCGCCGCCTCCATCACCACGAGGTCGGAGGGGTCGATCGCGAGCGGCCCTCCCGGCACGGGCACCTGCCAGACGTGGGTCATGTACGGCGTCCGAGCGTTGTAGGTGCCCGGCGCGCACGGGGTGAAGCCGACGATCACGTGGCTCGTGTCCGAGAAGCAGAGGTTGGTGTGGGCGTGCCACTGGACGAGGCAGCCATAGGGCATCGGGCCCTTCTCGTTCGTCGTCGGGAGGAGGAACATCGCCGCCACGAGCACCGGCCCGTCCGGCGTGAAGGCGTACACGAGGGAGTCGACGTGGTTCGGGTCCAAGACGTAGCGCTGCTGCATGTAGGCGGGGTTGACGTAGTGGACGACCGGGTAGGCGGTGCTCGTGATCGGGATGTAGCCCGCCTTGAGCGCGACGCTCAGGTACTGGTACTTCGCAACGGCGGCGGAGACGGCCTGCACGTACTCGGTGGCTCCGAGCACCTGGTTCGCCGTGGGCGGCGTCATGCAGTCCGGGGTCTGCATCGAGTGACCGCGGTCCTGGTCCTCGCTCACGGTGGTGAGGAGGCTGGCCTCGCCGCTCGGGAGGGGCGGCCCCGTGTAGTGCCAGTTCGGCGCCGTCACCCCGAGGCCGCCCATGCCGGCCATGTTCATCTTGCGAGGTGACGCGTGCCCCGAGGCGCTCGATCCAGCGATCGCGGAGGAGCCGCCCATGCCCGGCATGGCGGATTCGAGCGATCCCTGTGAGCGGCCGGCTGCCACACCGGCGGCGGCCGGCACGGGGATCGCGGCGACGAGGACGGGGAGCACGAGCGCCGCGCCGATGGCGCCGGAGGCAAGACGGGCGCGGCGCTCGAGCAGCAGCGCAGCCGGGGCCACCGTCTCGCCAGCTCGCGACGGGGCCACGGCGGGCGCGAGGGCGAGCGCGAGCAGCACGAGCAGCGGGCCGGTGTTGGGGTCTGTCGCACCACCGCCGAGCAGCCCACCGAGGGCCTGACCGGTCGCCCAGAACACGAGGCTCAGCCCCGAGCCGAGGACCAGGAAGGTGCGCGGCGAGCGGGAGAGGAACGGTCCGAGCGCCGTCACGAGGCAGCAGGCGGCGAGGAACACCGACACCCAGGCGCCGGCGCCGCTGAAGGCGTGGGCGAGCGAAGCGAGGAAGTGGGCATAGGGATGCGGCTCGCCGACGGCCATCATCAAGATGTTCTGGCGGATCACGTTCGGGTGGCGGTTGTCGGGGAGGACGAACAGCAGCGCGAGCAGCCCCCACACGCCGGCCCAGGCGCCGAGCGCGCCGAGGCCCCCGAGCGGACCGCCGGCCGCCGGTGCCGACGCCACGGCGAGCCGGCCGTCGGTCGGCCGGGGTTGCTCGGTTGGCCAGACCATCACGGCGATGAGGGCGTAGAGGGCGACCGCTCCTGGGGCGCCCATGAGCGGCGAGGCGCTGCCCGTCAACAGGCCGCCGAGACCCTCTCCGAAGACCCAGACGAAACCCGCCCACACGATCGAGACGCCGAGGGCGCGGGTGCGGAACCTCCGGGAGATGATGCCGAGCCCGATCGCGATCTGGGTCAGCGCGAGGAGGAGGTTCCAGAGCGCCACGTCGCGCGAGACGAAGTTCCCGAGGTGGGTGATGGCGGCTCCGAGCCAGTGGGGCTGGCCGGCGGCATTGGCTCTCATGACGCCGTTCACGAGGTACCGCGTGAACATCTTCGGCTGCAGCTGCAAGAGCCCGTCGAGCAGCCAGAGGCCGCCGAGTGCCACCTGGATCGCACGGGTGGTGACTCGCCAGTGCTCGAAACGCGTGCCGGAGTGACTGCCGGGTGCAACGGCCATGGTCCAACTCCTCCCCTTGTGGATCTGCGCAGGCTAGTCGGCGTCCCCGGTTCGAGCCGGGACACGGTTGCCGGACGGTCGCTTCGCGGCGCCGCCTGCGCGCAGCGCACGGGTACCCTGGCTCGGTGGCCGGGAGGAGAGCCGTCGAGGAGCTGCGATTCGACTTCGGTGCGAACCCCGCTCCGGCAGCTCCGCCAGAGCCCTCGCCGGCAGAGCGCGAGCTTCGCGTGCGTGGTCTGGAGCAGGCGCGCCGCGCCCTCGAGCAGGGCGGGGGGGCCGCAAGCGCCGAGGGCGGCTCCGCCTCGCCCCCTGCGCCGCTGCCCTCGCCGGGCACCGCACCCGAGGCGGCCTACACCGTGGCCGGCTTCTACGCCCGCCTCGGCCGTGCGTTTGCCAACGAGTTCCCCGACGAGATCTGGGTCGTCGGGGAGATCAGGAAGGTGAACGTGGTGGCGCGTGGCCACCGTTTCATCGAGCTCGGCGACCGCGAGGGCGAAGGGGACCTCCCGCGGGTCTCCGGCGCCTCCCGGCGCTGGCCGCCCGCAGCCGGCGACGCCGGTCAGCAGGCCGCCACGCTCGACGTCGTCTGCTGGGCGAGCGCGTGGCCGCCCATCGCCGCGGAGCTGCAGGCCGTCGGGCTCGAGCTGCAGCCGGGGCTCGTCGTCCGGGTGCTCGGGCGTCCCGGCACCTCGCAGCGGGCGAGCAAGGTCCGGCTCACGATGTCGGGGCTCGACGTGGAGGCGCTCGTCGGCGGCATCGCGGCCGCACGCCGCCGCCTTCTCGCGACGCTCGAGCGGGAAGGTGTGGCGGAGGCGAACCGGCGCCTTCTTGCTCCGCTCGTGCCGCTTCGCGTCGGGCTCGTGACGAGCGCAGGCTCGGAGGCGCACAGGGACTTCGTCGGCCAGCTCGAGCGCTCCGGTTTCGCCTTCGCCGTGCACCTCGAGAGCTCGCTCGTCCAGGGACCGGAAGCGCCGCTCCAGATCGCGGCCGCCCTCCGGCGGCTGCGGCGTCGAGAGCTCGATCTCCTCGTCCTCGTCCGGGGTGGAGGTGCAAAGGGCGACCTCGCCGCGTTCGATCACGAGGCCGTCGCGCGGGCGATCGTCGAGTCGCCCCTTCCGGTGTGGACCGGCGTTGGGCACACCGGGGACGAATCGGTTGCCGACCTCGTCGCGCACCGCTCGTTCAGCACGCCGACCAAGGTGGGAGAGGCGGTCGTGGAGGCGGTGGCGACCTACTTCTCCCAGACGGTGCAGCGGGCGGGGCGGCTCGCGATCGGGGCTGGGCGGCTGCTCGACGGAGCCGAGCGGGAGGCGCACCGCCGGCGGTTGGAGCTCGCCCAGGCGGCCCGTGACGAGCTGGCACAGGCGGCCGGGGACCTGCACGACCGGAAACGCCGCCTCGAGCTGACGGCCACCCTCGTCGTAGAGCGGTGCGCCGCGGCTCTCGGCCGGCGGGCGGGGGACGTCGAGAGCGCGGCGGCGCGGGTGCTCTCCCAGGCGGAGGCCGAGCTGGAGCGGGAGCGGGCGCTGCTCAGCGCCTTCGACCCTCGCCGCCAGCTCGAACGGGGCTGGTCGCTCACCCGCAAGGGGGACGGGACGATCGTCCGGTCTGCGGGAGAGGTGGCCCCAGGTGATGAGCTCGTGACGGTGGTCGCCGACGGCGCCATCACCTCTACCGCCCTCTCCGCGCGCCGGCAGGCAGCGCCCGGCGGCGAGGGGGGCCGGTGAGCGCGCCGGGACGCCCTGCCCGAGTGCCCGTCGCCGAACTCGGCTACGGCGAGGCCGCTACCGAGCTGGACGAGATCATCGCCGAGCTCGACCGGGGCGTGGTCGACGTCGACCTGCTCGGCGAGCGCCTGGTGCGCGCCGTCGAGATCGTCGAGGAGCTCGAGCGGCGGATCCGTGGCGCCCGGGAGCAGGTGAGCGCGATCCTGCCCCGCCTGCAGCAGGTCGCGTCGACAGAGCGCCCACCCGCGCCGGACGGGGAGTGAGCCGTCCGGGGAGGCGATGCCACGGCGCGCCGGCGATGCGCCGGTAGCGTCGGGCTCATGGCAGACAGGTTCCAACACATCGGCGTCGTCGGGTCAGGGCTCATGGGCTCCGGCATCACGGAGGTCTGCGCCCGGGCCGGGCTCGGCGTCACCGTCGTCGAGGTCGACGCGGCCGCCGCCGAGCGAGGGCGGGCGAGGCTCGAGTCGTCCCTCGCCACGGCAGTACGGCGCCAGAAGCTGACCGAGGAGGAGGCGGGAGAGGCTCTCGGGCGCGTCGCCTACGAGACCGACCTCGGAGCCCTCTCGGACCGGGACCTCGTCATCGAGGCGATCACCGAGGACGAGCCGGCAAAGGTCGCCACCTTCCGCATGCTCGACAAGGTCGTGGCACGCGACGAGGCCGTCTTCGCCTCGAACACCTCGTCGATCCCGATCATGAAGCTCGCCACGGTCACGAGCCGGCCCGAGCAGGTCGTCGGCCTCCACTTCTTCAACCCAGTGCCCGTGCTGCGCCTCGTCGAGCTCGTCACCTCGCTCATGACGAGCGACGCCACGGTCGAGCGGGTGAGCGAGTTCGCCACCGCGACCCTCGACAAGAGGGTCATCCGGTCCCAGGACCGGGCGGGCTTCATCGTGAACGCGCTCCTCATCCCGTACCTGCTCTCGGCGATCCGCATGCTCGAGTCGGGCTTCGCCACCCGCGACGACATCGACGCGGGAATGGTCGAGGGCTGCGCCCACCCGATGGGGCCGCTCGCCCTCTCGGACCTGATCGGCCTCGACACGATGAAGGCGGTCGCGGAGTCCCTCTACGAGGAGTTCAAAGAGCAGCTCTACGCGCCGCCGCCTCTGCTGCTGAGGATGGTGGAGGCCGGCCTTCTCGGGCGCAAGAGCGGTCGGGGCTTTTACGAGTACGCCCCCCGGGCCTGAGCGCCCCTCAGGAGAAGACGACCTCCAGGCTCGCGAGCCCCCGCAGCGTGATGCGGTTCTTCCACTCGGGGGTGGAGCCGGCGAGCTCGATGGACCGGAAGCGCTCGAGGAGCCGGCCGAACACGACCTGGCCCTCGGCGCGGGCGAGGGCGGCACCGAGGCAGTAGTGGATCCCGCTCGCGAAGCTGAGGGGTGGGCCCTCGTCGCGGCGAAGGTCGAGCTCCTCGGGATCGCTGAAGTGCTCCGGGTCTCGGTTCGCGGCGCCGAGCACCGTGATCACCTCGCCGCCCTTTTCGACCCGGACGCCCGCGATCTCGAGGTCCTCGAACGCCTGCCGGCCGTCGAACTGGACCGGGCTGTCGTAGCGGAGCAGCTCCTCGACGGCCGCCCGGATGGCCGTGTCAGGGTGGTCGGCGAGGTCGCGGCGGAGGCGGGAGAGCTGGTCGGGATGGGTGAGGAGGGCATAGAGGCCGTTCCCGATCAGGTTGGTGGTGGTCTCGAAGCCGGCCGCGAAGAGCAGGATGACGGTCGAGATGAGCTCACGCTCGGAGAGGCGGTCGCTTCCCTCCTGGACGGCGATCAGCTGGCTCAGCAGGTCGTCTTGGGGCGCGGCGCGGCGGAGCGCGACGAGGTGGCGGAAGTACTCGTCGAGCTCCATCTGGGCGGCGAGGCCGCGCTCCATCTCCTCGTCGGAGACGATCGGCTCGATGAGCGTGGAGGCGGCGCCGACGGCGGCTCGAAAGCGCGGCCAGTCGGACTCGGGCACGCCGAGCATGTGCGAGATCACGTTGGCCGGGAGAGGGAAGGCGAGGACGTCCATCACGTTCGTGACCTCACCCGCGACGATCCTGTCGAGCAGGCCGTCGACGAGCCTCACGATCTCGGGCCGGAGCCGCTCGACGGTGCGGGGGGTGAACGCCTTCGAGACAAGGGAGCGCAGCCGGGTGTGGTCCGGCGGGTTGAGGAACAGCAGCGAGCGCCGGTCGTCCTCCATGAGCTCTTGGATCTTCGGGAAGATCTCGAGGTGACCGTAGGCCTGAGCGACCTGCTCGGAGCGGTCGCCCTCCTCCTTGCCCAAGCGAGGGTCGCGCAGCACCCACTGGCACTCCTCGTACCGGGTGCAGACGATGAAGCCGAGGCTGCTCGCGTACACGGGCGCCGCCTCGCGCAGGCGCCGGTAGCGGCCGTAGGGGTCCTTGCGTCCCTCGGGCGTTCCGATCACCTCGGCGAAGACGGCGTCGAGCTCGGGGTCCGCCGACGGCCACTGGTGTGCCGCCTCGCCAGGGCGGTGCCCGATGGTGCTGTCGCGCGCGGTGGTGTCAGTCATGGTGCAATCAGGCTACCTTCGCCCCGAGCGCGCAACGGGCGCAGGTGCGAGGTGGCTTGGTGAACCGGGTAGTGGTCGTCGGGGCCGGGCTGGCAGGGCTGCGCGCCTGCCAGGGGCTCCGCCAGCGCGGGTACACCGGCGCCCTCACCCTCCTTGGCGACGAGCCCCATCCCCCCTACGACCGCCCGCCGCTGTCCAAGCAGTACCTGGCCGGCGAGTGGCCCCGCGAGCGCGTGCTGCTCGAACCCGACGAACGGCTCGTCGCGCTCGGGATCGAGCTCCGCCTCGGACCACAGCACCGTGCCGCCGCCCTCGATCTTGCCGGCCGCGTGCTCGGGCTCGACTCCGGTGAGGAGCTCTCCTTCGACGGGCTCGTCCTCGCGACCGGTGCACGTGCTCGCAGCCTTGCGGCCTTCGAGGGGCTGCGGGCGGGACACGTGCTGCGCAGCCTCGACGATGCCGCGGCGCTGCGCTCGGAGCTCGCGGGCGGCGACCGGCGGTTGCTCGTCGTCGGCGGTGGGTTCATCGGGATGGAGGTCGCCGCCACCTCGAGGCGGCTTGGAGCCGAGGTCACCGTCGTCGAGCCCCTCCCGGCGCCGCTCGCGCGGGCCCTCGGTGCCGAGGTCGGCGCTGCGGCCGGTCTCCTCCACGAGCGCCACGGGGTCCGGCTCCTGCTCGGCACGGGGATCGCCGCCGCCTCGGAGCGCCCGGGAGGCGGCATCCACGCGGAGCTCACCGACGGCACGACGGTCGAGGTCGACCTCGCCGTCGTCGGGGTGGGCGCGGCGCCGAACGTCGAGTGGCTCGACGGCTCGGGCCTCGAGGTCGGGCCGGCCGGGGTGGCCTGCGACTCCTGCCTCCGGGCGGGCCCCGGCGTCGTGGTGGCGGGCGACCTCGCCCTCTGGAGGATGAAGGACGGCCGCCAGGTGCGGATCGAGCACCGGACCAACGCGGCCGAGCAGGGCGACCACGCCGCCGCGGTCCTACTCGGCTCGACGGCGCCCTTCGAGACCGTCCCCTACGTCTGGTCCGACCAGTACGACGTGAAGATCCAAGTCCTCGGGCTGCCGGAACCGGATGACGAGTGCCGCGTCGTCGCCGGCTCCCCTGGCGAGGGCCGGTTCGCCGCCGTCTACGGCCGGGCGGGTGTGGTGAGCGGGGCGGTCGGCTTCTCGATGCCGCGCCAGGTCATGCGCCTCCGCCCGCTGATCGCCGCAGGGGCACCCTACGACGAGGCGATCGAGCTGCTCGCCTGAGCCGGCGAGCCGGCGGCTCTCCGGCGGCGTCGCGCAGATCGCCGCAGCTCCGCGAACGCCCGTTCGGCGAGCTCGGCGTCGCCGTGCGACAACGGGCCTGCGGTCGGGGGAGCCGGGCCGTAGCAACGCTCCTCGAGCAGCTCGGCGAGGATCGCCGCGCTCGGCGCGCGGGCGCTTGTGGCGAGCCGTGCTCCGTACTCGGCTGCCGTCTCGGTCGGTTCCCGGGGGACGCCGGCCCGCCGGCCGAGGCGTTCGAGGCGCCATGCGGTCCGGCCGGCCCACGTCGGCGGCCGCCGCCGCCGACGCCGCTCCAGCTCGACGCTGGCGTACCCGACGGCCCCGACCGCTCCGGCGGAGCCGATCGGCGTCCAGGGGAGCTTCGCCAGGTGGTGCCACAGGTCGTGGAGGAGCACCGTGCCGGGATTGGCCGGGGCGAGGGGCACGTCGGCGGTGGGGTCGAAGCTCTGCCAGCCGGCATCGGGGAAGTACACCTGCACCCACGCGTGCGCATCTCTCGCCTCGATCGCGTAGAGCCCGGAGAGCGGGTCGAAGGGACCTGGCACGTAGCCGACCGCCTCCCGTGCCGGGATGCCGAGGGTGCGCAGCATCACGGCGAGCGCCGTCGAGATCTGCTCGCAGTACCCCTGCCGGTTCCCGAACAGGAACTCGTCGACGGCGTCCTGTCCGGGCGCGAGCGGTGGGATCGCCGTCGAATAGCGGGTGTGACGGCCGATCCAGTGCTCGAGCGCCTCGACGATCGCCACCGTCGAGCGGGCGTGCGCCCTGCGGACGATGGAGCGGGCGAGCGCCTCGACCCGGGGGTAGGGATGGGGGAGCTGGAGCGCGTCGTGCACCTCGGGAAGAGCCCGCTCGGCCGCGGGGATGCTCCTCGGCTCTCTTGCGAGCTCGGCGGGCGTCTCCTCGTCGTCCTCGGAGACGACCGTGTAGACGGTGCCCGGGGTGATGGCCACGGTCGCCCGCAGCGAGCCGTCGTTGCCGACGACGAGGGTCCGAGAGGGGAAGTAGACCTGCGCCGGCTGCGAGGTGCCAAAGAGCAGGTTCGGGAGAGGCTGCTCGACGTAGAAGGTCTGGATGTCCGTGGTGTACGCGCCGTTGCCGGCACCCGGGATGTCGAACGGCGAGCCGCCGGTGAGCTTCGTCAGGCCGCGGTCGTGGCGGGACTGGGTCCAGCTCTGCCCGCTCCAGGTGTCGTAGGTCATCCCGAGGAAGTAGCCGGGCCGCTCCGCCCGCACCCGCATCACCACCGTGTCGCCGAGGGCGCCCCGCACGGCGGTGTCGAGCGGCCCGCCGAAGCCGAGGTAGCCGCCGACGCCGATGCGGCCCCCGGGCTTGGTCTCGCGCGCGGGAGCGGTCGGGTGGGCCCCCGAGCCGCTCACGAGACCGTCGCCGTTGATCGGCAGGTAGGACGTGAGCGACGACGGCAACGTGAGCCCTTGCACGGCGCGGGGCTGCGGCAGCACGACGAGAAGGCCGAGCGCGACGGCGAGCACGACGAGGAGCGAGCTCGCGAGCACGACGGGCGGCGCCAGGCGGCGCTCGCCCACCATCGAGTGCCACGAGCACGACAGCCCGATGAGCGTGGCAGCGAGCCAGACGCCGACGTAGGCGACGAAGGTGCCCGAGGAAGCCTGGGCGCCGGCGATCGTGATGAGGGCGCCGCCGGCGGCGAGGGAGAAGAGCAGGTCCCTCCGGGCCGGGACGTCGAAGGCGTGGATCACCTGGACCCAGGTGAACAGTCCGGCGAGCGGGACCTCGATCGAGCTCAGCTGGCCCGAGCCGGCAGCCCCGAAGATCTGGTTCACGAAGATCGCGAAGACGACGATGACGGCGAGCGCGAGGCCGGCCTTCAGCCACTGCCAGGGTCGGCGCCGGACGAGGTAGGAGAAGACCATGCCGGCGACGACGGCGGCTCCGGCGGCTCCGGCGACCAGTGCCGACAGCTCACCAACCGACTCGGCCGCGACGACGCCGGTGAGCACCGCCACCGTCGTTGCGAGCCGGAACAGGACCGAGTCGTCCGCAGGCGCGGGCGCGTTGGCCTGCCGGACCCGGTCGATGAGCGAGCTCACCGCTCCTCCGGCCGCTCGGGACCGAGGTCCGACCATGGATTGATGCCGGCGCGTGCGAGCCGCCGGCCCGCTTCGCCGAGGTCCTGGACCTGCCCCACCCGCGGCCGGTGCGCCTCGTTGGTCTCGAGCACGACGGCGCGGCGACTCTCGAGCGCCGCGCGGACGGCCGTCATCGCCTCCGACGCCCTCAGCTCCGCCTCATCCGGGTCGGGTGGGAGGTCGGCGACGATCCGGACGGGTGCGATGGAGCCGTCCTCGGCCTCGCGCACCATGAGCCCCCCGGTGTGCGCGCTCGCGCGCCAGTGGACCCTCCGGGGGCTGTCGCCGACGCGGTACTCCCGCACGCCCCGCAGCTCGCCCTGCTCGGTCCCTCGTCCTCCTCCGGTATGCAGCTCCCCCCGGTCCTCACCGCTACGGGAGCCGCCAGGGCGGGTCTGCGAGGGTGCGAAGGAGGGAGCGATCACGACCGTGCGGGGGAGGCGGATCCGGCAGGTGCCGGACCACCAGACGAGCCCGAGCGGCGCCGCGCTCGCGACCCGGCAGCGCACGGCCGCGAGCTCGCCCCGACGGCCCGGCAGGAGCTCCACCACCGCCGGCGTCCGGCTTCTCAGCTGGCAGGCCGTTCCGGCGGGCTGGAGCGGCACGAGGCGGCACGGCCGGCTCGCCACCACGGTGACGGCAAGCGGCTCGCCGGAGCGGGCTTCTCCCGGGCATTGCTCGACCACGAGCTCGACGCGCCGCAGCGAGAGGCGCGGCCCCACGATGCCAACCACGAGCAACCCGGCGACAAGGGTGCCGATCGCCTGCACCCATTCCGAGCCGCTCGCGTGTGCGACGGCTCCCCACAGGGCGAGCAGCGCCAGCCCTCCGGTGAGGGTCCCGAGAAGCCGCTCGGGGCGCGGCCGCTCGGGGCGGGCGGCTCTCTCGAGGCCGGACGGCGGCGGGTACGCGGTCGTCCGGCGGCGGCTCACGGTCGCGGCGCCGGGACCTGCTCGACGAGCCGGCGGACCACGCCGATCCCGGCTTCGATCGAGGCGCCGGCGCTGTCGATGCCGAGCCGGTGGCCGAGGGCGGCGGGGGCGACCCGCTTCACGTCGCCCGGGGTGACGTAGGCCCTCCCGTTCAGCACCGCCTCTGCGCGCGCGGCGGCAATGAGGGCGATCGCCGCCCGAGGGCTTGCTCCGAGACGCACGTCGGGTGCGGAGCGCGAGGCTCTCACGATGGCCACCGCGTACTCGGCGACGGCCTCGTGGACGTGCAGCTCGGCGACCTCCTCCTCGGCGGCTGCGAGCTCGCTCGGGGTCGCGACCGCGGTCACGCGTGTGAGGGCGAGCTGAGCCCCCCGCTCCTTCGCGAGGGCGGCCTCGGTGGCGGCGTCGGGGTAGCCGAGCCGTGTCGAGAGCAAGAAGCGGTCCATCTGGCTCTCGACGAGGGGGTAGGTGCCCGCCTGCTCGACCGGGTTCTGGGTGGCGAGGACGAGGTGGGGGACCGGCAGCGGCCACGACCGGCCGTCCACGCTCACCTGACGCTCCTCCATCGACTCGAGCAGGGCGGCCTGGCTGCGCGGCGGCGTCCGGTTCAGCTCGTCGAACAGCACGACGTGGGAGAAGACCGGTCCCGGCCGGAACTCCCAGTCCCGCGTCCCCTCGTTGTAGACGCTGATCCCCGTGATGTCGCTCGGCAGGAGGTCGGGGTGGCCCTGGATGCGGGCGAGCGCCGTCCCGATGGAGGCGGCGACCGCCTTTGCCAGCATCGTCTTGCCGACGCCTGGGACGTCCTCGATCAGAAGGTGTCCTCCGGCGAGCACGGCCGTCGCGGCGAGGCGGCAGGCTCCAGGGGTCCCCCGGACCACGCTCTGCAGGTTGTGGACGAGCGCGCGGCCAAGGCGGGTGGCATCGCCGCCCGCCGGCGCGGAGGTCATGGCCGGCGCCGGCTCCTCGCCGGTCGTCAGCGTGTCGTCTGGGCTCATCTGGAGGGCTCTCCGTTTCCGGCGGCGCCGGGCGTAGTTGAGCGTATCGGCGCATGCCGCCGCGACTTGAGCGGCGGGCCACCCACGGTGCCTGCGAGGCGGCCGCTTCGAGCCGTCACCTGCCCGGCAGTACCATGTGGGCCTGGCCGTGTCGTCGCCGGGACGTCTGCCCGGCCCTGTCGGAACGGGAGCAACCACGAGGTGAACCGCCAACGCTGGCTCGTGTGGCTGCGGGTCGCCTTCGTCGTCCTCACCACGCCACTTGCCTTCGTGCTGCTCCAGGCGCCGGTGCGCCACCTCGAGCTCGTGGCCGACGTGGGTGCGATGCGCCTCGTCGGGATCACGGGCGTCCCGTTCCTCGATGGCACCTCGGCGATGCTGCGTCCCTCCCACCACCAGGCCTTCTGGGTCTACCTCGCCCCGTCGTGCTCGTCGCTCGCGTCCATCCTCACGCTCGGCTGCCTTGCCATGGCGTTGCCCCGTCGCGTGGTCGGCGGGAGGAGCCGCCTTGCCGCCTTTGTCGCCGCGGCGGCCGCCGTGTTCCTCGGCAACCTGCTCCGGATCGACATGTCGATCGGTGCCGGCCTCATCGCGGGGCGTGTCGTCCTCGTGCTGTTCCACAACTGGGCAGGGAGCATCTTCGGGTTCGCCTACACGCTGGGCGGCTTCATCCTGATGCTCTGGATGCTGCTTCCCGCACGGCGTGGTGCCGCTGCGAGCCTGGCCCCGGCCGCGCACCCGGCCCTTGCCGGCAGGCCGAGCGGTCCTGCCGAGGCCGCCCCCGGCCTCGCCGGCCCCGCGGGCTACCCGGTCAGCACGTGAGCTCCCCGGCCGAGGTCGGCATCGCCGCAGCCGGTGCCGCGCTCGTCGGGGCTGCCGTGGCGTGGCGCACGACGGCGCGCCGCGGCGCACGGGCCGCGATCGCGTCGGCCCTCGTGAGCCCGAACCCGAGCTCCCGCATGGCGGCCCTGCGGACGCTGGCCGCCGAGGGGATCGCGCCCTTCACCCAGCTGCTCCACCAGCGCGTGAGCGCCGAGAAGGATCCCGAGGTTCGCCGTCTTCTTGCCGAGGTGATCGCCCAGAGCCAGTGGGAGCCGTCGAGCGACGAGGCGCTCGCGGAGCTGCGGCTCTGGGCCCATCGCGAGCTCGAGCGCGCTGACGAGGGAGCGCTCCGGGGAGGTGCCGGCCGCGGCGCGGCCGAGTCGAGCCCCCCGGGCCCCCCTGCGGGTGACGCCGCCTTCCATGCGACATGGTGGCAGCTCGCCCCGCGGGCCGAGGACCCGGCGGTCGTCCTCGTCACGGGGGCGGGCGGCCCGGCCGGAGTCGCGGTCGTGAGATGGTTGAAGGCGGCCGGGCACCGCGTGATCGCGGCCGACTCGAACCCCTCCGCCGTCGGGCTGCGCCTCGCTGACGGCGCCGCAGTCCTGCAGCGGGCGGACAGCCCTCGCTTCGTCGGCTCGGTGGCAGAGGCGGCCCGCGTCGCGGGGGCGGGGGTGCTCATCCCCACGGTCGCCGAGGAGCTCGTGAACCTCGCCGCCGGCCGCGACGAGCTCGAAGCTGCGGGGCTTCGGACCTGGCTGCCCGATCCCGACGCCGTGATGGCCTGCATCGACAAGTGGGTGTTCGCGAAGGTGGCGCAGTCCACGAGGGTGAGGACCCCGGCGACGAACCTCGGCTCCGCGCACGGAGTGCCGGGGCCGTTCGTGGTGAAGCCCCGCTTCGGGCGGGGCTCGCGCGACATCGTCGTGGCCGAGGACGAGGAGGCGCTCGCCTACGCCCTCCACCACGTCCCCGAGCCCATCGTGCAGACGATGCTCACCGGCCGGGAGTTCACCGCCGACGCCCTCGTGGCCCCGGACGGGAGAGTCGTGGCCGTCGTGCCGCGCTGGCGCCTCGAGACGCGAGGGGGGATCTCGACGCGTGGCGAGACCTTTGTCGACCCCGGCCTCATCGTCGACGTGGCCGAGCTGCTCGGCGCCCTCGGGCTGAGGGGCCCGGCGAACGTCCAGGGTTTCGTCGACTCGGAGGGTGTCGCCACGTTCACGGAGGTGAACCCGCGCTTCTCGGGCGGCCTGCCGCTCAGCCTTGCGGCGGGCGCCGACTTGGTCGGCGAGTACGTCCACGTGGCCCGGGGTGGGAGCGTCCGGCCCGAGCGGTGCACCTACCGCTCCGGCGTCGTCATGACCCGGTACTTCGAGGAGGTCTTCGACCTGTGAGACGGTCGCCCCGGGTGCTCGTGGCCTGCGGGACGCGACCAGAGTTCGTGAAGCTGGCCCCGGTGGTGAAGGCGCTCGCCGCCTGCGGGCTGCCGGTGAGGACGGTCGCCACGGGCCAGCACTACGACCTCGAGATGGCGGGGGCCTTCTTCGAGGAGCTCGGCCTTCGCCCCGACGTCCGCCACGAGCTCGGCGGCGACGAGCCAGCCCGTCTCGGCGGCCTCGTGGCGCAGGCCGAGCGGGAGCTCTCCGAGCACGCTCCCGACGTGGTCCTCCTCCTCGGCGACACGAACACGGTGCCGGCCTATGGCCTCGCGGCACGGCGGCGAGGTCTCGCCGTGGCACATCTCGAGGCTGGCCTCCGCTCGTTCAACGAGCGGTCCATGGAGGAGACGAACCGGAGAGTCGGAGCAGCCGCCGCGACCCTCCAGCTGGCGCCGACGGAGCTCGCCCGCCAGTTCCTGCTCGCCGAAGGCGTGCCCGAGAGGGCCATCGAGGTCGTGGGGAACCCCGTCATCGACCTCCTCGTGGAGATGGGCGTCACGGCGCTTCCACATCACGAGCGGGCCGGCGTCCTCGTGACCGCACACCGGGCGACGAACGTGGACGACCCCGAGCGCCTCGAGCTCCTCGTCGGCCTCGTCGACTCGCTCGCCGCCGAGCTCGGCCCCGTCGTGTTCCCCGTCCACCCCCGCACGGCCGACCGGCTCCGTTCGACGGGACTGCTGGCCCGGCTCGAGCGCCCCGGCATCGACCTCCTCCCGCCCGTGCCCTACGGGGAGATGCTCGGGCTCGTCCGCTCGGCCCGCGTTGTCGTCACCGATTCGGGCGGCGTGCAGGAGGAGGCAAGCTTCCTCGGCGTCCCGGTGGTCGTGCTGCGGACCTCGACGCCCCGCTGGGAGGGCGTCCTCCTCGGCACTGCCCGCCTCGTCGGCCTCGACCAGGCGGCCGCTCTCAGCGCCGCTGCCTTCTTCTGCGAGGCTCGCGAGCAGGAACGGGTCGCGGCGACACCCTGCCCCTACGGCGACGGGCGCACTGGCGAGCGGGTCGCTCGCCTGCTCTCCGACGAGGAGGTGCTCGAGCGGATCCGACCGAAGGAGCCCGCGCTTGCGACCGGGTTGCCCCCGGCCGTCTCCGCGGTCTCGGCGAGAGCGGGGGTGGTCGCGCCATGACGAGCGGCCCTCCCGTGCGGACCTCCGAGGGCCCGGTGCGAGCGGTGCTGCTCGATCTCGACGACACGCTCTACCCCCAGGCGGCGTGGCTCGCCGGCGCGCTCGACCGGGTCGCCGCCGAGGCGAGCCGGCGGGGTCTCGACGGAGCCGCGCTGCGCAGGGCCCTCGACGACGCCGTGGCGGCCGGGTCGGACCGGGGTGACACGATCGACCGGGCGCTCGCCGCCGCCGGCATCGCCACCGACCCGGCACCGCTCGTGGCGGCCTTCCGGTCCCACCTCCCCTCGAGCCTCCCGACCTATCCCGGGACGGCCGCGGCCCTCGAGCGCCTCGCAGCCTCCGTGCCGCTCGGGCTCGTGACCGACGGTGACGTGCCGGGCCAGCGCGGCAAGCTCGCAGCGACCGGCCTCGATCGGTGGTTCCGGGTGGTCGTCTACTCCGACGAGCTCGGCCGCAGGTGGCGCAAGCCGGACCCGCGGCCGATGAGGGAGGCGCTCGAACAGCTCGGCGTCGCTCCGGCCGAGGCGGTGGTGATCGGAGACCGGCCCGACAAGGACGTGGCCGCCGCCCACGCCCTCGGGAGCCGCGCGGTTCGGGTGCGCACGGGCGAGTACCGCGACCGGCCGGACCTCGAGGGGACCTGGCGCAGCGTGGCGTCGCTCGCCGAGGCCGTGCGCGAGATCGAGCCCTACCTCGCGACGGCGGTGGGGGAGCCCCGGTGAGCCTCCCCCAGGTGCGGGTGCCGGCGCGCGCCGCCCCTGCTCCTGCGCCGTGGGCCCTGCTCGGGGCGGTGGGAGGTACCTGCCTTGCCGTCGCCCTCGCCGGACTCGGCACCGTGGTCACCGCCTTTGCCCTGTTCATCCAGGCGCTGTTCATCGCGTTCTTCATCCGGCACCTCTCGTTCGCGATGTCGGCGTTCCGCTCGGCACCGGCCGACCTGAGCGCGCCGCTCGTGGAGACCGGCTACCAGCCGCGGGTCTCGGTCCTCGTGGCGTGCAAGAACGAGGAGGCCGTCGTCGAGCACCTCGTGCAGGCGCTGCTCGACCTCGACTACCCGAGAGGCCTTCTCGAGATCATCGTCGTCGACGACGCCTCCGAGGACGAGACCGGAGCCATCCTCGACCGCCTTGCTGCGACCCGGCCGATCCGGGTCCTCCATCGTGCCCCGGGGAGCGGCGGGGGCAAGTCAGGGGCGCTCAACGACGGCCTGAGGAACGTGACGGGTGAGATCGTCGTCGTGTTCGACGCCGATCACCGGCCCCGGCGCGACGTCGTTCGCCGCCTCGTCCGCCACTTCGAGGACCCGTCGGTCGCGGCGGTGCAGGGCCGCTGCGAGATCTCCAACACCGGTGACTCGCCGATCGCGCTCCTCGTCGGCATCGACTACCTCGCCGGCTACCTCGTGAACGAGTACGGCCGGCAGGCGATGCACAGCCTTCCCGCCTACGGCGGCGCCAACTGCGCGGTGCGGGCCGACGTGCTGCGCTCGCTCGGCGGCTGGAACACCGCCTCGGTGACGGAGGACACCGACCTCACGCTTCGCGTGATCCTTGCCGGCCTGCGGGTGCGCTACGACGTCACGGCCGTCGACGAGGAGGAAGGGGTCACGACGATCGGCCGCTTCTGGAAGCAGCGGTACCGCTGGGCGAGGGGTCACCAGCAGGTGTGGAGGGAGTACCGCTCCGCCGTGTGGCGCTCGCCCCGCCTCAGCCTCGCGCAGAAGGTCGAGACCACGATGTTCCTGCTGTCGTTCCACCTCCCGATGGTGTCGGCGATCGGCCTCGTGCTCACCTTCACCTGGCTCGGGGGCCTCTCGTCCCCGCCGTTCCAGGCCGATCTGTTCGTCCTTTGGATGCTGCTGTTCCTCGGTCCATTGATGGAGCTCGGCGGCGGCCTCCTCATAGCCCGCGCCGACCGCTCCTGGGCGCGCTCGCTCTTTTACTTCCTGCCTCTCTTCTTCGTCTCGATGGCGTTGTGCACGAAGGCCTGGCTCGACGGGATCCTTGGCCGGGACTACCGGTGGGTGAAGACGGCCCGCGCCCGCGACGAGGGCGCTCCGGCGGCCGCCGCGGTGCGGGGCCGGCCCGCCTGACCGCCGCTCGGACCACGTGGCAGCGTTCGGACACGACAGCTCGATCCCTCGACGCTCTCGGTGAACCTCGGCGCGCCCGGAGTGAATTCCCTGGACACCGGCGGCAGGCCGCGGGTACAACGGCGCAGGTGCCGGTAACCAGCCGGTAACCGTGCAGTCCATCCGACGCTGACCAGCGGGCGACGGGGCCCGGCGGTCGGCGGAGATCCTGCCGGAGCACGCTCCGAGCCTCGAAGAAGGGGGAACACATCTTGCGCCTCATCACGACAGCCCGCATCGCTGCGGCGGCAGCGACGCTCGCCGCGGCCGGTGCCGGCGTGGCCGCGCTCGGGTCCACGCCGGCGCTCGCACAGACCTCGGCCACGCTCACGTACTCGTGCGCGTTCCCGATCATCGGTGCACAGAGCATCGACATCACGATCAACGCCACCGCGCCGGCCTCCGTCGCTCCGAACAGCCAGTTCAACCTGACGAACGTGCAGACCGAGACCGTGATCCCAGGGTCGGTGACCCAGGAGCTGTACCTCGTGGAGAAGTCGATCTCGGGCACCGTCACCGAGTTCGACATCAACACGACCGACGCCTCGCCGTCGACGCTGAACGCGGCGGCGACGCCGATCCCCTTCGGGCCACTTCCGATCACGCCGGGTCAGCCGCTCACGGTCACGGTGCCGGCATCCCCGACGACGGTGGGGCCGTTCACGGCCGGATCGAGCGGAACGGCCACTCTCGCGCCGGGCAACATCACCATCTCGACGGCGATCCTCGGGACCACGTACTCGATCCCGTGCACGGCGCCGTCGCCGATCCCGAGTGACGCCGTCCTCTCCGTCCCGATCGTCTCGAACGAGATCCCCCTCGGGACCATCGGTGGCATCGGCCTCGGTGGCCTTGTGGGCGCCGGCCTCATCTGGCGTCAGCGGCGCCGTCACGACCGTCACGCGGCCCGCCTGGCCTGAGCGGTCGGGGAATGGCCCGTCGGGCTCCCGACAGCAGCGCGCGGCCGGCGCCGGCGACCTCGACCGGGGTCGTCGCGTGCGGCCGCGCGGTGCTGCCGCCCGGGAGGGATGGGGCAAATGCCGTCCGATTCCGCACCCTACGTAGCAGCCGTCTCACCAGGAGTGATACTTCCGCTTCAGGGGTGTCGCCCGCCGGTTCTGCGATGTACGGTGCTCGGCGAAACGTCGTCGTGACCGGTTCGAGGTCGTCTGGGCAGCAGGCAAGTTGGAACCGGCACGTTTCGGAGAGGGGACGAAGTTGAGGCTCAGCACCATGCCGTTGGCGTGGCTGCGGACGAGGCGGCAGCTCGCGCGTGCCGCGATCGTGGCAGTCGGACTGCCATTGGCGTTGGCGGCGGCGGGATCGGGAGCCGAGGCGGCGACGGTTCCGTCGGCGACGGCGCCGTTCACGCTCACCGTGCCGTATCTCTGCCACTTCCCGGTGCTCGGCGCCCAGGCCATCGAGGCGACCATCTCGGGCAGGGCCCCGCAGGTCGTGGAGCCAGGGCAGCGGTTCCACCTGACCGACGTCCGCGCGACGACGACGGTGCCCGCCTCGCTC
>Ga0209061_1002357_pt1 | contig 24521 bp, 23 predicted proteins | sample Coa_R1_10_FD_187157 | JGI IMG/M metagenome (GOLD analysis project Ga0209061, IMG submission 187157) | Surface soil microbial communities from Centralia Pennsylvania, which are recovering from an underground coalmine fire - Coalmine... | ecosystem: Environmental > Terrestrial > Soil >...
CGCTCCTCGCGCGGCTTTCCCAGCCTCCCGTGCGGCCGGCCCTCCTCCGGGGCTGAAAGCCTGCCGCCGGACCGGTCAGCGGCCCTCCCGGTACGGCCGGCCCTCCTGCGGTACGGCCGGCTCCCGGCGCGGCCCCCTCCAGGTGCGGCCCTCTCCAGGTGCGGCCCTCTCATTGATGTGCTCGATGCCCATGACCGCACCGCTCTTCTCGTCCATCACCGCTGACCGGACATGATACGGTCCGGAGCGTGTTGCACGCGGTGGTGCCGTTGGCGCGTATTGGCGGGCCGGCGACAGCAGTGCGGCATATGGTGACACCACCCCGTCCCGGGTGGCGGTGACGGAGGTGGGCGGGTGAAGGGCGGCGGCCGCATCCAGCGGCGCACGGCGCGGCTCCCCGGGTTCCTGATAGCGGTGGCAGCAGCCTGCGCCACCGCAGGCTGCACCGGCTCGCCCGCGCCGGCCGGGACCCGGCACGCGTCACCGGCGAGCAGGCGGCCCGCCGCGCCGCCCCGCGCGCGGGACCCGGCGACCGCCGTCGCGCAGGCGTGGGCACGCGCCCGGATGAGCCCGGTGAGGGAGGCAAGCCGGGGCTGCTCCGGGCAGAACGCCGAGGTCGGGGAGGCTACCGCTCCGCCCGGGTACGTGTACCAGTCGTGGATCGGCTGCGGCGGCATCGGCTTTGCCCGCTCCACCGACGGCGGCCGGTACACGGCCGCGTCGACGTGCTCTACATCGACCACCCGGTCAGCCCTGGCACGTACAAGCTGCACCCCGGCCACGAGGACTTCACCTCCTCGCCGGACGGCACCACCTGGCCGGCGCACCCGCTGGAACTGTGGCCGCCCAGGGGCTCACTCTCCCTGCGGGAGTGGCGGATCAGCGGGGACATCAGCCGGGACGCCGCCGGCCACCTGTACGTCACCTGGGACACCCAGACCTCCGGCGGCGACATCGGCTGGCTCTCCTGCTCCGCCGACGGCGGCCGCCACTGGTCCTCCCCGGTGCGGGTCACCCCGGACCACGGCAACGCGATGCACAACGTGGAGGTGGCGGGGGAGGCCCGGGGATCGCCTACGTGACGTGGCAGACCGGCGCCTCGCCCCGGGGATACGCCACCTGGCTGCGGCCCTACTCGGCCGGCCACGGCTGGCTCGGCCCGGCGGTCAGGGTCTCCCCCGCCTACGGCAACAGCAAGATCTGGCCCGGCGACACGTTCGGCATCGCGGTCCTGCCCGGCGGTCCCGGCACCCGCCTCGCCCTGAGCTGGGGCAGCGCGGTCAACGGCAGCAAAGACTCCGAAATCTACACCCGGATCGTGACCCTGCCCGCAGCGCGATGATGCAACGGCCCTGATCGTCGTCTGGAGATACCCTGTGGTAGCAGGAGTAGGCTCTCCGCCGTGAGCGGGCAGAAGGCGGAACGTGAGGCGGCATCAGAGAGGTCGCATCACATGGTTGGACGGTGGCCAGGGAGACGAGCAGGGGCTACTACGTGATGCGTTGTGGCTGTGGCCGACACCAGACAACGATGCACAAGACGCCACGGCTGAGCAACCACTTCAAGAACAAAGTGGCCTGGATGATCAGCCAATGCTCAACACAGCGGAAGGACAATAAGTGATGCTGACTATAGACGCAAGAGCATTGCTTGCCCCGCCGCGTCCCTTTACGGATGATGAGCTTACCGAGCTAATCGCGACCGTGATTGACGACTTGGACACCCGCGTCATTGACCCCTCCGTGAGCACGTACCGATCCGATTCAGGAGTGCATGTCGAGGTTTCGATGACCATCGACACCGATAACCCGTGGGTGGCCCAGGCCACGGCCGCCGCGGCAATGCGGGACGCTTTTGACGCTGCGGTTCCGGCAGTCGCCGCCATGACTCGCGGCCTAATGCTTCAAGAGGCATAGGGGCCTGCCCGTACCGCCGGAACTGCCCGCGCCGGTCCGCGCTGCCAGAGGCAGCGCGGCCGACACCAGCAAGGACTCCGAGATCTACACCCGGGTCATCACGCTCCGCGCCAGGTCCTGATCGTCGTTGCCTTCCGTATGAGCGCGGCATAGCGTGCCCGTATGGAGTATGAGAACGTGCTTGTGGCCCGTGAGGGCCGCTACGTCACGATCACCATGAACAGGCCGAAGCGGCGCAACGCGCTGTCCCTCGACCACATGCGGGAGTTGCTCGCTGCGTTCCGGGAGACGGCGGCGACCGACGCGCTCGGGATCACGCTCGCGGGGAACGGGCCAGTGTTCTCCGCGGGCCACGACTTCGCCGACGTGGCGGGCGCCAGCTATGCCAGCGTCCGGTCGCTGCTGGCCACCTGCACCGAGCTGATGCAGGCCATCGAGTCGGTGCCGCAGGTCGTGATCGCGCGGGTCCATGGCCTTGCCACCGCCGCCGGGTGCCAGCTCGTGGCGAGCTGTGACCTCGCGGTGGCCGCGGAGAGCGCGGGGTTCGCCACCCCCGGCGGCAAGGGCGGCTGGTTCTGCCACACCCCGCTCGTCCCGGTGGCCCGGAACATCGGCCGCAAGCGGGCGATGGAGATGGCGCTGACCGGTGACGTGATCGACGCCCGCACCGCCTGCGAGTGGGGGCTCGTCAACCGCGTCGTCCCCGACGGGGAGCTGGAGAAGGCAACGCAGGAACTGCTGGAGCGGGCCACCCACGGCAGCCCGCGCAGCAAGGCGATCGGCAAGCAGGCCCTGTACGCCCAGCTCGACCGGCCCGAGCGTGACGCCTACGCCTATGCCATGGAGGTCATGGCCGCGACCAGCCAGACGCCGGAGGCCCAGGAGGGCATGACCGCGTTCCTGGAGAAGCGCCCGCCGTCCTGGCCCGGCTGACGGGACACCGGAACAGCCGGTGATGTACCCGCCGGTCAAACCAGGCGATCCGGCGGGCGCTCGCGCTGCGCGGCGCCGCGGCCGTCCGCTTGTACGGCGTATTTATGGGCCAGGTGGGCACCATTGTGATACCATAACGGTATGGCTATGACACTTCGCCTGCCACCTGAGATTGAGGACCAGCTCAAGCAGGTGGCCGAGATTGAGCATCGCAGCGTGCAGCAGACGGTCCTGGTCGCGATCGAGGAATACCTGTCGATGCGTGAGACCGCCGAGATTCTCGCCGACCCGGCCGCGCTGAGGAGCCTGGCCGAAGCCCGCGAGTCCGAGCAGGCAGGCGACGTGGTGTACGGGGTTGAAGCAGCGCGCGCGCTGCTGGCTGAGCGTCGGCGGTGAGCGTCCAGCCGTATGAGCTCGGGATGACCCGCCCGGCCCGGCGGGCGATCACGGAACTGCTCCCAGAAGATGTGGCCGCCGCGGCTGTCGAGTTCATTACGGGACCGCTCCTGGAGGCGCCGTACCGGATCGGCAAGCCGCTGCGGGGCACCCTGGCCGGGCTCCACAGCGCCCGCCTCGGTACCCAGTGGCGCGTTCTGTACCGGATCGACGAATCAAAGCGCGCAGTCATCGTGCAGGACATTCAGCATCGCTCCGACGCTTACCGCCGCCGGTAGGAGCCGCGAGCAGGGCCCTACGGGACGGCGGCGACGCAGTGCTGCGCCCAGCCTGTGAAGGTGATGGGTGGTCCCGCTCCGCCGGTTACCCGATGAGCCGGGGCCACTCGATCTTCGGGCAGGTGTCCATGACCATGTCAAGGCCCGCGGCCCGCACCCGTGCCGCGGCATCGTCGTCGACGACACCGAGCTGGAACCACACGGCGCGGGCGCCGATGGCGACCGCCTCGTCGGCGAAGGCGCCCGCGGCCGAGGAGCGGCGGAACACGTCGACCACGTCGACAGGGAACGGGATCTCGCTGAGGGACCGGTAACCCGGCTCGCCGTGCACGGTCGCGGCGGCCGGGTGCACGGGCACGATCCGCTTTCCCTGCGCCTGCAGGAACGCGGCCACGCCGTAGGCCGCCCGCGCCGGGTTGCCGCCGAGGCCGACGACCGCCCACGTGCTCGTCCCGGTGAGCACCCGCCGGATCGTGTCCGGATCGTTCACGAAACCCATACCCGCAGTCTCGCCGGCCGCCGGCACCTGCCGGGACGGGAACCACCCACCCGTTCGGCACATCACATCGCCCCCGCCGGCCGGGGATGCCCGCTTCCCGCCCCGGCGGTCAGGGGTGGCGGATGTTGCGCAGGTTGCTGCGGGCCATGCCGGCCATCTTGCCGACGCCGCCGTTCAGCACGGTCTTGCTGGCCGCGAGGGCGAAGCCGCGCACCATCTCGCCGGTGATCTTCGGCGGGATGGACAGCGCGTTGGCATCGGTGACGAGATCCACCAGCGCCGGACCCGGGTGCCCGAACGCCTCGGCGAGTGCCTTGCGCACGTCGGCGGGGTCCGTGACGCGGAGGGCGTGGATCCCGCACGCGGACGCGATGGCGGAAAAGTCCACAGGCGGATGGTCCGTGCCGTGGTCCGGCAGGCCGTCCACCAGCATCTCCAGCTTCACCATACCGAGCGAGGCGTTGTTGAACAGCACCACCTTGACGGGGATGTCGCGGGCGGCGAGGGTGAGCAGGTCCCCCATGAGCATGGCGAGCCCGCCGTCACCGGACACCGACACGACCTGCCGGCCCGGGAAGGCGAGCTGTGCACCGATCGCCTGCGGCAGGGCGCACGCCATGCTGCCGTGCCGGAACGAGCCGATGACCCGCCGCCTGCCGTTCGGGGTGAGGTAGCGCGCGGCCCACACGTTGCACATGCCGGTGTCCACGGTGAACACCGTGTCCTCGCCGGACACCTCGTCCAGGACCGCCGCAGCGTACTCGGGGTGGATCGGCCTGTGCTGTTCGATGTTCGCGGTGTACGCCTCGACGACCCTCTCCAGCCCGCGGGCGTGCTCGCGCAGCATCCTGTCCAGGAACGACCGGTCGTCGTGCTGCCTGAGCATCGGCAGCACGGCCCGGATGGTCTCCTTCACGTCGCCGTGCACCGCCAGGTCAAGGGCGGTACGCCGGCCGAGCTGGGCGGGGGCGATGTCCACCTGGACGGTGCGCGCCTGCGGCAGGTAGTTGTCGTAGGGGAAGTCCGTGCCGAGCAGCACGACCCGGTCGGCGCTCCACATGGCGTCGTAGCAGGCCCCGTAGCCGAGCAGGCCGCTCATGCCCACGTCATAGGGGTTGTCGTACTGGATCCACTCCTTGCCGCCCAGGGAGTGGCCGACCGGCGCGGCCAGCTTGCCGGCCAGCGTCATCACCTCGTCGTGCGCGCCGCGGCAGCCGGCGCCGCAGAACAGCATGACCTTCTGAGCGGAATTCAGCAGCGCGGCAAGCTCGGCGACCTGCTCCGCCGCGGGCGCCGTAGGTGATGACCGCACGAGGTCCACGCGCCCGGTACCGGCAAGCGGTGCCCTGCGCGCGGCCACGTCGCCGGGGACGGCCAGCACGGACACGCCGCCGCGCCCCACCGCGGTCTGCATGGCGACGCGCAGCAGGCGGGGCATCTGCTCCGGCTGGGTGACCAGCTCGCTGAAGTAGCTGCATTCACGGAAAAGCTGGTCGGGATGGGTTTCCTGGAAGAACCCGGTGCCGATCTGCGCGGACGGGATGTGCGCGGCGATCGCGAGCACCGGGGCGCCGCTGCGGTGCGCGTCGTACAGGCCGTTGATCAGGTGCAGGTTGCCCGGCCCGCAGCTTCCCGCGCACACCGCAAGCCGCCCGGTCACCTGGGCCTCCGCCGACGCGGCGAACGCCGCGGCCTCCTCGTGCCGGACGTGGACCCACTCAATCCCCTCGGTGCGCCGCACCGCGTCCACGACCGGGTTGAGGCTGTCGCCGACGATCCCGTAGATCCTGCGCACCCCGCTGTCCCGCAGGACGCGTACCATCTGCTCGCCCACCGTGGCCATCGTTCGCTCTCCCCTTCCGGCCCCGCGACCGCCCGGCTCCGCAAGCCTGCGGCCGCCCGGCTCCGCAGCCTTGCGGCCTACGGCCAGCCCGCCCGGGACATGCCCCTGCCTCGTCACCCTGGGCACGTGCCCGCAAACCGCTCCCCCACGCCTGCCGTCCGCCTCAGAGCTGCCGCCAGCACGTCCCGGCCGGGGCCCGACCGCCGTCGCGGGACGCGCGCCCCGGCATCGCCGGTAAGTAAGCCGAACCGATGCGGGGTGGCAGCGGCCTGGAAGCCCGTCGTGCGGATGGGCGGCGGCGACCCGATCGCAGGTCGGCCGCTTAGGATGCCGGGGTGGCGTGGAATCCCTTCGCGGCTGGCTATACGGCCCGGACTTACGCCCGCGCCCGCCCCGACTACCATCCCTATGCGCTGGAGGAGGCGGCCAGGCTGCTTTCGCTGTCCCCGCCGGCCGGCCTGGTCATCGACGTTGGCTGCGGCACGGGCATGTCGAGCCGCGCCGCCCGGCGGCTGGCCGGTCATGTGGTCGGCGTAGAGGTTTCGGAGCAGATGCTGGACGCCGCCACCAAGGCGGCCGGGCTGGCCTACGTGCGGGCCGCGGCCGAGAGCCTGCCGTGCCGTACCCAGCGCGCGGAGCTGGTGATCACCGCCGCCGCATTCCACTGGTTCGACCAGCCCCGGGTGCTCGGTGAGGCCTTCCGCGTCCTGCGGCCCGGTGGCGGCCTGATCGTGTACACGGATTTCTTCACCGGCGAGATCGAGGGCCACCCGGAGTTCCGGGAATGGCTGGCGGGGACGTACCTGGCGCGCTACCCGAGCCCGCCCCGCCGCTCCCGGTTTGATGAGCAACTGGCGCGCACCGCTGGCTTCGAGCTCACGGGGGAAGCGGCCCTGAGCAACACGGTCACGATGACCCTCGCGGGGCTGGCGGACTACATGCTGACCCAGAGCAACGCGACATCCGCCATCGACGACGGGCGAATTACGCCCGAGGACATGCGGAGATGGCTGATATCCGAACTGGAGGCGATGCTGGCCCCGGAAAGCCCGCTCTCCTTGCAGTTCGGCGGCAATCTGTGGGCCTGCCGCAAGCCGCATGCAGCGTAGCCATGCTGGCCACCTGGCAGGCATCGGAAGACTCAGCTTCCAGCACGCGCACAGGCAGGGACCGTGGAAGCGGCGGATGCACCGGCAACCACGCGTATACGAGAGGTAGCGGAAAGGAAGCGCTCCCGGGCACGAGGACATCCCCTGCAGATCCGGCAGCCCGCCGTACGCGGCTCAGGCCGGGCCGGTCACCGCGCGCTTGATGCCGCCGGTGAAGAGCTGCCAGCTACCCGGCGTGAATGACAGCACCGGCCCCTCCGGGTCCTTGGAGTCCCGGACGGCGACGCGGCCCGGCAGGTTCCGTGCCACCTCGACGCAGTTACCGCTGTTGGCGCTGCTGTAGGACGACTTGCGCCAGCTAGCGCCCGTCAGGTCCCGCACTCGCTTGCCATCCTCTCGATCAGCTCGGCCGACGCCGCGGCGTCCAGGGCGTCGGCCGTCATGGTGGAAAAGTGTAGCGCGAGCCGCGCAGTCTCGGCCCGCTGCTCGGTCACGTAACCGGACAGCGCGTTCTCGATGAGAGCGGCCGGGCGCTGGCGCTCGTCGGCGAAGCTGAAGATCTCGAACGAACCCAGAAGACCGGGGTTCGCGCCGCGGCTGAGCGGCATCACCTGCACCCGGACGCGCGGGTTGTCCACGGCTTCCTTGGCGAGATGGCGGAGCTGCGCGCGCATGACGTCCGGGCCGCCGACCAGCACCCGCAACGCGGGCTCCCAGACGACGGCGTGCAGGAAGGGGGGCGGCGGGTCCTGCCGCTGCCATATCTCCTGGCGGGCCAGCCGCTCATCGACGCGCTGCTGGATCTGCTCCTCGGTTTCGCTGGGTTGACCGGCAAGGAAGATGGCGTGCATGTACGGCTCGGTCTGCAGCAGGCCGGGCACGTAGCAGGGCTCCCACATCTCCAGGATGGTGGCGCTCTGCTCCATGTCCCGCAGACCGCGCCGCCACGGCTCGTAGACGGCGTTGGCCATGAAGTCCAGCCAGGCCACGAACGTGCCGGGCGTGTCGAAGGCCCTGTCGGCGGCCTCGGCGTGGGCACGGCCGGGAGCGATCGCGCCGGTCTCCAGCCTGCTGATCACGGACGCGTCATACCTCATCCGCTCGGCCAGCTCCGGCTGCGACCAGCCAGCCTTCACGCGGTGACGCCGGAGCTCGTCGCCCCAGACGCCCATCGCCGTCCGGCCGCGCGCGCCGTCGCCTTGATCGTGCCCTGCACTCGCGCGCGTCATCCGTGCACCGCCCTTGCAACGTCCGCGTCAGCCATGCTGACGCCCCGGCAGCTGTAGCGACCGTAGCGCGCCGGCGACACGCTGTCAGCAAGAAAACGATCATCCAGGCGAGGGAACCCGACATGCTCCATGACCAGCCGCCTCCGCGCACGCCCCGTGAGGCCGCCGCCGCTCTCGAAGCTCTCCGCGCGGCCCTCCGTGGCCACGTGGCCACCTTCACCCCCCGCGGCGACGGCACCTACAACTTCGAGGTCACCCGCACGGGCGACGACGGCCCTGGACCCTGGTGCCTGATCTCCCGCGACCCCGGCGAAATCCTCGACAGGCTCGGCAGCCAGGGCAAGTAGCGCCCCCCTGGGCCGCCGCGCGGGCACAGCCGCCCAGTCCGCGCGGCCCGGCAGGCGCCGGGAGGATGAGGGGACGCGGAGGCGGCTTCAGGTCCACCGTCCGCGCGAGCCCCCGGCGCCTGCCTCCTTCCCATGACGATGATCACCCGGCATCTGCGGCGCGTCCCGCGCGGATGGCCAGTTGATGAGGGCCGCGTTGGCTCAGCTCACGGCCAGGGAGGCGTCCAGCTCGGCCTTCCAGCGGTTCTTATCGTCCTCGGGGGCGAAGCAGGCGTCGAAGGAGTTGCGGGCCAGCGTGGCGATCTGGCCGTCGTCAAAACCGAGTTCGCGGCGCACCGCGGCGATGTTGTCGTCGATGTACCCGCCGAAGTAGGCGGGGTCGTCGCTGTTGACGCAGGCCAGCAGCCCCGCGTCGAGGATGGCGGGCAGGGCGTGCGATTCGAGGGTGTCCACGACCCGCAGCGCCACGTTCGACAGCGGGCAGACGGTCAGCGGGACGCGGGCGTCGCGCAGCCTGCGCACGAGGGCGGCGTCCTCCATGGCCCGGATGCCGTGGTCGACGCGCTCGACCCGCAGCACCTCCAGGGCCTCCCACAGGTAACTGGGGTCGCCCTCCTCCCCCGCGTGCGCCACGAGGTGCAGCCCCTCGGCCGCGGCCATCCGGTACACGTCGCGGAACAGCGACGGCGGGTAGCCGACCTCGGCCGAGTCGAGCCCCACGCCGATGAACTTGTCGCGGAACGGCAGCGCGGCGCGCAGGGTCTGCTGCGCGGCCTCGGGGCCGAGATCCCGCATGAAGCTCAGGATGAGGTCCGCGGAGATGCCGTGCCGGGAGGCGGCGTCGGCGAGCGCGCCGGACAGCCCGGCGAACATCGCGTCGAGGGAAACCCCGTTGGCCAGGTGCGCCTGCGGGTCGAAGAAGATCTCCGCGCGGCGCACCCCGGCGGCCGCGGCACGGGCCAGGTAGGCGCTGGCCAGGTCGTAGAAGTCCCGGTCGGCGCAGAGCACCGGCAGGTTCGCGTAGTACAGGTCGAGGAAGGACTGGAGGCCGGAGAAGCGGTAGCGGGCCCGCAGCCCGGCGATGTCCGTGGTGGGCAGCGCGACCCCGTTGCGGGCCGCGAGGGCAGCCAGCATCTCCGGTTCGAGCGTGCCCTCGATGTGCACGTGCAGTTCCGCCGTCGGCACCATGGCCGCCCTCCTCTCGTGGTCACTCGCCGTTCCATGGAGTGAAGCACACGATGCCCGCTCTCACCGCCCGGCTGAGCACTGGGGGCCACAGGTCACATCGTGGCCTTCTCGTGGCCATGAGATCGCTGCGGATCACCGGTATAGCCTCCAAGGGACCGTTTTACCGCTGCCAGGAGGCGGGACCATGCTCAGCGGGAGTTCCTACGACGCCGTGGTCGTCGGCGGCGGCCACAACGGCCTCGCCTGCGCCGCCTACCTGGCGCGCGCCGGCCTGCGGATCGCCGTCCTGGAGCGCAGGCACCTTGTCGGCGGCGCCGCCGTCACCGAGGAGCCGTGGCCGGGCTACCGGGTTTCCACGGCCTCATACGTGGTGAGCCTGCTGCCCGAGCGGATCGTGGGCGAGCTGGGCCTGCGCCGTTTCGGGTACCACGTCTACCCGCTCGACCCGGCCTATTTCGCCCCGTTCACCGACGGGAGCGGGATCTGTGTCTGGGAGGACCCCCGCAGGGCGGCGGAGGAGATCGGGCGGATCAGCAAACGGGACGCCGGCGGCTACCTGCGCTACAGCCAGGCGCTTGAGGACCTCGCCGCCGTCGTCCGCCCGCTGCTGTATGCGGTGCCGCCGGACCCGGCGCTCCGCTCGCCAGCGGACCTGCGCAGCGCGGCCGCGATGGCGGCTCACCTGCTCAGGAAGCGCCGCTCGCTCGCCGGGCTCGCCGGGCTGATGACCATGTCGTGCGCTGATTTCCTCGACCGGTTCTTCACCGACGAGCGCATCAAGGGCGCTCTCGCCCCGGGCAGCGTCATCGGCGCCTGGGGCGGCCCGATGAGCCCCGGCTCCGCCTACGTGCTGCTCCACCACCGGATGGGCGAGGTCGCGGGCGTCACCGGCGGCTGGGGGTTCGTCCGCGGCGGCATGGGCGCCGTGTCGGAGGCCATCGCCGCCGCGGCGCGCGCCGCGGGCGCGGAGATCGAGACCAGCGCCGAGGTGGCCTCCATCGACGTGGCGGACGGCCGGGTGCGCGGTGTGACGCTGGCCGACGGGCGGCAGATCCGGGCCACGGTGGTCGCGTCCGGGGTGCATCCGGTGACGACGTTCCTGTCCCTCGTCGGCGAGCGCCACCTGCCCGCCGAACTGGCCGACGGCATCCGCAACTTCCGCACCCGCAGCCCCTCGGCCAAGGTCAACCTCGCCCTGGCGGAGCTGCCCGACTTCACGGCCCGCCCGGGGACCGAGGCGGGTCCCCAGCATCCCGAGATCATCATCAGCCCCACCCTCGAATATCTGGAGCGGGCCTGGGACGAGGTGAAGTACGGGCGGCCGTCCGCGCGGCCGATGATCGACTGCGTGATCCCGACAACGAAGGACACATCCCTCGCGCCGGACGGCGCGCACATCATGAGCTGTTTCGTGCAGTACGTCCCCTACCAGCCCGCCGACGGCCCGTGGGATGACGCGCGACGGGACGCCCTGGCCGACTCGGTCATCGACACGATCAGCCAGTTCGCGCCGGGCTTCAAGGACACGGTGACGCACCGGCAGGTGCTGACCCCTTACGACCTCGAGCAGCGTTTCGGGCTCATCGGCGGCAACATCTTCCACGGGGAGATGTCGCCCGGCCAGCTCTTCTCGCTGCGCCCCTCACCGCTGGCGTCCGGCTACCGGACGCCCGTCGCGGGGCTGTACCTGTGCGCCTCGGGAACGCACCCGGGCGGCGGCGTCATGGCCATCCCCGGCCGTAACGCCTCCCGCGTGATCGTCAGGGACCGCCTGCTCGCCAGGGGCCGCAGGCGCACCCCGGCCAGGCGGACGTGACAAGCACCCGGCGGCACAGGCGGCCCTAAACCGCAGCGCTGCCGGCCCTTTTACGCCTCAGGTGGTGAGCCCGATGAGCGAACCGGTTCCCTCAGCTCCGGTGACGGGGGGCAGCCGCACGCCTCGTTCGAGGCGGCGGACCGGCACCTCCGCAGGGAGATGCCCTTCCAGCGGCTGCTGTTCATGCCGCTCAGCGGCATCATCGGCTCCGGGTGCCTGCTCTCCACGCTCGCCGCGGCGGCGATCGTCGGCCCGGCCGGGATCATCTCCTGGGTCGTCGGCGGCGTCCTCATCATCTTCACCGCGCTCACCTACGCCGAGCTGCCGGCCATGCTGCCGCGCTCGGGCGCCATCGTCCGGTATCCGCATCTCACGCACGGCGCTTTCACGGGCTGGATCCTCGGCTGGGGCTGCTGGCTGTCCGCGGTCACGACCCCGCCGATCGAGGCGGAGGGCGTCGGGGCCTACCTCGCCAGGGACATCGGCGACGAGGGGGACGACCCCATCATGGCGATGGCTGGCACCCTGCGAGGACTGCCGCCCGGCGCGCCGGCCGAGCACGACCGCGACCTCTACGGCAGCCACGCTGCCCGCGCCGCCGCAGGCGGCCGGTGACGGCCGTCTTCGTCGACACCAGCGGCTGGATCGCGCTGCTCAGCCGCGACGATCAGCTCCACGGCCGGGCCGTGCGGCGCTATGAGGACCTCACCCGCCGGCGGAGCCTTCTCGTCACGAACAACTACGTGGTCGATGAGGCCGCTACCCGGCTGCGCTACGGGCTCGGCCTCCAGGCCGCGCTGTCCTGCCACGCCATGCTGCTGGCGGCCGTGAAGGCGGCCCGGCTCAGGGTCGCGTGGGTCGATGAGCGCGCCGAAGCCGAAGCCTGGCGGATCCTCGAGCAGTACGCCGACGTGAAACTGTCCCTCACCGACGCCGCGTGCGCCGTCACCGCGCGCGCCGCGCGCATCAGCGAGGTGTTCGGCTGCGACAGCGACTTCGCGGCACTCGGCTTCACGGTCCTGCCCGGCCAGCGACAACCAGCGGCTCCCCGGCGCGCTGAGTCGTTTCGCCGTACCCATAGCCTCACCGCAGGCTCCCGATATGACCACATCGTTGCTTCGCCTACCTGCTGCACCACCGGATCGGCCATGCCGCGGACCACGCGCTCACGTCTGCCGCCATGTGGCCGTGACCGGGTCGAACCACACGCAAGCCGAATTGCTGGCGGCCATCAACGTCTGCTGACGGTCACGGGACCGGCATCCGAATCTCGGCATGAGCGGTTACCTGGCCCGGCGGCAGGAGACTCCGGTACGCCAGATCGACCTGCTCTGCGCGCCTCAGGCGATGGCCGCCACGGTCCTTGCGGCCGTACCTAACGGCGGCTCGGGAGCAGAACGCCGGAGCCTGGTTCAGTTCCCGGGGGCGAAGCTCAGCCCGGCCGCGGCAAGGGCCTGGGGGCTGCCCGATCGCCGTGGGCCTGAAACGCTGCTCGAGGTCGTAAGGGGTCAGCACCTGCCGGTGCGTCACCGTGCCCTTGAAGCCCGGCGCGGACGGCTGGATAGCTGGATAGGCGGAACGCACCTCACCCCCGCATGGCAGGGCGATGGGACTCCGCCTCGCACCATCTCACCAGGCCCGGCTGATACCAGGCCAAGATCACCCAGCGCCACCGGGCACCCAGGACACCGGGGCATTCGTTCCGGCGCGCCACATGCAGACCGCGGCGCCCGCCAGGTCACCGGCCAGAACGGTGGCGGTGCGTGCTCCGACCGAGCCCTGTTCCGGCGCAGATCGTGCGCCCGGGACTTGGCCTTTACCCCGATGGTGTCCGTGGGCGGCGATGAGTTTCCGGTGGACCGGGCGTCTGCCCTGGCAGATGATGAGGTGGGCGCCCGGGGGGCGTCCCCGGCGAGGGAGGCACGCATGGCACGAGTCAGCACCTATCTCAACTTCCAGGGCCAGGCCGAGGAGGCGTTCGCCTTCTACGCCCAGACCTTCGGCACCGAGGTCACCATGCTCAGCCGCTACTCGGACATGCCCGCCGCCGGGCCCGGCGAGCTGCCCGCCGGGGAGCGGAACCTCGTGATGCACGCCGAGCTCCCGATCACCGGCGGCCACGTGCTGATGGCGACGGACATGCTCGCCTCGATGGGCCAGGAAACCCGCATCGGCAACAACACCACCCTCTGCCTCGACGTGGACAGCAAGGAGGAGGCCGACCGCCTGTACGGCGCCCTGGCCGAGGGCGGCTCGGAAGGGTCCCCGATGGCCGACATGCCGTGGGGCGCCTACTGGGGTGTCATCCTCGACCGCTACGGCATCCGCTGGATGGTCAGCCACACCCCGGCATCCTGAACGACCGTTCAGCCCCAAGGTTTGCCGGAAAGCAGGCTGCCGCGCCGCCTGCTCGGAGCAGGGCACGCCAAATACCTGTTCAGGGGCTGGCGGCGGTACGAGCCGAAGGAGGCGTGAAATGGGCCGGATTGCCGTGATGAACCATGTGACGCTTGACGGCGTGATGCAGGGACCGGGCGGCGCAGACGAGGACACCCGAGGCGGGTTCACGCACGGCGGCTGGGGTAACCGGTCGGTAACCCCTGACGACGCCGCGGGCAAGGCGATGGGCGAGCGGATGGCGGCCGGCGGCGGCATGGCAGGATGGCTGTTCGGGCGGCGTACCTACCAGCAGCTGCTGGCCTCCTGGAACGCCAGGGGCGGCCCGTTCAAGGACGCGCTGAACAACTCGCCCAAGTACGTCGCGTCGGCCACCCTCAGGGAACCCCTGCCGTGGCCCAACTCGACGCTGCTGCGCGGCGATGTCACCGACGCCGTACGCGCGCTCAAGGCGCAATCCGCTGGCGTTCTGGCAATCATGGGCAGCGGCGCCCTGATCGGCGCGCTGATGGCAGCGAACCTGATCGATGAGTATCTGCTGATGATCCACCCTCTTGTGCTCGGCACCGGCCGGCGGCTGTTCCCAGGAGGCGTGCACGTGCCGCTGCGGCTTACCGGCAGCGTCACAACGGCCGCCGGCGTGGTGATCGCCACCTACGAGCCAGCAGGGGACTAGGCGTGAACGAGCCTGGCCGGCGGGATGTGCCCATGACGGGCGGATCCGGCCGCATAACGACCATTCCGGCACACTGGTACCTGACGTACATCAGATAACGATCACCGTTCATATCGGCGGCACGGGAATTTTCGCGCCGGGGTACGCCGGACGCACGGCGTGACTGTCACCGCTGCAGGCGCCGGGGCTTTGCGGCCAGCCCAGCCAGCATGCCCATGTCGTGCTGCGGCGCCCGCTGGATGACCACTTGTATCGCATGGGTGCGCGGTCACACGGCGACGGGGTGGGTGAGCTGGTGGCGCAGGTCGGCGAGGCGTTCCTGGTAGCGCCGGACGCTGGCGAGCTTGACGTCCTCGTAGCCGCGGACCATGTCCGGCAGCGAGGCGATCTGGGTGGCCAGGCCGTGGGTGCCCGGGCTGAGGTTCGCCAGCAGCTCGTCGACGACTTCGCGGTACTGGGTGACCAGCGCGCGTTCGGTGCGGCGGACCCGCGTGTAGCCGAACACGTCGAGCCGCGTGCCGCGAAGGCGCCGCGAGGCGGCCAGTACCCGGAACGCCGGCCTGAACCATGGGCCGAGGGCGATCTTCCCGCTCATGCCCATGGCGCGCAGCAGGGGCGGGTGCAGCAGGTAGGACACCCGCGCGCCCTCGCCGAATTGTGCCCGCACCGCGGCCGCGGCCGCCGGGTCGAGGGAGAGCCTGGCGACCTCGTACTCGTCCTTGTAGGCCATCAGCTTGTACAGGTAGCGCGCCACGGCCTCGGCGAGCTCGGTGCTGCCCGGCACGTGCCGGGCCTCGGCGGCGCGGACCCGCTCGACCGTTTCGGCGTATTCGCGCGCGTACGCCGCGTCCTGGTAGGCGGCAAGGTCGGGAACCCGGATCGCGGTCAGGCGCGCCAGCTCGGACCCCGGCTCGGCCCGCACGATCCGGGCCAGCCCGGCGGCACCGCCGGGCGCCACGCTGCCCGGGCCGGTGTCCACCGTGCGTTCGGCACCGCGGGGCACCGTGCTTGCCGGGGCAGCATCCACCATCCGTTCGGGAGAAGTGCCCATGGCGTCTGCGTCGCCAGCGCGCACACCGGCCCCAGCGCCAGCGCCCGCGGCGGCGGAACCTGCGTGACCGCCCCGCAGCTCCGCCAGGGTGGCGGCAAGGGCGGCGGGATCTGCGACGGCCTGCCTGCCGCGCCGGAATGCCTGCACGTTGGCGTCGGCCCGCACCCCGTTGATCCTGATCGCCTCCTCGATCGCCCCGGCGGGGACAGGCAGCGCACCCGCCTGGTAGGCGGCGCCGGCGAGCAGGATATTCGCGTACTGGTCGTCGCCGAGCAGCGCCTCGGAGAGCTGGCGGGCGTTGAGGAAGACCGCGTCCGCGCAGCGGGTGGCGTCCCGTATCCGGCCGGTGAGCTGGCTGAGCGCGGGGAAGGCCGCGCTGGTGTCGATCACCATCTGCCCGGTGGGTACCTCGGCGGTGGAGACGACGGCGACGGTGCGTCCGGGGTCGGCGGCGGCCAGGTACGCCGGATCGGCCGCCACGAGGAGATCGCAGCCGAGGTACAGGTCGCACTCCCGCTGCGCTGCCTTGTGTGCCTGCTCCACGGGACCGGCGGTGATCTTGACGTCCGAGACGACGGCGCCGCCCTTCTGCGCCAGGCCGGTCTGGTCGAGGGCGCGGACGTGCCAGCCGGCCAGGGTCGCCGCCACGGACAGGATCTGCGACAGGGTCACCACTCCCGAGCCGCCGATCCCGGTGATCCGGGTCGTGTGCGTGCCGGGGAAGGAGCCGGCTCCTCCGGCCCGCGCGGTGTCTCCGTCTCCCGCGGCCCGGCCGGCGGCCGCGGGGTGGCCGGCCCATTCGGCGTGGCCGTTCCCTGCGGGGCGGCCGGCGGCCGCGGGGCGCGTCCCGGCGGCGGATGGCGGCTCCGGGAGGCTGGCGGCGTCCAGGGCGGGCGCGAGCCGCCGCGCGGCGATGCCCTTGCCCCTGCCAGGGCCCGGCTCGACCACGAGGAACGCCGGGCAGTCCCCCTTCAGGCATGAATAGTCCTTGTTGCAGGAGGACTGGTCGATCTGCGTCTTGCGGCCAAACTCGGTCTGCACCGGCTGGACCGACAGGCAGTTCGACTTCTGGCCGCAGTCGCCGCACCCCTCGCAGACCCGCTCGTTGATCAGCACCCGCCGCGCCGGTTCCGGCGCGAGGCCGCGCCTGCGCTTGCGGCGCAGCTCGGTGGCGCACTCCTGGTCGTGGATGAGCACGGTGACGCCGCCTGCCTTCGCCAGCGCCTCCTGGGCCTCGATCAGCCGGTCCCGGTGCCAGACGCGGGTCCCGCGCGGCAGGCTCGCCCGGCGGTACCGGCCGGGTTCCTCCGTGGTGATGATGATCTGCCGGACACCTTCGGCGGCGAGCGCCCTGGCCATGTCCGGCACGGACAGCACGCCGGCCGGCCGCTGGCCGCCGGTCATCGCCACCGCCGAGTTGTAGAGGATCTTGTAGGTGATGTTCGCGCCGGCCGCGACGGCCGCCCGCACGGCCAGGCTGCCGGAGTGGTGGAACGTGCCGTCACCGATGTTCTGCAGGAGGTGACGCTGGGTCACGAAGGGCGCCATGCCGATCCACTGGGCGCCCTCGCCGCCCATCTGGGTCAGCCCGGCCACCTTCCCGACCTGGCCGGGGTCCATCAACGTGACCATCGCGTGGCAGCCGATCCCCGCGCCCACCAGCGACCCCTCGGGCGCCTTCGTGGAGGAGTTGTGCGGGCACCCGGAGCAGAAGTACGGTGTGCGGGCCACCAGCGGCAGCCCGGTCCGCTGCCGGGGCTCCCGGGCGTCCGCTGCGTCCTTGTCCCGCGTGTCCCGCAGCCAGCGCTCCGCGGACGGGAACTGCCCGATCGCGGCGAGCCTGCCGGCCAGGCCGCGGGCGATCATGTCCGGGTCCAGCTCGCCGTCCCTGGGGAACAGGGCGGTGCCGTCGCCGTCGCGCTTGCCGCTCACCGCCGGCGCCGCGGCCCGCCCGTAGAGCAGGTCCTTGATGGCGGTCTCGACGTGCGGCCGCTTCTCCTCCACGACGATGATCTCGGTGAGCCCGGCCGCGAAGTCCGCCACGACCGACGGTTCGAGGGGGTAGATCATGCCGAGCTTCAGCAGCCGGACGCCGCGCCGGGCCAGCTCGGCGTCGTCGAACCCCAGAATGCGAAGCGCCTGGCGCAGGTCGAGGAACGTCTTTCCGGCCGCCACGATCCCGACCCGGTCGGCCCCTCCCGCCCCGCTGCCGTCTCCTCCGGCCCTGCCGCCGTCTCCTCCGGCCCGGCCGCCGTCTCCTCCGGCCCGGCCGCCGTCCGCCCCGCCGCGCACGATCTGGTTGAGCCCGTTGGCCGCGGCGTAGGCGGCAGCGATCTGGAGGCGGATGCCGTCGCGGCTGCGCTCCAGCTCACCGAGGACCGGCTGGATCATGTGGGCGGTCACCTCGTGGCGGTACCCGGAATCGGGCAGCACGGGGATCACCCGGTCCGGGTGCACCCGGACCGTGCCCGAGCCGTCGGCGACGTTCGTGGCGATCTTCATCGCGGTCCACAGCCCGCTGGCACGGGACATCGCCACCGCGTGCAGCCCGAGGTCGAGTGCCTCCTGCGGGTCGGCCGGGTAAAGCGTGGGCATGCCGAGGTCGGCGAGCAGCAGCTCCGAGGCGCCAGGGACGGTGGAGGACTTCGCCGCCGGGTCATCGCCCACCAGGGCCACCGCCCCGCCGCGGTGGTGGGTGCCCATCAGGTTGGCGTGCCGCAGCGCGTCGGTGGCACGGTCGAGGCCGGGTGACTTGCCGTACCAGATGCCGGTCACACCCTCGACGCGCCGGTCGGGCGAGGCGGAGGCGAGCTGGGTGCCCTGGACCGCGGTGGCGGCGAGCTCCTCGTTCACGGCAGGGCGGAACACGATGCCGTAGTCGTCGAGCAGCTTCTGGTTGCGCGCCAGCTCGAGGTCGTAGCCGGCCAGCGGCGAGCCCTCGTAGCCGGAGATGAAGACCGCCGTGGTGCGGCCCGCCCGCTTGTCCGCGCGGCGCACGTCCAGCGGCAGCCGGGCAAGCGCCTGGATCCCCGTGAGGTGGACAAGGCCGTCCTCGGCCAGGTACCGGTCGTCCAGCGTCGAGCGCACAGTAACGAACCTCCTCCGGGTCGCCTCCGGATCCTCTCGGCTCCGTATCCCCCGGCTCCGTATCCGGCCCCTTCCCGCATACTCTCAGGCCCGGTACCGCGCGGGAAAGCGCACCGTCCCGCTGACCGGCCGCCGGCTCCCCTGATTTCCCTGGCTCCCTGGTTCCCCTGCTCCCTTGGTTCTCCTGATTTCGCTGGCTCTTTTGGCTTCCCTGGCTCCCCTGACTCTTTTGACCTTCCCAGTTCTCCAGCGGCACCGGGAACATCCCGGCCTACGCGCTGGCGAACGCCAGCTTCGCGGGCGGGCAGACCTGCCCGTCTAGCTGACCGTCGCGCCCGGGGTGGTTCACGCCCCCGGGCCCCTGGACGCGGCGGCCGGGGCTGACCCGCAACCATCTGGCCGGTTACACCAGCCGGGCCCGGCTCGGCACCAACACGGGCCGGGAAGCCCGGGTACCCGGCCGCTGCCCCAAACATGCACCATCCCCTGCCCCTGCGGGGGCGGGCAGGGCCGCAGCATCCGGAAAGGCAGGGGACATCATGGATGAGCAGCCGTCCCGGCGGGGAAGAAGAAACACCGCTGGCCGTATGTCATCCCCGGTGTCGCCGGCGGGTTCATCCTGCTGATCATCGCGGGCGAGCTCTCCGGCGCCGGCAGGCCCCCCAGGCCCGTGGCAGCAGCCTCGGGCGCAGCGCGCCGCGAGCGCGGCCGGCCGGTCATGGCTGCCGGGCATCTGCCCGGGGCGGCTGGCGTGCCGGAGGTGACGATGGTGACCGCGCGCAGCTTCGTGCGTGAGCATACGACGCTGCGCGCGGCGCCCTTCGTGCCGGAGATCAGGCTGCACCTGGCCGACGACCCGCTGGCGGTGTGGGAGGAGACCGAACGGCAGCTCGGCGTCACCGGCCTGGCGCCTCCCTTCTGGGCGTTCGCCTGGGCGGGCGGCCAGGGTCTTGCCCGCTATGTCCTTGATCACCCCGGCGTCGTCGCGGGCCGGCGGGTGCTCGATGTGGCCTCGGGCTCCGGCCTGGCCGCGATCGCATCGGCCATGGCGGGTGCGGCCGCCGTCACGGCGGCCGACATCGACCAGTTCGCGGTCGCCGCCATCGGCCTCAACGCCGCGGCCAACGGCGTCGCGGTCACGGCCGAGCCGGCGGATGTCCTCGGCGGCGACGGGGACGGCGCCGACGTCGTGCTCGCCGGGGACGTGTTCTATCACAAGTCCCTGGCGGACCGGATGGTGCCGTTCCTCGACCGCGCGCGGTCGCGCGGCGCCCTGGTGCTGATCGGTGATCCGGGCCGCGCATACCTGCCAGCAGGCCGGCTGGCCGCGCAGGCCGTCTACGACGTGCCGGTTTCCAGGGAACTCGAGGACGCATGTACCAAGCGGGTCACGGTGTGGGCGCGGAGCGGGTGACGCGCCGCGCCGGGCCACGGCACGCAGGGCCGGACCACGGCACGCAGGGCCGGGCTATGCCGTACCGTACCGGCCGCGACGCGACGCGCCGGCCCAGGAGAACATACGGCGGGGTGCCTGAGCAGCCCGCGTAACGGCTCCGCCCGCGCCGGCGGTACCGGCGGGCACCGTCGGCGCGGGCAGCCAGCGTGGTGCGCGTTTCAGCGCCGCGGCGGCGCGTCGCGGATGTGCATCCGGTATCCGGTCCGTGCCGCGAAGTCCGCGCCGATCGACAGCCGGTCGCCGCGGATGACGACGTGCCGCCACTCGACCGGCCCGTCGGCGGTGCGGCCCACCCGGTCGACGGCGACGGCCGCGACGTGTGCGGGCATGTGCAGCAGGGCGCGCTGCGCGGCCGAGGGCACGATGGCATACAGCCACTCGCTCCCGGAGACCAGCCGGATGCCGGTCCGCGCCGCGAGTTCGCCGTAAAGACTGGCGTGGGTGACGTCGGCGTCGAGCAGTGGCGCGGCGACAGCCTCCGGCAGCCACAGATGATCCAGCGCGACCGGACGCTCCCCGGCCAGCCAGAGGCGCTGCAGGTACAGCAGCGGAGCTGACTCCTCCAGCCCGATCCGCGACGCGATCACCGCGTCCGGGCCGGTCCGTAGCGCCCGGACGACGCCGCGGGCCGGAACGCCTGCGCGGCGCAGCGACGCGAGGAGCCCGTAGAGCGCACCCATAGGCTCGGTGATCTCCGCCGGGGCGGCAAGCCGTGTCCGGCGACCCGGGCTCGCATCCACCAGGCCGGCATCCCGCAGGCCGCGCAGCGCGTGCCGCATGGTCTGGCGGCTGACCCCATACCAGGCCGCCAGCGCGATCTCGCCGGGGAAGGTGCCGGTGAACTCCCCCGCGTGGACGCGGCGCAGCAGGTCGTCGCGGACCTGCCGCCACAGCGGGAGGCCGCCGGCGCCGCGCCGCAGCCGTGGCGGCGCAGATCGCTGATGGGGTGCGGATCGCTGGTGGTCTGTCACGGCCCGCATGCACACCCTCCGAGAGGCCCGCCTTAAATGTACGTACAGCTTTCTTGCGGCCGATAAAGGAATGATCGTACATTGGCTGCCAGACGCACAACCGGCTCCCGGGATCTTCGGGGACGGGCCCTCGGGAGCTCAGGCGGCGGGCTCCCGGGGGGACGGGGCGGGGCTCTCCTGACGGTCGCGAGCGGAGGAGAAGGCGGTGGAGGTCGAGATCATCACGACGGAGGAACTCGGCGACCGCAGCTACGTCGCCCATGACGGCACAGCAGCCGTCGTCATCGATCCGCAGCGGGACATTGACCGGGTGCAGCGGCTGCTGGAGGAGCGGTCGCTGACGGTGGCGCTGGTCTGCGAGACGCACCGCCACAACGACTACGTCACCGGCGGCTTCGCGCTCGCGCGGGCCGCCGGCGCCACCTATGCCGTCCCCGGGGCGGAGGATATCGTCGCTGACCGCCGTCCGGTCAGCGACGGCGACGAACTTGCCGCCGGCTCGCTCCGCGTGCGGGTCATGGCCACGCCCGGGCATACGCCGGGCCACTGCGCCTACGTGATCGGCGAGGAGCGGGGCACGGGTGCGCCCGCCGCGTTCACCGGCGGGTCCCTGCTGTACGGCAGCGTGGGCCGCACCGACCTGATCAGCGCGGCACGCACCGGGGAACTGGCCCGTGCCCAGTACCGCTCGGTCCGGCGGCTCGCAGCGGCGCTGCCCGGCGACACGGTCATCTACCCGACCCACGGGTTCGGCAGCTTCTGCTCCGCCGGCGAGGCCGCTGCCGGGCGCCCGTCGACACTGAGCCAGGAACGTGCCCGTAACGACGCGCTGACCGCCGGCGACGAGGACGGCTACGTCGCCAGGCTGATCGCCGGCCTGTCTGCCTACCCGGCGTACTACGCGCACATGGGCGCGCTGAACCGGCTGGGCCCGGCCGCGCCCGACCTGTCACCGCCGGAGGAGGCCGACGGCGAGCAGGTCCGCAAGCGCATCGCCGCGGGCGAGTGGGTCGTTGACCTGCGGTCCCGGCGGGCGTTCGCCGCCGGGCACCTGGACGGCACCATCGGCGCCGAGCTCGCGCAGCCGTTCGCCACCTACCTTGGCTGGCTGATCCCGTGGGGAACCCCCCTCACCCTGATCGGCGAGGACCCGGACCAGGTCGCGGCGGCGCAGCGGCAGCTCGTGCGGATCGGCATCGACCGCCCCGCAGGCGCCACCACCGCCCCGGTCAGCCAGCTCGCGGACGGGCATCCGCTGCGCGCCTACCCGGTAACCACCTTCGCCGGCCTCGCCGCAGCATGCGAGGCGGGTGAGGACCCGGCCGTGCTGGACGTCCGCACCGCCGGCGAGTGGGACTCCGGTCACATCCGCGGGGCGGCGCACGTTCCGCTGCACGAGCTGGCCGCCAGCCTGGGGCTGCTGCCGTCGCGGCGGCTGTGGGTGCACTGCGCCAGCGGGTACCGGGCGTCCATCGCCGCGTCCCTGCTCGACCGCGCCGGCCGCGACGTCGTGCTCATCGACGACGACTACGTCAACGCTGCACGGGTAGACCTGCATCTCACCACTGATGAGCGGTGACCGCGGACAGGAGACCGGACATGGCTATCCACCACAAGATCGTGATCATCGGCGGGGGGACCGCCGGGATCAGCGTGGCCGCCCGGCTGCGGCGGCTCGGCCAGGAGGACGTGGCCGTGATCGAGCCCGCAGGCCGTCATTATTACCAGCCGCTGTGGACGCTGGTCGGCGGCGGCTGCGCCCCGGTCCAGGAGTCGGTCCGCTCCGAGGCGGCTGTCATGCCGAAGGGCGTCGCCTGGATCAGGGACGCGGCCGCGTCGGTGGACCCCGGGGCCAAGACGGTGACCACGGACGGCGGGATCGACGTCGGCTACGACTACCTCGTGGTCTGCCCCGGCATCCAGCTCGACTGGGACAAGGTCGCCGGGATGGCCGAGGCCATGGACACCCCCGCGGTGTCCAGCAACTACACCTACGAGACCGCACCCAAGACGTGGGAGCTGATCAAGGGCATGCGGCGCGGGACGGCGCTGTTCACCATGCCGTCCGGGCCGATCAAGTGCGCCGGCGCCCCGCAGAAGGTCGCCTACCTGGCTTGTGATTACTGGCGCCAGCAGGGCTGCCTGGGTGACATCCACGTTGTGCTGGTCCTGCCCACCCCCGCGATGTTCGCCGTGAAGGAGTTCTGCGCCGTGCTCGAGCAGGTCGCCAGGCGTTACGGCATCGACGTGCGGCTGGCCAGCGAGGTTGCGGAGATCGACCCGGGCACCCGCACCGCCACGATCGTCGATCACGGCCACGGGGACGAGAAATCCGAAGTGCGCTACGACATGGCCCACGTGACCCCGCCGCAGAGCGCGCCGGACTGGATCAAGCACAGCCCGCTCGCCGACCCGGACAGCCCCCTCGGCTACGTGCAGGTCGACAAGAACACCCACCGGCACGTCCGCTTCCCCGAGGTGTTCTCGCTCGGTGACGCGGGCAGTACCCCCAACTCCAAGACTGGCGCCGCCATCCGCAAGCAGGCCCCGGTCGTCGTGGCCAACCTGATGGCCGCCATGGAGAACCGGGAGCTGCCGGCCAGCTACGACGGCTACGCCTCCTGCCCGATCACCACCGCGCGCAACCGGATGCTGCTGGCCGAATTCGACTACACGATGAGGCCGCACCCCACCATCCCGCTCATCAACACCCAGCAGGAGCGCTATGACATGTGGCTGCTCAAGCGCTACGGCCTGCCCTTCATGTACTGGAACCTCATGCTGAAGGGCCTGGCATGAGCCAGGTGCCGCCCGGCGTCACCCGCCTGAGCGGCCGCCGCGGCGCGCCAGCCGACCGCCCGGCGTGCCGCTCACCAGGGGTGATGTCCGGCGCACACGGTGGGACAGCGCACGGCACCGGCAAACGGGAAGATATCCAGGCACAGGAAGAAAGCAGAAAGGGACTGTCATGTTCAAGTTCGCCGCCGGGGTGGCAGCCGGTTTTCTTCTCAGGTCCCAGCTCGGTGAGGCGAAGCTGAGCGACATGCTGGACGTCGCCCGGCACATGCTGGCCGATGAGCAGGTCGCCGAACTGGTCCGCGCGGGCGCCGCGGCGGCGGGCGACGCCGTACGCACGCTGGGCGTGGCCATCACCGAGGAAGGCACGACCCGCCTCGCCGCCGGACCGTCCCCCGGCGCCACCTGACGGGACGCCGGGGGACAGGCCGGAACGGGATCTCCCCGGCACACCGCGGGCAGCCCGCTGGCAGGGACTGCCAGCGGGCTGCCCGGTGCCTGGCCCTGCCGCTCCCTCGCGGAGGCCCGCACGG
>Ga0209061_1002359_pt1 | contig 24494 bp, 22 predicted proteins | sample Coa_R1_10_FD_187157 | JGI IMG/M metagenome (GOLD analysis project Ga0209061, IMG submission 187157) | Surface soil microbial communities from Centralia Pennsylvania, which are recovering from an underground coalmine fire - Coalmine... | ecosystem: Environmental > Terrestrial > Soil >...
GTCCTCGTGCTGGGCGTACTCGACGGGGATGCCCATCTCCTCCAGGGTGAGGACGGTCTTCTTGCGCAGGTCGGTCGCGAGGTCCGCCACCGTGAGCTCGAAGTAGGTCCCCGAGTCGAGCGGACGGGGCGGACCGTCGGCGCTCGGTCCGGCGAAGTAGAAGTACTCGAGCTCGGGGGCGGCGAAGCAGCTGAAGCCGCGCGCGTGGGCCAGCTCGAGCTGGCGCCGCAGGACCCCCCGGGGGCAGCCGTTGAACGGCCGACCGTCGAGGTCCGAGATGTCGCAGAACACCCGGGCGATCGTCGAGTCCTGGCCGGCGCGAAACGGCAGGATCTGGAAGGTCGTCGGGTCCGGGTGGGCGATCACGTCGCTTTCCTGGACCCGGCTGAAGCCGTCGATCGCGGAGCCGTCGAAGGTCATCCCCTCGTCGAGGGCGTCCTCCAGCTCGGCAGGGGTGATCGAGAAGGTCTTCGGGATCCCGAGCACGTCGGTGAACCACAGCTGGATGAAGCGCACGCCGCGCTCTTCGACCGTGCGCAGGACGTAGTCGCGCTGGCTCTGCATCGTGCCTCCGGGCGGTGCCAGGGGGGCCGTCGTCTCCCCGCCAGTCTCGCAGACCGGCCGGGGCGCCGCGGCCCGACCCGTCGCTACCATGAGGCGGTGGCACGGCTGCTCAGCGCCCTCTGCCAGATCGACACCGCCGTCGGCGACCTCGAGGGCAACGTCCGGCGGATCGTCGCGGCGCTCGAGGAGGCAGAGCGGGCCGGGGCCGACCTCGCCGTGTTCCCCGAGCTCGCCGTCACCGGCTACCCGCCCGAGGACCTGCTGCTCGAGCCGGCGTTCCTCGCGGCGCAGGTGCGCGCCCTCGAGGAGGTGGCGGCGAGCACCCGCCGCTGCGCGGCCGTGGTCGGCTACGTCCACGTCGGGCGCGGCCTGCACAACGCCGCAGCCGTGTGCGCGAACGGCAAGGTTCACGGGGTGTGCTACAAGAAGCTCCTGCCGAACTACGGCGTGTTCGACGAGCGGCGCTGGTTCCTTCCGGCAGGGGGCGACAGCCCGCTGTTCTCGGTCGCGGGCGTGCGCGTCGGCGTGACGATCTGCGAGGACGCCTGGCACCCCGAGGGACCCGTCGCGCGCCTGGCCGCGGCCGGCGCGGAGGTTGTCGTGAGCGTGAACGCCTCCCCCTACCGGGCCGGCGCCCTCGCCGAGCGCGAGCCGATGCTGGCGACTCGTGCCCGGGACTCGGGGTGCGTCCTCGTCTACGTCAACCTCGTCGGGGGCCAGGACGAGCTCGTGTTCGACGGCGGATCGATGGTCTTCGACGAGGACGGCGCGCTCGTCGCGAGCGTGCCGCAGTTCGCCGAGGGCGTCTTCTTCGCCGAGCTCGAGGTTCCCGCCTTCCGGCGCCCGCGTCCAGCGATCTCCCTCGTCGAGCGCCCCGAGCTCGAGCTGCCGCTCGTCGTCGTGAGCGAGGCCGCGCCGGGCGAGCGCGCGTCCGTCCCGGCGCCTCGGGCGGCACCTTCCGGCCGGGTCGAGGCGGTGTACGCAGCGCTGCGCCTCGCGACGCGCGACTACGTCGAGAAGAACGGCTTCGGCGACGTCGTCGTCGGCCTGTCGGGCGGCATCGACTCGGCGCTCGTCGCGACGATCGCCGCCGACGCCCTCGGCCCGAGGCGCGTCCACGCGGTGTCCATGCCGTCGCGCTTCTCCTCGCCCGGCTCGCTCACCGACGCCGCCGAGCTCGCGTCGAACCTCGGGATCGACCTGCGCACGATCCCGATCGAGGCGGCCCACGAGGCGATGCTCGGCCTGCTCGCGCCGAGCTTCGCCGGCCTCCCGCCCGACATCGCCGAGGAGAACCTCCAGGCTCGCATCCGCGGCACGCTCCTCATGGCGTTGTCGAACAAGTTCGGGTGGCTCGTGCTCACGACGGGCAACAAGAGCGAGACCGCCGTCGGGTACTCGACGCTCTACGGCGATACCGCCGGCGGCTTCGCCGTGATCCGCGACGTCCCGAAGACGCTCGTCTACGAGCTCGCCACCTACCGCAACGAGCTCGCTGGCACCTTCCTCATCCCGAAGGCGATCCTCGAGAAGGCACCGACCGCCGAGCTGCGGCCGGGCCAGCGCGACGTCGACTCGCTCCCGCCCTACGAGGTGCTCGACCCGATCCTCGAGGGCTACGTCGAGCGCGGCCTCGGCGTCGGCGAGCTCGTCGAGGCCGGCTTCGAGGAGGCGGTCGTGCGCCGCGTCCTCGACCTCGTCGACCGCGCCGAGTACAAGCGCCGCCAGGCGCCACCCGGTCCCCGGGTGACGAGCCGCGGCTTCGGCAAGGATCGTCGCATGCCGATCACGAACCGCTTCCGCGCGGCCGCACCGCCCCGCTTCGCGAGGACGGGCCCGTGACCTTCCCGCTCACGCTGCTCGAGTCCGCCGATCTCCTCGGCCGCTACCGCTACGTCGAGCTCGCCGCCTTCGCCGTCCTCGGCGAGCGGTCGGCCCGCTGCGAGCGGGCCGCTCTCGCCGTCTACCTCTCCGCGGCGAGCCGCGCGCACGCCTGGCGGGCGGAGCTGTTCGAGCGGCAGCTGCCCGTCTCGGCCGGCCTCCCCGGCGTCGGCGAGTGCACCCGTTCGCCGGGCCCCGAGGTCGACGAGGCGCTCGCGCTGCTCGGGTCGGCTGCCGAGGACGACCTGCTCCCGATGCTCCTCGACGCGCTCTACCCGGCGATGCTCGACGCCTACGGCGCGCGCCTCGCCGCGGCTGCCCCAGCCAGCGACGGCGGCCTCGTGCGCGCGCTGCGCCGAGCCGTCGCCGACCTCGAGGCCGTGCTCGCGGACGGACGCGCCCTCGGCGCCCCCCGTCCGGGCCTGCCGGTAGCGCAGCGGCTCGGGCGCCTGGTGGCGAGCGTCGGGGGGCCCTTCGGGCCGCTGCGTCCCGGCGATGTGGCCGGCTCGCGCCCGGCGGTGGACGGCGCGCTGGCGGCTCCGCCGGCAGGTCCCGGTCCTCGGTCCGACCCTTGACGCCGTCGTTACACTGATCGGGGAGTTCCACAGGACCCCTCAGACGTCCGCCCGGGGGCGTAGCCGTCGCGTACCACCCTCGAGGCGCGGCAGCTCCAGGTCGGCGTAGCGCGTGGCAAGCAGAGCACGGAGGCCGCAGGGTTGGCGAAGGAGCGAGTCGAGAGGGACGAGGAAGACCTCGTTCGCCTGTACCTAACCGACATCGGTCAGTACCCGCTCTTGACGAAGGACGACGAGGTCCGTCTCGCGCAGGCGATCGAGGCGCGCGCCGAGGCTGAGGCCGAGCTGGCGAAGGGGGGCAAGGACCTCACCCCGGCGCGACGGCGGGAGCTCAAGCGGCTGATCCGCCAGGGGGACGAGGCGCAGCGCACCTTCGTCCAGTCGAACCTCCGCCTCGTCGTCTCCATCGCCAAGAAGTACCAGGCATCCGGCTTGCCGCTCCTCGACCTCATCCAGGAGGGCAACCTCGGCCTGATGCACGCCGTCGAGAAGTTCGACTGGCGCAAGGGCTTCAAGTTCTCGACCTACGCCACCTGGTGGATCCGCCAGGCGATCACCCGGGGCATCGCCAACACGGGCCGGACGATCCGGCTCCCCGTGCACGCGGGCGACACCCTGGCTCGCGTGCAGAAGGCGCAGGCCCGCCTGGAGCTGAAGCTGGGCCGCCCGGCCACGCTCGCCGAGCTCGGCGCCGAGGTGGAGCTCCCCGAGGACAAGCTCATCGAGGCGCTGCGCTTCCGTGCCGAACCGCTCTCGCTCTCCGAGCCGCTGCGCGAGGACGGGGACGCTGAGCTTGGGGACGTCGTCGAGGACCGCTCGGCCGAGTCGCCCTTCGAGATGGCGGCGACCGCCCTGCTGCCGATCGAGATCAACCGCCTCCTCGCACCGCTCGACGAGCGCGAGCGGGAGATCCTCCGCCTGCGCTTCGGGCTCGATCGCGGCGAGCCGCGCACCCTCGAGGAGGTCGGCGAGCACTTCAACCTGACCCGCGAGCGCATCCGCCAGATCGAGGCGCGGGCGATGTCGAAGCTGCGACACCCCTCGAGCGACACCGGGGCTCGCGACCTCCTCTCGGTCTGAGGAGGAGGCGCGCCGCGGGCCGAGGACACCCTGCGCGCCGCCCGCCCGCATCGGAGGCTCGCTCGGCGACGCGCCAAGCCCCACGGGAGTGGGTGGCCCGCGGCGACTGACCGAGCGGTCGACGAACCAGCCGCTCGTCTCGGCTCGTCGCCCCCGCGCGCACGTGCCGCTCTCCCCACCGGGGCGCCGGTTCCCCCTTCACTGCCGGGGCGCGAAGGACGTTATAGGTAGCAGCGCCGTCGGCTCGGCGCGTCGGCGGGACGCCCGGCTCGTTCGGTGGGACGCACGTGGAAGGGCACGAACTGCTGCCTGGAAGTCCAGGGTCCGCGGGAGCACCGAACCGCCGGGCGTCGGCTCGCGCGCCCGCGCCGGATGCGTTCGACGCGCTCTACCGCGAGCATGCAGAGCGGATCCGGCGGCTGTGCTTCCTGCGGCTGGGCGACGCCGCGGAGGCGGAGGACGCGACGCAGGAGACGCTGACGAGGGCGTGGAGGGCGTTGCCGCGCCTGCGGGGCGAGCGGCGCGTGCGACCCTGGCTCGACGTGATCGCCCGCAACGTCTGCACGGACATCCTGCGGCGGCGCTCGCGGGTGACGCTCGCCTCGGCCGCGAGGATCGAGCAGCTCCTGGCCGCCCAGACCCCAGAGCGCGGCGGTACGGACCCCGACAGCGCCGCCGCGCTCGCGACGGCGCTGAGCCTGCTCCCGGCGCGCCACCGGGAGGTGCTCGCGCAGCGCGAGGTCCTGGGCTGGACCTACCGGCGGATGGCCGCCCACGGGGCCGTCGACGTCGCCACGATCCAGACCCGCATCTTCCGGGCGCGACGTGCGCTGCGAGCGCGCTTCGTCGCCGCGAGGCAGGCGCTGCTCGAGGTGGTGCCGATCGCGGGTCGGCTCCGCCAGCAGGTCCGCCACGCCGGCTCCCTCCTCGTGCGGCTCCCGGCAGGGCTCGGCGGGGCGACGTCGCCGGGCTGGCTCTTCGCATCGCCGCTGCGCCGGCTCGCAGCGACAGCGGCCGTCGCGGCAGCAGTCGGCGCGGGGCTCACCGCCTCGGAGCCGCGCGGTGCACCGACGGTCTCACCGCCGCTCACCCCGGCCGCGCCCGCGGCGGTCCCGGCGCGACCGCCGGTGGTCCCCGCTGCGCCGCCACCGCCGCGGCGCCAGGCCATGCCCGCGTCCGCGGTCCCCGCGACACGGCCCTCGACGCGCACCGCGGCTCCGACGCCACGCGCGCTCGCGCCCAGCCGGCCGTCACCCAACCGACCGGCGCCCGCCTCGTCGTCGCCCAGCCGACCGTCACCCGGCGTGCCCGTCCGGTCCAGCCCGCGTGCCCCGAGCCCGCCCGGGCCACCCGGCAGCCCCGCCAGGGCGCCCGGAGGGCCGCCACCTGCGTCGCCGGGAGGTCCGCCACCTGCGTCGCCGGGAGGGCCGCCTCCCGGCGGCCCCCCCGTCGCCGCGAGCCTCGCGGTGGCGGGCAGCACCGTCGCGGCGGTCGGCTCGCTGGCGAGCTCGAGCGCGGCGCAGGTCGCGGCGACGACGGCTGCCGTGGCCGGAGCCGCCGCGTCGACGGTCGGCACGGTCGCGGGCCAGGCGAGCGCCCAGGTCGCAGCGCGTGCCTCGGCGGCTGTCGCGGTCCTGCGCCAGGCAGCACCGGCACTCGGCGCCGCGCTGGCCCCGTAGCGCCGAAGCTCTGGCGGTCCAGGCGCCGAAGCCACGCGGAGCCACGCGGCTCTCGCCGTCAGCCCTCGCCCCCGGCCTCGAGCGGGCGCGTGCTCGGCGAGCGAGCCCATCCCGAGGTGCGCGGCGCGCTGCAGAAGATTCGCGTCCCCTCGCCCGTTCAGTGGAGGAGATCGGCTGCCGGAGTCGGAGGGAGAGACGATGGCGCGCTTCAGGCGACTGCGCGGGAAGGGAAGGTGCGGGGCGATCGGCGCGTCCGGTGCGGCACCCCCGGCGGCGAGCTCGCTGCCTCGGTGGGGCCCCGCCCGTCGGGCGAGCCCGCGGGCTCTCGACCGGCTGGCACTCGACCTCGCCTTCCAGCTCGTCCGGGCGTGCGTGCTCGGTGACGAGGAGCGCTGCGAGGCGCTGCTCACCTCCGCCGTGGTGCACGCCGCCGCGACGCTCGGCGACGGCGAGGGAGGGGCGTCCTGGCTCCTCGACCTCCTGTCCGGCCTCGTGCTCGCGGCGTCCTACCTGGCCGCGAAGGCGCAGCTCGACGATGGCCATCCGACGTTCGGCGAGCTCGTCGAGGAGGTGCACGCGACCCTCGCGAGCTTCGGCCGTAACCTTCGTGGGCCGGACGGGGACGACCGGACCTGAGGCGGGCGCGCACGTGACGGCGCCGCGGGACGCTCGTGCGCAGGTGCCCGCTGGGGCGCGAGGCACGTGCGGGAGCAGGAGTCGGTGCTGAGAGCGCCGCGGGTGCGAGCGCTCGCCCGGAGCGAGTGCCTGGCCGCGCTCCGCAGCACCTGCCTCGGTCGCGTCGCACTGAGCGTCGGTGCGCTCCCGGCGATCGTGCCGGTCGCCTTCTCGCTGGCTGGTGACCGCCTCGTCTTCGGCGCGCTCGGCGGCCGCCCGCTCCCGCTCGTCGGCCGGCGCCCCGTCATCGTCGCGTTCCAGGCCGACGCCTACGACGAAGCGCAGCGGTGCGGCTGGAGCGTCGTGGTGGTCGGGCCGGCCGGACCGGGGCGCGAGCCATCGGGCAGCCCGGCCGAACGGGAGTGCCGAGGCGGTCCGCTCGTGCGCGCCTGCGTGCTCGACCGGGCCATCGACCTCGACCCGGCGCTGGTGTCGGGTCATCGCTACGAGGCGTCGGGAGGATGTCCGTGAGGGAGGCGACGGTTGCGTCGGGCGCCTGGTCCTCCTGTCCCCGGCGAGGGCGCGCTCCGCCCCCGGCCCAGCGCCGGCTGCCCGCTCGCCCGAGCGCGCCGGCCGGCCTCGGCCACCGGCGGCGCTCTAGCGTGTGGCATGGCACTGCGCATCTTCACCGAGCCCCAGCAGGGCGCCTCCTACGACCAGCTGCTCGCCGTGGCGCGCGCCGCCGAGGCATGCGGCTTCGACGCCTGGTTCCGGTCGGACCACTTCCTCAAGATGGGGGCGGCGACGGGGCTTCCCGCCTACACGGACGCCTGGACGACCCTCGCCGGCCTCGCCCGCGAGACGTCGCGCCTTCGGCTCGGCACGCTCGTCTCGCCGGTGACTTTCCGTCCGATCGGGACGTTCCCGGTCGTGGCCGCCCAGGTCGACCACATGAGCGGCGGCCGTGTCGAGGTCGGACTCGGTGCCGGGTGGTACGAGGCCGAGCACGAGGCGTACGGCCTACCGTTCCCTTCCGCGGCCGACCGCTACGACCTGCTCGAGGACCAGCTCGCAATCCTGCACGGGGTCTGGTCGGCCGCCCCGGGGGCCACCTTCGAGCACGCGGGGTCGACCTGCTCGGTCCGTCTGGAGGCGGACCCGCTCCGGCCGCTGCAGCGCCCCCACCCGCCGATCGTGCTCGGCGGGCGCGCCGGGCCGCGCCTCGCGAGCCTCGCGGCCCGCTACGCCGACGAGTTCAACGCGTCCTTCGTGTCGGCGCGCGAGGCCCAGCGGCGCTTCGAGGCGGTGCGCCGCGCCTGCGAGGCCGTCGGGCGCGACCCGGAGACGGTCGTCACCTCGGTGGCCCTCGTGCTGTGCTGCGGCGCGTCGCCAGCCGAGCTCGAACGGCGGGCTCGTGCGATCGGGCGGGACGTCGCGGAGCTGAGGGAGCACGGCCTCGCGGGGTTCCCTGCGGAGGTCGTGGACAAGATGGCCCGCTACCGCGACGCGGGCGCGCGCCGCTTCTACCTCCAGGTGCTCGATCTCGCCGACCTCGACCACCTGCGACTCGTGGGCGAGGAGGTCCAGCCGTTCGTCGAGGCGTGCTGACGAGGCGTGCGCCGTCGCGAGCCGCGACGCTCCGAAGGCGAGCGCGGCAGCGCCCGGAAGGGCGCGGCGAGCCCCGGTAGCATGCGGTCCATGTTGAAGAAGCTGGTCATCGTGGCGGTGCTCGTCGCGCTCGGCATCGTGGCCGCTCGACGCCTGCGCCCGAGCTAGGGGACGCAGCGCTCCTCGAGCTTCGGTGCGCCGTCGCCGAGGCCGCGGCCGTTCAGCCACCGGCCGAGCGCGACGGCGAGGGAGCCGGCGACGGCGACGACGAGGCCGTAGGCGACTCGGCGCTGGGGCACCGCGACGCGCATGCGGTCACGCACGCGCACCGGATTGGCGAACGTGCACACCTGCCAGGAGCGCTCGCGTGCCAGTCGCGCCAGGATCCGGTCGGGGTTGACCGCGACGGGGTGGCCGACCGCCTCGAGCATCGGCAGGTCGGTGTAGGAGTCGCTGTAGGCGAACGAGCGCGAGAGGTCGACCCCCTCGGCGGCAGCGAGGGCCCGCATGGCGTCCGCCTTGTACGGGCCGTAGGCGTAGAAGGCCATGCGCCCCGTGTAGCGGCCCTGCTCGTCGACCTCCGCCTCGCTCGCGATCGTGGCCTCGACTCCGAGGTGGCGCGCGAGCGGCGAGACGATCTCCGCCGGCGACGCGGAGACGATGACGACGAGGTGGCCCTGCGCGCGGTGGTGCTCAATGAGGTCGAGCGCCTCTGCGTAGATGATCGGCTCGACGATCTGAGCGAGCGCCTCGTCCACGATGGCGCGTACCACCTCTCGGTCCCACCCCTTCGTCAGGCGGAGGACGGCCTCGCGCACCTTGTCGAGCCGGTGCTCGTTCGCCCCGAGGTGGAGGTAGACGAGCTGGGCGAACAGGGCGCGTGCGAGCGAGCGCCGGTTGAGCAGCCCGCCTTCGTACAGCGGCCCGCGCAGCGCCGCCATGGCCGCCTTGGCGATGATCGTCTTGTCGAGGTCGAAGAAGGCAGCCTCGCGGCCTGTGGTGGGCGAGGGGCCGCGCTCGGGCGTCTTCGTCACGGCGCGACGAGGAGGCTGCGCACCTCGTCCTCGGCCTCGCCGGTGACGAGGAGGAGCACCTCGTCGCCCACCTGGAGCGTGGTGTCGCCGCGGGGGACGACGAGGTCCCCCTCGCGCACCACGGCGACGACGGTCGCGCCCCGGGGCAGGCCGAGGTCGGCGATGCAGACGCCCGCCGCGGGCGAGCGCTGCGCGAGCGTCACCTCGACGAGGCGGGCGTCGGACCCCTCGAAGTGCAGGAGCCGGACCAAGGTGCCGACGGAGACTGCTTCCTCGACGAGCGCGGAGAGCAGGTGCGGCGTGGAGACCGCGATGTCGACGCCCCAGGTCTCGTTGAACAGCCAGTGGTTCTTCGGGTGGTTCACCCGCGCGATGACGCGCGGGACGGCGAACTCCTGCTTGGCGAGCAGGGAGATGACGAGGTTGTCCTCGTCGTCGCCGGTGGCGGCCACGACGACGTCCGCCTTGTCGAGCTCGGCGGCCTGGAGCGTGTCCACCTCGCACGCGTCGGCGGCGACGAGCTGGATCGAGGCACCGCGCGGGACGCGCTCGACGGTGCCGGGGCTCTTCTCGATGACGAGGACGTCGTGGCCGCTCGCTGCGAGGTCCTCGGCGAGGAAGGTCCCCACGGCACCGGCGCCCGCGATCACCACCCTCACGGACGGACCCCCCCCTCCTCCTCGGTCCCGACCGGCCCCGCGAGCGCCTCGTCGAGCAGCGCTCGCGCGCCGAAGGTGACGGCGATGTAGAGGATGTCACCCTCCTGGCCGATCAGGTCGGCGGGACCGAGCTGGGGCACGCCCCCGCGCGTCACGGCGACGACGCGGGCCCCCGTCTCGGCCTCGAGGTCGGCGAGGCGCCGTCCGCACCAGGCCGTCGGCAGGGAGCGCTCGACGAGCCGGATCCGCCCGCTCGGGTCTGCCCACTCGACCGCGCCGCGCTCGGGAAAGAGCCTGCGCAGCACCTGCTCGGTCGTCCAGGTGACCGTCGCGACGGTCGGTATGCCGAGGCGCTGGTAGATCTCGGCGCGCCGTGGGTCGTAGATGCGCGCGACGACGTTGGAGATCTCGTAGGTCTCGCGCGCGATGCGGGCGCACAGCACGTTGGAGTTGTCGCCGCTCGTCACCGCGGCGAGCGCGCCCGCCCTCGTCGCCCCCGCCTCCTCGAGGCGGTCGCGGTCGAAGCCGGCACCGAGGACCTTCGTGCCGGGCCAGTCCTTCGGGAGGCGCTTGAAGGCGGACTCGAGCTTGTCGATGACGGCGACCGTGTGGCCGTCGCGCACGAGCTCGACGGCGAGACGGGCCCCGACACGCCCGCAACCGACGATGACGACGTGCATCGGCATATCGAACACGCCATCGAGCCGGCGCACAACTCGCGACGGCGACGTCGCGCGCCGCGCGGCCGCGCTGGCCGGCATGCTGGACGCTCGGTAACCTTCCGCCCGATCCGCACCAGGATTGGAGCCGTGGCCAAGTCTCTCGTCATCGTCGAGTCGCCTGCGAAGGCCAAGACAATCGCCCGCTTCCTCGGTCCCGACTACATCGTCGAGTCCTCGGTGGGCCACATCCGGGACCTGCCGCGCTCGGCGGCGGAGGTGCCCGCGGCGTACAAGGGCGAGCCGTGGGCGCGCCTCGGCGTCGATGTGGAGAACGGCTTCAAGCCGCTCTACGTCATCTCCAAGGACAAGCAGGAGCGGGTGCGCAAGCTGCGCGGGCTCCTCAAGGGTGCGAGCGAGGTGCTGCTCGCGACGGACGAGGACCGCGAGGGCGAGTCGATCGCCTGGCACCTGCTCGAGGTGCTCGCGCCGCGCGTGCCGGTGAAGCGCATGGTCTTCCACGAGATCACGCGCCAGGCCATCGAGGCCGCGATCGCCGCGCCACGGGACCTCGACCGTCGGCTCGTCGACGCCCAGGAGGCCCGGCGCATCCTCGACCGCCTCTACGGCTACGAGCTGTCGCCGGTGCTGTGGAAGAAGGTGATGCAGGGACTGTCTGCCGGTCGGGTGCAGAGCGTGGCAACGCGCATCGTCGTCGAGCGCGAGCGGGAACGCATGGCCTTCCGGCCGGGCACGTGGTGGGGCCTCACCGGCCGCTTCGCCACGGAGGCGGGCGGGACCCTCGACGCCGAGCTCGCGCTCCTCGGCGGCCGGCCGCTCGCGAGCGGCTCCGACTTCACCGCGGCCGGGGAGCTGGAGCACCCCGAGCGCGTCGTCCTCCTCGACGAGGTCGGGGCGCGCGCGCTCGCCGACGCGCTCGCACCCGCTCGCTTTCGCGTCGCCGCCGTCGACGAGAAGCCCTACCGGCGCTCGCCAGCCCCGCCCTTCATCACCTCGACGCTCCAGCAGGAGGCGGCCCGAAAGCTGCGGTTCTCGGCGCAGCGGACGATGCAGGTCGCCCAGCGCCTCTACGAGCAGGGCTACATCACGTACATGCGGACCGACTCGACGACGCTCTCGTCGAGCGCCCTCGCCGCTGCTCGCCGCCAGGCCAGCGCGCTCTTCGGCGAGGCAGCGGTCCCGCCCCGGCCGCGCACCTACGACCGGAAGGTGCGCAACGCCCAGGAGGCGCACGAGGCGATCCGCCCGGCGGGCGAGGACTTCCGCCTGCCCGCCGAGCTCGCGGACGAGCTCGGACGCGACGAGCTGCGCCTCTACGAGCTCATCTGGCAGCGCACCGTCGCCTCCCAGATGGTCGACGCCACGGGCGTCACCGCGCGCGTGCGGATCGTGGGCAGGACGACCGGCGACTCGCCGGCGGCCCCCGAGGGCACCGAGGCGGAGTTCGCCGCGACGGGAACGGTCATCACCGTCCCGGGTTTCCTCAGCGTCTACGCCGAGGGCGACGACGAGGAGGAGGCCGCTCCCGGCGAGCGGCGCCTGCCGGCGCTGCGCGCCGGGGAGCACCTCGAGGTGCACGCCGTCGACGCCGAGGGGCACTCGACGAAGCCGCCCGCGCGCTTCACCGAGGCGTCCCTCGTCCGGCGTCTCGAGGAGCTCGGCGTCGGCCGGCCCTCGACGTACGCGAGCATCCTGCAGACGATCCAGGACCGCGGCTACGTCTGGAAGAAGGGCAGCGCGCTCGTCCCGTCCTTCACCGCCTTCGCGGTGGTCAACCTCCTCGAGCGGCACTTCCCGCAGCTCGTCGACTACAACTTCACCGCCGCGATGGAAGACGATCTCGACGAGATCGCCTCCGGGCAGGAGGAGGCCGTCCCCTGGCTGGAGCGCTTCTACTTCGGCGCCCCCGACGGCGACGGCGAGCACGTCGAGCCCGGGCGGGGCCTCAAGGAGGCGGTCTCCGAGCACCTCGCGGCGATCGACGCGAGGGAGGTGAACTCCATCCCCCTCGGGACCGACGCCGCGGGCCGGCCCATCGTGGTGCGCGTCGGCCGGTACGGCCCCTACCTGCAGCGCGGCGAGGAGCGGGCCGCGATCCCGGAGGACCTCCCCCCGGACGAGCTCACCGTCGCCCGGGCCGAGGAGCTCCTCGCCGCACCCTCGGGCGAGCGCCTGCTCGGCACCGACCCGGCGACCGGCCTGCCCGTGCTCGTGCGCGCCGGCCGCTTCGGCCCCTACGTCCAGCTCGGGGAGGCCGAACCGGGGAGCAAGCCGCGCACGGCGTCGCTGTTCAAGTCGATGTCGCCCGACAGCGTCACCCTCGAGCAGGCGCTCGCCCTCCTCGCCCTGCCCCGCGTCGTCGGGCGCGACCCGGCGACCGGCGAGGAGGTCGTGGCGCGCAACGGCCGCTACGGCCCCTACGTGCAGCGGGGCGGCGACTCCCGCAGCCTCGAGAGCGAGGAGCAGCTCCTCGACATCACCCTCGCCGAGGCGCTCGAGCTCTTCGCTCGCCCGAAGCAGCGCACCTACGGACGCGCCGGCGCGGCGCGCCCCCTCGGGGTCGACCCTGACACGAACCAGGCCGTCACGCTCCGTTCCGGCCGCTTCGGTCCCTACGTGACCGACGGCACGGTGAACGCCTCGCTGCGGCGGGGCGACGATCCCGAGACGCTCAGCCTCGAGCGCGCCCTCGAGCTGCTCGCCGAGCGGCGTGCCGCCGGCCCGGCGCCGACCCGGCGCCGGCGCGCCGGGACGGCGAAGGCCGCCACCACGGCCGAGAAGGCGGCCGGCAAGGCCGCGCGCGCCTCGACGAGGGCAGCCGGATCCCCACGGGCCGCGAAGAAGGCCGCGCCGACGGCGGAGGCCGCGCCGAGGCGGGCGGCTGGCGGGCGTCGAGCCCGGTCCTGAGGAGCGCCCGGGGCCGTAGTCTTTCGGCTCGTGGGCGCCCGCTTCATCGTCTTCGAGGGTGGGGAGGGGGCTGGGAAGTCCACGCAGGCACGCCTGCTCGCCGAGCGGCTCGGGGCTGAGCTGACGCGAGAGCCGGGCGGGAGCCCGCTCGGGGAGCACCTCCGCTCGCTCCTGCTCGAGCACCGCCTCGGCCCCCTCGATCCTCGCGCCGAGCTCCTGCTCGTGGCGGCGGCCCGCGCCCAGCACGTCGCCGAGCGCATCCGCCCGGCGCTCGCCGCTGGGCGCAGCGTCGTGTGCGATCGTTTCAGCGGGTCGACCCTCGCCTACCAGGGCTACGGGCGCGGCCTACCGCTCGCGCAGGTCGAGGCCGTCTGCCGCGTCGCCTCGGACGGCCTCGTGGCGGACCTCACGATCCTGCTCGATGTCCCGCTGGAGGTGGCGGCCTCCCGTCGCGCCGGGGCGCGCGACCGAATCGAGGCCGAGGATCCCCACTTCCACCGCCGGGTGGCGGCGGGGTTCCACGCGCTCGCGGCGGGCGACCCGGATCGCTGGGCCGTGATCGACGGGACGGGCGACCCCGGCGCCGTCCACGCACGCGTCCTCGCCCTCCTCGCCGCGCGCTTCGAGGAGGTGGCGTGACCGCTCGCGAGCTGCCGCCCGTGCTCGCCGGGGTGGCCGGCCAGGCACGCGCCGCCGGCTTGCTGGCCTCCTCGCTCGCCGCGCCGGTCCACGCCTACCTCTTCGTCGGGCCGCCCGGCTGCGGCAAGCGGGAGCTCGCGCGCGCGTTCGCCGCGGCGCTCGTGTGTCCCGCGAGCGGCTGCGGCGCCTGTCCGTCGTGTCGCGACGCGCTCGCCGGGCGCCACGTCGACGTGGTCGTCGTCGAGCGCCAGGGCGCCTCGATCCTCGTCGACGACGCGAGGGCGGTCGTCGCGCTCGCCCAGCGCTCTCCGGCCGCCGGGGCACGCCAGGTGATCATCCTCGTCGACTTCCACCTCGTGGACGAGGCTGGCCCGGCGCTGCTCAAGACGCTCGAGGAGCCGCCGCCCTCGACCGTCTTCCTCGTGCTCGCCGAGCACGTCCCCCCGGCGCTCGCCACCATCGCGAGCCGCTGCGTCACCGTCGAGCTCGCGTCGCTCGACGCCGCCACGATCGAGGAGGTCCTCCGCGCGGAGGGGGTGCCCGATGCGGTCGCCCCGGCTGCCGCTGCCGCCGCCGCGGGGCGGCTCGACCGGGCGCGCCTGCTCGCACGCGACCCGGGGTTCGCGGCGCGCCAGGCGCGCTGGCGCGCCGTCCTCGACCGCCTCGACGGCACGGGGGCGACGGTGGCGCTGCTCGCGGAGGAGCTCGCGGCCGCGCCGGACGAGCTCGTCGAGGTCCTCGCCCAGCGTCAGGCCGCCGAGCTCGACGCCGCGCTCGAGGCCGCGGCGCGCGCGGGGGAGCGTCGGCTCGTCGGGCGGCGGGAGATCGAGGAGCGGCACCGGCGCGAGCGGCGTCGGGTGCGCACCGATGAGCTGCGCGCCGGCCTCGCGACGCTGGCGGCCGTCCTCCGGGAACGCCTCGGGACCGGCGAGGCGCCCGCGCACCGCAGCGCCCGCCTGCTCGCGGCGTGCGCGGCGATCGACGCGGCGTCGAAGGAGCTGGTGCGGAACCCGAACGAGCTCCTGCTCCTCCAGTCGCTCCTGCTCGAGCTCGACGCCTGAGCGCCGGGCGCCGCCCTACGGCGCAGGCGGGCGCGCCACGGCGATGATGACGACCTCGTCGTGGGCGCCGTCGACCCGCGCCGTCGCGCAGCTCGCGCCTGTCCCGCCGGCGCTCGCGCCCGGCACGACGCGCCAGCCGCTCATCGCGAAGCGCGCGATCGCTGCTTCCGCCACCTGCACGGCCGCCTGCTCCCCGACGCAGGCTGCGGCGGTGAGGCGGCTGGAGAGGTAGGAGACGAAGCTCGCGAGGCGCACGTCCTCGGGCGTCGGCGGCAGGGCGGCGGGCAGACCGAGCCGGGTGCACACGTCGCTGGAGGTCCCGGGGAAGAGGCCCTCGGTGCCCGAGGGGAGGATGCAGCCGACGAAGCGCGGCGCGCTCCCGCTCGAGGGCGACGCGCTCGGCGCGGCGAGCTCGCAGGCGGCGACCGGGTCGCTGCCGGCGCCGGGCGCGAAGCGCGCCGCCTGCAGGCTGTCGCTCGCGTAGCACACCACGGCGAAGGACTGGCTCGGCGGCGCGTTCGCCAGCGTGTAGCCGGCGGCGGTGGCCCCGAGCGCGAGGACGCCCGCCAGGGGGGCGAGGACGCGCCGGCGGCGCCACCACGGAACCGCGGCGGCGGCCCGCTCCGCCACGATCGACGCGAGGAGCGCCTCGGCACGCGCGCTGAGCCTGCTGGGAGCCGGCTGCGCACGCCGCGGGTTCGCGCCCCGCAGCACGTCGAGGAGGTCGGGCCGCTCGCCTGCGGGCGTGGCGAGCTGGCTCGCTCGCCCGTCGTCGCGCGCGCCCGCGAGGATCGACTCGCGAAGCGCCTCGGCACGCATGCTGAGCCCGGCCGGCGCGACCGTGGGGGCCGGGTTGTGCCGACGGAGGAGGTCGAGCTCGGGCGCTCGTGCCGGCGCGTGCCGCGTCGCGGCCGCGCGCCGGGCGGCGAGGACGGGCGTGAGCTGCCAGTGCCACGCGAGGCGCCGCCGCTTCGTGGCGAGGATCGCGTCGCACAGCGCGACGGCCGACGCCGAGCGTCGGGCGCCGCGCACCGCCTCGGCCGGCACGGGGTCTGCTGCCCGCAAGAGGGCGATCGGGTCGGCGACCGGCTCAGGCATGGGCGCTCGCGTTCCGCTGCGTGTCGCCAGCGCCGGCCGGCGCCCGCGGGGTGCTGAGCGCGGCGAGCTCGTGCTTGAGCGCGAGGCGGGCGCGGTGGAGGCGGATGGCGAACGCGTTCGGCGAGCAGCGCAGCACCTCGGCCGCCTCGGCGTAGGAGAGCTCCTCCCAGGCCACGAGGCGCAGCACCTCCTGCTCGCGGGGCTTGAGGCGTGCCAGGGCGGCGAGCACGAGCGCCTCCTGGTCGCCGGCCTCGTCGAGGTCGTGCGCTGCGCTGCTCGTCCGCAGGCGGCCGAGGCGACCGAGGAGGTGGTCGCGCCGCGACGCGCTGCGTCGCTGGTTGGCGAGCGTGCGCCAGGCGACGCGATACAGCCACGTCAGCGTGAACGGCTCGGGCGCGAGCTTGTCGATGCGGCGCCAGGCGGTCGTGAACGTGGAGGCGACGATCTCCTCGGCGTCCTCGCGCGTCGGACAGCGACGGAGCGCGTAGGCGAGGACTGCGTCGTAGTGGCGCTCGAAGGCGGCGCGAAAGCGCGCGACGTCGTCGGCCGGCGCGCTCACGGTGCCGCCGAGCCGTCTCGTCGCATGCAACCATGATGGCGCGTCTTCGCGGTAGGAGAGCGCGTTCATGCCTGCCGCTCGCTCGAGGATTGCTTCTTGTTCGGCCAGTTTCTCAATCTTTCAGCAAAATCCTGAAATAATTTCTCCGAGGTACTGCAACCCTTGCTTGGAGCGGCCTATCATGCCTCGTGAAGTATCAATGTCCGAGAGGACTTTTGATGTTTCGCCGTTGAAGCGCGAGGACGCCTCCGGTTGTGGCGGAGCCGGGGCTCGAGCAGCAAGGAGCAGGATGCGAAGGCACATCGGAAGGATCATCGGCGCGGCAGCGGCGGCCGCGCTGCTCGTCGCGCTCCCTGCGAGCGCGGCGCCCCGGCACTCGGGAGCCCGTCGGGCGTCGACCTTCGCGGCGCCGACGCGGGCCGCGCGCGCGTCGGCGGTTCGCCACGAGCCGTCGCCGGTCGGCCCCGAGGGCTACGCCACCTACAACGGCCAGACCATCGACCTGGCGCAGGGATGGGACGGCGCGAAGGCCTGCGCGGCGTACGCGAACGGCGCGACCGAGTGCTTCAGCTCGGCCGACGCGATGTACCGCTCGATCGGCGCCTACCCGACGGTCCAGGGCGGCACGATCTCGAGCGCGCAGCTACGGGGGCACGCGAGGGCGCTCGCTCGGCGCGCGCTCGCGCGGCTGCGCTCCTTCAGGCTCGGCACGTCGGCGCGAGCGGTCGGCCACGGCGCCTACTGCCAGGCGAACTGGGAGTGGCTCTACCTCTACCAGAACATCAACTACGGCGGGACGGTGCTCGCCCTGCAGATCACCGACTACTGGTACGACCTGTGGGACTACGGCTTCGGTGACCAGCTCTCGTCGTACATCAACGACACCGCCTGCTACTTCTACGGGGTGCAGAACGGCGACGGCAGCGGGGCCTACATCTTCGGCAACCCCTGGGAGGCCGAGAGCTACGTCGGCAACGCCGTCAACGACCTGATCAACTACATCTACATCTCGTCGTAGCGGGCTAGCGCCCCTCCGAGCGGCCCTGCCCGAGCGAGCGCTCGGCGGGGCTGCTCGGCAGCCGGGCTGCGGTGCGCGCTCGAGCTGGGGCACGGCTCGAGCGCGCACCGCCCGCCGGGGTGCTGCCGGGCGCGCGAGCACGGGCCGCCGCCCGCAGCTTGAGCTTGCTCGGAGGCCTCGGAGGCCTCGCCGCGGTGCCCGTCGGCGTTCGCGGCTTCGGCGCCTTCGCAGCGGCTGGCCGCGCCCGTGCGCCTGCGGGGCTCGGCGTGCGCGGCCTCGACGCCTTGGCCGCCGCCCGCAGCTTGAGCTTGCTCGGAGGCCTCGGAGGCCTCGCCGCGGTGCCCGTCGGCGTTCGCGGCTTCGGCGCCTTCGCAGCGGCTGGCCGCGCCCGTGTGCCTGCGGGGCTCGGCGTGCGCGGCCTCGACGCCTTGGCCGCCGCCCGCAGCTTGAGCTTGCTCGGGGGCCTCGCCGCGGCGCCCGGCCGCGAGGACCCTGGCGTCGCCACGCGCGCCGCCGGCGCGGCTGGCGCCGCCCCGGGCGTTCCCGTGCCCGCGCGCGCCGCCCGGCTCGGGCCCGAGGCCGCCGCGGTGGACCGCCGCGGCGCGAGCCTGGCCGGCCGTGGGGGCTTCGCCGCCTTCGTGCCCGGCGTCGCGCGCGAGCCCGAGCGGCTCGACGGACCGGGGTCGCGGCGCATCGGTGGCAGGTGCGGGCGCCGCTGCGCGCGCGCCTCGGCACGCGGCCGCGCCGAGGCGCGCTGGGCTGGCGAGCTGCGCTGGGCTGGCGAGGTCCTGCTGGCAGCGCCGGACGGCGCGGCACCGACGCGCGTCGGTGCCGCTCGGCGGGACGTGCCGGGGGGCTTGCGGCGCGGGCTCGGTGGGCCGGCCGCGGCGAGCGGGCGCCGCGGCGCTCGCGCCGGCTTCGGGAGCGTCGGGCGCCGGGGTGCAGCGCGCTTCGTCGCCCCGGCGCGAGCCGCGGCCGGCGCGTGGTTGGCGCGAGGCCCGGGCCGCGTTGCGCCCGGGGCCGCGCCTGCCGTCGTGCTCCCGGCGCGCGCCGAGCGAGGCCGGCGCACGGCGGCACGGTCCGGCCTGGCGGCCGCCGCCGGGTTCGGGCGGCCTGGCCGCTTCGGCAGGTGCGGCGCGCGCAGCTTCCTCGGCCCGTCGGGCACGGCCCACACCCTACCGAGCCCGCCTGGCGCGAGGCGGGATTCGCGCAGGTTCGCCGGCGAGGAGCTCGCCTGGCCGAGCGCCTCGCCAGCTCGACTCGCGTGCGAAGATCGGGTGCGAGACCGCGGCGCCGGCAGCGGTGGCGCGCTGTGCCTGGAGGAGGGACCCTGCAGCCGACGTTCGAAGCCGAGGTCACGCCCGGGATGACGAGCGCCGAGGCGATCGAGCTCGCTCGCCTCGCCGAGGAGGTGGGCTTCGACCGGCTTGGCATCTCCGACGTCGTCTTCTGGCCGGACTGCTTCGTGCTCCTCGCGCTCGCTGCTCGCGAGACGACGAGGATCGAGCTCGGTCCGATGGTCACGAACCCCTACTCGCGCCACCCGGCGGTGCTCGCCGGGATCATGGCGACCCTCCAGGATGCCTCGGACGGGCGCGCGTTCCTCGGGATCGGGGTCGGCGCCGGCCTCGAGCAGCTCGGCATGGCCTACGAGCGGCCCGTCGCCGCGCTGCGCGAGGCGGTGACGGCGATCCGGGCGCTGCTTCGCGGCGAGGAGGTGCACCTCAACGGCCGGACGATCACGATCGACGGCGGTCGCATGGTCGGTCCGGTGCGCCCCGTGCCGGTCTCGATCGGCAGCCGGAGCCCGCAGATCCTGCGCCTCGCCGGCGAGCTCGCCGACGTCGCGCTCGTCGGCGGTCGGCTCGCCGACGGGGAGGTCGCCGCCGGCTACCGCCGGCTCGTGGCCGAGGGAGCGGCGCGGGCTGGCCGCTCCCCGGAGGACGTCGAGATCGCGCTGCGCCTGACGGTGTGCGTCTCGCGTGACGGGGTGCTCGCGCGAGCGAGCGTCCGCCGCTACGCCGCCCACTACGCCGCGATCGTCCGTCCCCCGGACCTGGCCGAGCGGGACGGCGGGCGGTGGATGGCGAGGGTCGAGGCCGCCCTCGCCCGCTCGAAGGGCTGGTACTTCGCCCACGACCGCTCCGACGATCCCGAGCTCGACGAGCTCGTCGACGACGAGGTGGTGCGCCGCTTCGCTGTCGCGGGGACGCCGGCCGAGTGCGCCGAGCTGGCGAGCCGGGCGCTCGCGCTGGGCTTCACGAGCGCGAGCATGAACCTCGCCGCGCCCCGGCGCCCGTCGATGTTCGAGGGGCTGCGCGAGACGCTCGAGGGCTGCGCCGAGGTGCTCGCCCGGCTCCGAGCCACCGCCCGCCCGGGTGGTGGCGCTGGAGGAGCGAGCGGGTGAGGCCGTCGCCGGCCCGCCCGAAGACCCGCTTCGAGGCGGTCGTCTTCGACTGGGACGGCACCGCGGTCGCCGATCGCGCGAGCGACGCGGGGGCGCTGCGCGCACGGGTCGAGTCGCTCGTTGCGGCCAGCGTCGACGTCGTCGTCGTGAGTGGTACCAACGTCGGCAACGTCGACGGGCAGCTGCGCGCCCGGCCGCGGGGGCCCGGCCACCTGTACCTCGCCCTCAACCGGGGATCGGAGGTCTTCGCCGTCGGCGAGCGCGGTCCGGAGCTCCTCCATCGCCGCGAGGCGGGCCCGGCCGAGCTCGCGGCGCTCGACCAGGCGGCCGCGCGCACCCTCGAGTGGCTCGCCAGCCGGGGGCTTCGCGCCCGGGTCGTCACCTCCCGCCTCAACCGGCGCAAGATCGACCTCGTCCCGACGCCCCGCTGGGCCGACCCGAGGAAGACCGAGGTCGCCCGCCTCCTCGCGGCGGTCACTCGGCGCCTGCGGGCGAAGGGCGTCGCCGGCCTGGCCGAGGTGGTGGACGTGGCGCGCAAGGCCGCGGCCGAGGCGGGCCTCGTGGACGCCCGCGTGACGAGCGACGCGAAGCACGTGGAGATCGGCCTCACGGACAAGTCGGACTCGATGCGCTGGGTCCTCGGCGAGCTCTGGCGGCGCGGGGTGGGGCCTGGGCTCGTCCTCGTCGTCGGCGACGAGTTCGGCCCGCTCGGCGGGGTGCCCGGCAGCGACGCCCGCCTGCTCGACCCGGGCGGTGGGCGGGCCGTCGCCGTCTCGGTCGGCGTCGAGCCGGGAGGGCCGCCCGAGGGGGTCCTCTGGCTCGGCGGCGGGCCGTCGATGCTCCTGCGGCTCCTCGACGACCAGCTCGAGCTCCGCCGGCGCCGGGCGGTCCCGCGCGTCGACCTCGACCCGGACTGGTCCGTGGCTCTCGGGCGGGAGGAGCGGGACCCGAGCGTGCAGGGGAGCCTCTTCGCGCTCGGCTCGGGCAGTCTCACGGTGCGTGGCGACCTCGAGGACGCGGACGCGCGGGCGCTGCGCATGGCGCTGCTCCCGGGCGTGTTCGGCAGGGGGAGCGACGGGATGCCGAGCCTGCTGCCCGGTCCCTCGAGCACGGCGCTCGGCGGCGACGTGACCACCCCGTGCCTGCGGATCCTCGACCTGCGCACCGGGGTGCTCGTGCGGGAGCCGCCAGGCGGCGAGGAGGGCCTGCGCACGGCGCGCTTCGTCCCCCTCACCGCCGGGAACGCCGTCGCGCTGCGCGCCGAGGCGCGCGGCAGGACCTGGCCGGCGCGCGCCCTCGTCGACCCCGATCCCGGTGCCTTCGGCGCGCTCGCCCCGCAGCTCGTTGCCCGCGCCGGGAGCGACGGCACGGTGGACTGGGCGGTCACGGCAAGCGGCGACGTCTCGATCGCGGCGGTCGCCTGCCAGGAGACCACCGAGAGCGAGGGGGTCAGCGCGCTCGAGCGCTTCGCCGTCTACGGGGCGGTGCGCCGCGGGGCGCGCCGGCGCCGCCGACTCGATCGGCAGCTCGCCGCCGTGCGCGAGGAAGGCTTCGACGCCCTGCTCGCCGCCCACCGCGCGGCGTGGGCGTCACGCTGGGAGCGCGCCGACGTGGTCGTGCACGGCGACGAGGCCGCGCAGCGAGCCCTGCGCTTCGCCCTCTTCCACCTCCTCAGCGCCGCGCCGCCGTCCGGTGAGGCGGCGGTGGGCGCCCGGGGCGCGACCGGCCTCGGCTACGCCGGCCACGTCTTCTGGGACGCCGACGTCTTCGTCCTCCCGGCCCTCGCAGCGACGTTCCCGGAGGGCGCACGCTCGATGATCGCCTACCGGCTGAACCGCCTCGAGGCGGCCCGCTACGAGGCGGCCGCCCGCGGCCTGCCGGGCGCTCGCTTCCCGTGGGAGTCCGCCGACAGCGGACGGGACGTGACGCCCCGGCGCGTGAGGGACTGGCAGGGACGCGAGGTGGCGATCCACACCGGCGAGCGCGAGGAGCACATCAACGCCGACGTCGTGTGGGCGATGCACCACTACCGGTGCTGGACCGGGGACGACGCCGTCCTCGAGGGCCGCGGGCGCGAGCTCGTCCTCGACACCGCCCGCTACTGGGCGGCTCGCGCCGAGTGGGACCGGGACGGCAGGGCGCACCTGCGCGGCGTCATCGGGCCAGACGAGTACCACGAGCTCGTCGACGACAACGCGTACACGAACGTCATGGCGCGCTGGCACCTGCGCTACGCGGCCGCGCTCGCCCGAACGGGCGGGGCGTCGCGCCGTGAGCGCGAGCGCTGGCAGCGCCTGGCGGCAGCGCTCGTCGATGGCTTCGACCCGGCCTCGGGCGGCTACGAGCAGTTCGACGGGTACTTCGGCCTCGAGCCGCTCCTGATCACGGAGTTCGCCGAGCCGCCGGTCGCGGCCGACATCCTGCTCGGCAGGGAGCGGCTCGCCCGTTCGCAGGTCGTGAAGCAGGCGGACGTGCTCATGGCCCACCACCTCGTCCCCGGCGAGCTTCACCCCGGGGCGCTCGCGGTCGACGCCGACTTCTACCTGCCGCGCACGGCGCACGGGAGCTCGCTGTCCCCCGCCATCCACGCTGCCGTGCTGGCGCGCCTCGGGCGCGGCGACGAGGCACTGGAGCTGTTCCACCTCGGCTGCCGGATCGACCTCGACGACGTCACGGGGACGACGGCCGGCGGCGTCCACCTCGCGGCGATGGGCGGCCTCTGGCAGGCTGCCGTGGTCGGCTTCGCGGGGATCCGCCCGGGCGAGGAGGCGCTCGCGCTCGACCCGGCGCTGCCGGACCGCTGGCGACAGCTCGACGTGTGCCTGCACTTTCGCGGGCAGGCGCTGCGCGTCGAGATCGCCCACGACGCGCTCGTCCTGCGCGCCGAGCGGCCGGTGCCGGTGCGTGTCGGCCGCTCCCCGGTGGCCGTCGGCTCGACGGTGCATGGGACGCGGTCTCCTGCGGGATGGACACGGGCGTGACCGTCGTCCTCGCCGCGCTCGATGACAGCCCGGCCGCCCAGCCGACGCTCGCGGCGGCCGGGCTGCTGGCCAAGGTGCTCGGCGCCGAGCTGCGAGCGATCCACGTGGTCACCGGCGCCGGGCGCACGGTCGCCGCGCTATGCGAGCGCAGGGGCGTCGAGCTGCGCCAGCTCGAGGGCCCAGCGTCCGAGCTCCTCGTGGCGGCGCTGTCGGATCCGGAGGCGGTGGCGCTCGTCCTCGGCAGCCGCGGCCATCCCGCCGGCAGGCGACCGGCAGGCCGCACGGCGCTCGAGGTGATCCAGCGGGTCGAGAAGCCGGTGCTGCTCGTGCCGCCGGAGGCCAGCGCCGAGCGCTGGGAGCGGGTGCTCGTCCCGCTCGACAGCACCGCGGCGGCCTCCCGGGGGGTGGACGAGGTGGTGCGGCGGCTCGCCGATGCCGGCCTCCAGGTGCTCGGCCTGCACGTCTTCGACGCGAAGACCGCGCCGCGCTACTGGGACGCGTCCCAGCACGGCGCCCAGGTCTGGTCCACGGCCTTCCTCGCCCGCCACCTCCCTCACCTCGGCGCGCAGCTCCACCTCCGGACGGGGGCCGCCGGTCAGGAGATCACGCAGTTCTCAGCCGAGCACGACGTCGACGTCGTCGTGCTCGGCTGGTCGCGCGATCTGACCGAAGGCAGGGCGGCGACGGTGCGCGACGTGCTCAGCCGCTCTCGCGTCCCGGTGCTCCTGCTGCCGGTGGCGAGCGCCGAGGGCTGAAGGCGGCCACGCCCGCTGGCGCCGGCCTGGAGCGGGCGGCGACGCTCGGGTGATGCTCGGGCCTCGGCGGTGCGAGGCGCGCGCCGGGCGCTCGGCGCCGAGCCGGAGGGATGCGCCTCGCTGGGCGTCCACGACCCACGCGCCGGGGCGCGCGCCCGACCGCAGGGTCCCCGACTCGCGTCGAGGGGACCTTCGCGTCGCGTCGTCCAGCGCGGACGGCGACGGCGTGCTCCTCGCTGCGCAGCCGGGCACGCGCCGGCGTGCCGCGGTGTCGGGGTCGACGAGACGGTCGACGCCCACGACGTTGCGATCGGGCTCGACGAGGCGAGCGCGGCGAGCGCCGCCCCCGCCGAAGCGAGGCCCGCGTCGGCCACCGGTCGCACCTCGGCGGTGGCGTCGGGCGCTCCCGCCCGCCGTCGAGCGATGTCCACGACTCGCCCGATGCCTACGGCGGCGACGGTCGCAGCGTCGCCTCCTCGGGGCGCCGGCTCGCCGGTGCCCACCTGGGGCGCAGGAGCCGAGCGAGATCCGGTGGCTCCTCTTGGCCTCGTGCGGCGGCCACGACGGCTGACACGAAAACCCTGTCATCGGGACGCGCGAGGTCAAGGGGTGCGGGGCGGAGCCCCGCTCGGGACGAAGTCCCGCTGTTCAGTCCTGGGGACAGCTCAGGCGGCTTCGGCTGGCTCGATCGTGA
>Ga0209061_1002360_pt1 | contig 24491 bp, 29 predicted proteins | sample Coa_R1_10_FD_187157 | JGI IMG/M metagenome (GOLD analysis project Ga0209061, IMG submission 187157) | Surface soil microbial communities from Centralia Pennsylvania, which are recovering from an underground coalmine fire - Coalmine... | ecosystem: Environmental > Terrestrial > Soil >...
GCTCGCCAGGCACTACGGGCTGCCGTTCCGCACCGGCGGCGGCCTGACCTCCAGCCAGCTCCCGGACGCGCAGGCCGGGTACGAGGCGCTGATGACGCTGCTGCCCACCTTCCTGGCCGGCACCAACCTGGTCATGCACGCGGCGGGCTGGCTGGAGGGCGGCCTGGTCAGCTGCTACGAGAAGTTCATCGTCGACATCGAGCTGCTGAGGATGCTCCGGGCGGAGTTCACGCCGCTGGAGGTCACCGAGGAGTCGCTGGCGTTCGGGGCGCACCAGGAGGTCGGCCACGGCGGGCACTTCCTCGGCGCCGCGCACACCATGGAGCGGTTCCGCGACTGCTTCTACCGCCCGCTGCTGTCGTCGGTCGCCAACTTCGAGCGGTGGCTGAAGCTCGGCGGCAAGGACGCCGCGGCACGGGCGGCGGACATCTGGCGCGCCAAGCTGGACTCGTTCCGGCCCCCGCCGCTGGACGACGCGATCCGGGCCGAGCTGGACGACTACGTGGCGCGCCGCCGCCGCGAACTCGGCGACTGACCCCCCGGTGACCCGGTACGGTCGGCGTCATGAGCGCAGCGCAGGCGGCGGACCCGGCGTACGTGCTGCACCGGGGGGACGTGCTGGACGCCTACGGCCGCTGGCCGGTTCCGGCGACCATCGTCAGCGACGGCGCCTACGGCGTCCGCGGGTTCCACGGCGACACCACCGGGCCCGGCGGGCTCGTCGAGTGGTACCGGCCGCATGTCGCGGCGTGGAGCAGGGCCGCCCATCCGGCCACCACCCTCTGGTTCTGGAACACCGAGGCCGGCTGGGCCACCGTGCACCCGCTCATCGTCGCCGGCGGCTGGGAGTACGTGCAGACGGTGACCTGGGACAAGGGCCTTGCGCACATCGCGGGGAACGTCAACGGGAAGACGATCCGGCGGTTCCCCGTGGTCACCGAGGTGTGCGTGCTGTACCAGCGCCGCCTCGACATCTGCGGGCCGGACGGCCCGATGCCGGCGCAGCGGTGGCTGCGGCACGAGTGGCAGCGGTCCGGGCTGCCGCTGGCCAAGGCCAACGAGGCGTGCGCGGTCAGCAACGCCGCGACCCGCAAGTACCTCACCGGCGACTGGCTGTGGTACTGGCCGCCCGGGCCGATGGTGGAGCGGCTGGCGGCTTACGCCAACGACCACGGCGCCGCCTCGGGCTGGCCGTACTTCTCCCTGGACGGCAGGGCGCCGGTGACGGCGAAGGCGTGGGACTCGCTGCGCTACCGGTGGAACCACGCCCACGGCCTCACCAACGTGTGGAGCAGGCCGCCGCTGCACGACAGCGAGCGGCTGAAGGGGACGATGCGCCGGGCGGCGCCGCGGGTGTACAAGCCGACGGCGGCCAGCGCCACGCACCTGAACCAGAAGCCGCTGGAGTTCATGGAGCGCATCATCTACGCGGTGACCCAGCCCGGCGACGTGGTGTGGGAGCCGTTCGGCGGGCTGGCGTCGGCCGCGGTGGCCGCGGTCGCGCTCGGACGCAGGGCGTACGTGGCCGAGACCGACGGTCACTTCGCGCGCCTGGCCGCCGGCCGCCTCCGGCTTGCCGTGCGCGAACGTGACGCGGCGGCCGAGGGCAGGGCGATCGCGACCTAGCCCAGCCTGGCCGGGCCGCCTGGCCAAGCGGCGGCAGCCGCCGCCGGTTCCCGGTGGTGCCGGCCGGGCACCGGTCGCTGCCGGGTGCCGGTCACGGCCGGCTGGAGGTGGGCGCGGCCGATGCCGGCGGACTGGACGCGGACGGCGCCGGCGGCGTGGGGCTGGGGGTTACCCCCACCGTCGGCGTCGGCGAACGGCTGGGACGCGGCGTCTGAGAGGGGCTGGGCGAGCGGGTGGGGGTGGCCGGGGTCGCGGCGGCTGGCGACCGGGTGGGGCCGGGGCTGGTGGCCGCGGGGCCGGGGCTGGTGGCCGCGGGGCCGGGGCTGGTGGCCGCGGGAACCGCGGTCGTGGCCCGCTGGCCCGGGCCGGCCGACGGCGGGCGCACCAGGATGTACAGGGCGAGCACGCCGAGGAACAGCCCGACCAGCACCAGGGTCGAGGTGCGCGGCCGGCCGGTCACGGGCCGGCTCCGGTCGCGCGGCCGGTGTCGACCTCGGCCGCCACGATGATGCCCTCCGCGCGGAAGGCCGACGCCACCCGGGCGCGAAGCTCTCGGCCGACGTCGAACTGCACGCCGGGCAGCGTCCGCGCCACCATGCGCACCGAGAACTTGTCGACCTCCATCCGCTCCACGCCCATCACGGTCGGCGGGTCGAGCATCATCCGGCGCAGCTTTTCGTCGGCGTAGGCCTCCCGGCCGACGCGCCGCAGCACATCGGTGGCGTGGCCGACGTCGACCGAGACCGGGACTGGCACGTCGATGACGGCCCGCGCCCAGTCGCGGGACAGGTTGGTGACCTGGACGATCTGGCCGTTCGGCGTGGTGATGACCTCGCCGTTGACCGACCGGATGCGGGTGACGCGGAGCGTGACCTCCTCGACCGTCCCGACGGCCGGCTCGGACACCCCGGCGACGGAGATGCGGATCACGTCGCCGAAGCCGTACTGCCGCTCGCCGGTGATGAAGAACCCGGCGCCGATGTCCTGGACGAACCGCTGCAGGCCGAAGCCGAGCGCGGCGCTGATCAGCGCCGCCGGGGCCACCAGGCTGCCCAGCGGCACGCCGAGGCGCTGGATGACCAGCACGGCGATGACGACGTAGACGACCGCCAGCAGGCTCCAGGTGACGACCTGCGCCAGCACGTGGCGGTGCTTGGCGGCCTCGGAGCGGACAAGTTCGTCGGTGTCGGTCGCCCGGGCGTCGATGCGCGCCACGATCCGGCCGCGCGCCCAGTCCGTCAGCCGGGTGAACAGGATCGCCCCGAGGACCAGCAGGACGATCTCCAGCAGGTCCCCGCGCGCCCAGCCGCTGAAGTCAGACAGCGGCGCGATTGCGCTGGTCAACGTGGCCCTCCCGTCTGACGATCGGCCGTGTCACGGACGCACCAGTGTATGCAGGTCACCGGCGGTCAGCGCCGCTGGCGGCGGCGGATCGCAGCCAGCGTGGCCAGCGCGAGCGCGGCGGCCCGCGCTGCGGCGCTCGGCGGTGCGCGCTGCGGCGCGGACGTGGCTGGCCGCTGGCGTTCCGCCGGGCCGGGCGGGCCGGCCGCCGCGGCCGTCCCCGCCTCCTCGGCGCCCAGCAGGCGGCGGCCCTGCAGGGTGAACAGTAGCGCGAAGGACGGCCCGACGAGCAGCGCGGCGGCGATGAACAGCACGACGAGCGCGGTCAGGGTGGAGTCCGGGGCGCCGGCGTTGCCGAGCGTGACCGCGGTGCCGGGCAGCAGCACCGGGTACTGGGCCACGCCCCAGCCCCAGATGACGGCGGCGACGCCGAGCGCGGCGACGATCCGGACGCCTCGCAGCCAGCCGGCGGCGAGCAGCGCCAGCACCGCCAGGCCGCACGCCCCGGACACGACCACCAGGGGGAGCGCCCGGCCGGTGAGCCTTGCGTACAGCACCGGGTTCGCGGCGTGCAGCCCGGCCAGCGCCGCCAGCGACAGCGCCCCGGCCACGATGGCGGCGGCCTGGGCGCGGCGGGTGAAGTAGGCCTGCATGCGCCGGTCGGCGCGGCGCGCGGCCTCGCCGGTCAGGTACCCGGCGGCCAGGTAGCCGCAGGCGGCGACGAACAAGAACCCGGCCAGCAGCGCGGTCGGGCTGGTCCAGGCGGCCAGGCTGGCGCGGGCCGGGCTGGCGGGGACGGCGCCAGCGGCGATGGCGCCGATCACGGTGCCCATGAAGAACGGGGTCAGCAGCGACGAGAAGGCGAACGCCGCCCCGGCCGCGCGGCGGGCGGGCAGCCGGGTCAGTTCCTTGCGGAAGGCGAACCCGGCGCCGCGCAGCACGATCCCGGCCACCGCCAGCCAGATGGGCAGCGCGAGCGTCGTCATCACCGCGGCGAACGCGTGCGGGAACGCGGTCCAGAAGATGACCAGGTCGAAGACGAGCCAGACGTGGTTGGCCTCCCACACCGGGGTGATCGACTCGTCGATCAGCGCGCGCGGCGCCCGGCCGCGCGCCGTGGTGCCGGCCAGCAGGTCCCACAGGCCGCCGCCGAAGTCGGCCCCGCCGAGCACCGCGTACAAGGTGACCCCGGCCAGCAGGATCCCCCCGACAGCGTCGGCCGCCATCAGGCTCCCGTCCGGCCGAGCGCGCGGTCGGGCGGGCCGTACGGGACGGCCTCCTCGCCCGCGCCACGGCGCCAGCGGCGGGCCAGCAGCCGCAAGATCGCGACGGTGGCGGCGCCCAGCATCGCGTACACCGCGATGATCAGGCTCAGGCTGGTGACGACGCCGCCGTTGGTGGTGGCGGCCTGCGCGGTGGTCTGCAGCCGGTACACCACCCACGGCTGCCGACCGACCTCGGTGACCACCCAGCCGCACTCCATCGCCACGATCGCCGCCACCCCGCTGGCCGCGGCCGCCCACCAGAACGCCCGCTGCGGCGGCAACCTGCGCCGCCGCCACCATTCGTACAGCGCCCACAGCCCGGCCAGCAGCAGCAGGAACCCGAGGGCGACCATGACGTCGAAGCACAGGTGGATCAGCCACGCCACCGGCGGCCTGCCGGCGGGCGGCACGCTGTCCCACCCGGTCACCCGGGTGCCGGGCCCGAACCCAACCAGCAGCGAGTCCAGGTCCGGGATCTTCACCCCCGCATAGACGTGCCCGTTGACGTACACCCCGGCCAGCCACTCCGGGACATGCCGGGACGTGCGCGGCACGTACTCCATCGCCGCGAACTTCACCGGCTGGTCGTGCGCGATCGCGCGGGCCGCGGTGTCGCCGACGAAGATCTGGACCGGGGTGAGCGCCGCGGCCGGGACGAACCCCAGCGCGAACCCGGTGTGGTGGTAGCGGTCACGGCGGCCGCGCAGGATCCCCGCCGCGTACACCCCGGCGACGGTGAACCCGGTGACCATGTAGGCGGCCAGGATCATGTGCGGCGTCTCGTAGACGGCCGCGTGACTGAAGTACACCTGCCACACGTTCACCGAGGTGATGCGGCCGTCGTGCTGGGTGAACCCGCCCGGGGTGTTCATCCACGAGTTCACCGCCATCACCGACATGGCACCGAAGATCCCGCTCAGCGCGATCGGCATGCCGCTCCACCAGTGCGCCCAGCCCGGCAGCCGCCGCCAGCCCCACAGGTAGATCCCGGCGAAGATCGCCTCGAGGAAGAAGAAAATGCCCTCGACGCCGAACGGGAAGCCCAGCACGGCGCCGTACTGGCGCATCAGGCCCGGCCACAGCAGGCCCATCTCGAACGACAGCACCGTGCCGGTCACCGCGCCGACCGCGACCAGCACGCCCATCGCCTGCGACCAGCGCCGCGCCAGCCGCATGGCCGTCTCGTCGCCCCGCCGCAGGCCGATGAACTCGGCCAGCAGCACGGTCGACGGCAGCGCGATGCCCAGGCAGGCCAGGATGATGTGGAACCCCAGCGTGGTCGCCATCTGCGCCCGCGCGGGAATCACCTGCCCGCCGGCCCGCGCGGCAGCGAGCAGCATCACACCGCCGGCATGCGTGTTGGCCACCGCCCCTCAACCTAGCGCGAGGCGGCAGCCGCCGGCCCGGCGGCCCGGGGGCCGCGGCCACCGGTCTTCGCGCCGCCCTGGCGGGCGCGCATCACCTGCCGGCGGCGAGGTGCGCCGGGCGGGCCGCGCCTGGCGCCTGCGGCTGGTCAGGCGGCGGCGCGGCTGCGGTCACGGCCGAGCGCGTCGGCCGCGCGGCGGAGCACCATGTCGGTTACTCCGCTGGCGGCGCGGCGTGAGCCCCGGCCGGCGATGCCGCGGGTCAGCGCCTCGGCGGCGTGCAGCGCCTCGGCGGCCATCTTCCGGACCTCGGGTGAGGTCCTGATGGAATCGAAGGAACGGCGCAGCCGCTCCAGTCCTTCCCGCCCGTCCCGGGTCCCGGCCAGGTACCCGGCGACGAAGCCGATGATCGTCTCCATAGTTCCGCCTTCTCGTCGCTGACTGCATGCAAAAGCCGGGCCGGGGGTGCCTGCGGCAGGGTGCCGCCTGCGAGCTACATCTCGCGGAGCTCGAGGTAGCGCTTGATGTCCGGCAGCGACTGGATGATCGCCGCGAGCACGAGCGCGAGCAGCGCCGCCTTGATCAGCCGGGAAATCATCGATGTTCCTCCCTTGGTCCTGAGCTGGCTCGGTCGAGGGGCTCGACCTCGTCGGGGGCGAAGTACAGGAACCTGCCGTGGCTGCGCTGCAGGTCGGCGGCGGGATCGTCCGGTACGCTCACCGCGAGGTGCACCGCGCCGTCCACGTCGAACAGCACCGCCTCGACGACCGCCTCGCGGCCGGCCAGGAACAGGTCCTGGGCGTCGGCGCGGCGTGCCCCGGGCCGCATCCGCACCCTGCTGCCCCGGGCGATGCGGACGCCGGCGATGTCCACGTGGTCGGTCTCGGGCGACACGGAGGCGTCCGATCCCGGGTCCCACCAGGGGCGCGGTTCCGCGCCGGGACCGCGTGCGCCGGCCGGCCCGCTGCCGGGCGGCGGAGCGTGCGGCGCGCCGGCGGCGGCCGGCCTGAGGTAGCGGATGGCCCCGTGCAGCCGGTCCAGCATCTCCGGCGGCAGGCCGTCCAGCCGGTCGATGAGCTCGGCGGCGCGCGGGTCGGTCGCCCTGGCCTCCTGCTTCTCGGCGTCGGTCAGGGCGAGCGTCCGCAGCGTGAGGATCTCGTCGATCTCGGTGGCGTCGAACAGGTCGCCGGTGCTTTCCGGCGCGACCTCGGGATGATCGTAGAGGATGACCGGCGACGACAGCACCAGGCTGCGGCAGTCGGCCGGCCCGGCGAGCACCGGCCAGGTGCCGACGTTCGCGCACGCCGCGACGTCGCCGGCGGCCCATTCCGGCGGGCCGGTCATGGACAGGAACGTCCCGGCGGGCGCGCCGATCAGCGTGTGCGCCGCGATCAGGGCGTGGCGCAGCGCCTCATCCCGGCCGTGCACCGGCTCGGGGGGAACCGTGCGGTTCTCCACCCGGACCCTCAGCCGCAGCGCGCCGTACGGGCCGGGCAGCCGCTCGGCGCGCGCCTGGATGGCCCCGTCGATGCCGGCCCACCGCCAGGTGAGCCGGCCGGCCGGGCGGCCGCATGCGTCCCGCAGGTCCTGCGTGTCCTGCCCGCCGTCGACATGGAACCGGTGCTCCGCGCCGCGCTCCGCCAAGGTGGCCAGCGGCACGCTCAGCAGGTGTTCCCGCTCGGCGGCCTCGTCCCAGCAGGTGTGGGTGGTGCCGCCGACGGCGAGGGCGGCCACGTCGGCAAGCCGCCCGGTGCCCGGCATGACGGCCTGCACGGTGCGCCTGCGCAGCTGCAGGAACCGGGCCAGGATCCAGACCGTGGCGTCGGGAGGGGACTCCAGCACGCATTCGGTCTGGCTGAACGAGCGCTCGCTGCCGTCGGCGGCGGCGAAGCAGGGCGGCATGAGCACGCCGAACTGGAACCGGGCCTGGTTCTTCGCCGCCGACCGCCGGTACGGGTAGAGCAGGTAGCCCTCGTACAGGACCGCGTCGGCGACCCGCAGCGCCTGGTCGAGGTGCGCGGGCGCGACGGTCATGGCGGCGGCTCCGCCGGGTCGGCGGCTCGGGCCAGCAGCGCCCGGACGGCGGCCTCCCAGGTCGGCAGCGCGTGGCTGGTCTTGAATCTCAGCAGCTCGTCCAGGGTCTGCCGGCTGATGCGGATCCACGCGCTGTTCGGGAAGTGGGCGTCGACCGCGGCCCGCCAGGTCCGCACCGGCAGCCGGAACCGCGCCTCGGCGCTCCACGGGACCTGCTGGACGACGATCCGGCCGTCCTCGACCGCGAACACGGTGCCGCTGAACAGCAGCAGCAGCGGGGCCTCTCCCTCGTCCAGGCTGGCGAAGTAGCGGACGGAGCCGATGTCGAGGTCGTAGCTGAGCGGCACCGGCAGCTCGACGGCGGTGCTGCCGGTGAATCCGGGCACCATCGCCGAGATGGTGGCGACCTGCACCGGCCGGAGCGTCTCCGCCCACCGCCCGGTGTCGCCGAACAGGTCGTTCAGCCGTTCGGCCTCGGCGGCGGAGTAGCGGCGGCGGGCGGGCTCGATCCGGATCTGGCAGCGCAGCGCGATCGCGTCGATCCGGCGGCCGCTCCCCTCGCTGATCTCCAGCGTCAGCGTCAGCGACGGCGCCGCCGTGTACCGCTCGGCGCGAGCCTGCAGGCACTGGAACTCGAGGCCGGCCATCTCAGCCGCCCGCGCCGTGGCCCGGCTGGCCCGGCGGGCCCGGCTGGCCCGGCTGGCCCGGCTGGCCCGGGCGGCCGGCGGCCAGCCGGGCCGGCGGCGGGTCGTGCGCCGGCCGGGCGCGTGACCGCACGCGTCCGAGGAACTCGTCCATGCTTACCCGCGCCTCGGCGCCGCCGTCGAAACCCTGCCACAGCAGCCGCATCCGGCCGGCCAGCTCATAGCACGCGTCGACCGGCACCAGGAAATGCTCGACCGCCTCGCCGGACTTGCAGATCAGCACGGCCTCGACGTCCGGCTCGGCCGCCTGCAGCAGCGGATGATCGGCGGCAAGGCGGTCCCAGGCGGTGAGGTCGAGCCGGGACTCGGTCACGCCCGCCGGGCTCGGGTAGAACCCGGCGACGCCGCCCCGGCGCGAGTCCCGCAGGAAGAACGCCAGCCCGACCGGTATCTGCAGCTGGTCCCATTCGGCGGCCGACAGCGGGTGGCCGGGGTCGGCCAGCCAGCGGTCCGGCACGGCACGGTAGCGGCCGCGGCCGGCCCGGGCATGGGTGAACAGCAGGTAGCAGGCGCGGCAGGCGCACAGCAGCGCGGACCGCTCCAGGTCGGCGAGGTGCCCGTGGTCGGCCGGTATCTCCGCTGCGCACATCTCGCACGCCGCTGCGGCCCGGCGTCCCCCGGGCGGGGCCGCGGCCGCCGCGGCCGGGCCGGCCGGTGCCGCGGGCGCGCCGCGCACGAACCTGCGCAGGCCCGGCCCGGTGGTCACGCCCGCACCGCCTGCGGCACCGCGACGCGCACGCCCTGGCTGTCGGTCAGCAGCGGCAGCGGGTCCAGGTGCACCGCCGGGTCGTCCGCGGACCGGCCCGCGAGCCGGACGTCGTAGCGGCGCCCGCATCCGGGGCAGGTCAGCTGCTCGCGCTGCAGCGTCCCCGCTGCCAGCGAGGAGCCGCAGCCAGCGCAGGCGTCCCGGTAGGCGTACAGGGTGCCGCGCACCGCGCAGACCAGCACCGGCAGGCCGTCGGCGCTGACCGTGACCGGCCGGGAGCTGGGCGGCCCGATCTCGGGCAGCCGCACCCAGCCGCCGCCGGCGGCCGCGGCCTGGTCCGGGGCGTGGCCGCCGCCGGGACGGGGGCCGATCTGCAGCAGCGCCTGGTGCGCCGGCCCGCGGGGCTCGGTCAGGCCCTCGACCGCGACCTCGCTGACCTCGGGCGCCGCGTCCCGCACCGCGCCCTCGATCGCCAGCCGGACGGTGACGGCGGAGGAGGGGCAGCCGTGGCAGCTTCCCTCCAGCCGCAGCCGGGCGACACCGCCGGCCGTGCCGAGGTACTGCACGCCTCCCGCGTGCGAGCCCAGGTACGGCCGGACCCGGTCCAGCGCGCGCTGGATGCGGGTGTCCAGGTCCAGCGGGTGCAGGTCGTGCAGCAGCAGCAGGCTCTCCACCAGCGGATCGTCGGCGAGCTTGTGCAGCAGCGCCGTCCCGGCCTGGCCCCCGGACCGCAGCGTCTCGGCGATGCGGCTCAGCCCGTCGCCGTACAGCCCCACGATCAGCCCGACGAGCTCCTCGGCGGCGGCCGCGGTGCGGCCGCCGGCCGCCCGCAGCGAGGCAAGCAGCTCCTCGACCCGCTCGCCGGTCTGCTGTACCCGGCTCATCGGCTCACGTTGCCAGCGTGACCGCGGAGTAGGGCGAGTGCACCTTCTTCAGCTCCTTGCCGCCGCCGAGGTACATGTGCACGCCGCAGGGCAGGCAAGGGTCGAAGCTGCGCACCGCGCGCATGATGTCGATGCCCTTGAAGCTGTCCGGCGGGTTCTCCTCGAAGATCGGCGTGTTCTGCACCGCGTCCTCGTACGGGCCGGGCGTGCCGAAGCTGTCCCGGACGCTGGCGTTCCACGGTGTCGGGGGGTACGGGTGGTAGTTGGCGATCTTCCCGCCGCGGATCACCATGTGGTGGGACAGCACCCCGCGGACCGCCTCGGTGAAGCCGCAGCTGTTGGCCTCGTCGGGGACGGTGAACGGCTCCCAGGTCTTAGTGTTCCCCGACCGGATCTCGGCCAGCGCCTTCTCCACGAAGTGCAGCGCGCACGCCGCCGCGTAGGCCTGGAAGTAGGTGCGGGCCCGGTCCCGCTCGATGGCGTTGGACAGCCACCTCCCCGACTTGTCGACCGGGATCTTCCACTCGAACGTCACCTCGGGCCTGGTGGCCGTCCGGGGCAGGTTGATCAGCACGCTGTTGCCGGTCGACTTGACGTAGCCGAAGTCGACCAGGCCGCCGAGCGCGGTGGCCCACAGCCTCGCGATGGGACCGCCGCCGGTGTCGGCCGCCAGGTGGTTCTCGCCGTCGAACCAGCGCGGTGACATCACCCAGCTGTACTTGCCGTCGAAGTCGCGCCTGGCGGGCCTGGGGATCGTGTGCTGATTCCAGGGATGCCGCCGGTCGACCGGGTTGCCGAGCGGGTCGCGGGTGACGAACATCTCCTGGTCTTCCCAGTCCTCGTAGTAGGAGCTGCCGAGCAGGATGCGGATGCCGAGGTTGATCTCGACCAGGTCGTTGGTGAGCAGCTGGCCGTCGCGGATGACCCCGGGGCTGACGAACATCTTGCGGCCCCAGTCGGTCATGTGGTCGTAGCGGAAGTCGCAGTGCTCGGGGTCGTTCAGGCTGCCCCAGCAGACCAGGTCCGCGCGGCGGCGGCCGACCTCCTCGTAGCCGGGCAGCGCCTCGTAGAAGAAGTCGAACAGGTCGTTGTGCATCGGGACGACCCGCTTCATGAACTCCACGTAACGCATGAGGCGGGTGAGGTAATCGGTGAACAGCTGGACCGTCGCGGTGGTGCCGACGCCGCCCGGGTACAGCGTCGAGGGATGCACGTGGCGGCCTTCCATCAGGCAGAACATCTCCCTGGTGGACCGGCTGACCTGCAGCGCCTCGCGGTAGAACTCGCCTTCCAGCGGGTTCAGCGAGCGCATGATGTCGCCGATGGTGCGGTAGCCGTGCTCGGCGGCGTGCGGCGCCTCGGTGCCGTTGGCCCGCTCCAGCACGCCGGGGTTGGTCTCGGCCACCATCTTCTCGCAGAAGTCCACGCCGACCAGGTTCTCCTGGAAGATGTTGTGGTCGAACATGTACTCCGCGGCCTCGCCGAGGTTGATGATCCACTCGCCCAGGTGCGGCGGGCGGACGCCGTATGCCATGTTCTGGTTGTAGACCGAGCAGGTGGCGTGGTTGTCCCCGCAGATCCCGCAGATCCTGCTGGTGATGAAGTGCGCGTCGCGCGGGTCCTTGCCCTTCATGAAGATGCTGTAGCCCCGGAAGATCGACGAGGTGCTGTGGCACTCGATCACGCGCTTGGCGTTGAAGTCGATCTTGGTGTAGATGCCGAGGCTGCCCACGATCCTGGTGATCGGGTCCCAGGCCATCTCCACGACGCCGGTGTCGCTGGCCGTCGTCATCGCTGATCCCTCTCCCTCCGCTGGTACGCGGGCTGGTCCGCCCCCGGCGCCGTTACCACGGCTTCTGGTAGCCGGTCAGCAGTTCGGTCCCCTTCTTGCGCCACTTGGGTTCCTCGTCGGCCGTCCTCGCGGTGAAGCCGCGCAGCGCCCGGATGACGGTCCCGTACATGCTGCTCGCGGTCGTGGAGACCCGCGATCCCGGCGGCTCGTCCATGAACGGCATGAACTTGTCCGGGAACCCGGGCATGGTGCAGGCGATGCAGATGCCGCCCACGTTCGGGCAGCCGCCGACCCCGTTGATCCAGCCGCGCTTGGGCACGTTGCACTTCACCACCGGACCCCAGCAGCCCAGCTTGACCAGGCACTTCGGCGACCCGTACTCCCCGGCGAAATCGCCCTGCTCGTAGTAGCCGGCCCTGTCGCAGCCCTCGTGCACGGTGGCGCCGAACAGCCACGCCGGGCGCAGCGCCTCGTCGAGCGGGATCATCGGCGCCTGCCCGGCCACCTGGTAGAGCAGGTAGAGGATCGTCTCGGACAGGTTGTCCGGGTGGATGGGGCAGCCGGGCACGCAGACGATCGGCAGGCCCGCCTTGGACCGCCAGTCCCAGCCCAGGTAGTCCGGCACCCCCATCGCGCCGGTGGGGTTGCCGGCCATGGCGTGGATGCCGCCGTAGGTGGCGCAGGTGCCGACCGCGAGGATCGCGGTGGCCTTGGGCGCCAGGCGATCCAGCCACTCGCTGGTGGTCATCGGCTGGCCGGTCTCCGGGTTGTTGCCGAACCCGCACCAGTAGCCCTCGCGCTTGATCGCCTCGTTGGGGATGGACCCCTCCACGACCAGCACGAACGGCTCGAGCTCGCCGCGGTCGGCCTTGTGCCACCACTCGATGAAGGTGTCGGCGCCCTGCTCGGGCCCGCACTCGAAGTCGATCAGCGGCCAGTGCACGGCGATCTTCGGCAGCCCCGGCAGCGCGCCGAGCGCGATCTCCTCGATGCTCGGCTGGGTGGCCGCGGTCAGCGCGACCGAATCCCCGTCGCAGCCGAGCCCGCCGTTCATCCAGAGGATATGGACGACGGGTTCCGCGGCATGAGCCTGGGCTTCGCTTGCCTGCGTCGGCGTGGCCATGCTGGCCACCTCCTTACCTGCGACTGCGGACCGGATGGTCGTCACGGCGCCTGCGCGGACGGCACAATGCTAGACCTGCTGCTGCCGGTCCACAAGACTGTTACGTCCGGCTACCGGACAGAAATGTCTAGACCTCCGCGGCGCGGCGGCTTCCCGGGCGCAGCGGCTTCCCGGGCGGGCAGGCCCGGCCGGGCCGCGGCGATTTCCCGGAACGGCCGTATCCGCATAACCTGGTTTCAGCCGGAAATCACCGGTCCCGCCTCGGCGCGGCCGCGGGCCCGTCTCGCCGACAAGCATCCGCCGGGCTGAGGGCGCAGCAACCCGCCGAGGGGAGACAAATCAGGTGGCCGAACCTGTCCCGGGCCCGGGCTCGGACCCGATCGAGGTTCTGCCCGTCGTGGTGGTCTCCCAGCAGTTCCCGGCACGGCCGTCGTCGATCCCGGACATCAGGGACTTCGTGCGGCGCTGCCTGGCCGACTCGCCGCTGACCGACGAGGGCAACCGCGAGGTCGGCGAGACCGTGTTCCGCGCGCTGCTGGACGCGGCCGGCGTGACCGGATCCATCCAGGTCGCGTTCCGGATATTCCCGGAGCACGTCGAGGTGGACGTGCTCCACTCCGACAACCAGGTCCGGCTCGGGCAGCCGGGCAGGCCCGGGCAGGCCGCCGAGCCCGCCGCGCCCGCCGGCGGGCAGCCGCCCGATGCCGGGGGTGGCGGGCGGGCCGACGGCGCGGCCGCCGCCGGCAGCGGCCAGCACGCGGCCTCGTTCGCGGAGTGGATGGCGAACGCGCTGCGGCGGGAGGGGCTGACCCAGGAGCAGGCGGCCCGCCAGCTCGGCGTGTCGGTCAAGACGGTGAGCCGCTGGGTCGGCGGCGCCACCCAGCCGCGGATGCGGGACCTGAAGCGGATCCGGGAGCGCTTCGGCGAGGTCCCGCTGCACTGACGCGGACGCGGCGCCGGGCCGGGCGCCCCGCGGCGTGATCGTTACCGAACTTGCCGGGCCGGCGGGCTGGACGTACCCCCCACAAGTGTCCTAGCGTGCTGCTATGCCGGTTCCCGCAGGACACCATCGGCTCGGTCCCGGCCGGGGCCGGATCGTGTTGCACACATTCCGCGACGGCGTGGCCGCGCGGGCCGGGCACGACCTGACCATCGAGGTGGCCCGCTGGTCCGGGGAGCTGACGACCGGCGGGGAGCCGGAGCCCTCCGGCCTCGAGGTCCGCATCGACATGACGTCGCTGACCGTGATCGAGGGGCACGGCGGCATCAGCCCGCTCAGCGAGCGGGACCGGCGGGAGATCGCGGCGACGGCGCGTAAGGTGCTGGCCGCGGATCGCTACCCGGAGGCGCGGTTCCAGGCGGACACGTTCGAGGCAGGCGCCGGGGGCGGCGTCATCGCCGGCACGCTGACCCTGCACGGAGTGGCCCGCCCGCTGCGGCTGCAGGTCCGCGAGGACGGGGACGGCAAGTACCACGCCTCCGGCTCGGTGACCCAGTCCGAGTTCGGCATCAAGCCGTACACCGGCTTCCTCGGCGCGCTGCGGGTCCGCGACGCCGTGGACATGGACATCGACATCGACCTGGCGGAGCCCGGCGGGGCGGGAGGCGACCGGTGACCGCGGCGGCCGCCCCCGGCGGGAACGCGGCGCCCGGCGGTGTCACGGTCACCCGGCTGTTCGAGCGCCGGACCGGGCCGGCCCGGGACCTGGCGGCGCAGGCGCGGGCCGTCGCCGAGGCCTGCCATGCGATGGCGGTGCGTTTCCACCGGGGCGGGAAGCTCATCGTCTTCGGCACCGGCGGCCCGAGCACCGACGCCCAGCACGTCGCGGTGGAGTTCGTGCATCCGGTCATCGTGGGCAAGCGCGCCCTCCCGGCGATCTCGCTGACCACCGACGTGGCGACGGTCACCGGGGTTGCGGCCCGGTCCGGCCTGGCGGAGATCTTCGCGCACCAGATCCGTTACCTGGCCGCCGCCGAAGACATCGCGCTCGGCATCTCCAGCGACGGCAACTGCGAAAGCGTGCTGGCCGGCCTGGCCGCCGCCAGGGACCTCGGCCTGCTCACGATCGCCCTGGCCGGCGGAGACGGCGGCGCCATCGCCGCCAGCGGGGCGGCGGACCACCTGCTGCTCGCGCGCAGCGACGACCCCCGGGTGGTGAAGGAACTGCACGTGACCACCTACCACGTGCTGTGGGAACTGGTGCACGTGTTCTTCGAGCAGCCGGGCGTGCTGGCTCCGGGGGTGGTCGCGTGACCGCCTCACCGGCTCCGGGCCGCATTCCGGCCTGCCACGACGACGTCTGCATCACCTGCTCGGACAGCGCGATCGAGGTCACCGTGGTCCGGCTGCTGCCCGACGACCTCGCGGTGGTGGACGCCGGCGATCACGAAGAAGAGGTCAGCGTCGCGCTGGTGGCCGCGCGGCCGGGGGACCGGGTCCTCGTCCATGCCCGGGAGGCCATCGCGGTGACCAGCCTGGGCGGTGATCCGGGAGGTGGGCACGATGGCCGGAGATGAACGGCGGACCGCCGGCACCCGCGAGCCGGCCCGCGGGCCCGCCGCCGACATGGAGTCGCTGTACCCGTTCCTGTACGCCGGCAGCTCTGATCTCGACGCCGTCCTCGACCAGGTGCGCGCCTCGACGGTCGCCAAGGCGAACGAGATCATCGCGCTGCGGCAGGTCATCGCGGCCCGCGACGGCGAGCGGCTGGCCCGCTGCGCCCTGCAGCTGGCCGCGGCCTTCGCCGCGGGCGGCCGGCTGTTCGCGTTCGGCAACGGCGGCAGCGCCACCGACGCCCAGCAGCTTGCCACCTTGTTCCTCAACCCGGGCGGGGACGCCCGGCCGCTGCCCGCGCTGGCGCTGGCCAACGACACCTCGGTGGTCACGGCCCTGTGCAACGACATCGGCGTCGAGGTCGTCTTCGCCCGGCAGATCGCCGCCTTCGGGCGGCGCGGCGACATCGCGGTCGGCCTGTCCACCAGCGGGAACTCGGAGAACCTGCTGCGTGCCTTCGACGAGGCCAGCCGCCGCGGCATGGTCACGGTCGGGCTGGCGGGCTACGAGGGCGGGAAGATGGCGGAACTCGACAGCATCGACTACCTGTTCGTCGCCCCGACCTCGTCGGTGCACCGGATCCAGGAGGCGCAGACGACGACCTACCACGTGCTGTGGGAGCTCACCCAGGCCGCCCTCGCCGACCCCGGGGAACCGCGGTGACGGGGCGGATCCTGGTCGCCGGGGTCGGCAACATCTTCCTCGGCGACGACGGGTTCGGCGCCGAGGTCGCCAGGAGGCTGGCCGACGCCGACCTGCCGACCGGGGTCCAGGTCGCCGACTACGGGATCAGCGGCATGCACCTGGCCTACGACCTCGCCGACGGCTGCGACATGACGATCCTCATCGACGCCGCGCCGCGCGGCGGCGAACCGGGGACGATCACGGTGCTGGAGGTGGGCCGGGATCAGCGGCGGGACCTGGCCGCAGCCGGCGGCCCGGTGCAGGGCAGCCGGCTGTTCGACGGGCACGGCATGCAGCCCGAGGTGGTATTCGGCGTGCTCGGCATGCTCGGCGGGGACCCGGGGCGGGTCCTGGTGGTCGGCTGCGAGCCCGCCAGCCTGGAACCCGGGATCGGGCTCAGCGAGCCGGTGGCGGCGGCGGTCGACGAGGCGGCGCGGATCGTCACGGACCTGATCACGGCCGGCCCCGGCGCGGTCGCCGCCGCGGCGGGCAGCCGGCCCGGGACCGGATGAAGCGACAAGCGGGAAGGGGTCTGCCGTGTGCCTAGGCATTCCCGGTGAGGTCGTCGAGTTCCTGCCGGAACAGCCCGACCTGGCCAAGGTGGACGTCAGCGGGGTCAGGCGGGTGATCAACGTCGGGCTGCTCGCGGATGCCCCGCCGCAGCCCGGCGACTGGGTGCTCATCCACGTCGGCTTCGCGCTGTCGAAGATCGACGAGGGCGAGGCCGCGGCGGCGCTGCAGTTCCTCGAGGGCATCGGCCAGGCCTATGCCGACGAGCTCGCCGCGCTGGCCGAATCGCAGATCGAGTGACGGGAGCGTGGTCACGATGAGGTTCGTCGACGAGTTCCGGGACGCGGAGAAGGCCCATGCGCTGGCCGCGAAGATCGCGGCGCTTGCCGAGCCCGGGCGCCGGTACAAGATCATGGAGGTGTGCGGCGGCCACACCCACACCATCTACAAGCACGGCCTTGAGGACTACCTCCCGGAGACGATCACGCTGGTGCACGGGCCCGGCTGCCCGGTCTGCGTGATCCCGATGGGCCGCGTCGACGACGCGATGCACCTGGCCGCCCAGCCCGACGTGATCATGACCTCGTTCGGCGACATGATGCGCGTCCCGGGCAGCAACGGGTCGTTCTTCGACGCGAAGGCCCGCGGCACCGACATCCGCATGGTGTACTCGCCGCTTGACTCGCTCAAGATCGCCCGCGCCAACCCGGACAGGCGGGTCGTGTTCATGGCGATCGGCTTCGAGACCACCGCCCCGTCGACCGCCATGACCCTGCTGCGGGCCGCCGCCGAGGGCCTCGGCAACTTCTCCGTGTTCTGCAACCACGTCACGATCATCCCGGCGATCAAGGCGATCCTCGATTCCCCGGACCTGCGGCTGGACGGGTTCATCGGGCCGGGGCACGTGTCCACCGTGATCGGCTGCCGGCCGTACGAGTTCATCGCCCGCGACTACGGCAAGCCGGTCGTCGTCGCCGGGTTCGAGCCGCTGGACATCCTGCAGTCGATCTACATGCTGATGCTGCAGCTGGCCGAGGGCCGCTCCGAGGTGGAGAACCAGTACGCGCGGGTGGTGCCGTGGCACGGCAACCTGGTGGCGCTGCGGGCGATCGGCCAGACCATGGAGCTGCGGCCCTACTTCGAGTGGCGCGGGCTCGGCTTCATCTCCCATTCCGCGCTGCGGATCAGGGACCGCTACGCCGCCTTCGACGCGGAACGGCTTTTCGAGGTCCCGGGAGTCCGGGTCGCCGACCCGAAGGCCTGCCAGTGCGGCGAGGTCCTCAAGGGCGTGCTGAAACCCTGGGAGTGCAAGGTGTTCGGCACCGCGTGCACGCCGGAAACCCCGATCGGCACCTGCATGGTGTCCCCGGAGGGGGCATGCGCGGCGTACTACAACTACGGCCGGATGCACCGGCAGCGCGTCGCCGAGGCGGCGGCCGCCGCGGCGGCCCCGCCTGCCGCGGGGAACGGGGGGCTGCCGTCATGACCGGCGGCAGCGAGGCACCGGGCGGCTGGATCGCCGAGGCGCTGCGCGAGCACGCCGAGCAGGACCAGCCGGACCAGGCCGACCTCGGCCGCCCGGGCATGACCGACCGCGAGCAGCAGGTCCTGGACCGTATCGACCGGGCGCGCAGGCGCCGGCCGCGCGTCCGCGAAGACCGGATCACGATGTCGCACGGCGCGGGCGGCAAGGCAACCCACACGCTCATCGAGGCCATCTTCCTCGAAGCATTCCGTAACCCGCTGCTCGAGCCGCTGGAGGACGCGGCGAGCCTGGCGCTCGGCGGGTCGCGGCTGGCGCTGACCACCGACTCCTACGTGGTCTCGCCGCTGTTCTTCCCCGGCGGCTGCATCGGCGACCTGGCCGTCAACGGGACCGTCAACGACCTGGCGGTCGCCGGGGCGACCCCGCGGTTCCTGTCGGCCGGGTTCATCCTCGAGGAGGGCTTCCCGGTCGCGGACCTGGCCCGCATCGCCGCGGCGATCCGGGACGCCGCGGCCGCGGCCGGGGTCGCGGTGGTCACCGGCGACACCAAGGTGGTGGAACGCGGCAAGGCCGACGGGTGCTACATCAACACGGCGGGCGTCGGCGTCATCGAGCGCGACGTGACGCTCGGCGTCGCACGGGCCCGGCCCGGCGACGCGATCCTGGTCTCCGGGCCGATCGGCGACCACGGCGTCACGATCATGCTGGCCCGCGGCGAGCTCGACATCGAGGCCGACGTCACCTCCGACACCGCGCCGCTGGCCGGCCTGGCCGCGGCGCTGCTCGACGCGGTGCCCGGCGTGCGCGCGATGCGCGACGCCACCCGCGGCGGGGTCGCCACGATCCTCAACGAGATCGCCCGGTCGGCCGGGGTCGGCGTCGTGGTCAGCGAGGACGACATCCCGGTCCGGCCGGCGGTCCGCGGCGCCGCGGAACTGCTCGGCATCGACCCGATGTACGTCGCCTGCGAGGGCCGGATGGTCGCGGTCGTCGAGGGCGGCCAGGCGGACGCGGCGCTGGCCGCGCTGCGCGCGCATCCGCTGGGCGAGCAGGCGGCGGTCATCGGCCAGGTCACCGGCGAGTCGCCGGGGGTGGTCCGCCTCAAGACCGCGTTCGGCGGGACCCGGATCGTCGACCTGCTCGTCGGCGACCCGCTGCCGCGTATCTGCTGAGCCACCGGAGGAGGCACAGTGCACGAGTTGGGCATCGCCGAGAGCGTGATCGAGGCCGTGACCGAGCGCATGCCCGGCACCAGGATCAGCAGCATCAGCCTGGAGGTCGGGTCGCTGTCCGGCATCGTGCCCGACTCGCTGCGGTTCAGCTTCGACCTGGCCGCCCGGGGCACGCCGCTTGAGGGGGCGACGCTCGACGTCACCCGCACCGCGGCGCGCTGCCGCTGCCAGGCCTGCGGCCTGGTGTTCGAGCCCGAGGGGGGCTGCGCGCTGTGCCCGTGCGGGAGCGCCTGGGTCACCGTGCTGTCCGGGCAGGAGCTGCGGATCACCTCGGTCCGGCCGGCCGGCCCGGCCGGCGGTCAGGACGCCGAGCCGACGGGCGCCGGTCAGGCCGGCTGAGCCGCCCGGTCGCGCGCGGCGGCCACGGCGGCCTGGCCGAGGCTGATCCCGCCGTCGTTGCACGGCACCTGGGAGTGCAGCAGCACCGCGAACCCGCGGGCGGCCAGCCGGTCCACCGCCGCGTGCAGCAGCAGCTGGTTCTGGAACACGCCGCCGGACAGCGCGACCGTGCCCAGCCCGGTGCGCTCGCGGGCCAGCACGCAGCCGTCCTCGATCAGCGCCGCGACGCCGCCGATGAACCGGGCCGCGGCGACGTCCCGGCCGGTCCCGCGGCGCAGGTCCGCGGCCAGCGCCGCGATCAGGTCGGCGCCGTTGACGCGGAACGGCCGACGCTGATCGATCCCGGCCCGGTAGCCGGACCGCTCGCCGGGCGCGGCCAGCTGCTCCATCTCGATCGCCGCCTGGCCCTCGTAGCTGATCTCGTCGCGGACGCCGAGGATCGCCGCGGCCGCGTCGAACAGCCGCCCGGCGCTGGAGGTCTGCGGCGAGTTGACCCCGCGCCGGGCCAGGGCGAGCACCGCGTCCCAGTGCCCGGCGTTGCGCGCGGCGACATCAAGCCCGCCCCCGTCGGGCATCCCGGCGGCGTCGAGGTAGGCGGCGGCCATCCGCCACGGCGCCCTGATCGCCGCGGCCCCGCCCGGCATCGGCACCGGCGCCAGGTGCCCGCCGCGCTCGAAGCCGGACAGGCTGGCGACGAGGAACTCGCCGCCCCAGACCGTCCCGTCGGCGCCGTACCCGGTGCCGTCGAAGGCCACCCCGATCACCGGGCCGTCCACGCCGTTGTCGGCCAGGCAGGACGCGATGTGCGCGTGGTGGTGCTGCACCCCGAGCAGGTCCACCCCGTCCAGGTCCAGCGCGTACTTGGTGGACAGGTAGTCTGGGTGCAGGTCGTGGGCCACCAGCCGCGGCTGGATGTCGAACAGCCGCATGAAGTGCTCGATGCCCTCGGTGAACGAGCGCAGCGTCTCGGCGTTCTCCAGGTCGCCGATGTGGTGCGACACGAAGGCGTACCCGTCCTTGGCCACGCAGAAGGTGTTCTTCAGCTCCGCGCCGCAGGCGAGCATGTGCCGGGGAAAGCCGCCGCGGACCCGGATCGGCTCCGGGACGTAGCCGCGGGACCGGCGCACCGGCACCGGCCGCCCGCGGAACGCGCGGGCCACCGAGTCGTCGGTGCGGATGTGGATCGGCCGGTCGTGGGTGAGGAACGCGTCGGCGATCCCGCCCAGCCGCTTCAGCGCGTCGGCGTCGTCGTAGGCGATCGGCTCGTCGGAGACGTTGCCGCTGGTCAGCACGACCGGCCGGCGGACGGCGGCGAGCAGCAGGTGGTGCAGCGGCGTGTACGGCAGCATGATCCCAAGCTCGCGGTTGCCGGGCGCGACCGCCGCGGCGACCCTGGCGCCGTCCCGCCGCGGCGCCAGCACGATCGGCCGCCGCGGGCTGGCCAGCAGCGCGGCCGCGGCCGCGTCCAGGCGGCACAGCCGCCTGGCCGCCCCGAGGCCGGGCACCATGATCGCGAACGGCTTGTCCTCCCGGTGCTTGCGGGCCCGCAGCGCGGCCGCGGCCCGCTCGCTGGCGGCGTCCACCGCCAGGTGGTAGCCGCCGAGCCCCTTCACCGCCACGATCAGGCTGCGGCGCAGCAGCCGCGCCGCGGCCGCCACCGGGTCCGCCGGGCCGCCGCCTAGCGGCTGGCCGTCCGGGCCGGTCAGGGCCAGCCGCGGCCCGCAGTCCGGGCAGCAGACCGGCTGGGCGTGGAACCGGCGGTTGCCGGGGTCGTGGTACTCCGCGGCGCACGCCGGGCACATCGCGAAGCCCGCCATCGTCGTCGTCGGCCGGTCGTACGGCACGTCGCGGACGATGGTGAACCGGGGGCCGCAGTTGGTGCAGTTGATGAACGGGTAGCGGAACCGGCGGTCCGCCGGGTCGTTCAGCTCGGCCAGGCAGTCCGCGCACGTCGCCGAGTCGGCGGCCACCAGCGCGCTCCGCGACTGGCCGGCCTGGCTGGCGACGATGACGAACCGCCGCGACCCGTCGGGGGGCAGGCCGGTGACCGTGACCCGCTCGATCCTGGCCAGCGGGGGGGCGTCGCGCCGCAGCCGCTGCAGGAACTCCGCCACCGCCGCCGGGGCGCCCTCCACCTCGGCGAACACCCCGTCGGCGTCGTTGCCGACCAGGCCGCCGAGGCCCAGGCCGGTGGCCAGCCCGTACACGAACGGGCGGAAGCCGACGCCCTGCACGGTCCCCTCGACGCGGACGGCGGCCCGGACCGGCTCGCCCCCGGCGCCTTCCGCCCGGCTCCCGCCGGCCTGCCGCGGAGGTCTCACCCCTCCAGTGTCGCGCAGGCCGGGCGGGACGTCCCGCGGGGCTCGCGAAGACCCGGCGGGGATGCCGCCCGGTTCCGGCCGCAGCGAGCCGCCCGCGCGCGCCGGGGCGGCGCGCAGCCGAGCGGCCGGCGGGCGTGCCGCCTGGTGGCCGGCGGGCGTGCCGCGGGCGGGCGTGCCGCCACCCCGCGATGAGGCGGGCGCGGCGTCAGCAGTGAGCGGCCGCTCAGGATCCGCGCTCGTGAACACGCGCGCTGAACCAGCATCACCTCACGCGGCAGAACCGCCTGACCTGCTCGCATGGCGGTTAGCTCGGCTCGGCGCGGGCGTCAGTGGCGCTTCACGTGCCTGCGCATGGTGCGTACGATGTCCTTTTCTCGCCGGGACCCGGTGGTGGGCACCGGGGATCTTCCAGGTATACTCACTGGTATGACCATGACGACCATCAAGGTGCCGAAGGCCACCCGGGACCGGCTGCACCGGCTGGCCGCCGCGGACGGGGTCACGCTCGCGCAGGAGATCGACAAGCTGGTCAGGGAACGCGCGCCGCGGCCCCGGCCCGCCACCGGCGGGTTCCGCAGCGGCCGGCCGCTGACCGCTGAGGAGATCGACGGCCAGCTCGCTGCCGGTTTCGGGGAATGACCGCGCTCATCGTCGATACCAGCGCCGTCCTGGCCAGCCTCGACGAGGCCTATGCGGAGCACGAGGCGATCGCCGCGATCATCGCTGATGCTGACGGATTGCTGGTCGTCTCGCCGATGGTCGCCGCCGAGAGCGATTACATGCTGTTCACCAGGCTCGGTGCCGCAGCCGCACGCCAGTTCGCCGCCGACGTGGCCGCTGAGGCATATGAACTGCCGGAATGGACCGCGGCCGACCACTCGGCCGCCCTGGATGTCATCAACCGGAACTCAGACGACAGCAACTACGTCGGAATCGCGGACGCGGCCAACGTGGTGCTTGCCGACCGGTACCGCACAACGCGCCTGCTCACTTTGGACCAGCGGCACTTCCGGCGGCTCCGGCCGCTGTGGGGAGCAGACCACTTCACGCTGCTGCCCTACGACCTGTGAACCAGTACGCGGCTCCCGGCAGGCCCACGACGGCACGGTTGCCGGTTTTCCCTGGTCGGACGGCACAGGATGCGCAGCGATGCAGGCAAACCCGTTACTGAATTGAGACGTTCATGCGCACCAGGCGGACTGTCGCTCACCCGGTCACAGGCCATCTTCTCGGGCGCGCCCACCGTCCTGGACATACCGCCCGATGGGCGGCTGGGGGACCTGCGCTCGACGTCGGCGGTGCGCACGTCGCCGCGGAAGGTAACGGTGCGGCCACGGTAGTCGTCGGCGAAGATCCGCACCCCGGCCGCCGCTTGCACTAAGGCGCCCGCTCATGGCCCTGATCTGGCCGGCGCCTGCGCAGGCTCCGAGGGCGGACGACAGCGCCAGAACGGTGGCTCTGACACGTCAAAGCTCGTCGGCCGCCTTACGCAGCGTGACGGCTGCTGCCCCGCTCACCAAGAACCATCTATGTATGGTATGTATGGTAAACTGCTGGCATGGTGAGGACGACGGTCTACCTGCCCGACGCCGACATGCAGGCGCTCAAGGCAGCCGCGCGCAGGCGGCACCAGTCAGAGGCCGAACTGATCCGCGAGGGCATCCGCCGGATCCTCGCCGAGGAGGCCGGCCCGGTCCTGCCGCACTTCGGGATCCTGGACGCTGCCCCGGCCACCGCCGCCGAGATCGACGCCACGCTGGCGGCCGGCCTGGGCACGGCCGGGATCGAGCGGTGATCATCGCCGACACCAGCGGGCTGTACGCCATCTTCAACCGCCGCCAGCCCGAGCACCGGGCCGCCCGGGATGCTGTGGAGCGCGACGGCGGGCCGCTGGTGCTGTCGCCGCTGGTCCTGGCCGAGCTGGACTACTTCGTCCTGACCCGGCTCGGCGCGCCGGCCGAGCAGAAGGTGCTCGCCGAGCTGAAATCCCCGGCCTACCGGCTCGCCGCGTTCACCGACGACGATTTCCAGCTGGCCTCCGAGGTCGCGGTGAAATACGGCGACATGCAGCTGGGCCTGACCGACGCGTCGATCGTGGTGCAGGCGGCCCGGCACAAGACAACCAGGATCTTGTCGCTGGACCACAGGCACTTCGCCGCGGTGCGGCCGCTGACCAGCGACGACAGCTTCACCTTGCTGCCTCGCGACGGTCAATCCTGACATCGGCGCCTGCCGGCCGCTGGGCAGCTCCGCACCGGCACCGGAACGTCCGGGCATGCGGGCCTGCCGCCCGGCGGCGGGCCGGCCCGCAGCCACACGCGGGCAGGCGTCCCGCTCGAACCCTCGTGCATCATGTTTGGGGCGCGAGTAGGACGCGTGGGGTTACGTGAGGTCTTCACGTTTGGGTCTTAGCTGGCCGTTTATCGGCTGACCGGGCAGTCACCCACAGGTTAAGCGCGTGCTGCCCACGTATGTCTTGGCTGCCTAGCGGTTCCAGCGGGGGTCAGCCTCGGCGATGGCGAGGCT
>Ga0209061_1002361_pt1 | contig 24486 bp, 23 predicted proteins | sample Coa_R1_10_FD_187157 | JGI IMG/M metagenome (GOLD analysis project Ga0209061, IMG submission 187157) | Surface soil microbial communities from Centralia Pennsylvania, which are recovering from an underground coalmine fire - Coalmine... | ecosystem: Environmental > Terrestrial > Soil >...
GAGGACGCGGGCGGTCTTGCCCGTGCCGTTCGGCAGGTTGACCGTGCCGCGGACCATCTGGTCCTGCTTGCGCGGGTCGACGCCCAGCCGGAGCGCCACCTCGACGGTCGGGTCGAACCTGGTCACCTGCGCCGCCTTGGCCAGGGCGACCGCCTCGGCGGGGCTGTACACCCGCTGGCGGTCGATCTGCTCGCTGGCCTTGCGGTAGGCCTTGCTGCGCTTCATGTGCTCATCTCCCTGTGCGGAGGCCGTGGTCAGCGGGCCCGCGCCAGGCCCTGCCACGTGCGTTTTGCCCCGGCTGCCGGCCGGTTGCCGGTCAGCCCTCGACCTTGACGCCCATGGAGCGGGCGGTGCCGGCGATGATCCTCTCGGCGGCCTCGATCGTGGTCGCGTTCAGGTCGGGCATCTTGGTCTGCGCGATGTCCCGGACCTGCGCCGCGGTGATGCTGCCCACCTTGACCTTGTGCGGCTCGGCGCTGCCCTTCTCCACGCCGGCCGCCTTCTTGATCAGCTCGGGGGCGGGCGGCGTCTTGGTGACGAAGCTGAACGACCGGTCCTCGTAGATCGAGATCTCGACCGGGATGATGTTGCCCCGCTGGCCGTCGGTCGCCGCGTTGTACTGCCGGACGAAGTCCATGATGTTCACGCCGTGCGGGCCGAGCGCGGTGCCGACCGGCGGCGCCGGGGTGGCCTGGCCGGCCGGCAGCTGCACCTTGACCACCGCGGCCAGCCTCTTCCTTCTTGGCGGCATTCACTGTCTCCTAGATCTTTGCTACCTGGTCGAACGACAGCTCGACCGGGGTCTCGCGGCCGAAGATCGACACCAGCACCTTGAGCTTCTGGGTGTCGGGGTTGATCTCGTTCACCGTGGCGGGAAGCGTCGCGAACGGGCCGTCCATAACGGTAACCGACTCGCCGACCTCGAACTCCGGCGCGGCGGTCCGCGTGGCATCCGCCTGCTTGGCGGCCGGCTCCGGCTCCGGCGCGAGCAGGTCGGCCACCTCGGACAGCTGCAGCGGCGACGGGCGGCTGGACAGGCCGACGAACCCGGTCACCCCCGGCGTGTTCCGCACCACCGCCCACGACTCGTCGGTCAGGTCCATGCGCACCAGGATGTAGCCGGGCAGGACCTTCTCCGAGACCTGCTGCCGCTTGCCGCCCTTGATCTCGGTCACCTGGTGGGTCGGGACCTCGATCTGGTAGATGTAGTCCTCCATGTTGAGCGACTGGATGCGGCTCTCCAGGTTGGTCCTGACCCGGTTCTCGTAGCCGGCGTAGGAATGCACCACGTACCAGTCTCCCGGCAGCATGCGCAGCTCGCGCAGGAACTGCTCCCGCGCGTCCTCCTCGGGACCGGCCGCCTGCTCCGCGGCGGCGCCGCCGGGTTCCTGGCCCGCCTCGCCGGGGGCCGCGGCGCCGCCGGCCTGGTCGCTGTAGTCGCTCACCTCGTCGGCCTCCCCGGTCTCCCCGTCACCTCGCCTCGCGCCCGCCGCGGAATCCAGCTGGGTCTGGGACACGATCGCACTCTCTCTTCCTCACGTTCCTCGGGCACCGGCTGCCCTGGGCAGCGCGCCCGCGCAGGGCGCGCGAGCGCAGCGGTCCCGGCGGCGGGGCCGGCACCCGGCGACGCCGGCCGCTGCGGGACGACCCCGGTGGCCTCCCGCACCTGGCCGGCTAGCCGAACACCGCGAACACGAGCTTGGTGAACCCGAGGTCGAGGAGCGTCACGATCGTCGCCATGACGACCACGAAGACCAGGCACACCACCGTGTAGGTGACGAGCTCCTTGCGGGTCGGCCAGTTCACCTTGCGGAGCTCGCCGACCATCTGCCGGAAGAACAGCGCGGGCGTGGTCCGGGCGCCGCGCCTGCCCGCGCGTCCGGCTCCGCTGCGTTTCTCCGCGGCTGTGCCGCGCGTCTGAGTCGCCATATCCTCACCTATGTCCCGCGGCGTCCGCCGGCCTTGCGGTTCGCCGGACCGCACTCGCAGGGCAGGAGGGACTCGAACCCCCAACCACCGGTTTTGGAGACCGGGACTCTGACCAATTGAGCTACTGCCCTTGGCTGCCGGCTCGCGCCGCCGACGGCAGGTACCCGACGGTACACGGGCACGCTACCGCACGACAACTGCGCTGCCGGTTCCTGCAGTGTACGTCCGAACCGCGCCCGCGTCGAACCGCCAGCTAGGTACCGCGACAGGCGCGGGGCGGCGCCCGCCGCCGCGCTCCCCGGCCGGGACCGGCGTCCCCCGGGCGGCCGGCGGGGTCGCCCCGCGGAAAACGCCGTGCCGCGCGGTGGCCGCGGATGGGACAATGGAGCCCATGGCAACCAGAGTCTCCGCCCGCGTCGGCGCCATCGCCGAATCCGCAACGCTCGCCGTCGACGCGAAGGCCAAGGCGCTCAAGGCGGCCGGCAGGCCCGTCATCGGCTTCGGCGCGGGCGAGCCGGACTTCCCGACGCCGGGCGACATCGTCGAGGCCGCGCAGCGGGCCTGCGCGCAGCCGCGGTTCCACAAGTACACGCCCGCGGCCGGCCTGCCCGAGCTCAGGCAGGCGATCGCGGCCAAGACCGCCAGGGACTCCGGCTACCGGGTGCAGCCGGACCAGGTCCTGGTCACCAACGGCGGCAAGCAGGCGGTCTACCAGGCGTTCGCCACCTTGTGCGACCCCGGCGACGAGGTGATCGTGCCGGCCCCGTACTGGACCACCTACCCCGAGGCGATCGCGCTGGCCGGCGGCGTGATGCGGCCCGTCCGGACCGACGAGCGGTCCGGCTACCTGGCCACCGTGGCCGACCTGGAGGCGGCCCGCACCGACCGGACCAAGATCCTGCTGTTCACCTCGCCGTCCAACCCGACCGGGGCGGTGTACCCGCCGGCGCTGGTCGCCGAGATCGGGGAGTGGGCCGCCGGGGCCGGCCTGTGGGTGGTCACCGACGAGATCTACGAGCACCTGGTCTACGGCGGGGCCAGCTTCTCCTCGATCCCGGTCCAGGCCCCCCGGACCGCCGACACCTGCCTGGTGCTCAACGGCGTGGCGAAGACCTACGCGATGACCGGCTGGCGGGTCGGCTGGATGATCGGCCCGCGCGACGTGATCGCCGCCGCGGCGAGCCTGCAGAGCCACGCCACCTCCAACGTCTGCAACGTCGCCCAGGCCGCGGCGCTGGCCGCGGTCTCCGGCGACCTGTCCGCGGCCGCCGCCATGCGCGACGCGTTCGACCGGCGCAGGCTGACCATGACCAGGATGCTGAACGAGATCCCCGGCGTCGTCTGCCCGGAACCGCAGGGCGCCTTCTACTGCTACCCCAGCGTCAAGGCGCTGCTGGGCAGGGAGATCTCCGGGCGCCGGCCGCAGACGTCGGCGGAGCTTGCCGCCCTCATCCTGGACGAGGCCGAGGTGGCGGTGGTGCCGGGCGAGGCGTTCGGCACGCCGGGCTATTTCCGGCTGTCGTACGCGCTCGGCGACGCCGACCTGGAGGAGGGCGTCACCCGGATGGCCAAGCTGCTCGCCGGCGCCCGCTGAGCCGGGCAGACTGGGCGGATGCCCCGGTCGCTGGCCGCGCTGCCCAAGGCGCACCTGCACCTGCACTTCACCGGCGCCATGCGGCACGCCACCCTGGTGGAACTGGCCGCCGGGCACGGCATCCGGCTGCCGCCCGCGCTCACCGACGACTGGCCGCCGCGGCTGCGCGGGACCGACGAGCGCGGCTGGTTCCGCTTCCAGCGGCTGTACGACACCGCCCGCTCGGTGCTGCGCACCGACGCCGACGTGCGGCGGCTGCTGACCGAGACCGCCGAGGACGAGCGGGCCGAGGGCTCCCGGTGGCTGGAGATCCAGGTCGACCCGGACGGGTACGCGGCGCGGTTCGGCGGGATCACCGCGGTGACCGAGCTGGTCCTCGACGCCGCGGCGCAGGCCGCGGCGTCGACCGGGGTCGGCATCGGCGTCATCATCGCGGCGAACCGGACCAGGCACCCGCTCGAGGCCCGGACCCTGGCCCGGCTGGCCGCCCAGTACGCGGGCCGCGGCGTGACCGGCTTCGGCCTGTCCAACGACGAGCGGCGCGGGCCCGCCCGCCAGTTCGCGCCCGCGTTCCGGATCGCCGAGCGCGCCGGGTTGCTGCTGGTGCCGCACGGCGGCGAGCTGGCCGGCCCGGCCAGCGTGCTCGCCTGCCTGGACGACCTGCACGCGGACCGGATCGGCCACGGCGTGCGGGCCGCCGAGGACCCGGCCGCGGTCAAGCGGCTGGCCGCCGAGGGCGTCACCTGCGAGGTGTGCCCGTCGTCCAACGTCGCGCTCGGCATCGCGCCCGCCCCGGAGCAGGTCCCGCTGCGCCGCCTGTTCGAGGCCGGGGTGCCGGTCGCGCTCGGGGCCGACGACCCGCTGCTGTTCGGCCCGCGCCTCCTCGCCCAGTACCAGGTCGCCCGGGCCGTGCACGGCTTCACCGACGCGGAACTGGCCGACCTGGCGCGCACCTCGGTGACCTCGTCGGCCGCGCCCGGGCCGGTGCGCGCCGGCCTGCTGTCCGGCATCGACGCCTGGCTGGCCGGCGAGCGGTGACACCCGGCTTGTGCCGAACGGCCGGTGCCGCGCGGGCACGCCACGCCGTCGCGGCGCCCCGCGGCGGCGGCCCGCGGGCGCCGGATACGGGTACACTGTCCGGCAGCAGGCGACGATCCGGCTATCACCGGGGAGCCCCCGGAAGAAAGGGCCGCGGGCGGCCCGACTAGAACCGGGCGGGTCCGGCCCGTCACAGCCGGCCGACGAGTGGCCGCCGGGGTGCCCGGCGGCAAGCGAGGTGGTACCGCGGTGCGCCCGCGCCGGAGGCGGGCGCGTCGTCCTCGCGGCCAGCCAACCGCACCACGAGGACGGCCGATGCCCAGCTACCCGCGTTCCGGCGACCGCGAGGTCCCCGCCCAGCCGAGCTTCCCCGCGCTCGAGCGGCAGGTGCTCGAGCACTGGCGCGCTCACGGCACCTTCCGCGCCTCGGTGCGCAGCCGCCCGGCGGACCGCGCGTTCGTGTTCTACGACGGGCCGCCATTCGCCAACGGGCTGCCGCACTACGGCCACCTGATCACCGGCTACGTCAAGGACGTGGTGCCGCGGTTCCGCACCATGCAGGGCCGCCGGGTGGAGCGCAGGTTCGGCTGGGACTGCCACGGCCTGCCCGCCGAGGTCGAGGCCGAGCGGCTGCTCGGCATCTCCGGCAAGGCCGACATCGAGGCCATGGGCATCGAGAAGTTCAACCGCGCCTGCCGCGAGTCCGTGCTGCGCTACACCCGCGAGTGGCAGGACTACGTGACCCGCCAGGCGCGGTGGGTGGACTTCGGCAACGACTACAAGACGCTCGACCTGCCGTACATGGAGAGCGTCATCTGGGCGTTCCGGCGGCTGTGGGACAAGGGCCTGATCTACGAGGGGTTCAAGGTGCTGCCGTACTGCTGGCGGTGCGAGACCCCGCTGTCCAACCACGAGCTGCGGATGGACGAGGACAGCTACGCCGAGCGGCAGGACCCGTCGGTCACGGTCCGGTTCCGGCTGGAGACCGGGGAGTGGCTGCTGGCCTGGACCACCACCCCGTGGACACTGCCGTCCAACCTGGCCTGCGCGGTCGGCGCGGGCATCCGCTACGTGGTGGTGGCCAAGGACGGCGAGCGGTACATCCTGGCCCGCGACCGGCAGGCCGCCTACCGGCGGGAGCTGGGCGGCGGCGAGGTGGTCGGCACGCTCACCGGGGCGGAGCTGGCCGGGCGCCGGTACCGGCCGCTGTTTCCGTACCTGGCCGACGCGGCGAGGTTCGGCACCGGGGACGCGTTCCGGGTCATCCTCTCCGAGGACGTCACCACCGCCGACGGCACCGGCGTGGTGCACATGGCGCCGGCCTACGGCGAGGCCGACGCGCTGGCCTGCACCGCGGCCGGCATCCCCACCGTGCTCACCGTGGACGAGCGCGGCCGGTTCACCTCGGTGGTGCCCGAGCTTGCGGGCCAGCACGTCTTCGAGGCGAACGCCGGGATCACCGCCATGCTGCGCGCCCGCGGCAGCCTGGTCAGGCAGGAGAGCCACACCCACTCCTACCCGCACTGCTGGCGCTGCCGCAGTCCGCTGATCTACAAGGCGGTGTCCAGCTGGTTCGTCGCGGTGACCAGGCTCAGGGACCGGATGGTGCAGCTGAACGAGCAGATCACCTGGGTGCCCGGGCACGTGAAGCACGGGCAGTTCGGCAAGTGGCTGGAGAACGCCAGGGACTGGTCGATCAGCAGGAACCGGTTCTGGGGCGCGCCGATCCCGGTGTGGCGCAGCGACGACCCGGCCCACCCGCGCACCGACGTGTACGGGTCGCTGGACGAGATCGAGCGCGACTTCGGCGTGCGCCCGGACGACCTGCACCGGCCGGCCATCGACGAGCTGGTCCGGCCGAACCCGGACGACCCCACCGGCAGGTCGATGATGCGCCGGGTGCCCGAGGTGCTCGACTGCTGGTTCGAGTCGGGGTCGATGCCGTTCGCCCAGGTGCACTACCCGTTCGAGAACCGCGAGTGGTTCGAGCGCCACTACCCGGGCGACTTCATCGTCGAGTACATCGGCCAGACCCGGGGCTGGTTCTACACGCTGCACGTGCTGGGCACCGCGCTGTTCGACCGGCCGGCCTTCCGCACCTGCGTCAGCCACGGCATCGTGCTCGGCGACGACGGGCAGAAGATGTCGAAGAGCCGGCGCAACTACCCGGACGTGAACGAGGTCTTCGACCGGTACGGCTCGGACGCGATGCGCTGGTTCCTGATGGCCAGCCCGGTGCTGCGCGGCGGCAACCTGGTCGTGACCGAGGCCGGCATCAGGGACGCGGTCCGGCAGGCGATCCTGCCGCTGTGGCACAGCTACTACTTCTTCGTCTTGTACGCCAACGCCGAGTCGTACACCGCGCGGCGGTCGGCCTCCGGCGAGCACGTCCTCGACCGCTACATCCTGGCCAAGACCCGGGCCGCGGTCGCCGGGATCGAGCGGGCCTGCGACGGCTACGACGTCGGCGCCGCCTGCCAGGCGCTGCGCGACCACCTCGAGGTGCTGACCAACTGGTACATCCGCCGGTCCCGCGGCCGGTTCTGGGCCGGCGAGCGGGCCGCGCTCGACACGCTGTGGACCGTGCTGGAGACCACCTGCCGGGCCGCGGCGCCGCTGCTGCCGCTGACCGCCGAGGCGGTCTGGCGCGGCCTGACCGGCGAGCCGAGCGTGCACCTGGCCTGCTGGCCCGAGGTGACCGGCTGGCCCGCCGACGCCGAGCTGACCGCCGCCATGGACCTGGCCCGCGCGGCGTGCAGCGCCGCGCTCGGCCTGCGCAAGGCCGCCCGGCTGCGGGTCAGGCTGCCGCTGGCCTCGCTGACCGTCGCCCACCCGGACGCCGCGTCGCTGGCCCCGCTGGCCGGCCTGATCGCCGACGAGGTCAACGTCAAGGCCGTCGAGCTGTCCGCCGAGCCGGCCAGCCTCGGCACGTTCGAGCTGACGGTGAACCCGCGGGCGTGCGGGCCGCGGCTCGGCGGCACGGTGCAGCAGGTGATCCGCGCGGCCAGGGCGGGCGCCTGGCAGCGGCGCGGCGACCGGGTCGTCGCGGCCGGGGTGGAGCTGCGGCCCGGCGAGTACGAGCTGAGGCTGGCCGCCGCCGGCCAGGCCGCCGCGCTGCCCGGCGGCGCCGGCCTGGTCGCGCTGGACACCCGGGTCACGCCGGAACTGGCCGCCGAGGGCACCGCCCGCGACGTGGTCCGGGCCGCGCAGCAGGCGCGCCGCGACGCGGGCCTGGCCGTCTCGGACCGGATCCGGCTCACCGTCGGCGCCGACGGCCCGGTCGCGGCGGCGGTCCGGGCGCATGCCGGTTTCGTCGCCGCCGAGACGCTGGCGGTAAGCCTGGACGTGCGCCCGGCCGCCGAGGTCAGCGCGGAGCCCCAGCCGGCCGGGGACGGCGTGGTCAAGGTTGCCATCGCGTGTGTTTCCGTGACGTAGTGGTGGCCCGCGACCCCGGGTGGCCCGGCCGCGGCGATCCCGCCCGTCCAGGTATTACCGCCTCATTACGCGGCGCGCCGGCGCCGAACCCCCGGTGGCGGCGGCACGTTGACCATGGTGATGGCCGGCGCGCGGGGGCCGTCAAGAGTTCGCCGGGTCCGCTCACGGGCGGACCCGGCGATCCGTGTCCCCGCGAGCGGTCACGGCAATGGTCCGTTCTGACCGAACCATCCCGCTCTCTGAAACGTGCCCAAGGGTGGAGGCAACCACCAGGAGGGAGCGGGACAGGAATGAAAGCAACGCGGCGACATGCGGCAGGCCTGGCCGCAGTCGTCACCGTCGCGGGCGGGCTGCTGGCCGGGACCGGGATCCTGGCCGGGGCGGCCAGCGCCGGCACCACGTTCATCGGCCCGCTAAACACGGTGACAGAGCTCACATCGACTAATCCCGGCAACGGAGACCAGAACCCTTACGGCGTGGCCGTCGTGCCACGCAGCACCGGCGACCTGCACCGGGGCAACGTCCTGGTCAGCAACTTCAACGACCAGGCGAACGTGCAGGGCACCGGCACCACGATCGTCCAGGTCACCCCGCACGGCACGCTGTCGCTTTTCGCCAAGGTCGGCAACCTGGGCAAGGCCTGCCCGGGCGGCGTCGGCCTCACCACCGCCCTGGTGGCGTTGCGCAGCGGCTGGGTGATCGTCGGCTCGCTGCCCACGCAGGGCGGCAACATTTCCGGCTTCGGCTGCCTGATCGTGCTGGACAGTCACGGCGTGGTCCGCGAGACGTTCACCGGCCGCGGCATCAAGGGCCCGTGGGACATGACCGCCCTTGACCTCGGCGGCATCTCCGAGCTGTTCGTGACGAACGTGCTGGGCGGCATCCTCGGCCCGGGCAACCCCAACGGGGGCACGGTCGTGCGGCTGCTCATCACCAGCGGTCCGTCCGGCCTGCCGCACATAGTGGCGACCACCCAGATCGGCTCGGGTTTCGCCGCGCGCACCGATCCCACGGCGCTCGTCATCGGCCCCACCGGCGTCGGCCTCGGCCGGAACGGCACCCTGTACGTCGCCGACACGCTGGCCAGCAGGATCGCCGCCATCCCCGATGCGGTTTTGCGGTTCTCCGATGACCGGACCGGCCGGACCGTCGCCGAGGGCAGCCCCCTGAACGGCGAACTGGGCCTGGCCATCGCGCCCAACGGTGACATCCTGACCGTCAACGGCGGCGACGGGAACATCGTGGAAACCACCCCGGGCGGGGCGCAGGTGTTCAAGACCATCGACACCCAGGGCAGCCCGCCCGGCGCGGGCAACCTGTTCGGCCTGGCGATCAAGCCCGGCGCCGACGCCGTCTACTTCGTCGATGACTTCGGCGGCCCCGGCGGCAACAGCAACAGCCTCAGCCTGTTCCACTAGGCGGGAGTCGGGAGTCATTACCGGCCGGTTTCGCGTGCTCCGGCAGCTGAGCCGGAGCACGCGGGCCTGCCGCCGGCGGAGCAGCACGGTCTTCGGGGGCGTGGTGCTCGGCGGTCACGCTAAAGCGCGACGCCGACCAGGACCGGCTCGGGGGCCAGCGAGACGCCGAACGCGTCGCGGACGCCGTCCCTGATCTCGCGGGCGAGCGCGACCAGGTCCGCCGCGGTCGCCGACCCGGAGTTGACCAGGGCGAGCGTGTGCTTGGTGGAGATCCGGGCCCCGCCGCGGCCGTAGCCCCTGCCGAACCCGGCCCGCTCGATCAGCCATGCCGCCGGGACCTTCACCAGCCCGCCCCCGGCGTCGAACCTCGGCACCCGGGTGCCGTCGCCGCACCTGGCCCGCGCGGCCGCCTCGACCGCGGCCAGCGCGGCGCGGTCGAGCACCGGGTTGACGAAGAACGAGCCGACGCTGCGGGTGTCGGGATCGGCGGGGTCGATGACCATCCCCTTGCGCTGCCGCAGCTCGATGACGGCCGAACGGGCCTCGGTGCCCGGCACCCGGTCGCCGAGGCGGACCCCGAGCGCGTCGGCCAGCTCCGGGTACCGCACCGGGGCCGACCAGGCCCGCGCCGCGAGGCGGAACGTCACGCTCAGCACCACGAACCGGCCGGGGTCGCTGCGGAAGCTGCTGGTCCGGTAGCCGAACCCGCACCGCTCGTTCGGTATGTCGGTGACCTGCTGCGCGATCCGGTCGTAGGCGCGCACGCCGGTGATGACCTGCGAGACCTCCTGCCCGTAGGCGCCGACGTTCTGGATCGGGGTCGCGCCCGCCAGGCCCGGGATGCCGGACAGGCACTCCAGCCCCGCCAGGCCCTCGGCGACCGTGCGGGCGACCAGCGCGTCCCAGTCCTCGCCCGCGGCGGCCGTCACCGTGCCCGGCGCGCCGGCACGGCCGACGCCGCGGGTCGCCACCTGGATGACCGTGCCGTCGAACCCCTCGTCGGCCACCACCACGTTGCTGCCGCCGCCGAGGATCAGCACCGGCTCGCCGCGCCGGTCGGCGGCGCGCACCGCCTCGACCAGGTCCGCTTCGGTGCCGGCCCGGACGAAGCTGCGCGCGGGCCCGCCCACGCCGAGCGTGGTGCAGTCGGCCAGTCTCACGCCAGGCGCACGACGGCGTGCGCGCGCGTCAGCACCTTCGCGTCCCCGCACCTGGCGGTGATCTCGACCCGCACCCGGTTCCCGTCGAGCCTCTCGGCGACGGTGCCGGCCACCTCGACGGTGGCCCCCTTGTCGTCGTCGGGCACCGGGACCGGGGCGGAGAACCTGACGCCGAACTCGGTCACCGCGCCCGGGTCGCCCGCCCACTCCGACAGGAACCGGCCTGCCAGCGCCATGGTGAGCATGCCGTGCGCGATCACGTCCGGCAGGCCCACCGCCTTCGCGATGCGCTCGTTCCAGTGGATCACGTTGAAGTCACCGGACGCGCCCGCGTACCGGACGAGGTCGCGCCGGGTGACCTGGTACTGCCGCGGCGGGATCTCCGTGCCCGGCTGAGCCTGCTGGTAGCTGGTGCCGCCCACCCTGTCTCTCCCTACCCGCCGCGCTCGACGAGCGTGGACCTGGCGGTGCACACGTGCTCGCCCTCGGTGGTGGTGATGTCGGTGACCGTCGTCATCATGGTCATGCTGCCGGCCGTCCTGATCGACTCGATCGTGGACCGCGCCACCACCACGTCGCCGGCGTGCAGCGGCCTGGTGTGGGTGAAGCTCTGCTCGCCGTGCACGACCATGGCGTAGTTGAGGCCGAGGCCGGGGTCGGCCGCGGCCGCCGCGGTGCTGCGCATGCTGACCACGATCGCGAACGTCGGCGGCGCGATCACGTCCGGGTAGCCCGCCGACCGCGCGGCCGCGCGGTCCCGGCACAGCGGGCTCGGCTCGCCGATCGCGTCGGCGAACTCGGCGATCTTGACCCGGCTCACCTCGTACGGCTCGGACGGGCCGAAGGTCCGGCCGACGTAGGCCGTGTTGAGCGCCACCGCGGTGCTAGCGGGTCTCGCGGTGGGGCCGGTGGCAGCGGCACCACGGACAGTACTTCTTCAGCTCGAGCCGGTCCGGGTCGTTGCGCCGGTTCTTCCTGGTGATGTAGTTCCGGCGGCGGCATTCCTGGCAGGCCAGCGTAATCTTGGGCCGGACATCGGTGGCAGCCACGGCGCAGCGCCTTTCTCGTCTCGCGGGGACAGGGGCCAGTGTAGCGGAGGCCGGACTTGAACCGGCGACACAGCGATTATGAGCCGCTTGCTCTGCCTGACTGAGCTACTCCGCCATGCGCAGGAAGATCAGGTTACCCGATCCCGCGGCGGCGGGCGCGCCGCCGGCCGGCCACCGGCCGACGCGATGTGCCATCGTGGTTGCCATGGCCACATCGATGTCACATCGTTGCCGACGGTGACGCTCAGCCCGCGGCCGGCACGGCCATCTCGCCGAGCTCGGACCAGCCGTGCTGCGGAATCGTCACGTTGATGATCCGCGGCGTCTCGGCAAGGTGCGGCGGCAGCGTCCGCTGCGCCTTCTTGAAGTGCTCCGACCCGACGTGCGCCGCGCCGGCCTCGTCGTCGCGGAACGCCTCCACCAGGACGTAGGTGGCGGGGTCGTCGAGGCTGCGCGACCAGTCGAACCACAGGCAGCCCGGCTCGCCGCGGGTCGCCTCGGTGAACTCCGCGGCGATCTGCGGCCAGCTGTCGGCGTCCTCGGGGCGCACCCTGAACTTGGCGGTGATGAAGATCACGGCTCCTCCTCTCCCGTCGGCCTCAAGCCGATGGCCGCGGCGACCAGGCGGCCTGCCCGCCGGCGCGCGGCCGGCTCCTCGCGGATCGTATCGGCGAGGAACCGGTCGGGGTCAAGCCCCGCCCGCTCGGCATCCGCGCGGCCGCCCGCGTCCAGCCAGCGCTTGAGCTGCGGGCCGTCGACCTCCGGGTGGAACTGCACGGCGAGATGCCCGCCGAGGCGGAACGCCTGCACGCCGGCGCCGTTGCGGGCCAGCACCGCCGCCCGCGGCGGCGGCAGGCAGCGGTCACCGTGGAACTCCAGCCAGGGGCCGGCCGGGATCAGCTCCGGGTCGGCGGAGTCGACCATCGTCCAGCCGATCTCCTTGCGCTCCATGGCCTCGACCCGCCCGCCCAGCGCGGCGCACAGCGCCTGGGCGCCGAAGCAGATGCCGAGAACCGGCACGCCGGCCGCGTCCGCCCGGCGCAGCCAGCCAAGTTCCGCGGCGATCCAGTCATCGGGGTCGTTGACCGAGCTTGCGGCGCCGAGCACGATCACGTGATCCAGGCCGGCCAGCGCCGGCAGCGGGCCGCCGCCGGGGAACAGGTGGACGGACAGCTCGGCGCCGCGCGCCGCGAACGCCTCGCCGATGAAGCCGGCCGCGTCGATGTCGTGATGGCGGACGACCAGCACCCGGGTCACGCCGCGCCCCCGCGGCAGGCGCTGCCCGGGGCGCGGCGCAGGTGCACGGCCCGAGGCGCGTCACGGTGCTGCGAGTGCGATGTCGCTGGCACGGGTCCCATCACAGCCGGCGGCGGCGGGCGGGGCGACACCGGGGGCGGGGGTGACCGGACCGCCGGGACCCGCGGGCGGTGCGCGGCAGGCGGCGCGGCCGCCGTCCTCGCGGCACGCGGTCCGGCCGTCCGGTCGATCAGGCGCGCACGGCGGGCGCGGCTCAGGCTCCCGGCGTGGCAGCCGGGGTGGGGGGCTGCGGCGGGACTGGCTGCAGGCTGGCCAGTTCGGCGAGCATGCGGCGCAACTGGGCCATCCGACGCGGGCCGAGGCGCTGCTCCCAGCGTGCCTCCAGGCCGGTGAACACGCGAGCGGCGACGGCAGAAGCCTGCCGCCCGCGCGGGGTCAGCCGGACGATGCGCGCCCGGCCGTCTGCAGGGTCCGGGACGCGCTCGGCGTAGCCGCGGGCCTCGAGGTAGCGGACGATCTCGGCCATGGCCTGCGGGGTGATCCCGGCCCGGCGGGCAAGCTCGCCGGGCCGGGTGCCGGCGGGGTCGATCACCCGGAACAGGTTGATCGAGTGCGCGGGCCGGATGTCGGGAAAGCCCGCGGCGGGCAGCGCGGCGTGCAGCGCGGCAGTCAGCGCGTCGAACAGCGCGCTGATGTGCATGGCCAGCGGCGGCACCGCACCGGGACCGCCGCCGTCAGGGCTTGACATTGCTTCACCAACCTGATTAAGTTACCTTATAAAGTAACCTAAGTAAGTTACTGAAGCAAGTCTACACCGTGACAGCCCTGCGGGCGCGCCAGCGCACCGCCCGGACCCGGAAGGACAGCCATGTTCATGCACCCCGCGATGATCAGCGACCTGGTCGACGCCCGCCGCCGCGAGCTGCACGCCGCGGCGGCCGACGGGCGGCCGCGCCCCGCCGACCGGCATGGCCGCGCCCGTCCCGCGCGGCGGGCCGCCCGTGCCGGCCGCCCCGCCCGGCTGCGCGGCTACGCGCTCATCCTGCGCCAGGGCGCCCGGTGACCGCCCCGGCGTCCCCGGCGGCACGCCGCACCGGCGCGATGCTCGCGGTGGCCTGCGTCCCCGCGTTCATGACCGGGCTGGACGCGCTGGTCGTCACGATCGCGCTGGCCGCCATCCGCCGCGACCTGCGCGCCAGCCCCGGCCAGCTCGGCTGGGTGGTCAACGCCTACGTGCTGGCCTTCGGCGTGCTGATCCTCGCCGGGGCGGCGCTCGGCGACCGGCTGGGCCGCCGCCGGATGTTCGTCGCCGGCCTGGCCGTGTTCACCGCGGCATCGGCTGCGTGCGCCACGGCTGCCACGCCCGGGCTGCTCATCGCCGCCCGCGCCGTGCAAGGCGCCTCGGCCGCGCTGATCTCGCCGCTGAGCCTGGCCCTCGCCTGCTCCGCGTTCCCGCCCGGCCAGCGCGGCAGGGCCATCGGCGCCTGGGGCGCGATCACCGGCTCCGCGGTCGCCTTCGGCCCGGTCGCCGGGGGCGCCATCGTGCAGGGCCTGTCCTGGCACTGGGTGTTCTGGTGCAACGTCCCCGTCGGCATCGCGGCCATCGCCGCAGCCCCCCGGGTCCTGCCGGAAAGCCGCGGCCCGGCCCGCCGCCTCGACCTGGCCGGCATCGCGCTGGCCAGCGGAGGCCTGCTCGCCCTGGTGCAGGCGATCATCAGCGGGGGCGCCTCCGGCTGGGCCAGCCCGCAGATCCTGGCCGCGCTGGGCGGCGGCGCGGTGCTGCTGGGCGGGTTCGCCGCCCGCCAGCGGCGGGCACGCTCCCCGCTGCTGCCCCGCCACCTGTACGCCAGCCGGGCGTTCGTCTCCGCGAACACGGCCACGTTCCTGCTGGCCGCCGCGCTGTTCGCCGCCGCGTTCCTGCTGCCCTCCTACCTGCAGGCCGCGCTGGGCTACCCCCCGCTCACCACCGGCCTGCTGCTGCTGCCCTGGACCGCCGTCACCATCGTCATCACCCCCGCCGCCGCGGCGCTGGCCGACCGGATCGGCAACCGGCCGCTGCTGGCCACCGGGCTGGCCCTGCAGGGCGCCGCGTTCGCATGGATCGCCGCGGTCGCCAGCCCCGGCCTGCGCTACGGGACGCTGCTCCCCGCGCTGCTGACCGCCGGGATCGGCATCGGCCTGGCCTTCGGCACCGCCGCCAACGCCGCCGTCGGCGGCGTCTCGCCCGCCGACCTCGGCATCGCCTCGGCCGCCAGCGCCTCGTTCCGCCAGCTCGGCGCCCCGTTCGGCGTGGCCGCCGCCACCGCGATCTTCACCCGCGCCGGGAGCTTCACCACCCCAGAAGCCTTCACCGCAGGCCTCGTCCCGTCGCTGGCCGCCGCCGCGGCCATCTCCGTCCTCGGCGCCGTCATCGCCCTCGGAGCCGGCCCCCGCCGGCCGGATACCCCCGCAGGAACCGCGGCCGCCCAGGCCGGGGCCGCCGCGCCCGGCGCCGGCCGCGGCCAGCCCCCAGCCGTCTCGCCGGTCACGTGACGGCCGGCTCCGGCACACCGCGCCTGCTACGCGGAGACTTCTCCGATCCGCCGCCGCCGCGCCGCCGCCGGCGTGCTGCGCGGCGGGGAAGCGCTGTGCCCCGCCGACCAGGCGGTCACGATCACCGTGACCGGGGGCAAAGGCGGGCCGGCCAGCACCGCTGCGGGCCCGGCCATCCAGGCACCGCAGGTCGCGCGACAGCCAGGGCCCTGCCGGGTTAGGCTCGGATCACTGCGGGGCCGAGGAATGGATGGTGGCCATGGCGGTGAGCAGGCAGTGGATGGTCGACTTGCTGCGTCACCTGGGCTACGCGGCCGAGGCCGATGAGGCGGCGCGGGTCCTGCCCGACCCGGTCGACCTGGAGCAGGTCAGGAAATTCGCCGACCGGCACGGCATCTCGCGTTCCGAGCTGATGGACAGGCTGGGCAGCAGCCCCTGACGGGAACCGTGGCCCGGGCGGGCACCCCGGGGACCGCGGTCAGCTCACTCCTTGCCGATCAGCCTGCGGGCGGCGGCGGCGATGCCGGCCGCGTCGATGCCGGCCCAGGCGAGCAGTTGCTCGCCGGAGCCCGAGCCGGGCATCTCGCGGACGGCCAGGTGCGCGACCGACAGGTCGCCGCGCCCGGCGGCCAGCAGCGCGTCGGCGACCGCCGAGCCGAGCCCGCCCTCGGCGCGGTGGTCCTCGGCGACCACGATGCGCCCGGAGGTGGCGTCGGCGGCCGCGGCGAGCGTGTCGGCGTCGATCGGCTTGACCGAGTAGCAGTCGATCACCCGCGCGTGGATGCCGTCCGCGGCCAGCGCCTCGGCGGCGCGCAGGCACTCGTGCACGGTGACGCCGGCGCCGACCAGGGTCACCTGGTCCTGCCCGCCGGACCGCAGCACCTTGGCGCCGCCGACGGGAAACGCCTCGCCGGCGGGGTACAGGCCGGGGTAGGCGCCGCGGGTGGTGCGCAGGTAGCTGATGCCGGGGATGGCCGCCATCGCGGCGGTCAGCGCGGCGGTGCTGGTGCCGTCGGCCGGGTACAGCACCGTCGACCCGCACACCGCGCGCATCATCGCCAGGTCTTCCAGCGCCATCTGGGACGGGCCGTCGGCGCCGATCTCCACGCCGGCGTGCGAGCCCGCCAGCCGCAGGCCGGCGCCGGAGACGGAGCCCATCCTGATGAAGTCGTAGGCCCGGGTGAAGAACGCGGCGAACGTGGAGGCGAACGGCTTGTAGCCGCGGGCGGCCAGACCGGTGGCGGCGGCCACCATCTGCTGCTCGGCGATGAACATCTCGAAGTACCGGTCCGGGTGGGCGCTGGCGAACTCCTGCGCGTAGGTGGAGTTCTTCACCTCCCCGTCCAGCGCGACCACCTCCGGGTCGGCCGCGCCGAGGGCCACCAGCGCGTCGCCGTAGGCCTTGCGGGTCGCCACCTTCTCCCCCACCGGGTACGCCGGCGGCGTCACCGCGGCGGCGGCCGGCCGCTGCCGGGCGGGCACCGGGTCCGGGCGCGGGCCGCGGACGGTCAGGTTGCGCACCCCGCCGAGCTCGGCGATCGCCCGCTCGGCCATCTCCGGCGGGAACGGCCTGCCGTGCCACCCCTCGGCGTCCTCGACCTCGGAGAACCCGCGGCCCTTGATCGTCTTGGCCAGGATCACCGTGGGCTGCTCGCCGGAGGCGCCGGTTCCCGCGGCCGCCAGGGCGCCGTCCACCGCGGCCAGGTCGTGGCCGTCGATGACCAGCGCCCGGGCGCCGAACGCCCGCGCGCGGGCGGCGTAGCCGTCCAGGTCCCAGCCCAGCTCGGTCGGCCCGGACTGGCCGAGCCGGTTCACGTCGACGATGACGACCAGGTTGGCGAGCCGGTAGTACGACGCCTTGTCCAGCGCCTCCCAGATGGAGCCCTCGGCCATCTCGGAGTCGCCGCACAGCACCCAGACCCGGTACGGCAGCTTGTCCAGGTACCGGCCGGCCAGCGCCACCCCCACCCCGTCGGGCAGGCCCTGGCCCAGCGACCCGGTGGCGACGTCCACCCAGGGCAGCGCCGGGGTCGGGTGGCCCTCCAGCCGCTGCCCGAACCGGCGGTAGCCGCCGATCAGCTCGTCCTCGGAGACCACCCCGGCCGCCTTGAACACCGAGTACAGCAGCGGGGAGGCGTGGCCCTTGGAGAAGATCAGGTGGTCGTTGCCCGGCGCCCCGGGGTCGTCCCAGTCGTAGCGCAGGTGCCGGGCGATCAGCACGGCGAGCAGGTCGGCGGCCGACATGCTGGAGGTCGGGTGCCCCGAGCCCGCGCTGGTCGAGCAGCGGACCGAGTCGACCCGAAGCTGCGCGGCCAGTTCGGCCAGCTCGTCCAGGCCGGTCCGGGGGCCGATGTCGGTCGTGGTCATGGCGGCTCCTGCAGGCTCGGGTTCCGCGGCACTCCCATCTGACCACACCCGGCGGCGGCGGGCGCGTCCGGGTCGCCGCGTGGCATCCAGGTTCGCACTACCGGCCGCCGCGGCGGCCAAACCCCGGCGGGCGGAGCCGCGGCGGCCGGGTTGCCCGCCGCGGCGGTCAGACGGGCGCGTACTCGCCGGGGGCGGCGGGCACCTCCGGGACCGGGGGCGGCGGGGGCTCGCGGCCCAGCGCCGACCACGCCGCCGCCGCCACGTCCCCGGCGGTCAGCCCGTACTTCCGGAACAGGTGCGGCGCGGTCCTGGCTCCCTCGGCGAAGGTGTCGGCCAGCCCGACCCGGCGCAGCGGGCGGCCGAGGCCCGCGGTGGCCAGCGTCTCGGCCACCGCGGAGCCGAGGCCGCCGATGACCGAGTGGTTCTCGGCCGTGACCACGGCCCGGGCGCCGGCGGCGACCTCGAGGATGGTCCGGGTGTCCAGCGGCTTGACGACCGGAGCGTTCACGACCGCGGCCGAGACCCCGGCCGCCCGCAGCGCCTCGGCCGCCGCGAGCGCGGCGGGGACCATCATCCCGCAGGCGATCACCGCGACCATGTCGCCGCGGGCGAGCACCTGCGCGGCCTGCAGCGAGAACTCGTGGTCCGCCTCGAAGACGACCGGGATCTCGCCCCGCTTCAGCCGCAGGTAGACCGGCCCGGGGACGTCGACGATCCGCCGGACGGCCTGACCGGTCTCGGTCGCGTCGGCCACGTCGATGACGGTCATGCCGGGGACGGCCCGCATGATGGCCATGTCCTCGATGGCCTGGTGGCTCGGGCCGCCGGGGCTGGAGACGCCCGGCATGAACCCGACGATGCGCACCGGCAGCCCGGGGTAGGCGATCGAGTTGACGACCTGGTCGAACGCGCGGCGGGTGGCGAACACGCCGAAGCTGTGCACGAACGGGATGTGCCCCGCGCGGGCCAGCGCGCCGGCCAGGCTCATCATGTTCGCCTCGGCCATGCCGCAGTCGATGAACCGGTCCGGGATCCTGGCGGCGAACAGGTCGACCTCGCACTGCCGGGTGAGGTCCCCGGACAGGCACACGACCTGCTCCCGCCGCAGCGCCACGTCGACCAGGGCGCTGCCGTACGGCTTGAGCACCGTGGGGTACGGCGGCCTACGCACAGCGCGCCTCCAGTTCGGCGATCGCGGCCCGCGCCAGCTCCGGCGGCAGCGTGATGAAGTGCCCGTCCGCGTCCGGCGGCAGCACGCTCAGCCCCCGCCGCACCGAGGTCCTCGCGATGACCACGCCGGGCCGGCCGCCGGCGGCGGCCGCCGCCAGCGCCGCACGCAGCGCGCCGACGTCGTGGCCGTCGACGTCGTGGGCGTCCCAGCCGAACGCCTCGAACTTCGCCGCGATCGGCTCGACCGTGGTGATCGAGCTGACCGGCCCGTCGACCTGCGAGTCGTTCGCGTCCAGCAGCAGCACCAGCCGGCCGAGCCGGTGGTGCGCGGCGAACATGGCCGCCTCCCAGGTCTGGCCCTCCTCCAGCTCGCCGTCGCTGGAGATCACGAAGACGCGGGCCTCGCCGCCGCCGCGCAGCCGGTCCGACAGCGCGAACCCGGCGCCGCCGGACAGGCCCAGGCCGAGCGACCCGCAGACCAGGTCGACGCCCGGCGAGCGCTCGGTGCCGATGGCCTCCAGCGGCGAGTCGTCGTGCCCGTAGCTGGCGAGCAGGTCCCCGTCGATGAGGCCCGCCTCCGCCGCGGCGGCGAAGACCGCGATGACGTAGTGGCCGGGCGAGCAGACCAGCCGGTCCCGGCCGGGGCGGTACTCGCCCAGGTACAGCGTGGCCATCAGCTCCGCCGACGACAGGGCCTGGCCGAGGTAGCCGGAGCCGTGCGGGGCGACCATGCGCACCGCGCGCAGCCGCACCCGGTCGGCGAAGCGGCGCAGCTGCCGCGGGCTGGCCGCGGGCATCAGCCCTCCCCCGCGGGCTCCAGGCCGGCGCCGCGGGCCTGCGGCAGGTACAGGGACAGGAAGTCCCGGTCCCGCAGCCCGGCGCCGATGGCGGCCTGGATGAGCTGGTGCACCAGCGCGGCGGCCGGCATCGGCACCTCGAGGTCGCGGGCGGCGGCCAGCCCGAGGTCGAAGTCCTTCCGCAGCTGCCCGGTGGTGAAGGTGGGGGTCCAGTCCAGCGCGACCAGGTCGCCGGCCCGGTTGCGGGTCCAGTCGGATGCCACGACGGTGCCGTTGAGGAACTCGAGGAAGGCGGCGCGGCCGGTGCCGCCCTTCTCCGCGAGGCTGGTCACCTCGGCCAGCGCCTGGACCATGATGCCGAGGTAGAGGTTGTGGCACAGCTTGACCAGGCGGCTCTGCTCGGCGGCGCCGGCGTAGACCACCACCCTGGCGATCTGGGCGAGGTAGGGCCGGGCCGTCTCGAACACGCCGGGCGGGCCCGAGGCGACGATGCATGCCCCGCCCGCGGCGACCACGTGCGGGTTCCCGCTCACCGGCGCGGCCAGGAACGCCGCGCCCGCCCGGGACGCGAGCGCGCGCACCGCCGCCGAGGCCTCGGCGGAGACGGTGGAGCAGTCGACGATGACCTCGGGCCGCCGCGCCGCGGCGAGCAGGCCCTCCGGCCCGGCGACCACCTGCTGCAGGTCGGCGGGCGTGTTGACGGTGATGAAGACGATGCGGGCGGCGCCGAGGTCGGCGACCGAGCCGACCGCGGTCGCGCCCCGCCGCGCCAGCGGCGCGGTCTTCGCCGCGGTCCTGTTCCAGACCAGCAGGTCGTTTCCGGCGTCGAGCAGACGCGCCGCCATCGCCGAGCCCATCCGCCCGGTGCCCAGCCAGCCCAGCCTGTCCATCTCAGTCCTCGTCGAAGCTGTTCGGCCGGCCCTCGCGGACGTAGCGCACCGTCGACGCGATGGCGTCCCGGCCGTGGATCGACCTCTGCTTCGCCACGTGGCCGAACATCTGGATGCCGAAGCCGCCGTCCAGGTCCTCGGTGATGCGCTTCTTCCACGGCCGCCGGATGATCTGCGTGGTCAGCCGCCGGGTGACCCGCGGCTGGCTCATGATGTGGCCCGCGATGGCCAGCGCCCGGTCCAGCAGCTGCTCCCGCGGCAGCACCTCGTTGACCATCCCCCACTCCAGCGCGGTGCGGGCGGTGATGGCCTGCCCGGTCAGCAGCGCGTACGCGGCCCGCTTCACCCCGAGCAGTTCCTGGAAGCAGCAGTGGATGCCGTCGGCGGGCACCGAGCCGATGTCGTAGTGCAGGTCGAACAGCGTCGCGTCCTCCGCGCACAGCGTGATGTCGCACATCAGCACGACCTCGGTGTGGAAGCCGGGGCCGTTCAGGATGCCGATCGTGGGGATCTCCAGGTCGTTGACGAGCGCGCTCACGTTGACGCGGCCGTCCTTGTAGGCGTACTCGTAGGCCCAGTGCGGCATGTCGGCGTCCTCGAGCGCGAAGCCCTCCGGGTCGGTCTCCATCATGAAGTCCGGTCCCGAGCCGCTGAGGATGAAGACCTCGTTCTCCGGGTCGGCGCCGACGGTCTTCAGCAGCTGGCCGAGCGCCCGGTGGTTCTGCACGCTCAGCTGGACCGGGCCGCCGAGCGTGTGCGCCTGGGCGACGAGGACGCCGTCGTGGCGTTCCAGCCGGAAGAAGTCCGCGAACGTGGCCCGGTAGTCGTCGAACCTCGGCGTCGGGATGAACTGCTGCAAGGACATGGGCACCCCCGGGGGCGTGGGAAATCGGCCACGCCAGCATCGCCCCGATCCGCGCCGGATGTCCAGCCGAACGGCGGTCCCGATCCCGGTCACCTGGCCATGCCGCTCGGCGACCGGGGCTGGCGGGCCGCGGGATGCCCGGCGACCTGGGGAGAATGGTGGGCGGTGACCACGATCCCCGCGGTCATCAGCAGCAGCGACACGACCTCGCCGGCGGTCGCCGCGCGGCCGCCGCGCAGCGCCACGTGCAGCCAGACGATGCCCAGGCCGATGGAGATCACCGGGTCGGCGGTGGTGATGATCGCCTGGACCGGCGCCAGGAACGTGCCCTGCTGCAGGGCGTCCTGGTTGAGCAGGAATCCGAGCGGGCCGACGACCGCCAGGACGTAGATCGGCCAGTTGGCGAACAGCCCCGCGGGCCCGCCGCCGAACTCGGACGTGACCAGCTTGACCGCGAAGGCGGCGACCCCGTAGCAGACGCCGCAGGCCAGCGCCAGCGCGAGCGGCCGCAGGCTCGGCTGCCGCGCGGCCACGGCGAGGCAGCCTCCCACCAGCACGATGAGCCCGATGGCCAGCGGCGGCAGGACGCCGAGGCTGACGTCGGCACGGCCGCCGGACGGCCGCCCGATGGCGAGGAAGCCGGCCACGCCCGCCGTGGCGGCGGCGACGCCGCCGAGCACCACCGGGTCCCACCGCCTGGCCCCGACCCGCCACGAGCAGGTCCCCCAGCCCACGGACCGGGTGATCAGCACGGCGAAGACCAGGTCGCAGACCAGCAGCGGCTGCACCAGGGCGAGGCTGCCGAAGCTGAGCGCGACCACCTGCAGGGCGAATCCCGCGACGTTCGCGGCGATCGCGGTCAGCCACAGCGGCTGCCGGGCCAGGTCGACGAGGATGCCGGGCGACAGCGCCCCCCGGGTCTTGACAAGCTTGGTGCTGCGCTGGTCGGCGACGGCCGAGATCCCGAGCAGCAGCGCGGCGGCGAGCGCCGTCACCACCGCGATCAGCGTGGACACGGCTGCAGCCGATCAGGATCGTCTGCGCACCGGGATGTGCACGAACAGCTCGGTGCGGTCCGGGCGCGCCGGCCGCGGGGCGGGCGGCGGCAGCAGGTACCTGGCCTCGCGCAGGTGCTCGGAGTACTGCCGGTCGGCGTTGTAGACCTTGTCGAACTTCCAGATCATCTTCACGAAGTTAGTCTGGCCCCGCAGCAGCTGCCCGGCCACGATCCTGGCGGTCTTGGCCAGCGCCGCGAATCCCAGGTGCTTGCGGGCCAGCACGGACTGGGTCTTGACCAGCTCCTCGTAGAAGCGGTGCAGCGGCAGCCGGGTCGGCAGCACCGCGTGCTGCACGTCGAACAGGCGGTAGTCCAGCGTGGTCAGGCGGCGGGATTCCGTCAGCCAGGTCTCGGTGCCCGGATAGGGCGTCTGCACGGTGATGTTGACGATCTCCGGGACGCTCATCGCCCATTCCCGGACGAACGCGAAGCGCGCCTCGTCCCAGTCCGGGTCGGCGATGATGTTGATGGCCACGCTCAGCCCCATCGACCTGGCCACCTCCAGCGCCTTGTTGTTCACCTTCGGCGTGGTGCGCTTGCGGAAGGCCTTCAGCCCGTCCTCGTCCAGCGCCTCCAGGCCGAGGAACATGTAGTTCAGCCCGAGGCGCCGCCAGCGGCGGAAGACCTCCTCGTTGCGCAGCAGCACGTCGCAGCGGGTTTCCAGGTAGTACTGCTTGCGGATCTTGCGCCGCTCCAGCTCGGCGGCGATCCGGTCGCCGTCGGCCGCCTTGATGAAGGCCACGTCGTCGACGATGAACACGCCCGGCTCGGCGATGCGGGCCATGTCGTCGGCGGCCGCCTCCGGCGACAGCCTGCGGTAGCTGCGCCCGTAGAAGGTCCACGCGCTGCAGAACGAGCAGTCCCACGGGCAGCCGCGGGTGAACTCGATGGACGCCGCCGGGTCCATCACCCCGATGAAATACTTGCGGCGCCGGCCGCCGAGATGGCGGGCCGGAAGATGGTCGTCCAGGCTGTGCAGCATCCTGGGCGGCCGGCCGGGCCCGGCGGCGGTGACCGCGCCGGGCACCTCGTCCAGCGCCCGGTCCGGGACCGCCGCCAGCAGCGCGGGAGCCCCGGTCTCGCCCTCGCCCCTGAGCACGACGTCGATGGCGCCCTCGCCGTGCGCGAGGACCTGCTCGGCCACGAACGACACGCTGTGGCCGCCGGCGAACACGAAGCAGCCGGGGAGCACGGCCTTGATCCACTTGGCCAGGTCCACGACCTCGGGGACGTTGGCCAGGTAGTTGAGGCTGAAGCCGACCGCCTCCGGCCGGAACTCGGTCAGCTGGCGCTCGAGGTCCGCCCTGCGGTACACCTGCAGGTCGATCAGGCGGACGTCGTGCCCGTCGGCCAGCAGCGCCGCGGCCACCCGCTCCAGGCCGAGCGGCTCGAGCCGCAGGAAGATCTCCGAGTACATCAGCGCGCTGGGATGGACCAGCAGGACACGCATGTGACGGGCCTCCTATGCCGATGCCGCGGGCGTCCGGGCGCGCCGGTTCAGGAAGCGCACGAACTCGGCGCCCTCCCGCAGCCGCCGGCCGGCCATGTCGGGGCGGCGGAGCAGCTCGGCGGACATCTCGGCGATCTTGCCGGCGCGGAAGTAGAACCGCTTGTAGAACGCGTCGACCGAGTCCAGGATCTCGGTGTGGGTCAGGTGCGGGTAGGACAGCGCCGCCAGCTGGGTGCCGTCCTCGCTGACCAGGGCGGCTCCCTCGTCGTCGCCGGGCAGCCACCCGTTCGCCACGGCCTGCCGGTACAGCTCGGTGCCCGGGTAGGGAGCGGCGACCGAGACCTGGATGCTGTGCGGGTTGACCTGCCGGGCGAAGCGGATCGTCTCCTGGATGGTCTCCTTGGTCTCGCCGGGCAGGCCGAGGATGAACGTGCCGTGCACGGTGATGCCCAGGTCGTGGCAGTCGGCGGCGAACCGG
>Ga0209061_1002362_pt1 | contig 24471 bp, 23 predicted proteins | sample Coa_R1_10_FD_187157 | JGI IMG/M metagenome (GOLD analysis project Ga0209061, IMG submission 187157) | Surface soil microbial communities from Centralia Pennsylvania, which are recovering from an underground coalmine fire - Coalmine... | ecosystem: Environmental > Terrestrial > Soil >...
ATCGTCGATGATCCCGAGCGGGTCCGCCGGGGCAGTCTGGTCGGTCATTGCGGAGGCAGAATCTAACGACAGCCGCGGCCCCTCGGTCGATCGCGCGGACAAAGGTTACCCGCCCGACGCGGCAAACGCTTGGTTAGACTCGCCCACACGTCCGCCGGCAACGATCAGGACAGCCTCGAACCCCCACGCGAGGGCCAGCGCGCCGTTACGCGCCGCCTGCTGGTGGCCGCGGGCTGCCTGCTGCTCGCCGCGGTCGTGGCGTTTGCCGTCGTCGCGGTCGTGAAGCGGACGGGCGGCCGCTCCTCGCGGGTCGGCGTGCTGGCGAGCAACCCGTATCTCGACTCCGGCACCGACCTCGGGAGGGCGCCGGCGGCGAACTTCACGCTGCGCGACCAGTTCGGCCGGCGGACGTCGCTCTCGCAGTACCGGGGAAAGGTCGTGCTGCTCGGCTTCGAGGACGCGAAGTGCACGACGATCTGCCCGCTCACGACGACCGCGATGCTCGACGCCAAGCGAATGCTCGGCCGGGCCGGCTCGCAGGTGGTGCTGCTCGGGGTCGACGCGAACCCCGACGCGACGAGCGTCGGCGACGTGCTCGCCTACTCGCAGGTGCACGGCATGACGCGCGACTGGCGCTTCCTCACCGGACCGCTGCCGCAGCTGCGACGCGTGTGGAAGGACTACGCGATCGCCTCGCAGGTCGTGCACGGCCAGATCGACCACACCCCCGCCCTCTACGTGATCGACACCCATGGCCGGCGCCGGATGCTGTTCCTCACCCAGCAGTCCTACGGCTCGGTGCGTCAGCTCGGCCAGTTGCTCGCGACCGAGGCGGCGCGCCTGCTGCCCTCGCATCCGAAGGTGCGCACGCATCTCTCCTACCGCGCCGTGCGCTCGATCGGACCCCACGACTCGGTCTCGCTCGCCCGCGCGGGCGGCGGCCGGCTCGCGCTCGGGCCCGGCACCCCGCACCTCTACCTGTTCTTCGACACCTGGGACCGCGAGGTGACCGACCTGAGGGCGCACCTCGAGGCGCTCAACGCCTACCAGGAGCAGGCGGTCCGGCACCATCTGCCGACGCTCGTGGCGGTCGACGAGGGCAGCGTCGAGCCCTCCCCGCGGGCGCTCCCGCGCTTCCTCGCCTCGCTGCGCGCGCCGCTGCGCTTCCCGGTGGTCGTCGACTCGAGCGGCCGGGTGGCGGACGGCTACGAGGTCCAGGACGAGCCGTGGCTGACGCTCGTCTCGCGCTCCGGGAGCTTCCTCTACTACCGCGATGTCGGCGCGGGCGGGTGGCCGAGCGCCGGTCAGCTGCTCCAGACGGTCCGCACTGCGCAACGCCATGTGGCCTCCGTGCCCTCGCGTCTGTCGACCGCACTCGCGCGGCTCGCCGGCTCGCCGGGGCCGCTCGCCGCCCTGCACCGCCAGGCGAGCCGCCTGCTCGGCGGCCAGGGCGCCCTCGCGCAGCGGATCCGAAGCCTGCGCGGCTACCCGATCGTCGTCAACGTGTGGGCGTCGTGGTGCGAGCCCTGCCGGCAGGAGTACCCGCTGTTCGCAACTGCCGCGGCGACGTTCGGGACCGAGGCGGCGTTCCTCGGCGGCGACGTGAACGACGAGCCGGGCAACGCGGCGACGTTCCTGCGCAGCCATCCGGTGACGTACCCCAGCTACACGGTGTCGCGCAACCCGCTGCCCTCGCTCTACCGGGGCGGGATCATCGGACCGCCGACGACGTTCTTCATCGACCGCCGTGGAAAGCTCACGTACGTCCACACCGGGGTGTACACGAGCCAGGCGCTGCTCGACGCCGACATCAAGGCCCACGCGCTCGGCTGACGGGACCACCGTCCCGAAGGACGTGCGCTTCGGCGACGGCGCCACACCGCTCTCCGGTGCGAATCCCGCACGGATACCGCTAAGGGGATTCGAACCCCTGTTTCCGCCGTGAGAGGGCGGCGTCCTAGTCCCCTAGACGATAGCGGCGGGGATCGGCGCCGGAGCGCCGGGCTCAGAGGGTAGCGCGCTCGCTCAGCGTGCCGTCGTCGCGGGCGCTGACAGGGTGAGGACGGCGGCGCTCGCGCCCCGCATCACGAACCGGTAGGCGCCGTGGCGGCGGGCCACGAGCTCGTCGCGCAGCGGACCGACGTCGCCGGTGTCGGTCGTCCCCTCGTGGCGACCGGCGAGCACGAAGCCGTGGGTGGCGCCCGCCCCCGGGGCGCGCAGCACCTCCAGCTGCGCGGTCGCGGCGCCGCGCGTGCGCGGGCGGACCGTGACGACCCGCGGGCCTCCGTCGTTGACGAGCGCCACGCGCACGACTCCCGCGCCGCCGAGCGTCGCCCAGGAGCGCAGCGCCGCCTCGTCGGGATCTGATGTCCAGAGCAGCCGGGAACCCGGCGGGGCCGCCTCCGCGAACACGAGCGAGCCGAGATAGAACGGGAGCACCCGCGCCCGCCAGCGGCCGTGGCGGCGGCTGACGTCGAACAGCGCGTTGACGGTCCCCGGCAGACTGTGCAGATCGACCGCGTCGACGCCCGCGCGGTCCATCTCGAACAGCATGTCGATCGCCCACAGCGCCGCCGCCATCGAATTGCTGATCCCGGCATTCCCCCCGCAGCTGTCGGGTCCGACCTCGTCGAGCACGAAGCGCGCACCGACGGCGTGCGCGCGGCCGATGTAGCCGCGCACGCCGGCGAGCAGGTTCCGCGACGCCCCGAGCGCGAGCAGGTGCGGGATCGAGGGGTACTTGAACGACGCCGGGTTCGTGACGCACTTGATGACCGGATAGGCGTGGACGTCGAACGTGCGCAGCCGCGAGTGGCGGCTCAGCTCGCCGGCGAAGCTCGACAGCCACGTCGTGAACACGAAGTCCGGTCCCGCGAGTGGGATGCCTCCGGGAAGCAATCGCTCCCACGCCTGCCACTGGGCGAGGAACTGCGCGGGCCCGTAGCCCGGCCCGCGGGCGTAGAGCGGGGTGCCGCGATCGGCGTACCAGGGGAGCGCTCGGCCGTCGAGCTTCCAGTACCAGGGGATCGTGCGGTACAGCTCGGGCTCGTTGCCGATCTCCCACGCGGCGATCCTCGAGCGGCCGAGGCCGCGGTACAGGTGGTCGGCCTCGACGCGGGCGATCAGCTCGCTGTTCGCCTCGAGGTTGACCTGCAGCGCGTAGCGGGCCCGGAGCGCGGTGGCCAGCCGCCGCGCGGCGCGGATCCAGGCCGGAGACAGCGTGTCGCTCACCCCGCCGGGACGGTGGACGTGCGGGACCGGCCACCACACACGATCCCCGCCCTGTCCGCCGAGGCGGAGGATCTCGCCGCCGACCGGATCGAGCTGGTCAACGAGCCGCACGAGCACCGGACTCACGCTCCTCCCCCACTGCCCGACTGTGCGGTACTGGAGTGACATCGACAGGAAGCCCGCCGGGCGGCGGCGGCCGTGCGGCACGCGTCCCACCGCGACCGTCTCGTCCGGCAGCGCTCGCGCCTGCTCGGCGCTCACGGTCACGGTGCGGCCAGGTGGGACGGGCGCGGCGTGCGGCACCGTCGCCGCGGCTATGGCCGCGCCGAGGCCGGCGCCGGCCAGCAGCAGCGCCACCGCCGCGATGAGCCCTCCAGCGACGCGGCGCGCTCCGCATCCCGGCGTCCGTCCCATCGCCTTGCGCAAACATCCCATCCCTGCAGTCTGACGCGAGCGAGAGCCTCGTGCCGGAGCCGTTCCGTCCGGCCCGCGTGCGAACCTCTGTTCGTGTCCGAGAACCGACGTGACACGCCACCGTTTGCTAGCGTTTTTGATCTTGCGGCTGTGGCGGAATTGGTCTACGCGCACGGTTCAGGTCCGTGTGGGGGAAACCCCTTGGAGGTTCGAGTCCTCTCAGCCGCACTCCGACCGGATCTCACGTGTACTCGCGCGAGATCGTAGATTCAGCTCTGCAACTGGCAGAGGCGGGCCACTCTGCGGGGGCGATTGCACAGCGACTGAACGTCACCCGACGGACCGTTCATCGTTGGCTGAACGGCTTCCTGCCGCATTCTGCGGTCCCTGGTATCTGCGACCAGTGTCTCGGTCAGCACGACTTCTCCGAGCTTCCGAGGGAGTATCTGTACGTACTCGGGCTCTACCTCGGTGACGGCTATCTCGCCCACCATGCCCGCAGGGTCTACAGGTTGCGAATCACGCTCGATGCTGCATATCCCGGGATCATTGAGGAGGCCGTCGGAGCGGTCACCCGCGTCGCGGGCCGCGCCGGGAAGAAGATCCGCTCGGACAACTGCGTCGAGGTTGCTTCCTACTGGCGTCAGTGGCTGTGCCACCTCCCGCAACACGGTGCCGGACCGAAGCATCTCCGACCCCTCGTCCTGGCCGAATGGCAGGAGGAGCTCGTTGATCGGTGGCCCCAGCCGCTGCTCCGAGGCCTGATCCACTCAGACGGCTGCCGCTTCGTGAACACGGGCCGCGGGGGATGGTCGAACCCGCGATATACGTTCTTCAACAAATCGGCGGACATCGCCGACATATTCCGATCGACCTGCGAGCGGATCGGAGTCCACTGGACGTCGTCCGGGCCTTACACCACGTATGTGTCGCGCAAGGCGGACGTCGCGCTGCTGGACGAGTTCATCGGCCCGAAGAGCTGAGGTCAGGCCGTGATCCGCAGAGCGTCGACAGCCAACCCTTCCCGTCAGCGGGCCACGGGCAGCCGATCGCCTGAGCGGCCCAGAGCCGGCCGCGTCCACCAGCGGCCCGCAGCCGGCCGCTCCCGTCAGCGACCCGCAGCCGGCCGCTCCCGTCGGGGGTCTACAGCCAGCCGTTCTCCTCCGCGATCTTCACGGCCTCCGCCCGGTTGCGCGCGTCGAGCTTCTGCATGACCGAGGAGAGGTGGTTGCGCACGGTCCCGTGGGAGAGGTAGAGCGCCTGGGCGAGCTCGGCGACGGTCGCGTAGTCGCGGGAGGCCGAGAGGACCTCGTGCTCACGCGGGGTGAGTGGGCACTCGCCCTGCGAGAGGGCGGCCGCGGCAAGCCCCGGGTCGACGATCCGCTCGCCGGCGAGCGCGCGGCGGATCGCCGCGGCGAGCTCGGACGCGGGGGCGTCCTTGAGCAGGAAGCCCGCGGCTCCGCCCTCCATCGCGCGGCGGAGATAGCCGGGGCGGCCGAACGTGGTGAGGATGAGGACGCGGCACTCCGGCAGCTCGGCGGCGAGCGCGGTCGCGGCCTCCAGGCCGGTCGCGCCCGGCATCTCGATGTCGAGCAGCGCAACGTCGGGCCGCTCGCGGAGCGCCGCCTCGAGGACCTCGTCGCCGCGGGAGACCTGGGCCACCACCTCGATGTCGGGCTCGAGCGAGAGCAGGGTCGCGAGCGCACCGCGGACCATCCCCTGGTCCTCGGCCATGAGGACGCGAATCACGGCGTGAGCTCGCCGGTCGCGAGCGGAACCGAGACCGCGAGCCGGAAGCCGCCGCTGCTCGCCGCGCCGGCCTCAATCCGGCCGCGGACCGCCGCGGCGCGCTCGCGCAGGCCCGCCAGCCCGTTGCCGACCATCACCCCGGTGCCCATCGCCGGCGGACCGCCGGGCGTCCCGACCCGGGACCGGCCGCGGCCTTCGCCGGGACCCCGCCCGTCGTCGAGGATCTCGATCCCGACCTCGCCGGCACCGCCGCGGACCCGCACCTCGCAGTGGCGAGCGCCGCTGTGGCGGATGACGTTCGTCGCGCCCTCGCGCACCGCCCACGCGAGCACGGCCTCGACCTCGGGCGAGAGCGGCTCGGCGACGTGCTCGATGTCGGCGACGATCCCGGCCGCGGCGAGCGCCATGCGGGCACCCTCCAGCTCGCCCTCGAGCGTCGGTCGGCGATAGCCGCTCACGGCCTCGCGCACCTCGCGCAGCGCGCAACGCGCCACCGACTCGAGGTCGGCGACCTCCTCGGCGGCGCGCTCGGGCATCCCGGGCAGCAGGCGCCCGGCGAGCTCGGCCTTGATCGCGATCACCGACAGGCTGTGGCCGAGCAGGTCGTGCAGATCGCGCGCGAAGCGCTCCCGTTCGGCGGCGACCGCGGTCCGCGCCAGCTCGGCCCGCGCGCCCCGGAGCTCCTCGTTGCGCTGGCGCAGATCGCGCATGAGCGTGAGCAGGAGCCCGACTCCGAGCGTGCTCGCGCCCACGCCGACGGCGCTGCCTGCGCCGCCCGCGGCGGCGGAGGCGCCGCCCCCGACGAGCGCGCACGCGAGCACGATCGGAAAGCCGAACGTCGACGGCGTCGTGAGCGCGGCGCACGCGACGACGTACGTGAACAGGTACCCCCAGTTGTCGTCGACGCCGAGCGTGAGCCCGAGCGCGATGAGCGCGAGCGCCACCGAGATCCCGACCTCCCGCGCCCGGCCTCGGAGCTCCGCCCAGATGAGCACGAGCCACATGTAGAGCCCGCTGAACACGAGCGTGCCGGCGATCGCCAGCCAGTGGCGGATGCCGGTGGTCGCACTCGTCACCGCGTTGACCGGCGGGAACACGACGAACGCCAGCCACACCGCCAGCATCGCCGCACGCGTCGGGCCGGAGCGACCGGCCCGCCCAAACGGGGGCGGCCACAGGACGCTCAACCGCGCTCTCGACCGCACGCGGCTCTCGGGAGATCCGCCGTCTCTCACGGCCCATCGCCTCCCGCACTCCGGCGCGCGCGTCTCACGGGACGTCGTCCCCGAGCGGTCGGCGCAGGAAGCGCACCATCAGGAACGTCCCGAGCGCCGCCCAGATGAGCAGCGCGCGCAGCGAGCTCCAGTCGAACGCGGCACCGTGGTGAAGCGGGTTGAACGCGTACTGCAAGGAGCTCGCGAGCGGCTTGATCGGGAACACGGAGGCGACCCCGCGCAGCCCGCCCGGCAGCGTGTTCGTCGGGAACCAGATGTTCGAGATGAACGTCAGCGGCAGCACGAGCAGGTTGACGATCACCGGCGCCGTGTCGGCGTTCTTCACGAACCGCAGGATGCCGATTCCGAGCGTCGTGAAGGCGGCGGTGCCGAGCAGCAGCGTGAGCGCGATCGCGGGCAGCGTCGCCGGCCGCAACGACAGCCCCCAGAAGAGGACGCCCGCGACCACGACGACAAGCGTGATCGTCGCCATCACGAGCGCGCAGGAGCCGATCCGCGCGGCGACGTAGGCCCAGCGGGGCAGCGGCGTGCCCTGCATCCGCTTCAGCACCCCCTCGTCGCGCAGGATCGCGGTCGAGATCGCGAGGTTGACGAACGTCGTGGTGATGACCGCGTAGGCGAGGATGCCCGGCACGAGGAAGTCGTCGTAGGAGATCCCGCCGAGGCTGTGAATGTGGGCCGAGCGGTCGAGGCTGGCGAAGATCACGAGGAACATCAGCGGGAACACGAACGTGAACAGGCCGCGGCCGCGGTTGCGCCAGTAGGACCGCTGCTCGTAGCGGATCTGCCAGGCGACGAGCCCGAGATCTCGGGACAGGCCGGACGGAGACTCGGTGCGGACGCTCATGCGGGGATCTCCTGAGATGCCGGGGTGGATTCTGACGCGCTCTCGCCGCCCTCGCCGCCCTCGCCACCGGTGAGCTCGAGGTAGATGTCCTCGAGCGTCGGCTGGGCGATCCGGAAGGAACCGAGCTCGATCCCGCGCTCGAGCGCCCAGCCGGTGATGAGGTGCGCGGCCCGCACCGGCTGCCGGGTGAGCACGAGCGCCTGGCCGGAATCGAGCGTGAGCCGCTCGCGCGGGACGTCGGGGAGCGCGTCGAGCGTGACCGCGTCGGGGAGCGTGAAGCGAATCTCGGCCGGCCGCCGGTCGCGGCCGCCGAGCTCGTCCGGGGTGCCCTCGGCGATGATCTCGCCGGCGCGCATGACCGCGACCCGGTCACCGAGGTACTGGGCCTCGTCCATGAAGTGGGTGGTGAGGAAGACGGTCTTCCCCAGCTCGCAGAGCGAGCGGATCGCCGACCACGCCTGGCGGCGCGCCGCCGGATCGAAGCCGGTCGTCGGCTCGTCGAGGAAGATCAGCTCCGGATCGCCGATGAGCGCGAGCGCCAGATCGAGCCGGCGCCGCTGCCCGCCGGAGAGCTCGCCCGCGCGCTCGTCGCGCTTGGCCTCGAGCTCGACGAGCCTCAGCACCTCGTCGACGGGACGCGGCCGACGGTGGTAGCGCCCGTACATCTCGACGAGCTCGGCGACCGTCAGGTCCTTCTGCACACCGCAGGACTGCAGCACGATCCCGACCCGCTCACGGAGGTCGCGCGCGGCCGTGGTCGAGCCGCCGACCGCGATGCCGAGCACGCGCGCCTCGCCGCCGCTCGCGGTCCGGTAGCCCTCGAGGATCTCGACGACGCTCGTCTTGCCGGCGCCGTTGGGGCCGAGCAGACAGAACACCTCCCCGCGCCGGACGGTGAGATCGACGCCGCGAACCGCCTCCAGCTCGCCATAGGACTTGCGCAGCCCACACGCCTCGATCGCGACGGGCGGCGCCGACGGGGAGGCCGCGGCGCCGGACTCTGACTCCGGTGACTCGATCATGGCGGCCAGCCTACGGGCGGGCCCGCGCCGCCGGAAGTGGCGCTCGGCCGGAATCGCGGATGACAGTTGTCAGGGTTGGGGCGCGCTCAGATCGACCAGCGCGAGAGCACGGGCGTCGTCTCGTGCTCATGCCCGAGCACGCCCACGCCGGCGGTCGCGAGCGCGAAGTGGGCGCCCTCCCGCACCTCCATCCCGAGCCAGCGCGCGGTGAGCACGCGCAGGATGTGGCCGTGGGCGACGCAGAGCACATCTCCGTCGACGGCGGCCGCACGGTCGAGCACGCGGTCGACCCGAGCGGCGACCTGCGCGGGAAACTCGCCGCCGGGGCAGCCGTCGCGCCACAGGTTCCAGCCGGGCTGCCCGGCGTGGATCTCGTCCGAGGTCATCCCCTCATACTCGCCGTAGTCCCACTCGCGCAGGTCGTCGCAGAGCTCCGCCGCCTGCTCGAAGCCGACGAGCCGGCAGGTCTCCCGGGCGCGCACGAGCGGGCTGCAGAGCACGAGCGAGAAGCCGACGCCGGCGAGCGCCTGCGCCGCGCTCCGGGCCTGCTCACGCCCGTGCTCGGTGAGCGGGATGTCGGTGTGCGATGTGTGCTGACCCGACCGCGACCACTCGGTTTCGCCGTGGCGCAGGACCCAGAGCTCGGAGGCCATCAGCCCGCCGCCTCGCCCATCGTGCGCTCGATCTCCAGCACCTTCGCGCGCCGGCGCACGTGGCGCTCCTCCCCGGACACCTCGGCAGCGAGGAACGCGACCACGATCTGGGCTGCGACCTCCGAGCCGATGACGCGCCCGCCGAGACAGAGGACGTTGACCGCGTCGTGCTCGACGGCCTGATGCGCCGTGTACGTGTCGTGGATCGTCGCCGCGCGCACGCCGCGGATCTTGCCGGCGGCGACCGACACGCCGGCCCCGGAGCCGCAGACGATGATCCCGCGCTCGGCGCGGGCGTCGGCGACGGCACGGCCGACCTCGAGCGCCTTGTCGGGGTAGTCGATCGGCACCGGCCGGTCGGTGCCGAAGTCAAGCACCTCGTGCCCGGCGGCGGCGATCACGGCGAGCAGCCGTTCGCGCAGCACGTAGCCCGCGTGATCGAACCCGCAGGCAACGATCACACGCCACGCTCCCCCACCCTCGTGCCACGCTCCCCGCGCAGGGCGCCATGCTTCGCGTCCGGCCCGCTCCGCTCGGTCGGCGAGGGCCCGGGTCCTCCGCACAGCTCGTGGACGGCGAGCAGCGCCGCGCCGAGCACGCCCGCCCGGACGCCGTGACGAGCCGCGCGGATCGTCGTGCGCCGCCCGAGGCCGGGCAGCACGTAGGCGGCCGCCGTGCGCCGCGCGGGCTCCAGCAGCAGCTCGCCGGCGCGGGCGGCGCCGCCGCCGATCACGACCTCCGCCGGATCGAACGTGTTGATCGCGTTCGCGATCCCGACCCCGAGCCGCTCGCCCCAGAGCTCGACGACCCGCGAGGCCTCGGGGTCGCCGTCGTGCGCCTCCTGGACGAGGTCGGCGCCGGTGACGGCCTTGCCGTCGGCGAAGCGCCGCCCGAGTGGCGTGTCGGGATTCTCCCGCGCGCAGATCCGGGCGAGCTCGTCGAGCGCGTGGCCGGCGGCGACCCCCTCCAGCGAGCCGGCCTGCGGGAAGTCGCCCGCGTCGGGCACCGCAGCGCTCATGTCCATCCCGACGATCGTGTGCCCGAGCTCCCCCGCGCCGCCGGTCGCGCCGCGATAGATGCGCCCGCCGAGCACGAGCCCCCCGCCGACGCCGGTGCCGATCGTGAGCATGACGAGGTCGCGCGCGACCATGGTCAGCTCGTCGTCGTGCGCCTCGGCGAGCGCTGCGACCGTCGCGTCGTTATCGACGAACACGGGCACGCCGAGGCGCTCGCCGAGCACCTCGCGCAGCGGAACGTCCTCGAGCGGGATGTTCGCCGAGGAAACGACCCGCCCGGACTCGAAGTCGACGACCGACGGGAGCCCGAGGCCGACCGCGTCGAGGCGGTCGCCGCGGGCCTTCTCCACCGCCTCGACGAGCTGCTCGATGATTTGGTCGGCGCTCGAGAGGTCGGTCGGGACCATCATCGAGTCCTCGAGCGTGCGGTCAGAGAGCCGGGCGGCGGCGATCTTCGTGCCGCCGACGTCGACGCCGACGACCTCCCGGCGCGCCTCGATGCTCACGCTGCGGCGCCCCGGTCGGGAAGCTGCGAGGCGGCCGCCGGATCGATGAGCACGATGAGCTCCTCGGCGGCGCCCGGGAGCATCGAGCACGGCACCGCGGGGTCGGGTCGCGCGTCGGAGCCGAACGCGCGGGCGATCGCCTCGGCCTTCGACTCGCCGGAGGCGAGCAGCACGACCTGGCGGGCGAGGGCGACCGCGGCGAGCGTCATCGAGACCCGCGGGACGAACGGCTCGTGTCCGGCCTGCGGGACGCCGACGACGAGCCGCTCGCGCTCGGAGAGCGTGTCCTGGCCGGGAAACAGCGAGAGCGTGTGGGCATCGGGCCCGATGCCCAGCAGCATCAGCTCGAAATGGGGCGGGCCGGCCTCCTCGAGCAGGCGCGCGTAGTCGGCGGCGCCCACCTCCGGCCCAAGCTCGGCGTGCATCGGGTGGATCTCCGGCAGGTCGGGCCGGTCGCCGAGCGGGTCGAGCAGCGACTCCCGGATCATCCGGTAGTTGGAACGCTCGTCGGTGGGGTCGACGCAGCGCTCGTCCCCGATCCACAGCGTCGTGCCGTCAAGCCCCATTCCCACCTGCTGGACCGCGTGCACGAACTGCTCGTAGGCGGCCTTTGGCGTCGACCCGCCGGCGAGCACGATGTCCCCGCCGCCACTCGCCGCCCCGACCATCATCGCCGCGCACGAGTGCGCGGGATCCTCCACCACCTCGAAGCTCACGCTCATCTCGCGCCTCCGGTCATCGTGCGGGTTCTCCTCCTACTGTCGGCTCAAGCGGGGGGTCGTCGGGGGATGCCCACCCGACGCGGGGGGTCGCCGGGGGACCCTCCCCCCGACTCGGGGTACATCTCGCGCGCGGCATACAGCGCGGGACCGTACGTCGGCTCGCGCAGCAGCGCCTGGCGGATCCCCTCGCCGAGGATGCCGGCCTCGCCGCGGGAGGCGCCGAGGATCTTCCAGCTCTTCTGCTCGCCGCTCGGCAGGGTCTCGCTCGCGTCGAGGCCACCGAGGCTGCGCTGCAGCGAGAGGGAGCTGCCGCGCTCGGCGGCGACGGTCACGCCGGCGAGGCCCGGCGCCTCCTGGGCGGAGCGACGCAGCGTGAGCGCGACCTCGCCGCCGACGCGGCGCTGCGCGCCCTCCATGTCGATCTCGCTCGAGCCGAGCGTGAGCGGCGAGCGCTCCCAGCCCAGGCGCGAGGCCAGCCAGCCGGCGAGCAGCAGCGCGCTTGCGGTCGAGCCCTCGCGGTGGCGGATCTCGACCGAGGAGAGCCGCTCGAGCTGGGGGCGGCGCGCGCCGAGGTGGAACGACGCGGCCAGGCGCTCGCGCCACGGGGTGGTGCGAAGCCACGCGAGGTCGACGACGTAGGCGTCCTGGCGCACCCGGGCGGCCCGCTCGAAAGCGGCCCCGGGATCGGCCTCCGCATCGGAGTCGAGCATGATCACGTCGATGATCGGCAGCAGCGCGCGCACAACCTCGGCGTGCCCGTGGGGCGACCAGCAGACGGTCGGCAGCTCGGAGACGAGCACCGGATCGACGAGCGTCGTGAGCGCGATCAGGTGGTCGGGGCCGATGTCGAGCTCGACGCTCTCCTTGACGAGCGACAGGCCGTCCTTCGGGTCGTCCTGGCTGATCGTCGCGCGCGCGTCGACGGTCGTGCGGCCGGGCTCGACGGCGCACACGACGGTGCGCGAGGCGTGGTAGCGGCCGACCCGCTCCAGACGGTTGGCGACCTCGCCCTTCCATTCGCGGTCGACGATCACGATCAGGTTGAGCACGCGGGCGGGCGCGAGCGTCGCGTTCGTGGCGTGGCGCTCGCGCAGCATCCGGCGCAGCGCGGCGTCGATCGCCTCAGGCGTCGTGTCGTGCTCGGACCAGGTGTCCTCGATCACAGACGCCGCCAGCGGTGCCCGAGGGCCAGCAGCGCGTCGGCCTCCACCGGACCGGTGGACCCGGCCTCGTACCGCGGCAGCGGCGCCGTCGTGTCCTCGCGCCAGCACTCGAGGATCGGGTCGACGATCCCCCACAGGGCCTCGATCTCGTCGTTGCGCGTGAACAGCAGCGGATCGCCGCGCATCGCGTCGAGGATCAGGCGCTCATACGCCTCGGGCGACTCGGAGACGAACGATGTGCCGTAACGGAACTCCATGTTCACCGGCCGGATGCGCATCCGCGAGCCGGGGATCTTCGCGCCGATCGAAACCGACACGCCCTCGTCGGGCTGGAGCGTGAAGATGATCTGGTTCGCCTGCACGCCCACCGAGCCGGAGCTCTGGAACGCGACATGCGGCACCGGCTTGAGGATCACCGCGATCTCGGTGAGCTTGCGGGCCAGGCGCTTGCCCGTGCGCAGGTAGAACGGCACGCCCGACCAGCGCCAGTTCGAGATGCCGAGCCGCAGCGCCGCGTATGTCTCGGTGCGCGAGTCGGCCGCGACCCCCGGCTCCTCCAGGTAGCCCGGCACGCGGACGCCGCCGACGACGCCCGTCCCGTACTGGGCGCGAACGGCCATCTGGGGCACGGTGCCGACCGGCTCGGGCACGATCGCCTCCAGCACCTTGAGCTTCTCGTCCCGGACTCGGTCGGCGGTGAACGCGGTCGGCGGCTCCATCGCGAGCAGCGCGAGCAGCTGCAGCATGTGGTTCTGCACGAGATCGCGCAGCGCGCCCGCGTGCTCGTAGTAGCCGGCGCGGGTGCCGATCCCGATCTCCTCGGCGGCGGTGATCTGCACGCAGTCGATGTAGTTGCGGTTCCACACGGGCTCGAACAGCACGTTCGCAAACCGCGCCGCCATCAGGTTCTGGACGGTCTCCTTGCCGAGGTAATGGTCGATCCGGAAGATCTGGGACTCGTCGAAGACCTCGAGCAGCTCGGCGTTCAGCCGCCGGGCCGACGCAAGGTCGTAGCCGAACGGCTTCTCGACGACGACCCGGGTCTGGGCCCCCTCGACCCGGTCGAGCCCGGCGGCGCCGAGCTTGCCGGCGATGAGCGGGAAGAACTCGGGGGCCGTCGACAGGTAGAAGACGCGGTCGAGCTCGTAGCCGGCCTGCTCGTCGAACTCGCGCAGGGTGCGTCCCAGCTCGGTGTACACCGCGTCCTCGTCGAACGACCCCTGGACATAGCGGCTGTCCTTGACGAGCCCCTCGAGCACCGCCTCGTCGGGCCGGCGCCGCGAATAGCGGCGGACGGACTCGATCAGCGTGTCGCGGAAGTCCTCGTGCTCCTGGTCGCGGCGGCCGACGCCGATCACCTCGAAGCGCTCGGGCAGCTGGCCCTCGTGCGCGAGGTTGTAGATCGCGGGCAGCAGCTTGCGATGCGCGAGGTCGCCGGTGGCGCCGAAGATGACGAGCGACGTCGGGTGGACCGGCGTCCGTTCGAGCCCCTCGACCAGTGGGTTCTCGCCCGAATCGGCGCCGGGCAGGATGACCGGCTCCGCGGCGCTCACGCGCCGCGCTTCTTCTCGATCCCGTCGAGCAACTGCTTCATCGCGTCCTCGAACTGGACGATGCCGTCCTCGAGCAGCTCCTCGGTCACCGCCTGCAGGTCGATGCCGGCGTCGGCGAGCGCCGTGAGCGCGGGCTCGGGATCGCGCTCGACGGTCGGGCCGGTGATCCGGCCGTGGTCGGCGACCGCGTCGAGCGTCGCTCGCGGCATCGTGTTGACGCAGTGCGCGCCGACGAGCTCCTCGACGTACATCGTGTCCCTGTACTCGGGGTTCTTGACGCTCGTCGACGCCCACAGCGGCCGCTGCACGTGCGCGCCCGCGTGGTGGAGCGCCTCCCAGCGCGGCCCTGAGAAGATCCGCTCGAAGCTCCGATAGGCGTGGCGCGCGTTGGCGACCGCCGCCGTGCCCTTGAGCTCCTCATGGCCGGCGCCCTCGAGGCGCTTGTCGACGTTCGTGTCGATGCGGGAGACGAAGAAGCTCGCGACCGAGGCGACATCGAGCGGCAGGCCCTCGGCCTGGCGGCGCTCGAGCGCCTTCAGGTAGGCCTCGGCGACCGCCTCGTAGGCCTCGACGGCGAACAGCAGCGTGATGTTGATGTTGATGCCCTCGTAGAGGCACTGCTCGATCGCGGGGACGCCCTCGCGGGTGCCCGGGATCTTGATCATCACGTTCGGCCGGTCGACGCGCTTCCAGAAGTCGCGGGCGCCGGCGATCGAGCGCTCGGTGTCGTGGGCGAGATCGGCGGCGACCTCGAGCGAGACGAACCCGTCCTGGTGACCGGACTCCTCCCACACGGGACGCATCACGTCGCAGGCGTCCTGGACGTCCTTGATCGCGAGATGCTCATAGATCTCCTGCGCGGAGAGATCCTGCTCGCCGTTCAGGAGCTCCTGGAGCTGCTCGTCGTAGTCATCGGACTCGAGGATCGCCTTCTCGAAGATCGACGGGTTCGAGGTCTCCCCCTTGAGCGAGTCCTCGGCGATCAGGCGGGCGAGCTCGCCGGACTGCACGAGCGAGCGACTGAGCAGATCGAGCCAGGGACTCGTCCCCGCCTCGGCCAGCGTGCGGAGGTTGGGGTTGACGTGGGTGGCTTCGGTCGTGCTCATCGTGGCTTGCGCCTCCGTATCTCGGGTTCCCCGTCGGCTCTGAGGATAGTCCGCGGGGTCTCCCCCGTTCACTACCCGAAGAGGACGCCGTAGCGCTCGTATTCCTCGAGCGGCACGACCCGGAGGTGGGCGACTGCGTCGGCGAGGCGCACGAGCTCGATCTCGGTCCCGTGCAGGGCGGTCATCGAGCCCCACGCATCGGCGTGGGCCGCGTCGATCGCGGCGAGCCCGAGCCGTGTCGCGAGCACGCGGTCGAAGGCGGTGGGAGTGCCGCCGCGCTGGACGTGGCCGAGCACCGTCGCCCGGGTCTCGTACCCGGTGCGCTCCTCGATCTCGCGCTCGAGCGCGGCGCCGATCCCACCGAGCCGAGGGTGGCCGAACTCGTCGCGCTGGCCGGTGACGAGCGACATCGTGCCCTCGCGCGGAAGCGCGCCCTCGGCGGCGACCACGATCGAGAAGTAGCGGCCGCGGCTGTGGCGGCGCGTGATCAGCCCGCACACCTGCTCGATGTCGAACGGCAGCTCGGGGATGAGGATCACGTCGGCGCCTCCCGCGAGACCGGAGTGGAGCGCGATCCAGCCCGCGTGCCGGCCCATCACCTCGACGACGAGGATCCGGTGATGGCTCTCGGCGGTCGTGTGCAGCCGGTCGATCGCCTCGGTCGCGATCTGCAGCGCGGTGTCGAAGCCGAACGTCTGGTCGGTCGCTCCAAGATCGTTGTCGATCGTCTTCGGCACCCCGATCACCCGTACCCCCGCCTCGTTCAGCTTGTGCGCCGCGCCGAGCGTGTCCTCGCCGCCGATCGCGATGAGGCCGTCGAGGCCGCGACGCTTGAGCGTCGACCGGACGAGCCCGACGCCGTCCTCGCGCTTGTCGGGGTTCGTGCGGGAGCTGCCGAGGATCGTGCCGCCGCGCGGCAGGATGCCGCGCGTGGACTCGATCGTGAGCTCCTCGCCGACATCGTCGAGCACCCCCCGCCATCCGTCGCGAAACCCGACGAACGAGTCGCCGTGGGCGTCGATCCCCTTGCGCACGACGGCGCGGATGACCGCGTTGAGGCCGGGGCAATCCCCCCCGCCGGTGAGCAGACCGAGGCGCATCGCCCGGCATCCTACGAAGCCGCGCGGCGGCCCGCGCGCCGACGCCGCGGTACGGTTGCGTTCCGCGATGCCCGATCGCCGCCGCTCCCTCAGGGACTCCCGCTCCCGCCGGGTCGCACGCCCGGCGCTGATCGCGACGACGCTCGCCGGCGGCATGGCCGCCACCGCGCTCGCCGAACGCCGCCACCTGCGCGCGCTCACCGACGACCCGGACCTGCGGGCGCTGAGCGCGCCGCTTGCCGACATCACGTCCGAGCACACGATCCACACGGTTCGCTCCGCCGACGGCACGCTGCTCCACGCCGAGCGGTTCGGGGGCGCCGATGCGCCCGCGACGCTCGTGCTCGCCCACGGCTGGACCGAGGCGATCCCGTTCTGGGGCCCGATCATCCGCCGCCTCGCCTCCGACGATCTCACGCTCGTCGCCTACGACCTGCGCGGCCACGGCAAGAGCGAGACAGCGCGGGAGGACGACTATGCCCTCGAGCGGTTCGGCGAGGACCTCGAGGCGGTGCTCGACGCGCTCGGCGGCGAGCCGACGCGCACGGCCGTCGCCGGTCACTCGCTCGGCGCGATGTCGATTGCGGCCTGGGCCGCGGCCCGCGAGGTCCGCAGCCGGATCGGCGCGGCGGCGATGATCAACACCGGCCTCTCGAACCTGATCGGCGGCGCGCTCGTGCTCGGCGAGATCGGCTCGAGGCTCGCGCCCGCGTGGGTGAGCCGGACGCTGCTCGGCTCCGGGCGTCCGCTGCTGCCCGTCTCCACCCCGATCTCGCTGGCCATCGCCCGACACGTCGCCTTCGGCCCGGACGCGAGCGCGGGCACGGTCGCGTTCTACGAGCGCATGCTGATGGCCACGGACGCCGGTGTGCGCGGCGCGGTCGGGATCACGCTGTCCACGCTCGACGTCGCCGCCGCGGCCGCGCGCATCGACGTGCCGACGCTCGTGATCGCCGGCGATCGCGACCGGCTCACCCCGGCTGCGCACGCGGAGGCGATCCACCGCGCGCTTCCCGATCCGGCGGGCCTGCGCGTGCTCGATCGCACCGGGCACATGTCGCCGCTCGAGCGTCCCGACGAGGTGGCGGAGGCGCTGGGCGAGCTGCTCACGAGCGCGCTCACCGCGGGGATGAGGAGCGAGGTGGCCGGCTGATGGCCGGCGCGGCCGGGAGCGTCTGGCGCTCCGTGCCGGAGGGGTGGCTCATGTCAGGCGAGTCCGAAGACCTCGCGGAGGGCGGCGCGGCGCCGGCCTGACGGGCGGCAGCGGGACCGGCCTGCCCTCAACCGGCCCCGGCTCTCTCCCGGACCGCTCAAGGAGGAGAGGACGCCGATCGGACGGTCGGACTGGAGTTTGTCGAGCGAATCGCTCATCATTGTGGTTATGCATCTCGATCCGTACATCATCCTGGGCAGCGCCGTCGTCGGCCTCCTGGTCGGCATGACCGGCGCCGGCGGTGGGGCCCTGATGACCCCGATGCTCATCCTGCTGTTCGGCGTCACCCCGTCGAGCGCGATCTCCTCCGACCTCGTCGCGGCCGTGCTCATGCGCCCGCTCGGGGCGATCGTCCACATGCGCGCCGGCACCGTCAACTTCAAGCTCGTGCGCTGGCTGGTCACGGGCTCCGTCCCGTCGGCGTTCCTCGGCGCCTACCTGCTGCACGCGCTGCACAACTCGTCGAACACGCAGACGACGATCGAGTACTTCCTCGGCGCCGCGCTGCTCATCGGCGCGGCGGCGATGGTGCTGCGGTTCGTGATCGATACCCCGTTCGGAGCACGCGGCCGCCGCGGCGGCGGGCGGCGCCACGCCTCGATCACGGAGATCGACGCCCGCCCGCTCCCCACGCTGATCGTCGGCGTGATCGGCGGTGTGATCGTCGGCATGACCTCGGTCGGCTCGGGCTCGCTGATGGTCGTCGCGCTGCTCTTCCTCTATCCGATGATCGGCGCGGGCCAGCTCGTCGGCACCGATCTCACGCAGGCGGTGCCGCTCACGCTCGCGGCCGCCTGCGGCGCGCTCATCTTCGGGCACGTCGAGTTCGGCGTCACCGGCTCGCTCATCATCGGCTCGGTGCCCGCGGTGTTCCTCGGCTCGCTGCTGTCCTCGAGCGTCCCGGACCGCTACGTGCGCCCGGTGATCGCGTTCGCGATCTTCGCCTCCGGCCTGAAGTACGTCCAGGTCCCGACCCGGGCGCTCGGCTGGGTGCTGTGCGGGACCCTGCTCGCCTGCGGCGCCGGCTGGCTCGTGTACGGCAAGGGCTGGCAGCGACTTCCGGCAGCGAGGACAGCCGGGGCCGGCGAGGCCCCGACGGGCCTCGACGAGCCGGAGGAACCCATCGAAGCCGTACGATCCGCGGGGTGAGGATCGAGGGGATCGAGGTTGCCGTCCCCGACGGGAGACTCGCCGCCTGGCGGATCGGCGACGCGCCGCCGGACGCCCCGGATGTCGTCGCGATCCACGGCATCACGTCGACGAGCCGCGCCTGGCTGGCGGTCGCCGAGGCGCTCGGCGACCGGGCGGCGCTGATCGCGCCCGACCTCCGGGGCCGCGGGGCGAGCGCCCCGGTCGGGCCGCCGTTCGGCATCGACGTCCATGCCCGTGACGTGCGGTCGCTGCTCGACCATCTCGGGCTCGAGCGGCCGGTGATCGCCGGCCACTCGCTCGGCGCCTACGTCGCCTGCCGGTTCGCGGTGCTCCACCCCGAACGCGTCGCCTCGCTCGTGCTCGTCGACGGCGGCCTGCCGATCCCGGGACTGTCGCCCGGCGCAGACCCGGCGACACTCCTCGGGCCGGTCCTCGCGCGGCTGCGCATGGAGTTCCCCGATCGCGACGCCTACCGTGCCTGGTGGGCCGCCCACCCGGCGTTCGGCGACGGCGACGTCGACCCCGAGATGCTCCACGCCTACGCCGACTACGACCTGTGCGGCGAGGTGCCGCGGCTGCGCTCCTCGGTGCGACCCGAGCTCGTGCCGGTGGACGGCGACGACGTCATGCGAGCGCGCGACGCCGCCGAGCTCGCCTGCGAGGCGGTCGCTCTCCACGCTCCGCGCGGCCTGAACGGCGAGCCGCCGCCGATGCAGCCGGCCGAGGTCGTCGCCGCCTGGGTGGCGGGCGCGCCAAAGCGCCGGCGCGCGGTCGCGGTGTCGGACTGCAACCACTACACGATCGCGATGGGCCGGCCCGGCGCCGCGGCGGTCGCCGGGGAGATCGCCGCGGCGGTCGGGGTCGCCGGTCGCTGAGCGCTCAGGCGTGGGTGGCGGCGGCCCCGGCCATCGAGCGCTCGACCTCCAGCTCCTCGATGGTCGGCGGCCCGGAGAGCGGGGCCCGCTCGAGGATCGCGCGCGTGCGCTCCATGAACCGGTCGCGGATCTCCTGCGACACCCACCCGTCGATCACGCACCAGCCGCCCTCACACGGCCCGTTGACGTGGAAGGTGAGGCCGTCGGGACGCGCCCCGCCGGGCACCACCTCCTCGTGGAGCGCCCGGAACGCGGGACGATCGAGCCCGGGCAGGACGACGCACTGCGCGAACCGGGGAGACCTCCCGTCGTCGGGCATCGCGTCGTCGACCTCGAGGGCCCGCACCTGCGGCGCGGACAGGCCGGCCGCCTGAGCGTGCGGGATGATCTGCTCGTCGCGGAAGCGCTCGAACTGCTCGAGGCCGTCCCACACGTCGATCACCCGCCAGCCGTCGGCATGGGGTCCAGCGATGTGCACCTGGCCTCCCGGGGCCATGTGGCCGCCCAACCGCATCCGCTCGACGACCTCGTCGTACTGCTCCCGGGTCCCGCCGGGGAAATCGAGGACGAGGGCAACTGCCATGACTACCTCCGATCCCGGCGCCTCGCACGCCCGCCGCCATCCTCCCACTCGGGAGCCGTCTGCGGGGATTTTCTTCAGCGCTCAGGGTCCGGAGGGGAACAGGGTTGCCGGAACCAGTGCGGATGGGTGCACTAGCGCAGGCCGAGCAGCACGTCGATCACGAGCTGGTCCAGGCGCTCGTTGCCGTAGCCGCGGGCGGCGAGCGCGTCGAGCTCGAGGCCCTCGGCCTTGAGCGTGTCCGCGGTGTCGCTCTCGTCCGTCGACGCGCTGCCGAGGTCGGTCGCGCCGGCCGCCGCGAGCGCCTCCTGGACCTCCGGCAGCGAATCGAAGTGCGCCGCCTTCTCGGCGAGCGCCTCGTAGGTGCGGATGCACCCGCGTGCGAAGTCCCAGACCCCGTCGGCGTCCTCGGTGCGGTAGGCGTGGGCGTCGAAGTGGCGCGGCCCGTCGTAGCCGGAGCGCTCAAGCAGGCGCACGAGGTGGAACGCCTCCTTGAGGTCCTCGGCGCCGAAGCGGAAGTCCTGGTCGTAGCGGCCGATCCGCTGCGCGTTGAGATCGATGTGGAAGAGCTTGCCCGCCCACAGCGCCTGGCCCACTCCCTGGTGGAAGGAGAGCCCGGCCATGTTCTCGTGCGCGAACTCCGGGTTGACCCCGACCATCTCGGGGCGCTGCAGCATCGAGATGAAGTGCAGCGCATGGCCGACCGTCGGCAGGAAGATGTCCCCGCGCGGCTCGTTCGGCTTGGGCTCGATCGCGAAGCGCAGGTCGTAGCCCTGCTCATGGACGTAGTCGCCGAGCACGTCGATCGCCTCGCGGTAGCGCTCCAGCGCGTCGCGCGGGTCCTTGGCGGTCTGCACCTCGGTGCCCTCGCGCCCACCCCAGAACACGTACACCTCCGCGCCGAGCTCGGCCCCGAGGTCGATCGAGCGCATCGCCTTGCCGATCGCGGCGCGCCGCACCCGCCGGTCGCCCGACGTGAACGCGCCGTCCTTGAAGGCGGGGTGCGTGAACAGGTTCGTCGTCGCCATCCCGACGCCGAGGCCGGTCTGCTGGAGCGCCTCCCTGAAGCGCCCCACGATGCGGTCGCGCTCGGCGGCCGAGCTGCCCCACGGGATGAGATCGTCGTCGTGCAGGGAGACGCCCCAGGCGCCGATCTCCGCGAGGCGATGGACGCTCTCGACGGGGTCGACCAAGGCCCGGACCGGGTCGCCGAAGGGGTCGCGGCCGGGGTTGCCGACCGTCCAGAGTCCGAAGGTGAAGCGCGCATTGTTGGTGGCCATGCCACACAATGTAGGTTGTGAGCGACGGGCGGGTCATCGGGATCGACGTCGGCACCTCGTCGATCAAGGCGATCGCCGTCGACTCGGCCGGCGGCGTCGTCGGCACCGCCGAGCGCGGCTATCCGGTGTCGATGCCCCACTCCGGCTGGTCCGAGCAGGACCCCGCGCTCTGGTGGGAGGCGTGCGAGTCCGCGCTCGCGGAGCTCGGGGCCGAGCGCTGCGACGGGATCGGGCTCTCCGGCCAGATGCACGGGCTCGTCGCGCTCGACGCGCAGGACGCGCCTCTGCGGCCGGCGATCCTCTGGAACGACGGGCGCAGCCAGCCGCAGGTCGATGCGCTCCTCGGCGAGGCCGGCGTCGAGCGCTTCGTCGCGCTCTCGGGCAACCGGCCGCTCGCCGGGTTCACGGCACCGAAGCTGCGCTGGCTCGCCGAGCACGAGCCTGGGCTCCACGGCCGCATCCGGCGGATCATGCTCCCCAAGGACTACGTGCGGCTGCGGCTCACCGGCGAGGCGGCCTGCGAGGTGACCGACGCCTCGGGCACGCTTTTGCTCGACGTCGAGCGTCGGCGATGGAGCGAGGAGCTGTGCGAGCTGTTCGCCGCCGATCCGGATTGGCTGCCACCCGTCCACGAGTCGGCGGCGGTCGTCGGCCACACGGGCGCCGGCGTGCCGGTGGCGGCCGGCGCGGGCGACCAGGCCGCGGGAGCGCTCGGCGTCGGCGCGATCGACGAGACCGGGCCCGCATCGCTCGTGCTCGGCACCTCCGGCGTGATCTTCGCCGCTCAGAACGGCTACGCTCCCGATCCCGAGGGGCGGCTCCACGAGTTCTGCCACGCGCTCGCAGGCCGCTGGCACGTCATGGGGGTGATCCTCGCCGCCGCCGGGGCGCTCGCCTGGCTCGACGGCGCTGTCGGGCATGGCGACGGGATCCCGACACTCCTGCGGGAGGCCGCCGAATGGCCGCCCGGCTGCGAGGGCCTGCTCTTCGCCCCGTACCTGTCGGGCGAGCGCACCCCCCACCCCGACGCCGACGTGCGCGGCGCGTTCGTCGGCCTCGGGCTCCGCCACGACCGCGGCGCGATGACGCGCGCCGTGCTCGAGGGCGTCGCCCACGCGCTGCGCGACGGCCTCGACCTCATCCACGCGGCCGGCGCGCGACCCGCGGCCGCGCGCGTTTCGGGCGGGGGCGCACGCTCGGAGCTGTGGTGCGAGATCCTCGCCGCGATGCTCGAGCTCCCGCTTGAGCACACCGCCTCGGCGTCCGCGGGTGCCGCATACGGGGCGGCGCTCCTGGGGGGCGTCGCCGGCGGCATGTTCGAGGACCCGGCGGCGGCCGCGCGGGCGACCGTCCGCGTCACCGCCGAGGTCGCGCCGGACCCGGCGCTCGTCGAGGCCTACGCGGCGCAACGCGAGCGCTACCGCGCGCTCTACCCGGCGCTCGTCCCGTTCAAGACGCCGCGCTCGGTCGCGGCGGAGGCCGCTGACTGAGCCGATGGCGGTGAGCGCGGCACCCGCGCCCCCGCGGCCGTCGCCGGCCGCGCTGTCGGCGACGCTCGCCGCGCTCCGCGACCGGCTCGGCTCAGAGCGCGTGCTCACCGGCGCCGACGTGCTCGCCCAGCACGCCCACGACGAGTCGTTTCACCCCGCGGCCGCTCCCGACGCGGTCGTGCAGCCCCGCTCGATCGACGAGGCCGCCGAGATCGTGCGGGCATGCGCCGCCCACCGCGTGCCGCTCGTGCCGTTCGGCGCCGGCACGTCGCTCGAGGGCCACGTCGCGGCGCTCGCCGGCGGGGTGTCCGTCGACATGCGCGAGATGGCGTGGGTCGGCCGGCCGTCGCTGGAGAACCTCGACGTCGTCGTCGGCGCCGGCGCGACCCGCCGGGCGCTCGACGCGCGCCTGCGCCCCGAGGGGGTGTTCTTCTCCGTCGACCCCGGCGCCGACGCGACGATCGGAGGCATGATCGCCACCGGCGCCTCGGGGACGACGACTGTGCGCTACGGATCGATGCGCGAGAACGTGCTCGCGCTCACCGTGATCGACGCCCGCGGGCGTGTCGTGCGCACCCACTCCCGGGCGCGGAAGTCATCGGCCGGCTACGACCTCACGCGGCTGATGATCGGCTCGGAGGGCACGCTCGGCCTGATCTGCGAGGCGACGCTCCGCCTGCACCCGGTCCCGGAGGCGATGGCGGCGGCGCAGTGCACGTTCCCGTCGATCGAGGACGCCGTGCGCTGCGTGATGGCCGTCGGCCAGTACGGGATCCCGGTCGTGCGGATCGAGCTCGCCGACCAGCCGCAGATCGAGGCGATCAACCGCCACTTCGAGACCTCGTTCGCGGTCGCGCCGACGCTCTTCCTCGAGTTCGCGGGCGGGAGCGAGCGGGAGGTGGCCGCGCAGGCGCAGGAGGTCTCGGAGCTCGCCGCCGAGCATGGCGGCGGCGACTTTCGCTGGGCCGGGGACGAGACCGAGCGCCGGCGGCTGTGGCACGCCCGCCACGGCGCGATGGAGGCCGCGCGGGCGCTGCGGCCGGGTGGCGCGGCCCTGACGACCGACGTGTGCGTGCCGATCTCCGCGCTCGCCGAGTGCATCGTCGCCACCCAGGAGGACATCGTGCGCGAGGGGCTGCTCGCGCCGATCGTCGGCCACGTCGGCGACGGCAACTTCCACACCTGCCTGATCCTCGATCCCGACGACCCCGCCGAGGTGGCGCGCGGCGAGGCGTTCCACGAGCGGCTCGTGGCGCGCGCGCTGTCGCTCGGCGGGACGTGCACCGGCGAGCACGGCGTCGGCTACGGCAAGGCGCGCTTCCTGCGCGCCGAGCACGGCGACGCGGCCGTCGAGATGATGCAGGCGATCAAGCGCGCGCTCGATCCCGACGGGATCTTCAACCCGGGCAAGACCGCCTCGGCCGCCTGAGCTCGGGGGCAGGCGGGGAGCTTTTGTCCGCCTCACGAGGACAAACACTCCCCGCCCCCAGCCTTGGGGGCACGCGGGGAGCTTTTGTCCGCCTCACGAGGACAAACACTCCCCGCCCCCAGCCTTGGGGGCACG
>Ga0209061_1002364_pt1 | contig 24464 bp, 20 predicted proteins | sample Coa_R1_10_FD_187157 | JGI IMG/M metagenome (GOLD analysis project Ga0209061, IMG submission 187157) | Surface soil microbial communities from Centralia Pennsylvania, which are recovering from an underground coalmine fire - Coalmine... | ecosystem: Environmental > Terrestrial > Soil >...
CTCCTGCAACACCGCCACCGCCTCCGGAATCCGCTCACCATAGTCGATCCACATCACCCAACTTCCACCCACTCCCACCTTCACCCCAGATCAACACCTTCACGACAACTTCGTTTCGAAACGGTATTAGAGCTTCAATCGACGCGTTCGAGCACGGCGTTGAACAATATGGTCCGGCGCTCTTCCAGATTGCGCGCCGAATTCCTCGCCATTGCCGGCCAGTCGGGGCCGAAGATCAGATGCGTGCCGAGCGGCGGCGGGCTGTCCGCGGCGGCATGGCGCGCCCGCGCCGAGGCCAGCGCCGCTTCCGTCGCCTCCGCCCAGGCGAGGATCCGGAACCCCGCGGCCGCGAGCTTGCCGCGCGTCGCTTCGACGGACAGCAGAAAGCTGAGGCTGGGCTCGCGCGCCCACGGCACCGGGTAGTGCGGCGGCCCGCCCGGTCCGGCGGCAATTTCTTGCACTGCAAGCCTTCCGCCCGGCTTTAGCACCCGCCGCATCTCGCGGTAGAGGCGGTCGCGGTCGGCGATGTTCATCGCCGCGTTCTGCGACCACACGATGTCGAAGCTCTTGTCCTCGAAGGGCAGGGCGAGCGCGTCGCCCCGGCGATAATCGACCCGTCCTTGCAGGCCGGTGCGGCGCGTCAGCATTTCGGCGATGCGGCAGAATTCGGCGGTCAAATCGATGCCGCTGACCCGGCAGCCGTAACGCCAGGCGAGATAGCGCGACGGCCCGCCGAGTCCGGAGCCGACATCGAGCACCCGCTCGCCGCCCTTGATTCCGGCCAGTTCGGCAAGCCGGATCGTCGCCGGTCGCTGACCGCCATGGAACTCATCGACCGCGGCGAGGTCGTCCGGGGTCAGGTGCTCGACGTCTTTGCCGATCGCTTGCAGTGCGGCGAGGATTGCCGCGCCGAGGTCATAGTTCGTGTAATGCGCCTCGACCGGGCTGCGGGTCTCTGCCATTTTCCCCTTCCGTCTCGTCTGGACTGGCTAACTTGTCTGCGGCATTTCGACCGTGATGCCCAGCGCTTGGGCGGCATTCGCCAGGCGTCGATCAAGAGTGACCAATGCGACGTCGAGACGCCGGGCGATGGCGATATGAAGGGCGTCCGGCGCGCGGAGGATCAGATCGAAACGACGAACATAGGCATAGGCGAGCCGCACATCCGACGGGTGGACATCGACAGGCGTACTCATTGCCGCGCGCCAGACATCGAAATCGCTGAGTCGCGCGGCGGCATCAGCGCCGTCGAGTAAGCCCATCCGCACCAAGCGCGACAGCGCCGCCGCGACTTCGGCGGCGGCGAAGTCGCTGACCAGGAGTTCCTGCCCACCGGCCAATATATAAGCGTCCACGGCCGCGCTGGCTGGCTCCTCGATCAAGGTCGGCAGCAGGACGCTGGCGTCAAGATAGGCGCTCAACCTTCGTCAGCCTCATAGACCCGGTCGAGGATCTGGACCGATGTCAGACCGACACTCCGACGCCCGCGCCGTCGATCCCGTAGCCAAGTATAGGTCCCGGTCGGCGCGGCAGGCCGAGATCGAGGTAAAGCGGGCCTGAGCTCGGCGACAGGTTTGCCGTGGCGGGTGATCACCACCTCCTCGCCGTCGAGCGCGCGATCGATCAGCTTGGGGAGCTTGTTCTTGGCGTCGGCGATGCTGTAGGTGGTCATGGCTCTGATCGGGATGAATATAGCTATCAATATAGCCATTTTCATACGGCTCTGTTACGTGCGGATAACCACAAAAGGCTTACGCGGCGGGCAGGGCCGGCGCTATCGTCGCGCCGAACAGCACGGGGGGGGGTCCGATCATGCGCCTGCTGATCGCGATGATGAAGCACGAGACCAACACCTTCTCGCCGGTGCCGACACCGCTGGCGCGCTTCGGATTGGGTCCGGGACCACTCTATCGGGGGGATGCGATCCGGGCCTTCGCCGGCACCGGCACCGGGCTTGGCGCCTATCTCGATTTGGCGCGCCGCGAAGGCGCCGACATCGTGCTGCCGATCGCCGCCGGCGCCCCGCCTTCGGGACCGGTCGCCGATGAGGCCTATGCCCATATCACCGAGGTCATTTGCGCGGAGGTGGCCAAGGGCGGCTTTGACGGCATCCTGCTCGACCTGCATGGCGCCATGGTGACGGAGAGCTGCGAAGACGGCGAGGGGGCGCTGCTCGAGCGCATCCGCGCGATCGATCCGCACACGCCGATCGCGGTCTCCTACGACATGCACGCCAACCTCTATGACGCAATGGTCAGCAATGCGACCGTCGTCGCCGGCTATCGCACCTATCCGCACATCGACACCTACGAGACCGCAAAGCGCGCCGGCGAGATCCTGTTGGCCACGATGCGCGGCGCGGTGCGGCCGGTCATGGCCTGGGGCAACGCGCCGATGCTGCCGCACGTCATGCGCCAGGGTACCGACGACCACCCGAACAGGGCGCTGCAGCAGCGCTGCGCCGAAATGAGCGGCGAGGGGGCGCTGGTGGCGAGCCTGTTCACCGGCTTTCCGCATGCCGATGTCGGCAATGCCGGCCTTTCCGCCGTCGTCGTCGCCGACGGCGACCAGGCTCTCGCCGAGAGGCTGCGCGATGAATTGCTGGCGCGGGCCTGGAGCGAGCGCGCGGCCTTTATCTATCACATCGAGCCGCTCGCGCAGTCGGTCGCGCGCGCCAAGGCGATGCCGCCGCCCGGCCCGGGCGAGGGACCGATCGTGCTGCTCGATCATTACGACAATGCCGCCTCCGGCGGCACGATGGACACGACCGTGGTGCTGGCCGAGATCCTGCGGCAGGGTCTCGAAGATGTCGCCGCCTTTGCGATCTATGATCCGCAGGCGGTGGCTGAGGCGATCGCCGCCGGCATCGGCGCCCGCGTCACCTTGACGATCGGCGGCAAGATCGCAATGCCGGCGATCCCGCGCGAAAGCCCGCCCTTGACGGTGACCGGCACGGTCAAGACGATCGCGCGCGGCCAGTATCGCAACCGCGGCCCGATGGCGCGCGGCCTGTTGATGGATATGGGGCCCGCGGTCGTTCTCGATACCGGGCCGGTCGAGATCGCGCTGATCTCGCGCCATGTCGAGCCCTCCGATCTAAATTGCCTGCTCGCGCTCGGCATCGACCCGATGCAGAAGCGCTATGTCATGCTGAAGAGCCGCATCCATTGGCGCGCCGGTCTCGGCGCGTTGGCGCGGGCGGTCGTCGAATGCGCCGGGGTCGGCGTGTGCACCTCGGACTACGGCGAATTGCAGTTCCGCCGTCTGCGCCGGCCGATCTATCCGCTCGATCTGCCCAATCTGTGATCCGTTGTCGTTGCTGGAACGGGTCCGGGGCGACTAGGCTAGCCCCCGGGGCAGCACTGCCTGGAGGAAGACATGGATCCAAGCCTGATCGAAGCCGACCGACGCTATATCGTGCACCCGCTGCACCATCCCGACGATCATAGAGAGCCGCTGGTCGTCGTCGAGGGCAGGGGGGCGATGTTGCGCGATGCCGCGGGACGCGAGTTCATCGACGGGCTGTCGGGCTTGTGGAACGTCAATATCGGCCACGGCCGCGCCGAGCTGGCCGAGGCGGCGGCCGCGCAGATGAAAAAGATCGCCTTCGCCTCGGCTTATATCGGCGCCACCAACGAGCCGGCGGTGCGGCTCGGCGAAAAGATCGTCACCCACGCTTACGGCAATACCGCCGCCGTCTATTTCACGACGGCCGGGGCCGAATCGAACGAATCGGCCTTCAAGACCGCGCGTTTTTACTGGAAGATCAAGGGCAAGCCCGACAAGGTCAAGATCATCTCGCGCCTTCACGCCTATCACGGCGTGACGATGGCGGCGATGAGCGCGACCGGCATGGCCGCCTATCACAAGATGTTCGGACCGCTCGTCCCCGGCTTCATCCAGGTCGCCGCACCCTATGCCTATCGCTGGAGCGGCAACGAGGAGGCCGGCATCGGCGCCGCCGAGGCGGTCGAGCGGGCGATTCTCGCCGAGGGGCCCGACACGGTGGCGGCGGTCATTGCCGAGCCGGTCATGGGCGCGGGCGGCGTCATCGTGCCGCCACCCTCCTATTTCCCGCGGCTGCGCCAGATCTGCGACCGGTATGACGTGTTGTTGATCGCCGACGAGGTCATCACCGGCTTCGGCCGCACCGGCCGTTGGTTCGCGCTCGCCCACTGGGGGGTCGAGCCCGATCTCGTCTCCTTCGCCAAAGGCGTCACCAGCGGCTATCTGCCCCTGGGCGGCGTGCTGATCTCAAAGCGCATCCATGAGGCCATCGAAACGGCGCCGGCGGACCGCAAATTCATGCATGCGGCGACCTATTCCGGCCATCCGGTCTGTTGCGCCGTCGGCCTTAGGAATATCGAGATTATCGAGAGCGAGGGCCTGGTCGAGCGCGCCGCGGTGATGGGCCGGCGGCTGTTAGCCGGGCTGGAGAGCCTGCGCGATCTGCCGGTCGTCGGCGACGTGCGCGGCCTTGGCATGATGTGCGGCATCGAGCTGGTCGCCGACCGCGCGACCAAGGCGCCGGCGATCGGGCTTGGCGCGCGCATCGTGCGCGAGGCGTTCGCCCGCGGGCTGTTGCCGCGCAATCGCGCAGGCAGCGCCGATCCGCCGATCGGCGATACGATCTGTCTCGCCCCGCCGTTGATGACGCCCGAAGAGACGATCGACCGCATCCCCGAGATCCTGCGCCAGGCGATCGTCGCGGCGACCGCTTGACGGCGTCCGCTTTTGCCCTTCTCCTCCCGCCCGCCGCAGGAGAGCAGGGCGAGGGGATCCGCCGATGGCGATGCGCACGATTGGGATTGTCGTCGAGGGTGCGACCGGACGGCTCGGCACGACGCAGCACCTGCGCGCCTTGACGGCGATCCGCAATGAGGGCGGCCTCGCTCTCGCCAACGGCGATCGCCTCGTGCCGGAGCCGCTGCTGCTTGGCCGCGACCCGGTGCGGCTCGCCGCCCTCGCCGCCCGGGAAGGCGGTCTCAAATGGAGCACCGATCGCGACGCCTGCCTCGCCGATCCGGCGATCGCAATCTATTTCGATGCCGCCGCAACCGGCGGGCGGGCCGGGCGCGTCGGAGCGGCGCTGGCCGCCGGCAAGCACGTCTATGTCGAAAAGCCCCTCGCCGAGAGCGTTGCCGAAGCGCTTGATCTGGCGCGCCGCGCCGCGCGCGCCGGCCTCAAGACCGGCGTGGTCCAGGACAAGCTCTTTCTGCCCGGCCTCAGAAAGCTGAAAAAGCTTTATGAGGCGCAATTTTTTGGGCGGGTGGTTGGAATCCGCCTCGATTTCGGCTGGTGGGTGTTCGACGGCGAGGTCTATCCGGCGCAGCGGCCGAGCTGGAACTACAAAAAGGCGACCGGCGGCGGCATCGTTCTTGATATGTTCGCACATTGGCGATACATTTTTGATCGCCTTCTGGGCGAGATCCGCGCGGTTTCCTGCCGCATGGCGACCGCCCTCCCGTTTCGCCGCGACGAGCAGGGCGCGCGCTATGCCGTTGATGTCGAAGACACGGCGCTTGCCCAGTTCGAGCTTGCCGACGGGGTGGTCGCGCAGGTCAGCGCGTCCTGGGCGACCCGCGTGCGGCGCGATGATCTGCTGCAGATCCAGGTCGACGGCACGCTAGGCTCGGCGGTCGCCGGGTTGCACCGCTGTTTTATCCAGCCGCTCGTCGCGACGCCGAAGCCGTTTTTCGACCCAGAACGGCCGCAGCCGATGGTTTTCGCCGCACAGTGGCAGGAGATGCCGGATCTGGAACCGGTCCAGAACGGCTATCGCGCCGGCTGGGAGCTGTTTTTGCGTCATGTCGCCGAGGCGGCGCCGTTTCCCGCGCCGTTTCTCGAAGGCGCGAAGAGCGTGCAGCTCGCCGAGGCTTGCCATCGGAGCGATCGCGAACGGCGCTGGATCGACCTGCCGCCGCTCGACCTCTGACCCCCCATCCTGACCGAACGAGGAGAACTGTCGATGCGCTTCCGCCTGACGATCGCCGCCGCCGTGCCGGCTCTCGCTTTGCTGCTGCCGGCCGCGCCGCCGGCATATGCCCAGTTCGGCGCGATCGCCTATGACGGCAAGACCGGCCGCTACGGGGCGAGCGCCAACAAGCCGACCCCGAAGCGCGCAATCACGGCGGCGCTCGGCGATTGCGGCGCCAGCGGCTGCCGCATCGTCGGCCGGGTCGGCCCGAAACGGTGCGGCGCGGTGGCCGCCGCCGCCGACAGCAGGAAAGGCTTCGGCGCTGCGGTGCGCCCCGCGCTCGATCAGGCCCGGTTCGCGGCTCTCGCCGATTGTAACAAGGCCAAGGCCGGCGAATGCGTCGTAAAGTTTTCCTTCTGCAACAAATAGCTGCGCGCTTTTGCGCCGGCCCCGGGCCGGCTCGGACCTTTGCCGTGGACGGGGGGCCGTCGGCGCGCGGCCGCCCTGCGCCGCTCAGGTGCCGATCTGCAGCGGGCTTGCCAGCTTTTTGAGCAGGGCGACGACCGAGAGCGCCGTCAGCCGGCCGGTGCGCGGGTTGTCGGCGCTCGGCACGTTCTCGATCGTGAGCGTGAAGCGGGCGGTTTCGGCCTCGACCTCGATGCGATGCGTGTTGCGGGTGATCCCGGGGTCGGCCCAGATCTCGACCGTCGTGCGCTCGGGCCCGATGCCGGCCAGCGCCAGCGCCGCGGCGACGTTGACATTGGCGGGAAAGCCGCGGGCGGCCTCGCGGGCGGTGCCGGAAAAGACCCGCTTGGCGGCGCTGAGGCCGTCCAGGCTGATGCCGTGCGCGATCAGATAGGGGGCGCCGGCAAGCCCCCGCGGGGGCTTGCGCGTCATCATATGGACGCGTTCGACGGCGCCCTGCGCCGCGGCCTGGACCGCATCGAGCCCGAGCAGCGCGCCGCTCGGCACCAGGATGCGGCCGCCCGTGCGACGCGCCAGATCGACGAGGTCGAAATTGTCGATCAGCGCGCCGCAGCTCAGCACGAGGAGGGTGCGGCCGCGGTCGAGCGCCGGCTCGGCAATCTCGCGCAGCAGCGCCGCCGGCGCGCATTCGACAATGATCTCGGCCTCTTCGGCGAGCCCTGCCAGCGGCAGGACCGGAACCGGGCGCGCGAAACCCGCCATTGCGCGTTCGGCGCGGGCCTTGTCGCGCGCGGCGACGGCGATGAGGCGCAGGCCGGCAATACCGCGGTCGAGATGGGCGGCGACCACCCGCCCGATGGCGCCAAACCCGGCGATCGCAACGCGCTTTTCCCGCTTGTCCGCCATGTCGCTCTCCTCGCATTTTGGCCGATGATTGCGCGGCCGCCGTCAATTTTCCACCTCGGGGGCTTTCCCTGTCGCGAACGCAAGGGGTGGGTTGCGCCCCGGCGGGGCGAAGGCGGGCTGGACGGGGTGCGCGCAGGCGCCTATATCGGAAGCGGCGATGGGGTCCGCCGTAAACCGCCCGTCGGGCTGACGATCCCTACGGTTGAGCCGCGCGCTCGCGCGGGGTGCGACACGTAGGAGGGATCGTCGACCGCCCGTGACCACATCGGATCTTGCCGTCATCGACCAGCACCGCATGGACGCCCTTGCCGTGCGGCTTGAGCGCGCCGAAGCGGTCGTCGCCGGCATTCCGTGCGGGGGCGCGCGCTACCGGGACGCCCTTGCCGAGCTGCGCGCGCGGCTGCTGGCGGGGCGCCTGCACGTCGCCGTCCTCGGCCAGTTCAAGCGGGGCAAGAGCAGCTTTCTGAACGCCCTGCTCGGGGAAGCAGTATTGCCGACCGGCGTCGTTCCGCTGACGGCGATCGCGACCTTCATCCGCTGGGCGGCGGCGCCGTCAATTCGCGTCATCTATCGCGACGATCGCCCGGAGGACGAATTCCGCACGAGCGATACCGCGCAACTGCGCGAGCAGCTCGCCCGCTTCGTGACCGAGGAGGGCAATCCCCGCAACCGGCTGCAGGTCGCGCGGGTCGATCTCTACTATCCGGCGCCGATCCTGCGGCAGGGGATCGTGCTGATCGATACGCCGGGCATCGGATCGGGCCTGCGCCACAACACCGATGCGGCGCTTGCGGTATTGCCCGAATGCGATGCCGGGTTCTTCATACTCTCGGCCGATCCGCCGATCACCGAGGCCGAACTGCTCTATCTCGACCGCGTGCGCTCCGAGATCGCGCGGCTGTTTTTCGTGCTCAACAAGATCGACTACCTCGCGCCGGAGGAGAGAGAGGCGGCGGCAGCGTTCCTGCGCAAGAGCCTGCGCGAACACGCCTCCGCCGAGGCTGATGTCCCGATCTTCAGCCTGTCCGCCCGACAGGCGCTCGCCGCCCGTCGCAGCGGCGATGCGGGCGGCCTCGCGCGCAGCGGGCTGGCGGCGATCGAGCATCATCTCGTCGCGTTTCTGGCGCGGGAGAAGGTCGCATCGCTGCGGCAGGCAATAGCGCGAAAGGCGAGCGCGATTCTGGGCGCCGCCCTGATGGATCTCGCGCTCGCCATCCGCGCCCTGGAGATGCCGCTCACGCAGTTGCAACACCGCGCCGCCGAATTCACCCGGGTTCTTGAAGACATCGAGCGGCAGCGGCTGGTGGCGCGCGACCTGATCGCCGGCGACCGCCGCCGGGCCGTCGAGGCGCTCGAGGCGCAGGCGCGGCAGTTGCGGGAGGAGGCGCAAAGAACGCTCTTCGCCGTGCTCGACCGCTGCCTGGAAGAGGGGCCGGAGCGCGCCGAAAAGGCGGCAAGGGGCGCGATCGCCGCCGCGATCCCGCAGTTTTTCGAAGCCAAGCTCGGCGAGATGTCGCGCGCTCTCGCCGCCGCGGTCGAAGACATTCTGAAGGGCCATGTCGCGCGCGCCGAAGCGCTGATCGGCAGCGTGCGCGAGAGCGCGGCAAGCCTGTTCGAGATCCCCGCCGTTCCGTACGAACAGGCGGAAAGCTTTGCGATCCGGCGCGAGCCTTATTGGGTGACGGAACGGTGGAGCGACAGCTGGCAGCCGCTCGGCGCAGGCGTTGTCGACAGGCTGTTGCCGGCCGCTTCCCGCGCCGCGCGCCTTAAGAAACGGCTCGCCGCCGAGATCGATGCTCTGGTCGCGCGCAACGTCGAGAACCTGCGCTGGGCGAGCTTGCAGAACTTGGACGGCGCCTTTCACCGCTTTGCCGCCTGGTTCGATGAGCGCCTGGACGAAGCCATCGCGGCCACGCGCGGAGCGATCGAGACCGCCGTAGGGCGGCGGCGCGCGCACGCCGAAGAGGTGCGGGACGCGCTGCTGCAATTACGGCAGAGCGCGGAGTTGCTGCAGGAGCTGCGGGCGGATTTGGCGAGCGAGGGGGCGCCATGAGCGAGATTGTCGCCCTGCCGCTCGCCGCGGATGTCAGAGAGGCGCTGGCGCAGCTCACCTCGCTGCAGGACGGCGATCGCGGCGTCGTCGCGATCACCGCCTGCGGTTCCCGCGCGCTGCCGGCGTTGCGGGCCTTGCTGCTGGAAGGCGCGGCGAGCGGCATTTATCAGCCGCGCTGCCGGGCCGTCGAGGCGCTCGCCGCGCTCGGCGCCCATGACGTGCTGATCGAATTCCTGAACGCGCCGCGCGACATTGCCGACCCGGTCAACCGGAGCGGCGAGGATGCGGTTGTCAACGCCGCGGCACGCGCGCTGATCGGCGTCGCCGACGCGCGGATCTTTCCGCTGCTGATGCGATTGGCGCAGACCCGGTTGCTTGCCGGCGTCATAGAGGCGCTGGGATCTTGCGGCCGCGTCGAAGCTCTCCCCGTTCTGCTGCGGGCCCTGTCGGAAGACCATACCAGAAAGGTGGCGGAGGCGGCATTGCTGCGGCTGGGACCGGCGGCGGGAGCGGCGCTGGCGGCGCTGGCAACCCGTCCCCTTCCCGCGGCCGAGGGGGAGAGCGCCTCAAGCCGCAGAACCCGGCTCAGCGCCGTCGGACTGTTGGCGCGGCTCGGCGCGCCCTGCGCAGCGCTGTGGCGATTGAGCGAAGACGCCGATCCGGAGATCGCCGCCGCCGCGTGCCGCGCCTGTCTTGCTACCGGAACAGCAGAGAAGCGCGCCGTGCTGCAGCGGCTGATCGCGCTTATCCCCCGCCTCCCTCTGATCGCCGTCATAGAGGCCGAGGAATGCCTTGCCGAGCATTTCGGGGCCGTGCGCGAGATCGCCGCGCAGTGGCTGGAGCCGCCCCCTCCCGATCCGAGCGACAACGCGCCGGCGGCCTGCCTGCGCCGCTCGCTGGCGCGGGCCGCCCGGCATGCGGGCGCCGCCGCCGAGCGCTGCCGATCCCGTTGAGCGGAGGCATCGCGATGGATCTGCACGAATACGAGCAGGTCAAATTCGAATTGGCGGCCCTGCTGCACTCGGCGGCCGCTTGCGATCGGCAGGACCCGCAAGGCCGGCGCGCGCATGACGAGCTGGTGCGCGATCTGTTCTCGCGGCTTGCCGAAGACCGCTTCAATCTTGTCGTCGTCGGCCGTTTCAGCCGCGGCAAGACTTCGCTGATGAATGCCGTGCTCGCCACCGATCGCCTGCCGACCGGCATCCGGCCGCTGACCTCGGTGATCACGACGGTGACTTACGGCAGCCGCGAAAAAGCGGTTATCCATTATCAGCACTCCCGGATCCCGGAAGAGATCCCGCTGACGGCGCTGCCGCAATACATCACCGAACAAGGCAATTCCGCAAACCGCCGCCGGGTCAGGATCGCCGAAGTGCAGCTGCCCGCGGAGCTGCTGCGCCGCGGCTTTCATTTTATCGACACGCCGGGCCTCGGCTCCCCGATCGTCGAAAACACCCGCACCACCGAACGCTTTCTGCCCGAAGCCGATGCCTTCGTATTGGTCACGAGCTATGAGGGCCCGCTATCGGTGGAAGAACTGCGCTTTCTCGAGGATACGGCCCGCTCCGGCCGGCGGGTGTTTGTCGTCGTCAACAAGCACGACATGGTCGCGGCCGCGGAACGGGCCGAGGCGCTTCACTATTTGCGGGAGCAGCTGTCCGCTCTCGCCGGCCTCGCGCAGGAGAGGATCTTCTCCGTGTCGGCGCGCGAGGCTCTGGCGGCAAAACAGGCGCACGACGCCCGCCGGCTCGAGGACAGCGGCATCCTCGCCTTCGAGCACGCGCTGATCCGTTTTCTCGTCCACGACAAGAGCCGCGAATTCCTGCTGCACATGTGCCGGCGCCTCGGCGGCTTTCTCGCGGCGCTGCCGCCTTCGGCGCGCGACCGCTTCGGCGCGCCATTGGCCGCATTGGCGCGGCGCCTCGATGCCGCCCGCGCCGACGCCACGCCGGCGCTGGCTGCCGGTGCGGAGAGCCCGGCGCCGGCGGCCGTGGCCGCGCAGAGCGGGCAGATCGGTCCGTGCAAGATCTGCGCGCAGGTCACGCAGCGCTCCTACGATTTTCTGCGCGTATACCAATACGACATCATCGTCGATCCGCAGCGCCAGCGGGAATTGGCCGAGCGCGGCGGCCTGTGCAATTTCCATATTTGGAGCTACGAGACGCTCGCCTCGCCGCACGGGATCTGCGCCGGCTTTGCCGCCGTGCTCGACCGGTTGGCGGGGCAATTGCTGAGCCCTTCGCAGAAGGGCCTGCCCGAACCGGACTGCATTGCCTGTGCGGAGCGGGCCGCGGCGGAGGCCGACGCCGTGGCGACGATTGTCGCGCAGCTGCGGCAAGACCCCGATGTCGCTTTGCGCGCGCTGGGCGATCTTTGCCTGCCGCATTTTCGCCTATTGGCGGCGGCGATCGCCGATCCCGATGGCGCCGCCCTTCTGTGCGCCTATGAAGCGGCGCTGTTGCGGCGGGTCGCCGAGGATATGCGTCGCTATGCGCTTAAGCACGAAGGGGTGCGGCGCTACCTGGCTAGTGAAGAGGAAACCAAAGCCGCCCAAAGAGCGCTGCTGCTGCTCGGCGGCCATCGCACGCTGAACACGCCGCCCCGGCAATAAGCCGGCCGCGGCGGCGGGTAAAGCGAGGCTGGGTCGCGCCCCCGCCTTCGGCATAGACCGGCATTCGCCGATCACGGCCGGGCCGGCGATCACCGCGCGCGACTGGAAAGATGCGCTGAAAATTTGCCGGCAACGAGCCGTCCGTATTGACTCCGAGCGGGGCCGCGATGGAAACTCTCTCCAAGGGGATGGAGCTCCCCGAAATCGCCGTTGCGGCTGATGGCTCCTGCTGCGTAATCGCTGCGGCGGGAGCGTATCGGCCGGGCCCGCCGCAGAGGTGGGCTGCCAGCTCACCTCGCTGATCCGGCTTGGACGCCTCGCCGCACTGCGAGGCATGAGGAGGAGCGATGGCGAAGCGATATATCCAGCGCCTCGTCCGGGACGCCCTGGCCCGCCTTGCCGAAGCTGCCGCGCCTGCCCGTGAGCCGTCCGGGCCCACGCGGGCGTGTAATCAGTCAGACCGGCCCGGCTCCGGGAGGTGCAAAATCGTCGGATAAGTAAAGACAGGAGGATCACGATGCCGTTCGATGGTACCGATTTTTTTACCAAAAAGATGCCTGAGACCGGCCTTTTTCCGGGCTGGGCCGAGTATGGCCGGAATGTCTTGCTGAAGACGCGCTGCCGCCGCGAGAGGACGGCCGCCTTGCATGCCCTGGCCCGCTGCGATCACGCCGCCGCCGTTGCGCAGTTGCTGCAGGAGGCCAAGACCCTGATCGAAGACCCTCGAAAATGGACGCAGCGCCGGTATTGGACCTTTTTCGGACGACGCTGCGCGGTCGGTGCGCTGCGCGCGGCCGCCAGCGGCATGATCGATCCCGAAATCGCCTGGTCGGCGCATCGCCTGCTGAGCCAGGTCGCGCGTTCGCGCGGTTTTGGCTCTATAGAAGAGATGAATGACCGCTCCTCCCACCGCGAGGTGCTGCGCGCCTTCGACAACGCCATCGCGCTGGCCTACGGCACCGTTCCGCAAGCGGCGTCGTGATCGCCGTGCCGCTCCTGAGCCGCTGAAAAGGGCTGCTCGGGGCGCCCCGAAGATCCGCAGGGGGCAGGGACATGCGCGCCGCACGAGGCCGATGCCGGCCCGGTCGCGCTCATGCGGCTCACATGACAAGAGCGGCTTGCGAGGGCACGACTCACCGCTCCCGGGAACGCGCGACCGCCATGAAGAACGGGATCGCGGCCAGCTCGGCGGCGATGCAGAACGCGACCGCCGCCGCCAGCGAGCGGTCGTAGAGAAAGCCGATCGCCGCACTGCCGAGAAACCAGGACACGCCGTAGCCGGCGGTGAACAGCCCGAAAGCCGAAGCCCGGCGCTCTGGCGGCGCCATCGGCGCGACCGCCGCCGGAATGATCGATTCGTGAACGCCCATGCCGAGCCCCCACACCGCCGCTCCGGCGAGGCCCAGCCAGAACCCGCCGAGGAACACCAAAGGCGCGAACAGCGTCGAAACCAGGGTCAGCGCGATGATCACCGGGAACCCGTAGCGGTCGAAAAGGCGTCCGAATACCAGCGAGCCCGCGCCGCTCGCCCCCATCGCGACGGCGTAGAAGACGGCGATCCAATCGCCGGCGACCGTTCCGGAGCGGCTGAAATGATAGGCGATCAGCGGGTAGTCGGCAAAGCCGGCCGCCACCAGCGCGGCGCCGGCCAGATAGATCCAGAACGCCCGCGGCAGTGCGACGGTGGTTGCGATGCTCGGGGGTGTTGTTTCGAGATCCTGCGGGCGGGGGTAGAGCAGGCGGGCGAGCAGCACGAAGGCGAGCGTGATCAGCGCCGGGACGAGAAGGGCGGCAAAGGCGAGGCGGTAATCGCGCCCTTTGAGCAGCAGCAGAGCGGCGACCGACAGCGGGCCGAACATCGCGCCGAACTGGTCCATCGCCTCGTGCATCCCGAAGACCCAGCCGTATCCGCCGAGCCTTTTGCCGGCATGGGAGAGCATGACGTCGCGGGGCGGGTTCCGGGTCGCCCGGCCGGCGCGTTCGAGGATGATCAAGAGGGCCGCGGCCGGCCAGCTCTGGACCAGCGCCAGTGCCGGGACAGAAGCCATTTGAACGAGATAGCCGAAGATCGTGAGCGGCCAGTATCGTCCGCTTGCATCGGCAAAGCGGCCCGAGGGCAGCCGCAGCACGTAACCCGCCAGCTCGCCGAAGCCGGTGACCGCGCCCACCGCCGCGCCGCTCGCCCCCAAGGCGGCGAGGAACGGTCCGAGGATGCTGCGCGAGCCCTCATAGGTGAAATCGGCGAAAAAGCTTAAGATTCCGATCAGCAGGACAAATCTGAACGCTTTTTGGATGCTGCCCGCATCGGGGCGGGCGGGGCCCGTCATGACCGCTCTCCCGGTGTCCTGACCCGATATTCGGGTGCCGCATCGTGCGGACGTCAACACCGCGCGGAGGCCTGGACGCTCCGGTAGAGGTGGCCGCCGGTCATGCCCGCTGTTCCCAGTTGACAGAGCCCGGACGAGGAGGTTATTCCGCTCCCCGGCGATGGGGTTCGCCATTAACCGCCGCGCAGGCTGATGACCCCTGGATGATCCTTCGAGGTCAGGAGGGGCATTGCGCGTGCACGATTACAGCCAAGCGCCGATCCGCGTGTGTCCGGGGGGCCCGGCCCGCCCGCGCCTGGGCTGCGGGATGGCGGTATGAGCCTGCGCGATATCCTGCTGCAGATCGCCCAGGTCCTGACGGTCCTGGCCTTCTCCCCGCTGCTGCAGGGGACGATCCTCAAATGGGAGGAGCGGGTGCAGCGGGCTCGCGGCCCGAGCCTCTTCCAGCCCTATCGCGATCTGTGGAAACTGTTCCACAAGGAGCTGGTGGTCCCGCAGACCGCCTCCTTCATCTATTGGTTGGCGCCGATCGTCGCCTTCACGGCGATGCTGACCGTGCCGATCCTGATCCCGGTCCTCACCGATTACCCGCTGCCGCTGTCGGATATGGGCGACATCCTCGGCGGCGGCCTGATCCTGACCCTCGGTTCCTTCATGATCGTGCTCGCTGGGCTCGACAGCGGCAGCGCCTATGGCGGCATCGGTGCGAGCCGCGCGGTCATGGTGGCGATCCTGGCCGAGCCGACGCTGATCCTGGTGTTCGTCGGCATCACATTGCTGGCGAAGGCGATGCTGCCCTTCGTCGTCAATCATCTCCTCGTCGCCGATCCGGCCGTCTATTGGGGCCCGGCCCATCTCTTTCTCGTTGCCGCGTTTTTTATTTTGCTGCTGGTCGAGACCGATCGCCTGCCGATCCATTCGAGCACGCACATCGAGGTCTACATGATCGAAGAGGCCCGCATCCTCGAATATTCGGGCCCGCTGCTGGCCATTCTCAAATGGGCCTCGATGATGAAGCAGTTCATCCTCTATACGATCTTCTGCAATGTTCTGGTGATTCCCTGGGGTCTGTCGCATCACGGCACCGCGCTCGGCGCATTCGGCGCCTTGCTCGCGCTGCTGGGGAAATTTCTGGCGGTGGCCCTGGTCGTCGTGTTCGTCGAGACGGCGCAATCGCGGCTGCGCTTCTATCGCTATCAGGAGCCGCTCGCCGCCTCCTTCCTGCTCGCCGTCCTCGCGATCGTCGCCACCCAGATTTGACATGCCGCTTCATCCTCTCAGCCCGCTCGCCTCCGCGCTGCTCAGCCTGACGGCGATCGCCGGCCTGCTGTGTGTTTTCGTCATGCTGGGATCGCGCTGGCTCGACAAATATCTGTACGCATTCGCCGCCGAATCGTGGGCGATCGCCGCCCTGGCGGCAGTGATCGCCGTTTCCAGGAACAACGATCCCGAGCTTTATCTGATCGCCGCTCTGACCGCGCTGTTCCGCGGCCTCGCGCTACCTTATCTGATCTGGCGCATGATCCGGCGCCTTGCCGTCACGCGCGAATTGCACGAGATCCTGCGTCCGGCTTCCGGGCTTGTCATCGGCGCCGCCGCCGTCGTCTTCGCCCTGGCGGTATCGTACCGGCTGCGCGACAGCCTCAACCTCGGCGATGCCGTGGTCATCCTCGCCCTGACCGTGATGATCGCCATCCAGCTGATCGGCTTTTTGATGCTCGCCGTCCGACAGGAAGCGGTCACCCAAGTCATCGGCCTGCTCGTGCTCGAAAACGGCATTCTTGTCGGCGCGCTGATCCTCGTTCCCGGAATGCCGCTGTTGATAGAGCTGATGCTGCTATTCGACGTGCTGATCGCGGTCGCCTGCTTCGGCGTGCTCGTGCGCTATCTGACAATCCATGTCGGCACGACCAGCACCCTCGCTCTGAAACGCCTGGTCGGCTAGCGATGATCGGCGCGCTGCTTCTGGTTCTGGCGATCGCCCCGGCGCTCGTCGTGCTCTTCTGTCTGTTGCTGTGCAGCCCGCGGGGCGCGGCGGCGCTCAATCTCGCGGGCGCCGTCGCGGTCTTCACGGCGGCAGTGGCGCTGATTCTATTGGCCGGCGGCGGATCATACCGGTATTGGCACGATTACATCCTGTTCGACGCACCCGCGGCCTGGGTCGTGCTTTGCGCCGCGCTCGTCTATCTGCTGTCCGCGATCCATGCGATCGGCTACATGCCGCAGCTCGGCGAAGATAGACGCCTGCCGCAGTTCTACGCCCTGTTCGCCGGATTTGCCCTGGCGATCCTCGTCAGCCCGTTGATGAACAACGCCGCGCTCTACTGGATCGCGATCGAGGCGACGACATTGGTCAGCACGTTCCTGGTCGCGTTCGAGCGGGCTGCCGAAAGCCTGGAAGCGGCCTGGAAATACATCATCGTCGTCTCCGCCGGGATCAGCCTGGCATTGTTCGGCACCGTGCTGTTCTATTGGGGCGGCAGTTTTGCCCTCGGCCCGAGCTACAACATGACCTGGGATGCGCTGCTGCGGGCGGCGCCGGGCATGAATCCGAGTTTGGTCATGTTTGCCTTTCTGCTGGTTCTGGTGGGTTATGGCACCAAGGTCGGGCTGGCGCCGATGCACACTTGGCTGCCGGACGCCCACAGCGAAAGCCCTGCGCCGATTTCGGCGATGCTGTCCGGCGCGCTGCTCAACGCCGCGATGCTCGGCATCGTGCGTTTCCTCAAGATCGCTGACGCGGCTCCGACCGTCGGGCTGCCGCGGACGGCGCTGGTCGCGCTCGGGGCGTTGTCGCTGCTGGTGGCGGCCTTGTTCATCGTGCGGCAGCAGAGCATCAAGCGGCTGATGGCCTATTCGAGCGTCGAGCACATGGGGGTCATCGCCCTCGGCTTCGGCTTCGGCGGCGTCTTCGGCGTTGCCGGGGCGCTCTATCACATGCTGAACCACACGCTCAACAAATCGCTGATGTTCTTCGGCGCCGGCAACATGATGCGCAGCTTCGGTAGCAAGCAGATCAAGGATCTCCGCCGGGTCGGCGCCCATTTCCCGGTGCCGGCGGCGCTGTGGCTGGCCGGCGCCGTGGCAATCACCGGGGCTCCTCCATTCGGGCTCTTTCTCAGCGAGCTTGCCGTCCTGCGCGCCGGTTTCGAGCGGGCATTCGGCTGGGCTGCCGCCCTGATGGCGGCTTTGCTGATCGTCATTTTCATCGGCTTTCTCAATCACTTCCGCGCCATGTACTGGGACGAGCCGGCGGAGTGGGCGGCGACCGCCCGGACGCCTCTCGCGATGAGCCTGTGGTGCGTCGTGCCGATGGCGTTGGCCCTGCTGCCGCTGCTCGTGCTCGGCTTGTGGTGGCCGCAGGCCGTCTGGCGGTTTCTGGCCGATATCGCGCATTCGCTGAAGGCCGCCGCTCCATGATGGCAACTGCGGGGAGGGTTCTTCTGCGGCCCGCGGAATTGCCACAGGCCATGCGTCGCGCCTTGGCCGCAGGCGAACGGCTGCGCATGCTCTATGCCTGGTGGCCCGATCCGGATACGCTCGAATTGAGCTATGTGTTGAGCCGGCCGCTCTCTGCGTTCACGATATGGCGCTGCCGTCCCGACGGTCCGGTTCCCAGCCTTGCCGCAATTTGTCCGGCGATCGGATGGTACGAGCGGGAGATTACCGATCTTTTCGGTCTGGAGTTTGGCGGCCATCCGGAGCCGCACCGCCTCGTCTTGCGCGAAGGCGCAAAGCCGCTGCTGCCGCCGTTCGACCCGGACTACCCGGCGGAAACGCCGATCCCGGTCGATCAGGCCCGGCGTTTCATCCCCGAAATCGCCGGGGCGGCCGGCGACGTCCAGGAGTTGCCGTTCGGGCCAATCCGCGCCGATGTGGTGGAATCGGCCGAATTTCTCTTCTATTACATCGGCGAAGCGATCCTCCATTATCACCCGCGGCTGTTTTTCAAGCATCGCGGGATGGAAAAGCGCTTCGAGGGCCTGCGGCCGCCGACGGCGGTCGTGGTCGCCGAGCGCGTCTCCGGGGTCGGCAGTCTTTCCCATGCGCTTGCCTATTGCCAGGCCGTCGAGGCGGCGGCCGGTTGTACGCCGCCGCCGCGGGCCTGCTGGCTGCGCGTCCTGCTTGCCGAACTCGAGCGGCTTTACAACCATCTTCACTATCTCGGCCATCTTTGCCACACCACGACGCTGAAGGTCGGCGAGGCCGAAGGCAAACTCCTCGAAGAGCGGGTCAAGCAGTGGAATGCGCGGCTGACCGGCAGCCGGTTCCTGCGCGGCGTTCTGACCCCGGGCGGGTTGCGCCGCGATCTGGCGCCGCAGAGCTGGCTGGCCGGTGAAATCGAGCGCTTGCAGCCGGAAATCGAGGCCTATACGCGTCGGCTCGACGACACCGACAGCCATCTCGACCGCCTGATCACAACGGGCGTGCTCGACCCTCAGACGGCCTGCGACCAGGGGGCGACCGGACCCGTCGAGCGCGGCTGCGGTCAGGATCATGACCTGCGCCGCGATCATCCCTATGCCGCCTATGGCGCGACGACGGTGGCGGTTCCGGTGGAGAAGGCCGGCGACGCCTATGCCCGATTCCGAGTCCGCATTGCCGAGATCGGGGTGAGCCTCGACCTTCTGCGCGAGGCGCTGCGGCGGCTGCCCGAGGGGCCGGTGCGGGCGCACTGCCTGCCGCCTCCCGGCTCGGAGGGGCTCGGATGGAGCGAGTCGCCGCGCGGCAGCCTGTTCTATGCCGTTCACATCGGCGCCGACGGCCGCCTCGCCCGGGTCAAGATCAAATCGCCGTCATTCTCGAACTGGCGGGTCTTTCCGTACACGGTGCACCAGACGAACATGATGGATTATGCGATCAACGAAGCCAGCTTCGGCCTAACGATCGCCGGTTGCGACCGGTAGCATCGCGATGCCGCTGTGGACGCTGTTCGGATTGCGGCAGGGCCGGGCGACGGCTTCGCTCGGCGAGGGCGAGAACGGGCAGGAAGGGCTCTTCGGCATGCCGCGCTACCGGCCGGAGCGATGCCGCGAAGGCTGCGAGGAATGCGCCGCGGCCTGCCCGACCGCCGCAATAACCCTAAGGCCTGCAGCCGCAAAAGGGCGCCGCCTCGATATCGATTACGGGCGCTGCGTGGTCTGCCAGCTGTGTACCGAGGCCTGTCCCGAGGCGGCTCTCGTGCCGTCGACGGACTGGGCGTTCGGCGTCCGCCGGCGCGAAGACCTGCTCTGGCAGGAAAATCCCGCGCCCCCCGCCCCGACCGCTGCCGTCGGCAGGGCGTTCACCCGCAGCCTGCACGTTCGCCATGTCGACGCCGGCTCGTGCAACGGCTGCGAGTCCGAATTGCAGGCGCTGAACAATCCTTTTTACAACCTGCATCGTCTCGGCATCTTCTTCACGGCCTCGCCGCGCTTTGCCGATCTGCTGCTGGTGACCGGGCCGGTCACGCATGCGATGCGGGAACCTTTGCAGCGAGCCTATCAGGCGATGCCTGAGCCGCGCTGGGTCATGGCGGCCGGAACCTGCGCCATCTCCGGCGGCATCGCCGGGGGCGGATATGCCTGCGGCCACGGTCTCGACGGCATCGTGCCGGTCGATCTTTATCTGCCCGGCTGCCCGCCCAACCCCGCCGCCATCATCGAAGCGCTGCTGATGTTCCTGGGGCGCCTGCCGCAACGAATCCGCGGAGGACGCCTTGCCGAATGAGCTGCTGAGCGCCGCCGTCGCGCTCTGGGCGGCGGCCGCTCTCGTCGCCGTGACCGAGCGGGGCGTGGTCATCTCGCGGCTGCTGCTGGCGTCCGGCGCCGTCGCCGGCATCGCCGCCGCGCTCGCCGCGCTGCCGCACGGGACCGCCGCCGTGGTATTGCCGACCCATCTGCTCGGCGAGGCGGTTGGGTTCCGCCTCGCGCCGGACGCGCTGTGGCTGATGGGCTTTGGCCTCGCCCCGGCGCTGTTCGCCTGCGGGCTTGGCAGCCCGGCGCCCGCAGGCGGGACCGGCTGGCTCTTCGGCGCGGCGCTCAGCCTGATCGGGGCGCTTGGCGTGTTCGGATTGGACAATGCCGCCGCCTTTCTGATCGCCTGGGAGATCATGAGCCTCGGCGGCGCCGTCATGCTGCTGTCCGAGAATCGATCGCCCGCGGGCGGCCGCTCCGTATTGTTCATGCTGGCGCTGCTTGAAATCGGCAGCGTCGCGCTGCTGCTCGCCTTCGTTCTTCTCGCGACAAAGGCGCAAAGCTTGTCCTTCGGACAGTTTCCTCAGGCGGCTGCGATGCTGCCCGCGGCGGTGCGGATCCTGATCGGCGTTCTGCTTGTCCTCGGGTTCGGTGCAAAGCTCGGCCTGCTGCCGTTCTACGAGTGGTTCCCGGCCGCCTATTCCACCGGCAGCGGGTCTTCGGGAGCCCTGCTTTCGGGTCCCGTCCTCAACGCCGCCCTTTTTGCCCTCGGTCGCGCCCTGTTCGCATGGGCGCCGGGGGCAAGCGGGCTGGGCATTTTCGTCGTCGTGCTGGCGGTAACGAGCGCGATCCTCAGCGCCCTCTATGCCTTCCAGCAGGAAGACTGGCGCGGGCTGCTTGCCTTTTCCTCCGCCGAGAACGCTGCGATCGCGGTTGCAACGATCGGGGCGGCGCTGATCTTCCGCGGCGACAATCTTCCCGCCCTCGCAAGCCTCGCCTGGACCGTGGCGCTTCTTCACATGGCCGGCCACGCGCTCGCCAAGGGCTGCCTGTTCCTGACGGCGGACGGGGTGTCGCGGGCGACCGGCCGCTATACGATCGTTCATACCGATCTGCTGCGGCGAACCTCGCCGGTTTTCGGCATCGGCGCTCTGTTCGCGGCGATGAGCCTGGCGGCGATGCCGCCGCAGGCCGGGTTCGTCAGCGAATGGTATGTTTTCCAGACCGTCTTTCAGGGGTTTCACCTGTCCTCTCTCGGCGACCGACTGGTCCTGGCGTTGGCCGGCGCCGGCCTTGCGCTGACCGCGGCGGTGGCGTTTGCCGCCTTCGTCAAGCTGATCGGCATCGGGCTGCTGGGCCGCGCCGCCGGGCGCACCCCGACGCCGCCTGCGGGCACGGTCATATCGGTCGGCCTGCTCGGCCTCGGCGTGCTCGCTCTCGCCGTCGGGATGCCGTTCTGGTTGCCCTCTCTCGATCCGGCGATCGCGCACCGGTTCGGCACGGCGGCGGTGCGCGCGATGCATCCCGACCTGTTGCTCGTGCCGTTGACGCCGCGCTTTGCCTTCATCTCGCCGACCCTGCTCGCCATCGTCATGCCGCTGCTCGCCGTGATCCCGCTGGCGATGATAGCGGCCGGCCGCCGCTTCGCGGTGCGGCGCGATGCGGTGTGGTATGGCGGTCGCGACCATGATCCGGCCTTGGTCTCGACGACGGCGCTGACCTTCGCCAATGCGCTGCGCACGTTCTACAGCTTCGTCTACCGGCCGCGCGAGGAGACCGCCCGGGAGACCAATGGGCACAGCTATTTTGTCCGTCGCCTGGTCTTTACTCACGAGGTCGCGCCGATTTTCGGACCCGCGCTGTTTGCCCCGGCGACGCGGCTCGTCCGCTTGCTCGCCGATCGCCTCGCCGTCCTCCAGTCCGGCAATCTCAACTTCTATCTTGCCCTGATCGGCGCCCTGCTGGTGTTGATTCTCGCAATCATCGCATGAAGGCCGTTCCCCCGGCGGACCAAGGGGCCGGTATCACCGCGGATCGGCGGACGGCCGGACGAGCCTTGTGAGAAAGGCCGGCCGATACCAGCTCCCCAGCAAACGCAACAAATCCCGCTCGGCGCCTTCGGGGCGGCCCTGGGCGAACCAGATCCCGAAGACCGTGGCGGCATAGACGACGGCCCCCGACGGGCAGGCGATCATCAATGTGCGCGCGGCGCCGGCGGCTCCCGCCGGGCCTTGCGTCCAGCCAAGGCCGCAGGCGGCGAGCAGGGCGGCCATCGTGGCGGTCGCGACGAGAGGGCGCCAGATCGCGCTCAGAAATTCGCCGAACCCGCCGCCGGTGCGCCGGCTCATCGTGATCAGGTACAGGAGCTGCTGAGCTGCGATCGCAAGCGCGGCGGCGAGCGCACCGCCCTTCAGACCGAGGCTGAGGACCAGCCCGACGAACAGCGGGATTTTGGCGCCGGTGGCCAGGGCCCCGAGATAGAAATTGAGGTACGGCTTGCCCTCGGCGATGAAGAGCGCCCCCGCGACATAGGCGGGCGCGAGGATCGCACTGGCGCAGGCCAGGATCTCGATCAGCGGAACGGCATGCAGCCATTTCTCGCCCAACGCCAGGCGGACCAGCGGATCCGCGACCAGCGAGATGCCGACGCCGGCCGGCAATGTCAGCAGCATCGTGAGCGCCAAAACCCGCAGATAGGCTTGTTCCGCGCCGCGGCCGCTCCGGTTGGCCGCAGAAAATCCGGAGAACAGCGCCCGATGCAGCGGCGCCACCAGCTCGGTCAGCGGCAGGGCGCCGATTTCCCAGCCGATGGCAAAAATGCCGACGGCGGCGGCGCCGAGAAACCGGCCGACAACAATGCTGTCGATCTTGTCCCAAACCATCATCACCAGGCCGCTCGCCCATACCCACAGCGAGAAGCCGAGGATCCGGCGCCACCGCCTCAGCGTCAGCCGCGGCCGATAGGGCGACATCGTATAGCTTTGGACCACACGCACCAGAGAAGTTGAGAGGATACCGATAATGATCGCCCAATAATTTCTCCACAACACGGCAAACAGGATCGTCAGGACGACGCCGGTGACCCGGGCGACAACCTGCAGCAGGAACTCTTTGTGAAAAGCGAGCTCACGCCGGAAATCGACGATCCCGATATTTTCGCAAGCGGCAAACAGCGTGCCGGCCGCCAGCGCCAGTAATACGGCCGTCAATCTCGGCTCGGAGAAAAAGGCGGCGACCGGCCAGGCGGCGCCGGCGACGATGACCGCCGTGGTGAGACCGCGCATGAAATTCATCGTGAAGGCGGTGTCGTACAGATCGCGGTCCGGCGCGATCTCGCGGATGATGACGTCCTGCGGGCCGAGCATGCTGAGCGCGTCGATCATGCCGACAAATCCTGTCGCGAGCGCGACCAGCCCAAAATCCGCGGGGGAGAGCAGGCGGACGAGAACGAGCGTGCTGAGCAGCCCCAGATTGCGGGTGACAAACCGCCACCCGACCGTCCAGCCGGCGCTTTTTGCGGTTTTCGCGGACAGCGAGGCCGTCTCTTCCCGACCTTCGCGGCTTGCCGTCTCGGCCTTAGGGCGCATACTTCACCTGTCAGGGCTGAGAAGCGGCAAGGATGGGCGGGAGCACCCCTGTTGCCATTTTTCCAGTCGACCTCCTCGCAGCAGCGGCTCGATACACGCCCTCTCCGGGTGGGATCAGCATGGCCGGCCTTCCGCCTGCCGTCGCGGCACCGCTCTCCGCTTCCCAGCCCGCCTCCGGAGCGTGCGCTCGCCGGCAGCCCAAGCCGCATCGTGGTAAACGGTCGGCCTGCCAAACATTAATTGACTCGTCTACCGGCATATCGTAAAATATATTTTCAAAAATATGAACTCTCCGCTTGTCAACTCGTTAATCTGTAGCAATTTTTTTCTATAAGGTTGGGAGAAGTGTCTGCGCTTTCGACGGTCCGGGAACCGGTCGTAATGCAGGATGGCGGGGCCGGTCTGCGGCTCGGATTTGAGACGCTTGGCAATGCGACGCTCGTATTTTACGAGGACGGGCATGCGGTTTTGGCCACCGATCCGTGGCTGGTGGGGACCTGCTATTTTGGCAGTTGGGCGCTCGACCGGCCTCTTAGCGAACGGGAGCTGAACGCGGTCGGTTCGGCTGATTATATCTGGATTTCGCACGGTCACCCCGACCACCTGCACCCGCAATCGCTGGCGCTGCTGCCGCGCGGCAAAAAGATCCTGTTGCCGGATCATTACAGCTCGGAGATTTGCGAGAGCCTGAAGGGATCGGGGTTCGACGTCACAGTATTGCAGTATCGCCAATGGTACCGGCTGTCGCCATGCCTGCGCTGTCTGTGTCTCGACAACGAGAACCAGGACGCCATATTGATCGTCGAGGCGGGCGATGGTCTGATCGTCAATCTCAACGACTCGCCGCTGTGCGGAGAAGAGCAGTTCATCCGCAATCTGGTCCGCCGCTATGACCGCGGCAAGACCTATCTGGCGCGGCTGTGCGCGATCGACGCCGATATGCTCAATTTCGTCGATGCGCA
>Ga0209061_1002365_pt1 | contig 24458 bp, 20 predicted proteins | sample Coa_R1_10_FD_187157 | JGI IMG/M metagenome (GOLD analysis project Ga0209061, IMG submission 187157) | Surface soil microbial communities from Centralia Pennsylvania, which are recovering from an underground coalmine fire - Coalmine... | ecosystem: Environmental > Terrestrial > Soil >...
CTCCGCTCGCGATGCCGTACGTCGAAGACGACGAGAAGGTGTTCGCTGCGCCGGCTTGGAGCGTGCCGTTCGCGATCGTCGTCATTCCCGAGTAGCCGCCGGTGCCCGAGAGCACGAACGTTCCGCTACCGGTTTTGGTCAGTCCACCGGTGCCCGAGATCGAGCCCGAGAACGTCGTGCTCGTGTTGTCGCCACCGGTCGTGAGCGTGCCCGAGCCCAGCGTGACGGCCCCGCTTCCCGAAAGCGAGCCGATCGTTTGCGAGAAGTTGTTGAGATCCAGCGTTGCTCCGCTCGCGATGCCGTACGTCGAAGACGACGAGAAGGTGTTCGCTGCGCCGGCTTGGAGCGTACCACTGGAAACGTTCGTTGCGCCGGTGTAACCGTTCGATCCGGAGAGTGTGACCGTGCCGGATCCCCGAACAACCAGCGTACCGCTTCCCGTAATGTCGCCGGAATACGTTCCGTTCGTGCTTTGAGCGAATTCTATCTCTGCGTCGTCGATGATGCCGCCCTGCAAGCTCGTCGTCGTTCCGGCGAGGATTCCGGCCGCGATCGTCGTTCCCCCGGAGTATGTGTTGGTGCCCGATAGCGTCAGCGTTCCGGTTCCCGTTTTCGTCAATCCACCGGTTCCCGAGATCGATCCGGAGAACGTCGTGCTGCTATCGTTCGAACCGGTGGTAAGCGTTGCCGATCCGAGCACGACGTTGCCTGAGCCCGAGAGCGCGCCGATGCTCTGCGCGAGATTGTTGAGATCCAGCGTTCCGCTCCCGCCGACGGCGAACGTCGAACTCGAGGAAAACGTATCGGCCGCACCTGCTTGGAGCGTGCCGTTCGTGATCGTTGTCGTTCCCGAGTAGCTGCTGGTGCCCGAGAGCGTCAGCGTTCCGGCGCCGGTTTTTGTCAAACCACCGCTGCCGGAGATCGAGCCCGAGAACGTCGTGCTCGTGCCGTCGGAGCCCGTTGTCAGCGTTGCCGATCCGAGCGTCACGCTTCCCGCGCCGGAGAGCGAGCCGATCGTCTGCGAGAAACCGTTCAGGCTCAGCGTTGCTCCACTCGCGATGCCGTATGTCGAAGACGACGAGAAGGTGTTCGCTGCGCCGGCCTGGAGCGTGCCGGCAGAGATCGTCGTCGCGCCGGTGTAGTCGTTCGTACCGGAAAGCGTCAGCGTCCCCGAGCTCACTTTGGTGAGCCCTCCGCTGCCCGAGATCGAGCCGGAGAGCGCGGCGCTGTTCCCGTTCGTGTCGATCGCTCCGCCGCCGGCACCGAGCGTGATCGCGCGCGCCGATGCGAAGCCTGTCGCGTACTGCAATGTACCGCCGTCGAATGAGAGCCCGCCCGTCGTCTTGCCGAGATTCGCATCGGCGGAAACGTTGAGGGTGCCGGCGTCCAGCGCCGTGCCACCGCTGTACGTGTTCGTGCCGGAAAGCACGAGCGTGCCTGGGCCGTTCATCGCGATGCTGTACGAACCCGCCTGTCCGCCCGTGCCGCCGCTGCCGGTTTGATCGCTGATGGCATCGCCGATCGTTTGCGTTTGAGCGGCCCCGGGAGTAAGCGTCAGCGTGCCGTTTCCTTGCAGGAAGACCCCGGACCCGAATGCCGATCCGTTCGCGGCGCCCGATCCGCCGGCAACCGTGTTCCCGTTGATGGTCAACGTCCCAGCGATCGTCAGCGACCCGCCGCTTTCCACGAAGATCGCGCCGCCCATTCCCGCGCCGCCTCCGCCGGAAGCGCAGTTGAACGCGTTGCAGCCGTCGCCGCCGCCGAATCCTCCGGGACCACTCGTCGAGCCGGCACCACCACCGCCGCCGAACCCTCCGGCGCCACCTGCGCCATCGGCGGCCACGCTTGGGCCCAATCCACCGGCGCCACCGCCACCGCCGAATCCCCCGGCGCCGCCCGAACCGCCTGCGATGCCTTTACCGCCGCCACCGCCACCGCCGCCGAACCCGCCGCTACCACCGGCGCCGCCGCTCGACGACGACGCGCTTTGGCCCCCTCCTCCACCGCCGACAGCGGTCGAGCCTCCGGGCGCGCTGCCGGTAGTCGAATCGCTTCCGCCGCCGCCGCCGCCCGTCGCACCACCAGCCTGTCCGCTTCCGGCGCTCCCGCCCGAAACGCCGCCGATGAGGATGCCCACGCTTCCAGGTGTGCCGCTCCCGCCGCTTGCCCCCACCCCAAAGCCACCGCCCCCGCCGCTCAACCCCCCGAATGGCGACCCTCCGCCGTTGCCCATGAAGCCGCCGCCGCCGCCACCAGCACCGCCGCCGGCGATGGGGTTCCCTCCGGACCCTCCCTTTGCACTGTTGCTTTGAAAGCTCAGGTTCGTAGCGGTCACGCTGGCGCCGCTGCCGACGAAGAGCGCGCCGCCCATTCCCGCTCCTCCACCGCCGCCTGAACAGCAACTCGCGCCGCCATTTCCACCGATAGATGAGAGATTTTCGAAAGATAGGTTGCTAATCGCGACGGTTCCGGAGTAGATGATGAACCCGGGCACGGTGCCGCCTCCGCTGAGCACGAAATTCCCGCCGTTGATCGTAAGAGAGCTTGCGGTGTTGACTGCCGGCAACACCGTTGCGCCCAGGCTGACGTTTGCCGTGACGTTGATGGTGTAGCTTGTCGTCGGGTTGCTGTCGACGGTCGTGAGCGCCGTGACGAGATCGCTCGCGCTCGCAACCGTGCACGTCGTTCCCGTGCAGGGACTCGCCAGGGCACGCGTCGGCACCAACAGCACCGCGCAAATCGCAGCGATACTCGCGCCTGTAAGAGCGCACGGCGGTAGCGGACGACGGCCTTGAATTGAAATGAAGCGCGTCGTCGGTTGGCGCGTCGTATGGATCTTTCGGCTGAAAGACAACGTCTTGAATCCGGTTCGGCTCGGTAAGAAATTTTGACGCTCCCGGCTCCTCCCTTTTCTCAGCCTTGTGCGGGCGTTTGGGTGTGTATGGGGTCACTGTCTTGCAGTACAGCGCGGTGATGATGCGTTCGATTTTATACGGCTTTCTCGCGCACGGCTGCAGCGTGATTCTTGGTGTCGCAGGGCATCGGGCACCGAATGGTCACCGTCGTAGGCCGTTCCACTACTGCGCCAGGCCCGTGACACGCGACGGCGGGACAAGGCAGAGCGATGGTTCAGGACCTTAGGTCAGGAGTTGCGTCAACGCGTCGACGCTCAGCTCCGCTTGTCGAAGGATCGAGAGCAGCGTTACGACCGGCACGTTTCAGAGCGGCAACGATCTCCTTGCCCGAAAGGCGCGGCGACCTCGGCAGACTTAGACCGCGATCTCGACAAGCTCGGCCGGCGTCGGCTCGACGGTAAGCTTGATGCCTTCCATTTCAGCGCTTCGAGGTAGCCGATAATCGCCTCACGGGTGTGTTCGAGCGCCTCGTCTCGGGTCGATCCGAAGGTCTAATAAATCGGAGCACCGCGCCCGAGTGAGCAAGGCAAGCATGCGCGTAGGCGCAGCGAATGCAGCATCCCCGGATCGGAAGGAGACGAAGATCCCTGTGCGCTTGGTGCCCGCTGAGATTCGCTCTCTCCTTAAACCTCTTTATGCATGCACTGACCGAACGTGCCCGTGTGGCTGGCCTTTAGATCCGTCGCGCGCGCTAATTCCACGGATTATGTTTGGCGCTTATGGCGGGATCGAAAACGTGCTGTACATCGTCGTCGGGAAAAACCCGGGTAACCCGAATTCGGAGGAACCGTCGTTCTATGCAGACCCGTCAAATGGTGACAGTCTCATCGACCGCCAAGCGGCCTGGGGTCAACGATGCCACGTCGATAGACCTTTCGGCCGCGATAGCAGATACCATAAGACCCTTATGCGCTTTCTTCGTGCGCTGCTGAAAGTAGAAACCGATCATCAGGTTCTCAACGTCGTCTATTTCACAGAAGCCGTCAAGTGCACGAATCCGCTCGGCGAGCAACGTGCGATCAGTTCTAGACATTTTGATAAGTGTATGCAGTTGTCTCTTGTTCGGGAACTTCACGCGATCCCAAAGGTGCCCCTCATAGCGTTGGGACGTGAAGTAGAGCGTGCGCTTTTTCGCCTGGTACCCGAACGCACGATCCTGTACCTATCTCACCCAACCTACGGCTGGAGGGCATCGTATGATGCGCTCCTGGCTGAAGCACGCGGCTAAATGGCCTTTGTATGTTGCATTGCTCGATCGACGAGGTATCGCTCGAAATGGAGGAAGCTGCAACGGCAGGCGCGATAACGGCTCTTGGAAGATTCTCGCACGCGCGATAGATGAGAACCGTCGGTCTAGCAACCGGTTGGGTGAGGCCGCGGAACGCAGCCTCAAAACCGCCGGGCGGCGCGTGTAGCGCGCCGTGGGGTTGCGCAGCGCGGGAACCCCGATCCCCGTACGAAATCAATCGAACTCGATGCGCGAGATCTCGATGGTGACACGGCGACGATTCGTGCAAGCTCTCTCACAGAGCAAGTACGGACTATCGCTGAAGATCACGAAGGTCGAGCGCATCCAGATCGTTCCATATCGGAGGATGCAAGCGATGCGCCGCGCAAACAGCCTGCCCGGCAGGCAGCGGAGAAACTCGCGGCTGGTCCAGCCTATGTCAATCGCGGTTTCGGCTTCGCCGATCCGCTTGGCGCGCCAATTCCACCGCAGCGGTTCGCAAGCCTTCGATCACGTCGCACGAAAATAAAGCTCCCTACGCGCAAACTCCGTTGGCTACGGCATACGGCTGCGCATTGGATGCATAGCGACGGAATCGACGTGCGACGACGGCGACTGTTTTTAGGACACAGCGCTCCCTCAACGACAGCTAACATCTAGGGCACGTGTTGCCCGGTGCGCAGGATCATACGGTTGCGGCTCTCGCTGACCGGCTGACTGAAGCGCTCAAGCGTGCCGTCGCGAGCGGTCGGGGTCAGCAAATGGTCACCGAGGGCGTTACGTCCGCTGTCTAGCATGATGCAGGTGCGCGAGAAATCCAGTAAAATCAACGCTTCTCTGGCACATGGGAGCGTACGGGTCTGGTGGCCCGCACGGTCTTCAAAACCGCTGAGGCCGTCGCAAGGCGGCTGGTAGGTTCGATTCCTACACGTTCCCGCCAACCTGTGCAAACGCGCGTGACGTCTCACTGCTCGTCTCCGTGTGACAATCGGACTCCCTTTGGCAGCGGCCCCGATCGTGGGCGCCTAGGCGAGAGCGCGGCGCGACTGTATGATCGCAGGGGGCGGTACCCACGGTTGAGACGCCGAGGCTCGTTGTGCGGGGCTGGAGGGGACAGCGACGTCGAGCCATGCGTCAAGATGATCTCCGATCCCCGCGTCGTCGTGTTTCTCGCAGTCCCGCCCGGGCGCGACCCCTTTGCCGACGTCGCTCGCGTGCGAACGCCGGAGTTTGCCAGGCTCGTCGCACTGCAAAACGTCTCCTTTCAAAGCGGCCTTCACGCCGGCGTACGCGAATGAGATGCTCAGCTGGAAGTCGGTCGTCGCGTTTACACCCGCAGCGGACCCGCGCGATGACTTCGATCACACACTGCTGCACCGCGGCCCGCTGCGACGACACGTGCTCTATCGACGGCAGCTCTAAGCGAAATCCCTTTTCGGACGGTATTTGCCAGGAAGGCCCCGGCGCGGCTCGATCAACGCCAGCGCCAGCGCGATGAGGAGCAGAGTCCCGGCAACTATTCCCCACAGGCTGAGCTCCTCGCGGAGAATCACAAAAGAGCCGATCAAACCGAAGAAAATCGAGCCGTAGCCGGTAATGAGGCTAACCAGCCCTACGCCGAGGATGCGCAGGGCTACGCTTTGCAGCATTTGACCGACGACCGAGAGCAGCACGACGAGTTCGAGATCGAACGCCAATACCGTTCGCAGGTCGTGATAGCGTAAAGGCAACTGCGTTTCGCCGAGCCGATGTGTTAGCGCGCTCAAGCCGACGAGGATTGTCGAGCCCAACGTGCCCATTACGGCCGCGACGAAGAGTGGCGAATAGGTACGGTTCAGTACACGCATCGCGATCGTCATGACGCCCCAGCCGGCAACCATGACCAGAATCATCCCGTCGCCGTACGGTGAGGATCCGCTCGTCGAGCGCGAGAGCGTGAGCGCGGCGCCGCCGATCATGCCGACGACGAGCGCAGCGACGCGATTCAGCCGCAGACGCTCGTGCAGCAGGACCACCGCAAGGATCGACGCAAGCGGAGCCGCCAGGCTCATGAGCAGCACGGCGTGTGCCGCGCTCGTGTGGCCGACACCCAATGCGTACATCCCGGTCGTAGCCGGGCCGTAACAAATGCCGCTGACGATGAAAAGACCAAGCTCGGTGCGGGATGGCGGCCGCCGCGTGCGAGGAAACGTCGCAAGTCCGAGCGCGAAGAACAGCGGCAGCGTCCACACCGAGCGTGCGGCGATCAAGCCCAAGGGGTCCGTGTGAGACGGAGTCTCGGGCGCATAGAGGATCTTCGTCGCCGTTGCGTTGAGCCCAAAAAATACTGCAGAACCTAACGCGGCCAAGAATCCCCACACCCAACGGGTTGGGGAAGAGCCTGTCCGAAAGTCGGCGTGGGGAGTCAATGGGAATAAAGGCAACGGACGTACTCTATGCCGCGCTGATGGCAGCCACGATCGTTGCCGTCGATATCCTGTTCTTCAAAAACCGGTTCTGGGAGCGGCTGACGGTCAATATCGGAATCGTCTTAGTGTTCGTTGCCTTCTACTTGCGATTCCTCAAGCGTCCGTGAAGACGAGGCTATGAGCGCGCTTGGCGTACGGTCGCGCTCTTCTGCAGCGTATCCAGCCTCGCGATCACCTCGTCGTAGATCGCGATGGCTTCGACGAGCTGATCGACCGTTGTTTGTTGCGGGCGCAGCCGCCGCAAACGGTACGCGGCGAGATCGACGACCTTTGATGCCTCTGCCATACAAGTGCGGATTCTATGGGACGCCTGTGAAGCGCACAATGCGCTGGTTCACAAATGCCCCGTTTCGTCACGTGCGTCACTGGTTGATGACGGCGACCTTTAACGTTCCTTTACGATCCATCGTCGTCCACATGAGGCCACCGACCGACGACATGCCGTTGCGACAAAAGACGTCCTCCGGCTCGCTCTGCTCGAGCAGAGAGATCACATGCCGCCTGAAAATGGCGCGATACCGCGCCAGCAGCGAGCGCGCGTCGTGCACGTAGAACGTGTACACCTGTACCTTGACTCCCATGATGATGTCGACGTTGATTCGCAATGGGTATTGCATCAACGCGGCCATCCCGCGCCTGTCGTCGTGCTTGGCCGCGGCTGCGAGCGCGCGCCCTAACGCGACGATCTGGTCGTACGTTCCGGACTGCCAGTCGCAGTAGCTCTCCTCCTCGAGGTTTCCGGCACGGTCGGGAACGACGATATGCTGGACTCTGCCTTTCGTTTCGATGACGGCTTTCATATCATCGTACCGCACGACGCGCACGCTCGTCGTTGCCGCGAGCAGTGGTATCGCGGCAGCCAGCGCGAAGAGCGCGCGGTTCAGAGCCGCCACCAATCCACGCGATGCGTCTTTTTGTTCCAGAAGAAGTGGATGGAATCGCACAAGCCGTCAACGAGCGCGAACCCTTTGCCCTCGGCGCGCAAGCGCGCGTTGGTGCTGCAGACGGCGTCTTCGCGCCCCGGATCGGCGACGAAACGAAAGCGCTGCGCCCTGCGCTTCGGGTCGCCGAACCGCACCATCACGGTCACGGCGCCTTGCGCCGGTACGAGCGAAACGGTGTCGGGCCGCCCGTCCCCGTCGATGTCGAGGACCAGGCGTTTCACGCCGGCCGGAGCGGCCGCGAGGAACGCGGCTAGTGCGAGGGCGGCTGCGACTTTGCGCGCGGCGACCCGGGCAGGAGCGCCCAGACGGCGACCAGCGCGAAGAACGAAATAAAGGCAGCGGCCAGAATCACGGCACCAGCGTAGCAGCGCAGCCACGCCGAGGCATTCGCCCTTAGGTGAACCCTCTCCGAGCGCCGTTGTCCAAATGCGCCAACCGCCTCACTTCGAGGCGTATGCGACTTCGGCGTGCTGCGAGAGATCCAAGCCCATCGCTTCCTCTTGCTCGGTCACGCGCAGCGGAACGAACAGGTTGACGAGCTTGAGGCAGACGAACGTCGCCGCTCCCGCGTAGATCCAGCACACCGTGGCAGCCAGCGCCTCGACTCCCAGGAGCCGCGGATTTCCGTACAGGAGGCCGTTGTGGGCCGCCGCGTTGATCGCGGTGGTTGCAAGCAGGCCCGTCAGCATGAGGCCGATCGTTCCTGCGACGCCGTGGAAGGCCCACACGTCCAGCGCGTCGTCGACGTTGAGCCGGTCGCGCAGCTGCACGGCAAAATAGCAGATGCCCCCGCCGAGAAGTCCGACGAGCACCGCGGCGCCCGGCGTCACAAACCCGCACGCCGGCGTGATCGCGACGAGCCCGCAGATCGCTCCCGCCATGGCGCCGACCACGCTGGGCCGGCCTTTGTGCGCCCAGTGAATCGTCATCCAGGTCAGCGCGCCCATCGCTCCGGCGGTATTCGTGTTGATGAAGGCCATGACCGCGAGTCCGTTGGCCGCAAGCGCGCTGCCGGCATTGAATCCGAACCACCCGAACCACAAGAGCGCCGTCCCGAGCGCGACCATCGTCACGTCGTGCGGCTCCACATCCTCGCCCGGAACGTGTGTCGAGCGTTTTCCGAGGACATAAGCCGCGACGAGGGCCGATGCGCCCGAGGCGATCTCGACGACCGTGCCGCCGGCAAAATCTTGCACGCCCAGCCTGCTCAGCCAACCGCCGTGGCCCCACACCCAGTGAGCGATCGGATCGTAAACCACCGTGCTCCACAGCAGGCTGAATGCGACGAACGCTTTGAAGCGCTTGCGCTCCGCGAATGCACCCGTGATGAGCGCCGGCGTGATGACGGCGAACATCATTTGAAATGCGACGAACGCGCCTTGCGGTATCGTCGGCGCGTAGTTCGGGTTCGGCGCGATGCCGATCGTGCCGAGTCCGGCCCATGCGAGCGAGCCGATGAGTCCCAGCCCGCGCACGTCCGGCCCGAACGAGAGCGTGTAGCCCCACAAGACCCACTGCACGCTGATGAGACATAAAATGAAGAAACTGTGCATCACCGTCGAGAGCACGTTCTTCTGGCGCACCATCCCGCCGTAAAAGAAACCCAGGCCCGGCGTCATGAGCATGACGAGGCACGCCCCCATGAGTACCCACGCGGTGTCACCTGCGTTCACTTGGGACATCCGCCGAACGTTTGTCGCTCGTCCGCCTGTCCCTCGTCGCGCGCGTGTAGTCCCGGCGCCCTTGGCGGCTTAGGGGCTCAACCTTTTTGCGGCGCGGCGCGTCTAAGGCGCGAGAACGTTCGCGTGAAATACGATTATCTCGTCGTCGGAGCCGGCCTCGCCGGATGTACGGTCGCGGAGCGCCTTGCAACCCAGCTCGATGCGTCGGTGCTGGTCGTCGACCGCCGTCCGCACGTTGCGGGGAACGCCTACGACGAGCTGGACGCGGACGGCATACGCATCCACCGCTACGGCCCGCACATCTTCCACACGAACAGCTCGGAGGTCGTCGGCTATCTCAGCCGCTTCACCGCCTGGCGGACCTACGAGCATCGCGTCGTCGCGCGAATCGGCGAGCGGCTCGTTCCGCTGCCGATCGGCGCCGCGACGCTGCGCGCGCTCTACGGCCTGGACCTCGACGAAGTCCAGACATCGCTTGAATTTGCGCGCCGTGCCGAGAGCCGTACCTCGCTCGTCACTTCGGAGGACGCGATCGTCTCGAAGATCGGCCGCGAACTCTACGAGCTCTTCTTTCGCGGCTACACGCGCAAGCAATGGGCGTTGGATCCCAGCCAGCTCGACGCCAGCGTTTGCGGCCGCATTCCGGTTCGCTTCAATCACGACGAGCGTTATTTCACGGATCGCTTTCAATTGATGCCCGCCGCCGGCTACACTGCGATGTGCGCGCGGATGCTGGCGCATTCACGTATCGAGGTGCAAACCGGCGTTTCTTTTCACGATGCGGTGGATCGCGCCCGCTTCGACCGCATCGTGTACACGGGGCCGATCGACGAATACTTCGAGCGGCGTTTTGGGCCGCTGCCGTACCGTTCGCTGCGATTTGAGTTCGAGACGCTCGAGCGCGCGCGCTATCAAAGCGCCGCGGTCGTCAACGAGCCGGACGAACGCGTGCCGTTCACGCGCACGACCGAGTTCAAGCACATCACGGGCCAATCACATCAGCGAACCGCTATCGTGCGTGAGTATCCGACCGATGAAGGGGAGCCGTACTACCCCATTCCGCGTCCGGACAATCGGGCGCTCTACGCGCGCTATGCCAAGCTCGCCGGACGAGAAGCACACGTGACGTTCGTCGGCCGCCTTGCGCAGTACAAATACTTGAACATGGATCAGGTCGTCGCGGCGGCCTTGCGCACGTTCGAGGCATTAGCGCGAGAATCCGACGAGCAGATCGCGTAGGCCGGCGTCACCTTCGTTTCGCCCTACGATCCCTCGCGCTCGGCCTTTGGGCCGTCGGCGGGCGGACCCACGTGGCGGCGAAGGCGCTTTCTCAGTTCCGGTGACGCCTGCAGCGCGCGCTCCAGGTCGGAGACGATGCGAATGCGCTTGGCTAGGCCGGCCAGCGTCAGCATGCGCGCCACGCCGCCGCGCGCCACGACGATCGTGCCGCGTTCGAGCTTTTGATTCTTGCGGTAGAACAGCAGCAGCTCGGTCATGAAGACGGAGTCCACCCAGGTCGCGTCGCTCAAATCGACGATGACGCAGTCGCCGCCCGAGGGGCAGGTCGCGAAGGCCGCTTGGATTTCCGGATAGCGCGAGATGTCCAAGCCATCCCGGAACGTGAGGGTAACGATCGAGTCGGCCAAATCTGCTCCCCGCCTGCAAGTATCGCCATGCCCCTATACCCCCGTCCGCCATGCCGACACCTGTATTCTGGGCCAAAGGTCCTAGGTGGAGGTCGGTTGCTCGTATTACGAGCAACCGTTGCTACCGTCGGTCACCAGCAGCATGGCGCCGTCGGCCCGGTTGATCGCGATCGTCCCGCCCGGTCCGGGAATCGTGATGTGGTTTTGCTCGATGTCGGTGTAGGCGTGGTTCGGCAGCGTGTAGGTTTGCGCCGACGAGGAGTCGTTCACGATTGCGAGGCCCTTTGAAAATTTGCGCACGTAGAGGCTCCCGCTTTGCACCGGCGGCCCGCACGGCGCGCCGTACGAGGTGGTCAGCTCGGGACGGTAGCTGTATTCGCCCACGCCCTGCGGCGCGATGAACATGCCCAAGCCGCCGCCATTTGCGATCGCATACGTCGCCGCCGCCCAATCGGCTTCCGCGCCGCTGAGCTGGCTCGCGCTCGTGAAATTGCAGTTCGCCGGAACGTATTGGCAGTTGTAATAGTCGGCCAGGAAGACCGCTTTGCCCATGCTCTGAACGTTTTGCACCCAGCTGAGCGTCGTTGCAAAATCGCCCGGTGTCCCGGCGTCGGGGCCCCATTGCCCGTAGTTCGTAAAGCCCGTCTCGTCGACGACGCCGTCAACCGAGTTGATGAGGGTTGCGTCGTTGCCGCTCGGTGCCGTGCCGGACGCGGGATGATTGACGAGCACTTTGATGCCGGCCCCGCCGAGCGTCGACTTCGCCGTCTGCACCCAATTCAGCAAATCGTTGATGAAGGTTTGATCGGGTTGTTCCGAATCGCCGCCGCTTGGTGAGCCGTATACGCGCACGAAGCTGCTCGCAACCGGCGTCGTGCCGTTCCATTGGGTGTAGACGCCGCAGCCGTACCATCCGGAGGTCGGATTGCTGCCGTCCAGGTTCGGGTTGGGCGAGAGCAGGAAGTTTTGGAACACGATTTGATCGATCGCAACGGCATCGTAGCCGTTGGCCTGCAAGTACTGCAGCAGCGTGTTCATTTGGTACGCGACGACGTCCGGATTGTGGATGTCGAGCGGAACGTCTTTGCCGAAGGCCGCGAGCGTACCGGTCCACGCGTGGTCGAGCGTCGGCGTTCCGTTGCTTTGGCAGCCGAACAAGATCCAGCTCGGGTGGTTCTGCTCGAACCAGCTCAAGTCGTGGCCCGAGATCAAATACGCGTCCTCAAAAGGCACGTAGTAGCGCGAGAGAATCAGCGTCGAGCCCGCCGCGTGATACTGCGACCACGTCTGAGGCTGGAATGCGGCCCACACCGCGTCGTAGGTGTTCGGTGCTTGTGCTTCCGATTGAATCTGGTTCGCGCTCAGCGACGCATTGTTGTAGCCGTATTCATCGGCAAGCTGAATGAGGCTGAAGCGGCCCGTCGTGTCGGGGAGGATCGTGCTGCCTTGGCCCGCGAGCGTGGGCATGGGCGAAGGTGTCGAGCGGTTCGGCGGCGGCGTGGTCGAACCAGGCGCCGGCGTCGGGCTCGGGCTGGGTGCACCCGGCGCGCTCGGCGCGCTTGTCGCACCCGGCGCGCTCGGCGCGCTTGTCGCACCCGGCGCGCTCGGCGCGCTTGTCGCACCCGGCGCACCCGGCGCGCTTGTCGCACCCGGCGCGCCGGGCGCGCTCGGCGCGCCCGGCAGAGAGGGCGTCGACGATCCGCCTCCACCGCCGCATCCCGACATCAGAAGAAGAGAAAGCACGACGGTCGCCAGTGCGCCGGCTTGCCGAATTGCTGCACCGTTCAAAGTTGTTGACCTCTTACAACGTCAGCATAGAGGCCGCGAACTTTTCGCAGAACGGGCTTTGGTGCCACCGCCACTAGTCCGGTCGGCACAGCCAAGGCGGTCGCCTGACCGCGACAGAAGCGTCGCGCATGAAACACATTGCTATTGCGACGTCGTTGATCGTGCTGACGTGCGCGGTCGGCGCGGCGGCGCAAGCGCCTTCGGCTACACCGCAGCCCGCGCCGTCGCCGTCACGCGTCTATATCGTCAATCCACCAGAAAGCTCGTTCTTTCCGAGCGATCAAGAAACCGGCGTTTGGCAAGGCTGCGGGCCGGCACGAGACGAGGGACTACTCGTCGATTTCAACCGCGAGCATCCGCGCTCGCGCATCGTCCAAGTCTTCATCGACGCCAGCATCCCGTGCAAAGCCGCCGGAGCGCACACGTTCGTGATCGTCTATCAGGAACAGGCGCAGGCGTACCGGCGCCGCGTGCGCTACCCTATGGCTCGTTGAACAGGTACGTCGTAAACTCGCCGACGCGCTCGAAGCCGATGCGCTCGTAGAGCGCGATCGCTTTCTCGTTGAAGTCGTTCACGTAAAGCGAGAGGGTCGGAACGTCGTTGAGCATGCGGCGGCAGATCGTCCGCAGCGCGCGCGTCGCGTAGCCGTGGCCGCGTTGCTCCGGCGGGGTCCAGACGCCTTGAACTTGCGCCGTTCGCGAGGTCTTCGAGCCGATGTTGCACTGGAAGAGCAGCCGTCCGTCCTCGATCCATACCCACCACCAGCCACGCTCGATCAGGCGCGCGATGCCGTGCATGAAGTTCGTGCGGTGCTCGCGGGGGTCGTAGCCCAGCTCGCCGATCATCATTTCGGCGGAGTTGTCGGCGACGATTTCGATGTCCGATGCGCGCGCCTGCCGCACCGGAACGTCGTCGCCCGCCGGCATGCGATCGAGCGCGTAGATGGGTTGCGAAGGTCTCACCAGCGACGGTTTGCGATACCAGCTCTTCACGCGCGCCCAAAAATGATTGGCGATGTAGCGGGGCCCGACGATCATGCGCGCCATCGGGCGCTCGCGCGCTTCGATTGCGAAGGCATCGATGGCCGCCACGTCGTCGGCCGCAAACGCAATCTGCGGCCCAAAAAACGCAACGCCCGCAACCAAGCGGTTGTACGAACGCCAGACGACGATCGATTCATACGCCGTCGTCATGCCGAGCCCGCCTTCGACGACCCACTGCATGAAAGCGTTCTCGTACGGACGGCGCGCCAAGTACGAGATGACTTCCGTCCGGGCGACGCGACTGAGCGGTTCTAGCAGTTAAGGGCCCCCTCGGGGCGGGCGCGGAGCCTGGGGCGAAGCGCCTTTATGGCGGAAGCTTGAGCGGCGGCCTTCCGCTATCGTCTTCGTAATAGCCTTCCGCAGCGAGCGGATCCGGCAGCGCCGGCGAGTCGTCGTATGCGCCGAAGCCGCGAGTTTCCGGAATGTCGATGTTCTTGCGCGCCGGCGCCGGCTTGGACGGTCGCGGCTTCGCCTCGGGAAGCGGCGGCGGTTTCGGCGCCTCTGCGATCGCCGGTTCTTCGGGATCTCGCTCCGGCATGGCGGCGACGCGCGAGTCCCACGTTGCGCGCCCTTCGACCGCATCCTCGACGCGCGTGCGCGCGAAAGCCGATGGCGGCGGCAAAAGCAAATCGTCCTTTTCTTCTTCCGGCTTCGCGACGCCGCGAATGACGTAGCACTTCACGTTGCGCTTCATGCCGCGTAACGGCACGGTTCCGGCCGGCACGGCGATGAACGTCGTGCGAATGGGCTCCATCGTCGATTCCGTGATGAGGATGTATGCGCTCATCGGCTCGGTGCGCTCTTGCAAGCGCGACGCGACGATCGACGGCAGACCGACGACCGTATATTCCCGTCGCTGCACGTAGCCGACTTCACCGGCGATGACGTTTCCGCTGTTGATGCCGATGCCAACGCGCAGCGGCCGCCGGCCTTGGGCCGCCCAGGCACGGTTCATGCCGTCGACCAGACGGATGATGTCGATCGCGGCGCGGACGGCGTGATCTTCCTGTTCGGGGTCTTCCAGTGGAAACCCGAACGCGCCGCTAATGCCGTCGCCCAAGAACTTGTCGACCATGCCGCGATGCTTTTGAATCGAGCGGCCGGCCAGCGCGTAAAACTCGTTGAGGTAGCGCAGCGCCTCGTTGTGCTCGAGCTGCTCGGCGAAGAGCGCGAAGTTCCAGATGCGGCAGACGAGAATCGTCGCGTAACCGCGCTTCGCCGAGAACATGCGCGGATCGCGGCGTTCCAGCAGCTCGTCGAGGACCATCGGTGATACGTAGCGCGAAAAAATCGAGCGGACGCGAGACGTCTCTCGTTGGGCGGCCATCACGCGCTGGGCCTGTACGTACGCCACGACGATCGCCGCCACGGCTGCCGCGAAGGCCAGCAAAGCGATTCCCATCACTTCACGGTTATGGGTTGGCGGGCTCAACTCCCGGCGGCCCAGGGCAAGCGGGCATCACACCCGAATGCTGGCGGCCGTTATGGGCGCCTTGGCCGATGGAATGACCTTCCTTCGTTCCCGGATCCCGGCATATGCCGACTACGGGGACGAAGACGCGCGCCATTTGGTCGACAAGCAAGTTCGCGCCTACGTCGGCGAGGCGCTCGGCCTCTTGCGGCAGCGCTGGTCGCCCGCGCTCGCGGCGGAACTCGCCGAGCAGCTGGAGCGCGTGCTCATGATGTGCGAGTTCACGAACCAGCAGCTCATCGCCATGCTGGGACACGCGCGTCTCACGGACGTCGCGCTTCAGGAACTGCACGAGGTCGATCGCGATCTCATCTCGACTGCCGACCGGGCCGCGGAGATCGATGCCGAAGCGCTCGAAGCCTATCTCGTCGAGCTCGACCATCTCTTTGCGCGCCGCGCCAAAGCCGTAGCCTGGCTGGAGGAGCGCCGCTAACGGCTAAAACGGCAGCCTGATCCGGCGGATTGCCTGATTGAGGACCGTGTTCTTGAGCTGCTCGTAATTGGTCGGCAAGCCCAGCTCGTTGAACTGATCGATGGCTGCCTGCGTCAGCTTGTTGATCTGCGTCTGCAAGATGCCGTTGACGATGTTGGCGACCAGCGATTGACCCGCATTGACGGTCAGTATCTTGCCGTTCGAGAAGGTGACTTGGACGGGCTCGGTCGCCGAGTACACGTTGAGCGTGAGCGAGTTGCCGTCGACGCCGATGTCGCCTTCCGTGCCGCGCACCGCGACCGTCGACGTGGGGGTGACGAAGGTATAGTTTGCCTTGCCGCCCTGCGGATGCTCGACTTTGAAGCGCGTCTTGCCATTATAGATGACGAACTGCGCGCTGGTGACGTCGGCCTGATTGAAGAATGCCAGCTGCACGCGCGTTTCGGACGCGAGCGTCACCGTCGAGGAATCCGGCAGCTGCAGGCGGCCCAGAGAATCGTCGCCGGTGACGGCGACGTCCTTGTCGGCGACGACGGCCGATGCGCTTGGTGCGATCGGCGTCGATTTGCCGGCGTCCTCGAAGGCGACGCTGCCTTTCATATTCGAAAGCACCTTGCCGGCGTCCGCGCGCGCGTGCGCGGGAATTGCGACCAGCACGAGCAGCATCGTCACGGTCGCGGCGGCGCGCAGCGCCGCCTGCGGCACGCGCTCGACGTCGCGCAAGATCAGCCACAGACAGCCGAGCGCGATCGCGATGCACGCGATGCCCGCGCCGAAGGCGCCCAGACACAGCTTGCCGATGCCGAAAAGCGCGCCGTACACCAGACCGCATCCCGCAAGCCAGTCGCGCAGACCGATGCGCATGTCGTCCGCGGGCGCTGCGCTCGACGCGCGCGCCGCGACGGCGCGCCAGCCGGCACCCGCCGGACGCACCCGCTCGTAAAATCGCAGCAGCGCGCTCTCGCTCTCGGGCTGCGTGAGGAAGGTGACCGCCAGCCACACGACGGTCGTCACCGCGACGGTGACGAGCAAATTCTGCGCAACCGCATTGGGCCCGCGGAAGACGTCTGCCAGGTTGAGCGCGGTTGCGACGACGCCCGAGGTGACGAGGGCGGTGATCTCGCTCCACGCGTTGATGCGCCACCAGTACCAGCGCAGGATCATCACCGGGCCGACGCCGGCGGTGAACGTGATCAAATACGTCCACGCTCCGCTGACGGAATCCATCACGCCGGTGACGGAGGCGCCCAAGAGCATCGCGACAACCGTCGCGGCGCGTGAGATCCAGACGTAGTGCCGTTCCGAAGCTCCCGGCCGCACGAAGCGGCGGTAGAGATCGTTCGTCATATAAGAAGCGCCGAGATTGAGATGCGTGCCGATCGTCGACATGTACGCGGCGAGGAAGCCCGCCATCATCAAGCCGCGCAGGGCGACCGGAAGATGGTCGATCATCGTCTGCACGTAGAGAAGCTCGGGATCGACGACGCCCGCGGCGTTCTTCACGCCGTGAGGATACAGCACCAGGGCTGAAAGCGCGACCAGAATCCACGGCCACGGGCGCAGCGCGTAGTGGGCGACGTTGAAGAACAAGGTCGCGAAAACCGAATTCTTCTCGTCCTTGGCGGCGAAGATGCGCTGCGCGACGTACGAACCGCCGCCCGGTTCGGCGCCGGGATACGACGACGCCCACCACGACACGCCGATGAAGACCAGAAACGACTCGAGCGGCATCCACGCGCTGCCGTCCAGCGGTGGGAAGAACGCGAGCAGTCCGCCTCGCGTCACGCCGTGCGCCGCATCGATCGCGGCGAGGTGAGCCCGCAGCGAGGCGATGCCGCCTACGGCCGCAACCGCGGCGACCGCGAGCACGATCGCCATCGTCATCTTCACGGCGAATTGCAGCACGTCGGTGACGAGCACGCTCCACATGCCCCCGATGGCCACGTACACCGCCGTGATCACGAGGCAAATCCCGATGGCCTCCAATTTCGGGATGCCGAGCGTCAATCCGAGAATCTTCGCGATGGCGAGATTCACCCAACCCATGATGATGGTGTTGATGACCACGCCCTGATAGAGGCCGCGCGTCGCGCGCAGCGCGGCGGCCGGCTTGCCGCTGTACCGCAGCTCGGTGAATTCGACGTCGGTCAGCACTCCCGACCGGCGCCACAGGGCGGCAAAGAAGAACGTCGTCAGAATGCCGCTCATCACCATGTTCCACCACACCCAGTTGCCCGCCACGCCGTTTTTTGCGACGAAGCCGGTTACGGCGAGCGGCGTATCCGCGGCGAACGTCGTCGCCACCATCGACGTTCCGGCCAGCCACCACGGCACGTTGCGGCCGGAGAGAAAATACTCCGCCATGCTCTTGCCGCCGCGCCGCGCGTAATACGCGCCGATCCCCAAATTGATCGCAAAGAACGCCGCAATGACGCCCCAGTCTAGGGGACGGAGCTGCATGGCGCACGTTTCTCGTCGAGGCGAACGCCGGCCTGTACCGAACCACCATTTTGGTGCGTTGCCGCTTGCTCGTCCTCATCGCGGTGCTTTTCGGCGCGTCTTTTTCGCGCGCCGGCGCGTTCGATGCGCCGCTGCTCGTCCCGCAGCCCCGGTCTGCGACGACGCGCGGCTGCCACGGCGACCGCGTCTTTCACCGGCCGCTGCGCCTGCCGCACGGCTTCGATGCGGGTGCGCGGGAGATCATCGACGAGCGATGGAGCGCGCTCGGCATACCCCGCACGCAAACCGCGCGCAGCGCCGATGTCGCGGTACGCATAGGACGGGGTGCGCGCGAAGCCTACACGCTGCGCATCCCCTCCGCCGGCCGAATCTCGATACGCGCCTCGGATGCGGAGGGCGTCTTCGACGCGGCGATGACGCTCGCGCAGCTCGCGGGCCCCGCGCCGCACGGCCTGCGCCTAACTTGCGTTCGCATCGACGACGCACCGGCGCTGCGCTGGCGTATCGTCTCGGACGACGTCTCGCGCGGCCCGCTGCCGACGATGCGCTATTTCGAGGAGCGCATACGCGCTCTCGCCGCGTTGAAGATCAACGGCTACTCGATCTACATGGAGCACGTGTTCGTCGACGCCGCGCATCCGTTCGTGGCGCCGGCGGACGGGATCACGCCGCAGCAGCTGCGCGAGCTGCACGACTACGCCGCGCGCTTTCACGTCGCGCTGATACCCGAGCAGCAGACGCTCGCGCACATGCACGGCGTCCTGCGCTGGGAGCGGTTTGCGCCGGCGGCGGAGCTGCCGCACGGGTGGACGTTTTCTCCGGCCAATCCGCGGACGTACGCGTATTTGACGCCGCTCTTGCGCGAGGTGCTGACCGCCGCCGGCAAGACGCCGTTCATTCACCTGGGCGCGGACGAACCGCTCGATCTCGGACGCGGTCAATCGCGATCGCTCGTGCAGCAGGAGGGTCTGGGCGCGGCTTTCGCGGCGCACGTCGATCGCGTCGCCGCGATCGTTCGGCCTTTCGGAGCGCGCCCGATGATCTGGGACGACGCCGTGCAGCGCGATCCGTCGATCCTCGAGCACATTCCGAAAAATACGGTCATCGTCGATTTTCATTACGGCGTCGAGAAGTCGTACGATCGGTACATCCGGCGCGTCGCGGCAGCCGGCTTCGATCAAATGGTCTCGCCGGCCGTCTGGAATTGGAACGAGATCTATCCGCTCCTGAACGTTGCCTGCGACAACATCAGCCGGTTTGTCGCCGACGGCAAGCGCGCGCACGTGCTGGGCATGTTCGTGACCGTGTGGCACGACGACGGCGAGTCATTATACGAGTCGACGTGGTATCCGCTTGCCTTTGCGGCGGCGAGCGCATGGCAGCAGGGCGACGTCGATCGCGGCACGTTCGATCGTGCGTTCGCATGGGCGTTCTTCGGCAGCACCGAGGCGCGATGGGGTCGGATCTTCACGAGCATGCGCGACATCGGCGACCGGATACATGCCGCCGGCGATCCGAGCGATTATCTCTTCTGGACCGATCCGTTCGACGCGGCGATCGGCGAGAGAGCGCGCAAGACGATCGACGTCTCGCAGGTGCGGCTCGATGCCGAATCGATCGTGACCGATCTCGCGACCGCCGGTCCGCCGCTGCACGTCAACGCGGCGCGCGTTCTCGATCTCGCGGCGCGCCGCTACGACGTTCTCGGCCGGCGCTTTCAGATTGGGGCGGAGGCGCGAGCGGATTACGACGACGCGCGGCTTCACGCCAAGGACGCCGGGCATGGGATCACCGAACGCGGCCTCAATTTGGCGAAATATCTGTGTTGGGAGCTGCGCGACGATCTGCTCGGGATCGAGCGCCGCTATCGAGCGGCCTGGCTGTACGAAAGCCGTCCGGACGGTCTCGGCGCGGTGCTGACGCATTTCCATCTCGCGGAAGAAACCGCGATGCGGGACGCCGACGCGCTGGATCGTGCCGAACGCGAGGATTTCGTGCGCGAGAAAACGCTGCCGTCGTTCGAGGACGCCATCGGCCGCGGCTCGTGATCGCCGGCTTGTTTTTGGCGGTGGCCACCGGGTTGTTTGCGCCGCCCGCCGCAGCGGGCGTGCTCGGCATCGAACCGCTCGACGCTCTCGCAAAGCCCGTCGTCACCGAGATCGTGCGCCAGCTTTCCGTGGAGCGAGCGTTACAGCCGCTCGTCGTCGGCGGCGATCCGTCTGCGACGGACTGCAGCGCCAAACCCTATGCCGCGGTCGCGCAGATCGAAACGACCACGATACGAGGCAGCGCCGGATGGAGCTTCGATGCGGGCATGCTGCTCGAAGATTGCGCCGGCTGGAGCGTCGATGAATTTCACGAGATGCGGTCGCTCGCGCACGCGCCGGACGCTGCCGATGCGCAAGCGCTGGGAATCAATCTGCTGATCCGGCTGCACACGTGGATGGGGATGGAGCCCATGAAGGCGCAAACGCTCTTCTCGCGAGGGCTCGCATACGACCCGAACTCCGGAAAGAAGACCTACTACTACACGCTCTTCAAATCGAACGACGGCAACTTACGCGCGTACGTTCGCCCCGCCGGCCCGGCGTACGAGGCGGGGTTGCGCACGAACGACATCGTCGAGAAGATCGACGGCCGCTCGTGGTGGAAATACGGCACGAACCCCGCGGAGCGGCTGCCGTACGACGGGAAACCGCACGAGTTCGATCTCAGACGCGGCAAACGACGCCTGATCGTGCGGCTCGCCCGGCCGTTTATCGAATAGCAGAAAGCTCACGTCTCGAATTGTGAAGGAATTGAGAAAGGGCCTTTCCTCGATCTTTCCCGGGTTCTTCGTTCTGAAAGCGTACAACCAGGGGCATGCCTCTCCACGTTCGGGCGCGTCTTTTGATTGCAGGTCACGTTGGCGTCATGGTCACTCTGGCCGTGCTCGTGGCGTGGATGGGCACGCGCGTCTTCAAGACCGACCGCGTGCTGCACTGTTATTCGGATATCGAGCTTGCCTCGCAACGCGTGATGACGGGCAGCATGGGCATCGACGGTGCGCTGCTCGCGTACGTAGCGTCTCCGACGATCGAGAACCTCCAGTCCTTTTTCGATCAGCGGCTCGCGGTCGACACCGAAACCAATAATCTCGTCATCAGCGCGCGCGGCACGGGACAAGACGCGGCTGCCCGTGCGATTCGCGTCGAAAGCGACCGATATCTTTCCAAGCTTGATGCGGTTTTCAACCGGGCCGAGCGCGCACGAAGCCCAAGGGACACCGCGGCGCTGAAATCCATCGCTCCACTCACGCAACGCATGCTCGATCGCATGAACGGCTTCACGGATGCGACCGAACGCGCGCGCAGCGATGCCGTAAAGTCTTTGACGACCGCATGGCTTTGGATCTCCGGCGCGTTCGCGATGCTGGCTCTGGTGAGCGTCGGCGTCCCCGTCATTTTCGCAGCGCTGACGCTGCGGCGCTTTGAGACGCGCATCAAGCGGCTCTCGGATCGGGCCGCGCGCGCCGCCTTGGGCGAGGAGTTGAGGGACCCGGATCCGATCCGGGACGTTCTCGGAGATTTCGACCGTGCGCTGGGCCGAATCGCGCAGAAGGTGCGCGAGAAGAACGAAACGTCTGCGCATGCCCTCGAGATGAAATCGCGATTCGTCGCGACCGTGAGCCACGAGATACGCACGCCGCTCAACGGCATCATCGGCTTGGGTGAGATTCTACTGCGAAGCGCGCTCGATGCCGATCAACGCGAGGTTGCCCAAACCCTTCAAGATTCTTCCACCGCTTTGCTGGAAATCATCAACGACATCCTGGACTTCTCGAAGCTCGAGGCGGGACGCATCGAGCTGGAATCCGTCGACTTTCGCCCGGGTGAGCTCATCGACAACATCCTCGACCTCCTCAGCCGGGCCGTCGCCTCGAAGCCGGTGAACCTGCTGACGTATGTCAGCCCCAGCGTTCCGGCGATCGTGCGCGGCGATCCGGGGCGATTGCGCCAAGTGCTGCTGAATCTCGTCGGAAACGCCGCCAAGTTCACCAGCAACGGCTACGTGCTGGTGAGCGTGGATTTGGAGAGCGCGAACGAATCGACTGCGTTCGTGCGGTTCGACGTCGTCGACTCCGGCATCGGTATGTCACCGGAAGTGCAATCGCGGTTATTCCAGCCGTTTTCGCAAGGCGATGCCTCGACGACGCGGCAATTCGGCGGTACGGGGCTCGGCTTGGCAATCAGCAAAGGGCTGGTCGAGATCATGCGGGGGCGCATCGAGGTCTGCAGCGAGCTCGGTCGCGGAACGACGATGAGCTTTACGATTCCACTCGGCATCGTGCAAGCTGCGTCGTCAAAGCCGCACGCGCACCTGCTGGAAGGCGTGCGAACGCTGATTCTGTCGCGAGACCCCGGGACGCGCGACGTTTTGCAACGATACGCGGCCGGTTGGCGAATGCCGGCAAGCGTCATCGAGGATCCGGAAAAGCTCGCCCCGGCGCTGCGTGCTGCGGCGCTACGCGAAGAGCCCTTCGGTCTTGCGCTCGTCGACTGCACGACGATTGAGGGGCCGTGCAACTTGTGCTCGCGCGTGCTCGGTGACCCGTTGATCGAGAAGACCCCGCTCCTGGTGGTCAACGGCAACCCGCAGTGCGCCGGACCCTTCCTTCACAACATTCCTAAGGCCATTTTGCAGTCCGAAGTCTACAACGGGATTCTCGCGGTCATCGCGCCCGAGCTGGCGATTCGCAGCGCGGGCGGAGCGATCGAAGCGCCGCCCGAGGAGAAGCCGATGACGATCGGCGGCCGCGCGCTTCGCGTCTTGGTTGCCGAGGACAATGCGATCAATCGAAAAGTGGTGGCCCGCCAGCTCGCAATTCTCGGTGCCGAATATGCGATGGCCGAAAACGGCATGGAGGCGATCGAACGGATTGCGAACGATTCGTTTGATGTCGTGCTCATGGACGGAAGCATGCCGGTCATGGACGGCTTCACGGCGACGCGCGAGATTCGAGTCTCCGAGATCGGAACCGAGCGGCACGTGCCGATCGTAGCGATGACCGCCAACGCATCGCCTGCCGATCGTGCGCGTTGTCTCGCCTGCGGCATGGACGACTACGTCGCAAAGCCTGTTACCCTGGATGCTCTTCGCACGGTTCTTACCCGCACGCTCTTGGCGGACCGCCTTTCTACAGAAAGCGCTTGATCATGCAACAGGTCATCGTCGTCGACGACTCCACCATCTCGCTCCAGGTCTGCAAGCGAATCCTTTCGCAGCTGAGAGACGTTGAGGTCCATCCATTCGTTTCGCCGATGCTCGCGCTGCCGTGGGTCTGCGAGCACGACGTGGACCTCGTCGTCGTCGATTATCGGATGCCTGAAATGGACGGAATCGAGTTCATCGATCGCTTCCGAAAGATGTCGCACGACCAAAACGTCCCGATCATCGTCCTGACCGGACACTCCGACGCAGCCCTTCGCCGCCGCGCGCTGGAGCTGGGCGCATCCGACTTTCTCCAAAAGCCCGCCGACCCGATCGAGTTTTTGGCGAGAACGCGCAACTTGTTGCGCCTGCGCAAGGCCGAGAGCGAGCTGAGTCGCCGTGCCGACACCCTTGCGGGCGAGCTCGCCGCTAAGACCACTCTCGTGACGGCACAAGAACGAGCCATGCTCGCGAGCCTCATTCGCACGGCGTCATATCACGACAACGACGGCATGCCGCACGGCGCCCGAATAAGCGACTATGCCGACATGATCGCGCGCAACCTTTCGCTCGACCGTGCCACGCGGCACATTTTGAGCATTGCGTCACCGCTGCACGACATCGGTAACGTCGGCATTTCGGATGCGATCTTGCGCAGGACGGGCAAGCTCGATCGCGACGAGTTCGAAATCGTGAAGACGCACGCGCGCATCGGGTTCGACATCTTGCGAGGCTCGCCGTCGGCGTTGATGCAGATGGCAGCCGAGATCGCACTGTCGCATCACGAGAGATGGGACGGCCGGGGCTACCCGCGTGGCATTGCGGGAAAATCGATCCCGCTCTGCGCGCGAATCGTCGCGGTTGCCGACGTTTTCGATGCGCTGGTGTCGGCGCGGCCGTATAAAGCGGCATGGCCGCTGCCGGAAGCGCTCGCCGCAATCCGCCGGGGCGCGGGAGAGGCGTTCGACCCGGCAGCCGTCGACGCGTTCCTGGCCGACGAGATGGAGATTCAGGATATCCGCTCGCGGCACCAGACCAAAGCGGCTTAAAAACGGCGCGGGCCGTGTCGCGCCAGATTACTTCCTTACCGGAAGGCTGATTATCGCGCCACATTACTTCTTACCGGAGCCGCCGCCACGGCAGCAACAAAAGACGCCTGCCGTTGCGTAAGCGGCTCCCCCCAGATCGC
>Ga0209061_1002366_pt1 | contig 24457 bp, 25 predicted proteins | sample Coa_R1_10_FD_187157 | JGI IMG/M metagenome (GOLD analysis project Ga0209061, IMG submission 187157) | Surface soil microbial communities from Centralia Pennsylvania, which are recovering from an underground coalmine fire - Coalmine... | ecosystem: Environmental > Terrestrial > Soil >...
GGAACCAGCGGTAGGCGGTCACGGGGTGGATGCCTTGCTCGCGCGCCCACTGCTTCAAGTTCATGGAAGTGGATTGTAGTGTATGGGCGCGTCAGCTGTTGTTAACCCCTGGCTGGACCGTCGGGGACGGATCGGGCCGGACCTGCCCGCGATCGAGGTTCGAGGGGTGGAGCCGGGCGGGCCAGAGGCGGCTCGCGGGAGGGGCGCTGGGGCCATCGACGCGGGGCCGTGCCCGGGCCTGCCAGCTCGAGCGGCTCGGCTTCCTCCCCCACAGCCCGCCGGACCACCCGGCACAAGCGACGGCGGCGCGATCAAGATGCCCGGGTAGGCTGGCCCCGAGTCCCCACGGGCGGGGGCTCGCCTACCCGGGCCCCAGCAGGAAGCCGGGCCCCAGCGGATCGCCGGGCTCCAGGACGAACTCGTGGCGGCCAGTCAGGTGGGCGGCCCCCTCGACCTCGGTGATCACCGCGGGGAGGCCAGCGACGCGGGTCTCGCCCACCACCCGTCCCACGAACTCGGTGCCGATGATGCTCTGGTGGTGCAGGGCCTGGCCGCGGGCCAGGGCGCCGTTGGCGTGGAGCAGGGCCAGGCGCGCCGAGGTGCCGCTGCCGCAGGGGGAGCGGTCGACCTGGCCGTTGGCGAAGACGGTGAGGTTGCGGCGTCCCTCGGTCCAGATCACCCCGTAGAGGCCGTGCAACTCGGGCTCGAGCGGGTGGACGATCTCCTCGGAGCGTCGCAACGCCTCGGCCACCGCCCGTCCGCGAGCCACGAGCTCGGGCAGGTGGTCCAGGGTCAGGGGGGCCGGGGCCGGGGCGAGGGCGTAGAAGGCGCCCCCGAAGGCCAGGTCGAACTGGCAGCCCTCGACCTCGACCCCACGCCGGAGCACGAAGGCGGGCACGTTGCGGAGGCGCACCCCGGTCACGTCGCCGTCCCTGACCGTGGCCCAGGCCCGCACGCGGCCGGAGGGCACGTCCACCACGACCTCGCGCTCGCCCTCGTGCGCGGGCACACGGCCGCTCTCCACGGCCCAGGTGGCCAGTGCGATGGTGCCGTGGCCGCAGGCGGTGGAGTACCCAGAGCCATGGAAGAACACCACCCCCAGGTCCGCCCCCGGGTCGTCGGGCGGGGTCACGAAGCCTCCGTACATGCCGGCGTGGCCACGGGGCTCGGAGACCAGGAGCCGACGGATGTGGTCGAGCTGGCGGGCGGCCTGGCGACGTCGCTCCCGGACCGTCGTCCCCTGCGGGCAGGGATCGGTCACGATCCGGAACGGCTCCCCAGCGGTGTGGTAGTCGATCGTCGAGATCCTGATAGACTCGGGCTTCACCCTGGCCTCCAGGGAAAGAGCGTAGATCAGACGAGAAGAGACGAGGAGCACGTCATGTTGAGGACGGTCCCCCCGGCGGTCCCCGCCGCCGACCAAGCTCGGGAGCTGGCCCGAGACCACGACCTGATCCCGATCCACCGGGTCCTGCCCGCCGACCTCCTGACGCCGGTCGCCGCCTACACGCGGCTGTGCCCGGCGGACGGCCCCGGCTTCCTGCTCGAGAGCGTGGTCGGTGGCGAGCACCTGGGCCGCTACTCCTTCATCGGCTACCGGCCACGCCCGCTCGACCTTGGGGGGGGCGATCCCCTACCCGCGCTCGCCCAGGTGGCGGCCCAGCGCCCGGCGCCCATCCCCGGCCTGCCTGCGTTCGTCGGCGGGGCGGTCGGGTTCCTCAGCTACGAGGTCGCCCGCTACTTCGAGCGTCTGCCGGTTTCCCCGGGGCCCGCGCCGCCCCTCCCGGAGAGCGCCTTCCTCCTGGTCGAGAGCATGGCCGTCTTCGACCACGTGACCCAGCGTCTGCTCCTGATCACCCTCCACCGTCCCCGGCTGGAGCCCTACCGGGCAGCGCTGGCGCGGCTCGACGAGATGGCCGAGCGCCTGGGCGTCGCTCCGCCTCCGCCCCCGCCCCCGCCGAGTCCGACCGGCCTCGGCTGGCGGTCCAACGTCAGCCGCGACCGGTACGAGGCCATGGTGGCCACGGCCCGCGAGCACATCCTGGCCGGGGATGCCTTCCAGGTGGTGCCCTCCCAGCGCTTCCGGAAGCCCCTGGCGGCTCGGCCGTTCGACGTCTACCGATGCCTGCGCGGGATCAATCCGTCCCCCTACATGTACCACCTCGCCCTGGGCGAGGGCCGATACGTCGTCGGCACCTCACCCGAGCTCCTGGTCAAGGTGGAGGGCGACCGGGTGGCGGTGCGCCCGCTGGCCGGCACCCGGCCTCGCGGGGTGGGGCGGGCCGAGGACGCCGAGCTGGAGCGGGAGCTGCTCGCCGATGAGAAGGAGCGGGCCGAGCACGTGATGCTGGTGGACCTGGGCCGGAACGACGTGGGCCGGGTGGCGGTCCCGGGCAGCGTCCGCGTGGAGCGGCTGATGGAGGTCGAGCGCTACTCCCACGTCATGCACATCAGCTCGACCGTGAGCGGCCGCCTGGCACCGGGCTGCAGCTCCCTCGACGCCCTGCGGGCCGCCTTCCCCGCCGGCACCGTCTCCGGGGCTCCCAAGATCCGGGCGATGGAGATCATCGCCTCCCTGGAGCCGGAGCGCCGGGGCTGCTACGCCGGCGCGCTCGGGTACGTCGCCTTCGGCGGCGACCTGGACATGGCCATCACCCTGCGCACGATCGTCATCGCCGAGGGCATGGCCTACGTGCAGGTCGGGGCAGGGGTGGTGGCGGACTCTGACCCGGGGCGCGAGTACGAGGAGACCATGGCCAAGGCGCGGGCGATGTTCGCGGCGGTGGAGCAGGCGGAGGCGGTGGCATGAGCGCTGGCACCACCCGTGTGGCCATCATCGACAACTACGACTCCTTCACCTACAACCTGGTCCAGTACCTGGCCGAGCTGGGCGCCGCTCCTTGCGCCTTCCGCAACGACCAGGTCGACCTGGCGACCCTGGCCGGGCACGACGCCCTGGTCGTCTCGCCGGGGCCGGGGGCGCCGGCCGAGGCAGGGATCTCGGTGGCCGCCATCCGTGCCCTCACCGGGAAGATGCCGATCCTGGGGGTCTGCCTCGGCCACCAGGCGCTGGGCGAGGCCCTGGGCGCCCGGGTGGTCCGCCACCGGCCGGTGCACGGGAAGACCTCCTTCGTCCATCACGACGGGGGGGCCCCGTTCGTCGGCCTGCCCAGCCCATTCGAGGCCACCCGTTACCATTCGCTGGTCGTGGAGGCCGATTCCCTCCCCCCCGAGCTGGTGGTCTCCGCCTGGACGGACGACCAGGTGGTGATGGGGCTGCGACATCGCTCCCACCCCACCTATGGCGTCCAGTTCCACCCCGAGTCGATCCTGACCGGGGAGGGCAAGCGTCTCCTCCGCAACTTCCTGGACGAGGTGGAGGCCGGACGGGAGGGGAGGCGATGATCGAGTTCCTGGCCAGGCTCGCGCGAGGCGAGGGGCTGACCGAGGAGGAGGCGGCGCAAGCCATGGAGCTGATCATGCGCGGCGAGGCCACCCCCAGCCAGATCGCGGGCCTGATCATGGCCCTGCGCGTCAAGGGCGAGAGCGCGGAGGAGATCGCCGGCCTGGCCCGGGCCGCCCGAGCCCGGGCGACCCCGATCGAGGTCCCTGACCCGGGCTCGCTGCTCGACGTGGTCGGCACCGGCGGCGACGGCTCGCGCAGCTTCAACATCTCGACTGTCTCGGCGATCGTGGCCGCGGCCTGCGGGGCTCGGGTGGCCAAGCACGGCAACCGGGCGGCCTCCTCGGCCTGTGGCAGCGCCGACGTGCTCGAGGCGCTCGGGGTGCGGATCGACCTCGCCCCGGAGGGCGTGGCCAGCTGCATCCGAGAGGTGGGGATCGGCTTCCTGTTCGCGCCTCGCTTCCACCCATCCTTCCGCTTCGCGGCCGTGCCCAGGCGCGAGCTCGGGGTGCGGACCGTCTTCAACGTGCTCGGGCCCCTTTGCAACCCGGCCGGGGCCGGGCGATACGCGCTCGGGGTGCCGGAGCCCGGGCTGGCGCCGCTGATGGCGGACGTCCTCCTCCGCCTGGGGGCGGAACGGGTGTTGGTCTTCTGCGCCGATGGGCTGGACGAGCTGAGCCTGGCCGGGCCTTCGCTGGTCATCGAGGCGCTCGACGGCCGCCGGCGCGAGTACCAGCTCGACCCCGACCAGCTGGGCCTGCGCCGAGCTTCGCTGGAGGCGCTGCGGGGTGGTTCCCCGGTCGACAATGCGGCCATCGCCCGCGCCGTGCTCGAGGGGGAGCACGGGCCTCATCGGGACGTGGTGCTCCTCAACGCCAGCGCCGCCCTGCGTGCGGCTGGCCTGGTCGAGGACTGGCACGCGGGGCTCGAGCTCGCCGCCGGCGCCATCGACAGCGGTCGGGCGGCCGCGGTGCTGGAGCGCTGGTCCTGCCATTCGCAGGCGGTCGGACGGTGAGCGACCTGCTGCGTCGGCTGGTCGACGAGTCCCTGGCCGAGGTCGAGCGGCGGAGGGCTCGGATGCCGGAGTCGGAGCTGGAGCGGCTCGCCCTCGCCCTGCCTCCCCCTCGTGACCTCGTCGCCGCCCTGCGGCCGGGGGACGTCCCGGCGGCGCGATCGGGGAGGCTGGCCGTCATCGCGGAGATGAAGGCGCGGACCCCGATCATGGGCGAGCTCTGCCGGGAGTACGCCCCCGCTCGCCTGGCCTCGGGCTACGCCCGGGCGGGGGCCGCCGCGATCTCGGTCCTCTGCCAGGAGACCAGCTTCGGGGGGCGGCCGGAGCACCTGGCGGAGGCGCGGGCCGCGGCCAGCCTGCCGGTGCTGCGCAAGGACTTCGTGGTCACCGAGCACCAGGTGCTGGAGGGGCGCGCCTACGGCGCCGACGCCATCCTCCTGATCGTGGCGGCGCTGACGGCGAGCCGCCTCCGCGAGCTGCTCGCCCTCACCCGTCGGCTGGGCATGGAGGCGCTGGTCGAGGTCCATGACGAGCGGGAGATGGCGCTGGCCCTCGAGGCCGGGGCCCGGGTGGTGGGGATCAACCACCGCGACCTGAGCAGCTTCGAGGTCGACCTGGGGCTGACCGAGCGTCTTCGTCCCCTGGTCCCGGCCGAGGTGGTGCTGGTGGCCGAGAGCGGGATCCACCGGGCCGCAGACGCCCGCCGGGTGCGGGAGGCCGGAGCGGACGCGATCCTGGTCGGCGAGGCCTTGATGCGGGCCGCCGACCCAGGGGCCAAGCTGGAGGAGCTGGCCTCGGCATGACCCGGATCAAGGTCTGTGGCATCTGTGACCTGGAGTCGGCTCGGGCGGCGGCAGGCGCCGGTGTCGACCTGATCGGGTTCCACTTCTGCCCCAGCCGCCGCCGGGTGGAGCCGGAGCGGGCCCGGGCCATCGTCGAGGCCCTGGAGCCTCGGCCCCAGGTGGTCGGGGTCTTCATCGACCAGCCCGAGGATGAGGTGGAGCAGGTGGCCGCCTACGTCGGCCTGGACCTGGTGCAGCTCCACGGCTCGGAGCCGGCGGGGTTCCGGTCCTCGCGGCCGATCATGAAGGCGCTCAAGGTCCGCGACGGTCGGCTCCCCGACGCCCGGGGCTGGCCGGACCCGATCCTGCTCGACAGCTGGTCACCGGACCAGCGTGGTGGCACCGGGCGACCCTGGGATTGGGAAGTGGCCCGTGACCTGCTCCGGCGGCGCCGGGCCTTCGTCGCCGGCGGGCTGTCGCCGGGGAACGTGGGGCAGGTGGTCGCCGCCCTCCGCCCCTACGGCGTCGACGTCTCCAGCGGCGTGGAGCGGGAGGTCCGGATCAAGGACCCCGGCCTGGTTCGCGCCTTCGTGCAAGCTGTACGAGATGCAGACCGTCGTGCCGACCAGCGGTAGGTTCGGGCCCTACGGAGGCCAGTACGTCCCCGAGACCTTGATGGCCGCCCTGGCCGAGCTGGAGGCCGCCTGGCGGGAGGCCCGGGAGGACCCCGGCTTCCAACGGGAGCTGGAGGACCAGCGTCGGACCTTCGTGGGCCGGCCGACGCCCCTCTACCTGGCCCACCGGCTGAGCGAGCACTTCGGCGGGGCTCGCATCTACCTGAAGCGGGAGGATCTGTGCCATACCGGCGCCCACAAGCTCAACAACGCCCTCGGCCAGGTGCTGCTGGCCCTCCGGATGGGCAAGCGTCGCGTCATCGCCGAGACCGGGGCGGGTCAGCACGGGGTGGCCACGGCCACGGTCTGCGCCCGGTTCGGCCTCCAGTGCGCCGTCTACATGGGGACGGAGGACATGCGCCGGCAGGCGATCAACGTCCGTCGCATGCGTCTGCTGGGGGCGGAGGTCCGCGAGGTGCAGGCAGGGACCGCCACCCTCAAGGACGCGACCTCCGAGGCCATCCGGGACTGGGTCACCAACGTGGACACCACCCACTACGTCATCGGCTCGGCGGTCGGCCCCCATCCCTATCCGGAGATGGTGCGTGACCTCCAGCGTGTGATCGGGGACGAGGCCCGCGAGCAGCACCTCCTCGCCGAGGGCCGTTTGCCCGACGTGGTGGTGGCCTGCGTGGGGGGAGGATCCAACGCCATCGGCGTCTTCACCGCCTTCCTCGGAGACGAGCAGGTACGGCTGGTTGGGGCCGAGGCCGGCGGGGCTGGGCTTGAGAGCGGCCGCCACGCTGCCTCCCTCACCGGTGGCCGTCCGGGCGTCCTGCATGGTGCCTACTCCTACCTCCTCCAGGACGCCGAGGGCCAGGTCCGGCCCACGCACTCGATCTCGGCCGGGCTGGACTATCCGGGGGTGGGGCCGGAGCACGCCTGGCTTCGTGACCTGGGGCGGGCGGAGTACGTGGCCGTCGGGGACGAGGAGGCGGTGGCCGCCTTCGAGCTGTGCAGTCGGCTGGAGGGGATCGTGCCGGCCCTGGAGCCGGCCCACGCCCTGCACGTGGCTGGCCACTTGGCCCGGGAGCTGGGCCCGGGCGGCCGTGTGCTGGTGTGCCTGAGCGGCCGCGGCGACAAGGACCTGGACACCGTGGAGGCGTACCGAGCCCAGCGTCCCGCGCAGGAGACCGGAGCACGGCCATGACCGTCGCCCATCCCGCCGGACGGCTGCAGGCGGCGCTTCGGGCCGGGGACGGTATCGCCCTGGTCCCCTATCTCATGGCCGGCTACCCCGACCTGGAGGGGTCGGCACGGCTCGGCCGGAGGTACGCCGGGGCCGGGGTGGCCGCGATCGAGGTCGGCGTCCCCTTCAGTGACCCCTTGGCCGACGGGCCGGTCATCCAGCGGGTCGGGCAGATGGCTCTGGAGCGTGGCATCGACGTGCGCCGGGCGCTGAGGGTCGCCTCGGCCGTGGCCGACACCGGCGTCCCGGTCGTGCTCATGACCTACGTCAACCCGATCCTCGCTTATGGCCCCCGCCGGTTCGCGGCCGATGCCGCCGGCGCCGGGGTGTCGGCGGTGATCATGCCCGACCTGCCGGTCGAGGAGTCGGAGCCGATGGCGAGCTGGCTCCGGGAGGCCGGTCTGGGCACCGTCTTCCTGGTCGCCCCGACCAGCCCGGACGAGCGCGTCGCCCGCATCGTGCAGCGCTGCGTGGGCTTCGTGTACTGCGTCACCTTGCGCGGGGTGACCGGGGCGCGGGCGGAGCTGGCGCCCGGCCTGGCCGAGCTGCTGGCCCGGGTACGCCGGGCCACCGACCTGCCGGTGGCGGCCGGCTTCGGGATCTCCCGCCCGGAGCATGTGCGCCAGCTGCGGGGGCGGGCCGACGCCGCCGTGGTCGCGAGCGCCCTGCTCGATCGCCTGCTCCACGGTGAGGATCCGATCGAACTCCTGGAGGCGATGGTGGCGGCATGCCGGTGAGAGGGATCCGCGGCGCGACCACGGCCGATCGCAACGATGTCGAAGCGATCGTGGAGGCGACCGACGAGCTCCTGCGGGAGCTGGTTCGGCTGAACGGCCTGGAGGTGGAGGAGATCGCCTTCGCCTACTTCACCACCACGCGTGACCTCGACGCCGAGTTCCCCGCTCTGGCGGCGCGGAGGCTGGGCTGGGTGACGGTGCCGTTGCTGTGCGGTCACGAGATGGAGGTCCAGCGGCCCAACCCCCGAAGCGTCTCACGATGCATTCGGGTCCTCCTGCTCTACAACACCGACCGTCCCCAGCGGGCGATGCGCCATGCCTACCTGCGCGGCGCCCGCGCGATCAAAGAGGACCTCGATCGGGTGCGCGCCCAGCTCGAGGCCCTGGGGCCGAGCGGGAGCGGTGGGGGGGAGGACGGGGCGGGGCCCATCAACCGTGAGAGAGGAGTCCCGGATTGATCATCGTCATGTCGCATCAGGCGACGAGCGCCCAGGTTCAAGCCGTGGTCGACCGTGTCAGGGAGATCGGCCTGCGGCCCGAGGTCTCGTTCGGGGAGGATCGCGCCGTGATCGGGGTGATCGGCGCCAACGCCTACGCCTACCGCGAGGCCTTCTCGCACCTGCCCGCGATCCAGGAGATCGTGCCGATCACCAAGCCCTACAAGCTCGCCAGCCGGGAGTTCCAACCCAAGGACACCGTGGTCGACGTGGGCGGGGTCCCGGTGGGCGGGGACGAGGTGGTGGTGATGGCCGGTCCTTGCTCGGTCGAGGGCGAGGAGATGCTGGTCGAGACGGCACGGCACGTGGCGGAGCAAGGCGCCCGCATCCTCCGCGGCGGCGCGTTCAAGCCCAGGACCTCGCCCTACAGCTTCCAAGGGCTGGGCAAGGCCGGTCTGGAGATGCTGGCCCAGGCCCGAGAGGAGACCGGGCTCCGGGTCGTGAGCGAGGTGCTGTCCGCCTCGGACGTGGAGCTGGTGTCGGCCTACGTGGACATGCTCCAGGTGGGCACGCGCAACATGCAGAACTACACCCTCCTCCAGGAGGTCGGCCGTTGCGGGAAACCGGTCCTGCTCAAGCGGGGGATGTCCGCCACCGTCGAGGAGTGGTTGCTGGCGGCCGAGTACATCCTGAGCCAGGGGAACCGGAACGTGGTCCTGTGCGAGCGCGGGATCCGGACCTTCGAGCCCTCGACCCGGTTCACCCTCGACCTGAACTCGGTGCCGTTGGTGCGTGAGCTCTCCCACCTCCCGGTGATCGTCGATCCCTCGCAGGGGACGGGGCGGTGGTCGCTGGTGCGCCCGATGTCGCTGGCGGCGGTGGCCGCGGGGGCGCACGGCCTCCTGATCGAGGTCCATCCCCGCCCCGACGAGGCCTTGAGCGACGGCGCCCAGTCGCTGGACTTCGACAACTTCGACCGCCTCATGCGTGACCTCCGACGCCTGACCGGGGCGACGGCGGCCCAGCCGGCGTGAGCCGGGGCGAGGGGCGCTCGCTCGACCCCGCCAGCGGGCTGGGCCGGGCTTCCGCGAACATATAACCCCATGCGCGTGGGCGTGGCCGGTCTCGGGTTGATGGGTGCCTCTTTCGCGGGCGCGCTGCGCCGGGCGCGGCCGGATCTGGACCTGATCGGCCACGACGTCGACCCGGCCACCTTGCGGCAGGCGGTCGCCGAGGGCCTGGTGCGCCCAGGGGATCCCGGGGGGGCCGACGTGGTCGTGCTGGCGGCGCCGATCCCCGCGCTGCCCGGTCTGCTGGCCAGCCTGGCCGGGCGCCCCGCGGTGGTGACCGACATGGCCAGCACCAAGGCTCGGGTCATGGCCTGGGCCGCCGAGGCCGGCATCGACCTGGTTGGAGGGCATCCGATGTGCGGGCGCGAGCGGACGGGGATCGAGGCCGCCGACCCGACCATGTTCGAGGGCGCACCCTGGGTGCTGACCCGGGACGAGCCGGTGGTCACTGACCTGGTCCGCAGCGTGGGGGCGGTCCCGGTCTTCATGGAGGCCACCCTCCACGACTGGTTGGTGTCGGGCGTCAGCCACGCTGCCTTCCTGGTCTCGTCCGCCTTCGTGCTGGCGCTGGCCGAGGATGCCGACTGGGAGCGCATGCGGCGGCTGGCCGGCCCTGGGTTCCGAGACCTGAGCCGGCTGGCCGGCGGCGACCCCGAGCTGCACGCCGCCATCGTGAGCACGAACCGGGAGGCCATCGCCCGCCGCCTGCGGTCGCTGGAGGAGGCCCTGGCCCGCCTGCGACGGCTGGTGGAGGGGGGCGACGAGAGGGCGCTGGTGGAGCAGCTCGAGGCGGCCAGACGGGCACGTGACGGGTGGGCGGAGGAGCGGGAGGTGCGAGCCCGAGCCGGATGGTCCCAGGTCGGAGGTCTGCGCCGTGCTGGCGACGGTTAGGGCCCCGCAGCGCCTTGAGGGGGAGGTGTGCGTCCCCGGTGACAAGTCCATCTCCCATCGGGCGCTGATCCTGAACGCGGTGGCCGAGGGCGTCGCCCGGCTGCACGGCCTCTCCACCGGGGCGGACGTGGCCAGCACCGCTGGTTGCCTGCGTGCCCTTGGGGTCGAGATCGAGGGCGAGCTGGTGGTGGGCCGTGGGCTGCACGGCCTTCGCGAGCCCTCCGGTCCGCTCGACTGCGGCAACTCGGGGACCACCATGCGCCTGCTGGCCGGCGTGCTGGCGGCGGCGCCCTTCTCGGTGACGCTGGTGGGGGATGCCTCGCTCTCCCGGCGGCCCATGGACCGGGTGGCCGAGCCGTTGCGAGCCATGGGTGCCCGGGCCGAGACCGACCCCCTTCGCGTGGGCGGGGGCGGCCGGCTTCGCGGCATCGACTACCCCCTTCCGGTCGCCAGCGCCCAGGTGAAGTCGGCGCTCCTCCTGGCCGGGCTCTTCGCCTCGGGCCGCACCCGGCTCCATCAGCCGGCCCCGACCCGCGATCACACCGAGCGGATGCTGGCCGTCATGGGCGCACCGGTGGAGGTGGATGGCCTCGTGGTCTCGATCCGGGGCCCGGTCGGGCGCCTTCGTCCGCTCGAGCTCACGGTGCCGGGCGACCTCTCCGCGGCCGCCTTCTGGCTGGTGGCGGCGGCTCTGCACCCATCGGCCCACGTGCGCCTGCCCGGGGTGGGCGTCAACCCAACCCGTGCTGCCCTGTTGGAGGTGCTGGCACGGGCCGGGATCGAGGTCCGCCGCTCCCAGGAGCGCCTCCAGGGAGGCGAGCCGGTGGCGGATCTTGAGGTCGCCACCGCGCCAGCGCCCCGGGCCTTCGCCGTGGCCGGGGCCGAGGTCGCGGCCCTGATCGACGAGCTTCCGGTGCTGGCCGTGGCGGCGGCCGTGCTGCCGGGCACGACCCGGATCACGGGGGCCGAGGAGCTGCGGGTCAAGGAGTCGGACCGTATCCGGGCCATGGCCGTTGGGCTGACGGCCATGGGCGCGGAGGTGTCCGAACTCCCCGACGGCTGGGAGATCCGAGGGCCCCGGTCGCTCCACGGTGCCCGGGTCGACGCGTTCGGCGACCATCGGGTGGCGATGGCCCTGGCGGTCGCCGGCCTGCTCGCCGAGGGGAGCACCGAGATCGAGGGGGCGGAGTGCGTGGCCATCTCCTATCCCGGGTTCTGGGAGACGCTGGAGTCCCTGGCCCGTCCGCCCCGTCCCCGTCGTCCCGGGCAGGCCTGCGCCCCCCCGGCGCCCGTGGACGGCCCCAGGGGGGCGTGACCGACGTCGTGCCCAGCCTCCCCCTGGAGGCCGAGATCGACTTGGCGGTCTCGACCTTGGAGCTGTACGACCTGGAGGTCACGGGGCCGCGGGGGGACTTCGACCAGGTGGTGGCCATCGCCGAGCGGGAGGCGCGGGCGGGCCAGGTGGGCGACATCGGACCGGCACGCGCCCTCTACCGACGCTTCGGGCTGGACCCGACCCGGCATCGCCCCTCGAGCGAGGCGCTGCTCCGTCGCCTGCGGCGGGGTGAGCCGTTCCCCCGCGTCAACTCCCTGGTCGACGTGGCCAACGTGGTCTCGCTTCGCCTCCAGGTGCCGGTCGGGCTCTACGACCTGGACCAGGTACGGGGGCGGTTGCGGCTCCGGTTGGGCCGCGAGCAGGAGGGCTACCTCGGCATCCGCCGGGGGCACGTGGACGTGTCCGGCCGGATCTGCGTCGCCGACGATCTCGGTCCCTGTGGCAACCCCTCGGCCGACTCGGCTCGCACCATGATCACGACCGCGACCCGGCGGGCGGCCTGGGTATTCTTCCTCCCGGTGGCCGAGTCAGTGCTGTCGCTGACCGGTGAGCTGATCGCCCGCTATGGGCGTGGTCAGGTGCGACGGCGGTGATCACCGTGCTCGGAGGCGGGGTCGCCGGGGCCTCGGTGGCCTTGGCCCTGGCCGGTCGGGGGCGCCGCGACGTGATCGTGTTCGACCCCGCTCCCCGGGGCCTGGGCTCGACGGGTAAGGCCTTCGGTGGGTTTCGAACCCAGCACGGCAGCCCGATCAATATCGCCCTCTCGCTCGCTGCGCGGCCTTTCTTCGAGGCTCGCGCCGACCGCATCGGGTTCCGGCCGGTCGGGTACCTGTACCTGGCCACCACCTCGGAGGGGGCGGACGAGCTCCGCCGACGGGCGGTGTTCCAGCGTGGCCAGGGGTTGCCCATCGAGCATCCCAACCCCCGCGACCTGGTGCCCTTCCTGGCCGCGGACGCAGTGCTGGCGACCAACTACTGTCGCCTGGACGGGGTCTATCAGCCGCTCGACCTCCTCGCCTGCCTGGTGGAGGAGGCGACGGCGGCTGGGGCCGAGTTCCGATACGGATGCGGGGCGGGACCGCGGGACCTGGAGGCAGAGGTGGTGGTGATCTGCGCCGGGGCCTGGTCGGGCGAGGTGGGGCGACGGTTGGGCGTACGGCTGGACGTGCGCCCGGTCGAGCGAGGGATCTTCCAGGTCGGCCCCTTCGCCTGGCTGGACGCCCGGACGCCGGTCACCCTCGAGCTGGACACCGGCTACCACTTCCGGGAGCGTCGAGGACGGTTGCTGGTCACCGGCCCGGGAGATCCCCGCGCTTGGGGGCCCCATCGGGAGTGGCTGGCTCGCCTCGTCCCCCAAGCGGCGCTGGAGCGGCCGGAGGCTCACTGGACCGGGCACTACGAGGTGACCTTCGATCATCACCCGCTGGTCGGCCCAACTCCGCGTCCCGGGGTGTGGGCCTGCTGCGGGTTCAGCGGTCATGGGGTGATGCACGCGCCAGCGGCGGCGGAGAGCTTGGCGGCCATGATCCTGGGTGAGTCGCCCCCGCTCGATATCGGCTGTCTCGATCCCCAGCGCACCGTGGCCTTGGTCGACACCACCCAGCTCTGAGGACGGCGTGAGGCATCCCTTGGCAACCACGAGCATCGGCTCACGACCGGGGCTGCTCGGGCCGGCCGCGACGTCGCCCCACCAGGTCGGGGTTGGCCAGGAGCTCCACGAGGCCGGCATCGAGCCGCGCCTCGATGACCGCACCCACCTCGTCCGGTTCAGGCTCGACCTGGCTCACCTCCATCATGCCTCCCCCCGGCTGGCCTGGCGCGACCAAGCCGAGGTCTTCCCCCCGATCGATTCCGGCAGGGGGCATCCCCACCCTCAGGCAGGTGGTCGGGGGAGGCGGGGGGCGCGCTGCCGTGCCGATGGACCGGCGCGGGTGGGACGACGCCTTTGTGGGTCTCAGGCCTTCAGGGGCAGGCCCCGGGGATGCCGTCTCACGACAGCCCTCAGGGGACGAGCGGCGCAAGCGTTTCCCGGGGTCGGACCTCGCAAAGGGGGGGAGAGCCATCAGCGGTGACGAGCAGGTCCTCTGCGTCCGGCGGTCCGACCTCTTCGCCGCTGGGGAGTGGAGCGGCCTGCGTGGGGATGGCATCCAAGGTCTCCTGCGCACGATGCGCGAGCGCTCCTTCTTCATGCCACGAGCGATGGTCGAGGAGGATCCCGGCTACCAGCAGGTGATCCCCTACGTGGTCTTCGGGCACGGGGGGCGCTACCTGCTGACGCGACGCCTGCGCGCCTCCTCGGAGCGACGGCTGCACCGTCGCTACTCGCTCGGGGTGGGCGGCCACATCAACCCCAGGGACGCCGACGGAGGTGACCCACTGCTGGGGGGCATGCGGCGGGAATGGGAGGAGGAGGTTGTCTACCGCGGTCGTTTCGAGGCCCGGCTCCTCGGCCTCCTGAAGGAGGAGTCCTCGCCCGTCGGCAGGGTGCACGTGGGCGTGGTCTTCTTGGCGGAGGGAGACACCGACGAGATCGCCATCCGCGAGCCCGACAAGCTGAGGGGCGAGCTGCGCTCGCTGGCGGAGATGCAAGCCCGGTACTCGGGCATGGAGAGCTGGTCGCAGGTGATCTACCGGCACCTCCTGGCCCACGGCTGAGGGGGGCCTGCCGGTCATCGTCGGCCGGCAACCGCTCTTGACAGCGCTGGGCTCGCGGCTCATGTTCCACCTGGAGGTGGGTGACGTGGCCATGAGCAGAGAGGCCGATCTGGTGTGGGCACGAGCAAGGGAGCTGGCCCGGCGAGAGGACACCTACCTGACCGAGGGGCTGGTGGACGAGTTCCTGGGCTCGGGCGGCTGGGGGTCGGACTCCTATCTGGACCTGCTGGCGACCTGGGCGTCGGGGCGGCCAGAGGCGCCGGCGATCATCGATCAGGACGGGGCCGTGGTCAGCTGGGGGGAGCTTCGGGCCCGGAGCGAGGCCTTCGCCGTCGCTCTTGGAGAGCTCGGCTACCAGCGGGGCGATTGCCTGGGGGTCCAGCTTCCCAACTGGTCGGAGTTCTGCAGCGTGGTGTTGGGCGCGGCGCGCATCGGGGTCCGCCCGTGCTTCATCCATGTCCCCTATCGCGCCCGCGAGATGGAGTACATCCTCGGGCTGACCGAGGCCAAGGGCCTGGTGGTGCCAGAGACCCACCGTGGCTTCGATCACCTGCGGCTGGCGCAGGAGTTGCAGCGGCGGTTGCCCGGGCTCAGGGACGTGATCACGGTGCGGGCGGCTGAGGCTGCCGGAGGTCGCGACCTGAGGGGGATGATCGAGGCCTGCCTCGGCCGTTCGCCCGAGGTCGAGCCCCCGGTCGCCACCGAGCTCTTCGTGCTCATGTTCACCTCCGGGACCACCAGCCAGCCCAAGGGGGTCATGCACCTCCATGCCAACCTGCTCAACGCCTGCCGCAAGTACGTCGCCGACTTCGGCCTGGGGCCGCAGGACCGTTGGCTGATCGTCACCCCGCTCACCCACCTCACCGCCTTTGGGATCTCCCTGCTGGCGGGGGCGATGACGGCCGGGGCCTGCGTGGTCTTGCTGGAGTCGTGGGACGTGGGCAAGGCGCTGGAGCTGTGCGAGCGACATCGCATCACCCATCTGGTCGGGGCGCCGCCGATGCTGATCGACATCGCCCGCAGCCCCGACCTGGAGCGCCGGGACCTCTCCTCCCTCCGATTCCTGATGTACGCCGGCGCGCCCTGCCCGATCGAGATCCTGCGCCGTCTCCACGACCGGCTTGGGTGCGCGCTGGCCGTCTTCTACGGCTGGACCGAAGGCCTCGCCCACACCTACTCCGTCCCCTCCGATCCTCTCGAGGTGACCAGCGTCACCATCGGGCGGAGCGGCGCTGGCTGGGGCTGGCGGGTGCTGGACGAGAAGGGGCGGGACGTGGCCCCGGGGGAGACGGGCGAGTTCTGGGGCCGTGGCCCCAACCTGTCGCCCGGCTACTACCGGCGCCCCCAGCTGGTGCGGGAACGCTTCACCCCTGATGGGTGGTTCAGGTCGGGGGACCTGGTGACGCGAAACCCGGATGGCACCTTCACCTTCGTGGCGCGCGCGGACGACGTCATCAACCGCGGTGGCCAGAAGGTCGACCCACGTGAGGTCGAGGAGCTCCTCTACCAGATGCCGTCGATCCGGGATGCGGTCGTGGTGGCGATGCCCGATCCACGGCTCGGCAGCCGGGGCTGCGCCTTCGTGGTCCCGGCCGAGGGCGCGACGGTCACCCTTGCCGACCTCAAGGCCCACCTGGAAAGGGCCGGGGTGGCCAAGTACAAGTGGCCCGAGCGGGTTGAGATCCTGGAGTCGCTGCCCATGACCCCCACGGGCAAGATCATGCGCTATGAGCTCAGAGCCCGGGCCGAGGCTTTAGCCGGTAAGCCCGGCTAGCCGATGCAGGGGCGGGCGTGGACCGATCGGGGATCTGGGCCTATGCTCCAAGGAGGTGCCTGGAGTTCCCATCGACTTCCATGTCCATCCCTCCACCGCCGAGTACCTGGAGGGGTCCTTGGGTCCGTACCTCGAGGACCTGAGGCGCTACTTCCGGCTCGAGGTCCGGGTCCGCACGCTGGAGGAGATGGCGAGGGAGTTCGAGGGCATGCGGGCGGTGCTGTTGGCCTGGGACGCTCGCACCGGCACCGGGCAGCCGCCGGTCACCAACGACTGGGTGGCCGAGGTCTGCCGTCGCTATCCCCAGACCTTCATCCCCTTCGCCTCGGTCGACCCCTGGCGCGGGGAGGAGGCGATCGCCGAGGCGCGACGGGCGGTTCGGGAGCTGGGCATGCGGGGGTTCAAGTTCCAGCAGGCCGCGATGGCCTTCAACCCGGCCGACGAGCGGTTCTTCCCGCTGTGGGAGGAGATCCAGTCCCTCCGCGTGCCTTGCCTGTTCCACGTGGGGATGACCGGGCTCGGGGCCGGCACCCCGGGCGGCTCGGGGATCCGCCTCGAGCACGTGCGCCCGCTCCACCTGGACACGGTGGCGGCCGCCTTCCCCGAGCTCACGATCGTCGCCGCCCACCCCGCCTACCCGTGGCTGGAGGAGATGCTGGCCATCGTCCGTCACAAGGCCAACGTGCACATGGACCTCTCCGGCTGGGCGCCTCGGTACTTCCCGGCCGAGCTCGTGCGCGAGATCACCGGACGGCTTCAGGACCGGGCGCTCTTCGGGACCGACTACCCCTTCATCCTGCCCGAGCGGTGGTTGCGCGAGTTCGACGCGTTGGGGATCCCGGACCCGGTCAAGGAGAAGATCCTGTGGGGCAACGCCGAGCGCGTGCTCGGGCTCTGAGCACGTCCCCTTCGCTCCCAGGCGGGGAGACGGGATAAGCGAAGGGGGGTCCGGGAGGCTGCGAGAGGAGGATCCATGGGGCTGGAAGGCAAGGTGGCTGCGGTCACCGGGGCTGGCTCCGGCATCGGTCGGGCGATCGCCCTGGGGCTGGCGGCGGACGGGGCCCGGGTCGCGGTGCTCGACCTCGACCTGGTCGGCGCCCAGGACACGGTCGAGGCGATCCGCGCCGCGGGCGGGGCGGCCGAGGCCTGGCAGGTCGACGTCGCCGACGAGGCCTCGGTGGACCGGGTCCGAGCGCAGGTGGAGTCGGCCTTCGGGCCCCTCCACATCCTGGTCAACAACGCCGGCTGGGACGCCATCCAGCCCTTCTTGGAGAACGACCGGGACTTCATTCGCAAGGTGGTGGCGGTCAACTACCTGGGCCCGGTCATCCTGACCCAGACCTTCTTGCGGGCCATGGTCGAGGCCGGGGCTGGCGGCCGCGTCATCAACATCGCCAGCGACGCGGGACGGGTTGGCAGCACCGGCGAGGTCGTGTACGCGGGGGCCAAGGCGGGGCTGATCGGCTTCACCAAGGCCCTGGCCCGGGAGATGGCCCGCCATGGGATCACGGTCAACTGCGTCTGCCCGGGGCCCACCGACACCCCGCTCTTCCGCCGCCAGCCGGAGCCCATCCGCCAGGCGCTGGAGCGCGCCATCCCCTTCCGTCGCTTGGCCCGGCCCGAGGAGGTGGCGGGCGCGGTACGCTATTTCGCCTCCGACGCCGCCTCGTTCGTCACCGGCCAGGTGTTGAGCGTGAGCGGCGGGCTCACCATGGTCGGCTGAGCCCGGCTCCGGGGATCGCTCGGCTCAGGCGGTGGGCAAAGCCCATGCGGTCGTACATGGCGAGCAAGGTAGGCTGGCTGACCTCGATCGCCTTGCTCGCTCCCTCGGCCAGGAGCCGCTCCAGCTCACCGGGGTCGGAGCGCAGCGATCGGTACCGTTCCCGGATGGGGGCGAGGCAGGCGATTACGGCCTCGGCGACCGCGGCCTTGAAGCGAGCGTAGCCCCCGGTCCCGTACTCGGCCTCGATGGCCTCCGGTGGCCGGCCGGTGGCCACCGACATGATCTCGATCAGGTTGCTGATCCCGGGCTTGTCCGGCGCCCGCCGCACCTCGCGACCGGTGTCGGTGACCGCGCTCATGATCTTCTTGCGGATGGCCTCGGGGGGGTCGAGCATGAGGATCTTGCCCATCTCCGGGCTGCTGGTGGTCGACATCTTCTTCGTGGGCTCGGTGAGGTCCATGATCCGAGCGCCGGCGTCGGGGTAGCGCCCCTCGGGGACCCGAAAGACGGGGCCGAAGCGGGCGTTGAAGCGCTGGGCCAGGTCACGGGTCAGCTCCAGGTGCTGCCGCTGGTCCTCCCCGATCGGGACCAGGTCGGTCTGGTAGAGGAGGATGTCGGCGGCCATCAGCACGGGGTAGGTGAAAAGACCGCACGACACGAACCCCTGCTCGGCGGACTTGTCCTTGAACTGGGTCATGCGCCGCAGCTCGCCGAACCCCGCGACCGCGCCGAGCAGCCAGGCTGCCTCGGCGTGGGCCGGGTTGTGGCTCTGGATGAAGATGGTCGAGCGGCGGGGATCGAGGCCGGTCGCGAAGAGCATGGCGGCGAGGTCGAACGTTGCCTCCCGGAGCTGCGCTGGATCGTAGGCGACGGTGATGGAGTGCAGATCGACGATGCAGAAGAAGGCCTCCCCCTCTTCCTGGGTGGCTGCGTACTGTCGAAACCCTCCCGAGTAGTTGCCGAACGTCTTTTGCCCCGTCGGCTGGATGCCGGAGAAGATGCGCACGGTCAAGGAATTATCGGGCATCGAGCCGGTCGGCCCCGGCCCCGCGGGGGCGACGGGTGGTCGGGCTCGGCGTGGCTCAGAACACGGGGAGGCCGCATACCGCCCGGCCGATGAACTCGTGGAGGGCGTCGGTCGTGGGGGCCATCACCGTGGCCGCTCGGGCGTCACGGAAGTTCCGCTCCACGCCCACCTCCTTACGGAACGCGGCGCCGCCGCACACGCGCATGGCCAGATCCGTCGTCGCCACCGCCGCCTCGCTCGCCACCGGCTTCACCTCGAGGACGCGCAAGCTCGCGTCCTCGCGTTGGGACTCGATCGCCGCGAGCGTGTCCAAGAAGAGCCCTCGCGCCTGGTCGACCAGCATCCGCATGCGGGCGAGGTGGGCGCGGGTCATGGGCTGGTCGGCCAGGGTCTGGCCCAGGTGCTCGAGCCGGGTGGCGCTGGCGTGAGCGACCGTCCGCGCCACCGCCGCCTCGGCGATCCCAAGCGACGAGGCCGCGTTGAGGACCTGGAACCAGGGCAGGACGGTCCCCATCATGATCTCCAGGCCGCCGCCGTCCGGGCCCAGCATGGCGCTTGGGGGAAGCGTCACCTCGGTGGCGGTAATGGGACGAGAGGCGTTGCCGCGCATCCCCAGGCCATCGAACCCGCCCGTCAGCGCCAGCCCCGGGGCCCCGGCCGGGACCAGCCAGATCGTGCTCAGGCCCTCCGCCTCGAGCGGGCGGCTCGACCAGATGTAGGAGTCGGCCTCGCCCGCCGAGGTCACCCAGCTCTTCCGGGCGTTGAGGCGCACCTCCTCGCCGGCCCGCGTGGCGGTCGAGAGCGGGGTCCAGAACTGCGAGCGCGAGCCCGCTTCGGAGAAGGCGAGCGTGGTCAGGTGACGGCCGGCGGCGATCTCCTCCCGGACTCGGCGAGGGCCGTAGGCCTCCACCACCGCCGTTCCGCAGTAGTGCATCAGGGTCACCATGGCCGTCGACGCGCAGCTGCGGGCCAGCCGCTCGATCACGGTGGCCGCCGCCCGCAGGCCCTCGCCCCGGCCGCCGACCTCGGTCGAGCTGATCAGCCCGAGCAGCCCGGTCTCGGCCAGGGCCTCGATCGAGCGTCGAGGGAAGCTGCCGGTGCGATCGACCTCGATGGCGTGCTCCTCGGCCACCGTTGCCGCTCGATCGAGTGCCTCGGTCAGGTTCCAGTCGGTGCTCACCATGGCCTCCTCACATCAGGTTGGGGGTGTGCAGGTCCGAGATCCGGCGGGCCGTGCCCTCGTCGAAGCCGGCCTCGCGCAGGCGGGCGACCCGGCGCTCGGCCATCCGGCGCATGAGGTCGCGAACCGCGGCGGCCCCCTCAGCGATCTGCGCTGGCTGCGCCGACCCCGCCGCCATGATGGTCAAGGCCTCGGTCACCTCCGGGGCGAGGCCGGTGAGCTCGACCAGCCGTGCCGCCCGGGCCTCGACGGCGGCGACGAGTCGATCCCGCGCCGTGGGATCCCGAGCCAGCAGGCGGGCGACGTGGGAGACGCCGAAGCGGACGTGCCGGAGCTCGTCGCGCACGGCCAGCCGGGCGGCGGTCGCGGTGGCCGCGTCGGGTGCGTGTGCGGCCACGAACTCCAGCAGGTCGATGAAGCTGCCCTCGCCCAGCACGTTGAGCAGCAGGGCCGAGGCCGAGAAGTCCGGCTCCTGCAGGAGCGAGTGCAGCGATCGCTCGGCCGCAGCGAAAGCGTAGGCCCGCCCGCCGTTGACCAGCGCGCGCTTGGTGAAGACCTCGATGTGCCTGGCCTCGTCGTAGGCGTGGCTGGCCAGCCACATCAGGACCTCGGGGAACTGGGGGTTGACGATGGGCATGAAGCGAGCCGGCACGTAGTAGGCGGCGTACTCGTTCTGGGCCAGGAAGGTGACGACCTGGCACACCGCTCGCTCCAGGAGGTCCGGAAGCGGGCCCGCCTCCTGCCAGGGGATATCACGGGTCGCGTCCCATTGGGCGGCGGCCGCCCCGGCGATCAGCGAACCGAGGTCGTCGGCCCAGACCTGGTCCCGTCGGTTGAGCGCCCAGTCATACGCCGGGGCTCCGGCCTCGGGCACCGCCCCCAGCGGGGCGAAGCCGGCGGTCGGGTCGGCGACCGTCGGCGCTGGACCGAGGCCCTCGCGCCAGTTGGCGACGCGCAGCTGGCCACGGCGCAGCGGCGGGGGCGGGCCGGCAGGCGGGAGCGGGGGGGCCAGGACGCGGCTGATCGCTCCGCGCCGCAGCCGGACCAGCCAGCGGCGTGCGGGACCGGTGCCCTCGCTTCCCTCGCCGATCACCTGGTGGCCGCGCCGGCGAGCCCAGCCCGGCAGCTCCAGAGCGACGGCGCGCGAGGCCACCGACACCTCGACCTCGTCGCCCGGGGCGATCGGCTCGAGGACGGCGTCGAGGAGTACCTCGAGACCGCCGCCGAGCTCCAGGTCGCCGGCATCGCAGCGTCGCGGGATCACCCCCTGAGGTACCCCTGCTGACGCATGGCCTCCTGGAGCGCGGCATAGCCCGCCTTATCCCCCGGGAGCCAGCGCTTGACCCCCTCCAGGTCCATGACGGGGCGGAGTCGGGGATCGTTGTAGTCCATCCGAAGCAAGAGCTCCAGCCAGCGTCTGGCCAGCGCGGGGTCGAGGTCGGGACGAGCGGTGAAGCAGCAGTGAGAGTAGGTCGGGCTGCGCCAGGCGACCTGGAGGTGGTCGGTTTCGGGCAGCCGCTCGGCACGGAACTGCGCCCAGGTGGCGTCGCCGATCGCCCCCGCCCGCGCCCGCCCCTCGGCCACCGCCCGCACCACCTTGCGCTCCGAGTCCCCGGTGTCGCCGTGCTTGCCCAGGTCGGTGTCGAAACGCAGCAGCTGCACCCGTTCCAGCGGCACCCCTTCGGCGGCGAGGAAGTGGAGCGGAAGGATGGCGGCGTGGCCCGAGTCCCGGCTGCCCAGGGCGAGCGTGGCCCCCGCCAGCTCCCGGAGGTCGCTGAGCGGGTCGTCGGTGCGGGTCACGAGCAGGCTGGCGTAGCCAGCGTCCACGTCGCGCATGCCCAAGATCAGGGCCCGGCCGCCCAGCCGGGCCTCGGCGCTCACGTAGGCGGTGTTGGTGTTCCAGGCGAGGTCGACGATGCCGTCCAGCAACGCCTCGACCAGCCGCTCGTAGTTCGAGAAGAGCAGGTAGTCGAGGTCGAGGCCGCCTTCCCGGAAGTACTCCTTGAATCCCTCCCACACCGTGACCACCCGAGGGTGGTAGGCGACAGCACCGACGAGCAGCGAGCGGGCGTGATCAGGCACGGGGAACCCTCCGGCGACAGGTGGTGAGTCTCCGGGCGCGATCCCCGCCCCGGCCGCGGTGCCGGCGTCTGGAGGGGGCCTGCCCGGTCAGGTCCTGGGCTCGAACCGAGCCCACGTGGCCGCTCACCTGAACCTCCCGTGCCCGGGTCGAGCGGTCACGACAGGGGTGAGCCTGTGGTCTCGGTGAACCCGAGCGGGAGGAGGCGCGGCCTGGCGGCTAGGGCCCGCCGGGAGCGGGGCTCGGGCCGCGAGCGATCGGCCGCCGGGGACGATCACCGGCCAAGCCGAGCTCACCGGCCCGGGGGGCTCGCCGATCGCTGAGGTGGCGCGGAAGCCGGGCCCCCTGGGCATCGCCTAGCGGGCCATGGTGACGCCTTCGACCTCCTCGCAGGTGCCGGCGGCCACGTCGAAGATGCGGCGACGCTGCCGGCGGAGGTCGGCGCCCAGCACGTGGATGGACAGGCCCTCGTCCTCGCTGACCACCTCGATGCGGTGGATGTCGTGGGGGGGCAGCAAGGGATAGGTGGCGCCGTGGCCGAGGACCGCGTCCTCCACCAGCTCGAGCGAGCAACGGCCGGGGACGGAGCCGTCGTCGAGGCGACGGTAGCGCGTGGTCCGCTGGAGGCCGGAGTGGACGCCGATGATCCCCCAGGTCACGTGGTCGTGCACCGGCGTGGGGTGGCCAGGGCGGAAGAGGACGCCATAGACGAAGAGCGAGCCGTCTGGGTTCTCGTAGTAGCGATATCCCCTTCGCTCGCCCTCGGTCGTGGTCGCGTAGGCGGGGTCGGTCCACCCCGGCCCGTCCAGGGCCCGGCGCAGCAGCGGCTCGAGCTGGGCCACCGCCATCGCCCGGTCCGGGACGCCGCCTGGCACCTCCATGATCCTGCGCGCGTCCTCCACGAACTCCCTCACGCCGTACATCGCCGCCGTCCTCCTCCCTCATCAATGATGCCTCGCCGCGGCCTCTGACTCGGCCCCTTTCGGGGCCGGTCGGGCCGCGACGCTCACCCCACGAAGCCCATCACCTCCCGAGCCAGGGCCTCGGGTTGCTCGTACGGCACCATGTGACCTGCCTCGGCGAGGCAGGTCATGACCGCACAGGGCAGGAGGTCGGCCCAGCGCTGTGCGTAGACCGGCGGCGTTAGGCGATCCGACTCGCCCCACACGATCAAGGTGTCGGTGGCGAGCCGGTAGAGACGCTTCGCGATGCGCCGGTCGGGGATGGGGAACAGCATCTTGCCCGCCGTCCCCAGGCGGCGAGCGTTGGCGACGAGGAAGGTCTGCAGGGCCTCGGTCTGGTCGAAGTCCTCCCCGGTGAGGAGGGCCCCCCCGCGCTCAGGGTCGTGGAAGAGGTAGTCCCCAAACTCGAAGGGGAGGAAGGAGAAGATGTCGGGGATGGGATGGTCGTCCAACCACAGGCCGAGCGCGCTCACCAGCACCAGCTTGCCCACGAGCTCGGGGGCAAGGCAGGTCATCTCGGCCGCGATCATGCCTCCGAGCGAGTGCCCCACCAGCGCCGGTTGTTCCCGGCTCAAGCCCAGCGCGGCGAGCACGTCCCACCCGTGGAGCGAGAAGTCCAGCATGTCCTCCAGGAGCTCCTCGCCGGCCGACTCCCCATACCCGGGCAGCTCCGGCGCGTAGACGTGGTAGCGGTCGGCCAGCAGGTCGAGGAACCGCCGGTCGCGGTCGTCGTGCAGGCCGGTCAGGCCGTGCAAGAACACCAGCGGTCGTCCCTGGGCCGGCCCCGCCTCCAGGACCCGCACCTGGGTGCCCTTCCGCGTCTCCACCCGACGGATGCTCATCGGCGCCCTCCCACGGTCTCCTCCGGTCTCACCCGTTGCTCGAGCGGGTGGATCCACCAGCGGTCGTCGTCCTTCCACTCCGGCCACAGGTCGCGCAGCTTGGGCATTACCTTCTCCGCGAAGAGCCGGGTGGAGTAGCGGGTCTTCTCGTCGGGCTGGTTGCCATTGTGGAGCAGGCAGAGGATGTGGCCGACGCGCAAGGACTTGATCAGCTCCTCCATGCGCTGCCGCACCGTCTCGGGGCTGCCGGCGATGACCATGCCGCCCTCGATCAGGTCCCTCCAGGTCACGTTCTGGAAGAGCTTCAGGTTCTCGCGGCGCATGGTCGCCACCACCCCGCGCTTGATGGTCGCGATCGTGCGGTAGCCGGGAGGGTCGGAGAAGCCGGGGTAGACGCGCAGGCAGCGGTTGTAGAAGTAGAGGACGTGCTCGGCGTAGAGCCGCTCGGCCTCGGCGTCGGTTTCGGCCACGGCTAGGACCTGGGCGAAGGCCGTTCGGTAGGGGGACTCGTCCTTGCCCCGAGCCGCCACGCGCTCCCAGAACCCGTCCATGAGGGCCTTGGCTGCCTTGTATCCCTGGAACGAGAGGTAGGAGTAGTTGTAGTCGTGGTCGAGGCAGAAGTCCCAGGTCTCGATCGATCCGCCGCCGGGGATGTAGATCGGGGGATGAGGCTTTTGGATGGG
>Ga0209061_1002367_pt1 | contig 24424 bp, 19 predicted proteins | sample Coa_R1_10_FD_187157 | JGI IMG/M metagenome (GOLD analysis project Ga0209061, IMG submission 187157) | Surface soil microbial communities from Centralia Pennsylvania, which are recovering from an underground coalmine fire - Coalmine... | ecosystem: Environmental > Terrestrial > Soil >...
TTCGCGGAGAGTTCCTGAGGAGCTGGGTTTATTTCCTTCCTCCCTTATCCTCTTTTGCTTTGATGTCATGGCGTCAGCGGCGAATTGCTCTAACTAGCATATATTGTTACTTATCCAAAGAGCGATATAATGAATCGAAGGACCAGAGGAAGAGCAGTGACTTGAAGCCCTAAAGCGAGTTACGGGAGGCTAGAGGGTCAGAGAAACGAGAGAGGGGGATATTCGTTTTCTGAGAATCAGTTCTGAGAGATCAGCTGGTTAAGTAGCGGAGCGAGATAGCATGTGATATAGTTGCTCGCTAGATTGTCCCTTTAGTGAGAAGTCATTCTTTCAAGAGTATTGATTTGTGATGGTGGGCGAGCAGAGATTCTCCATCCTCTTGGGTTAGGCTCTCAAAATCTTTTTCGTGGTAGCAGCAGATAGTTTGCATTCTTTGCTCGAACTTCTGAGGAAGTGAGAGTTCATAGTGCATCATTCGTTCAACTTCATGGAAGGCAAAAAATGAACCCAAGTCAGCAACCCCTGAAAGTGCTCTTCTTCTCTCCTTCTCGGCCTTGGAGGCCAGCGAGAGCGCAAGCTTGATTATTCCCTCCACATCGTCAGTCCCAAAGTACCCCTTTTGCGCATCTAAGACATGAAGCGTGCCATCGGAGAGATGGCTTTCAACGTTTATCCCAGTGAAAGCAAGATTTCTCTTTACCCTTTCCACATCCTCGTACTGCGAAGCTAAAAGGAGAATCTCGCCACTGGTCAAGGACTCTTTCGCGTACTCTGAATAGAATTCCCTGAAGCTTTGCATATCATCGTACACGAGCAAATTGTGACTGTTAGGCTCTACCAGCCGACCTAGTCGAATTTCTTCGACGACCCCGTCCAAGTTTGCATTTGCAATCCTGTTTGAATTTGGAGGAGTAAGGGCAACATTATGGAATCTGTTGTGTTCAGTCATAACAATGAACTCTCGTCTCGTCTGTGGAGTAAGTCAAGACCTGCTGCGAGTCTGATTGCAATGTAATTTAATGTTTGCAAACAAATCGCAAATCAATCCGAAGCATTTCAGCAATCAAGCATAAATAAATGATGGCATCACAAGAGTTCCGTTTAGTACGTGACTTCTCGTGCTTTTAGAAATCACATTGGTTAGCTAAGAAGAATCTAGCTGCTGAATTCAATTGCAAAGGAGAAATTGAAGGAGAGGGAAAGGACGCGTATTGTGAAATTTAGAATTCTGATTGTTGACGATGAACCAGGGATCTGCGAAATTTTCTCGTATATCCTAAAGAAGCATGGCTATGAATCCGTACGATCATTTGTTGATGGTTTGGAGGCAGCCAAGGCGTTTGAGAATGACCCGAACTTTGCAGACATTGTTCTGATTGACTATAGGATGCCAGGGATGGACGGCCTGACCGCAGGCAGGATCATCAAGAAGATCAACCCGAATGTCAAGTTGGTAATGATTTCAGCCTTCGAAGACCCACCGGTGAAAGTCCACGATGAGATATTTGATGGAGTGCTGAGGAAACCCGTAAATCAGGAGCAACTCATCTGCGCGACGGAGAGTGTGACGTCAGTTGGTAAATGTCCGAATGCCACCTCTGCCTAAATATCCTGAATGTTTGCCACCGGAACAGCGTAGGAAAAAAGCGCCTCTCGATACATAATCGAGGAAGAGCTATTGCCAAGTGAGAAGATTTGATCTCTCAATCATATGAATTCTGTTGAACCAATTCGTTTATCCGACATCGATCAGATTGAGGGCACCAGAGTTTTTTGTGGAAGCACAGATAACATTTTCAAGCTCGTGGAGGAAACAACTTCGAGGGCTGCCGCAGATATTGAAGACCCGTGCTCTAATTTCGTCTGCGACAAGTTCGGATTGAAGCTTGCATTATCGGCTCTGAAGTTTCGAGAGAAGTTTCGGAAGGAAATTCAGCTAAAGCACCCAAACTACAAGGTTCGGTTGTTAGTCGACATCCAGAACGAAAACCTGGAATTCGTAAAGCAGCTTCTTCTTGTTTCTGAGCCGCAGCTTGAAGTAAGGCACTTGGAAGGGATCAAGGCCAATTTCTATGTTACAAGAAAAGATTTTGTTTGCTATCCGTTGAGTTTGGAAGTTGGTGATCCACAAGAGCTGATTTGGAGCACGAGTCCCATGACAATTGCTCAAATGCTAAATGTCTTCCAGTATTTGTGGAATTCTGGCGTTGCGGCTGAATATAGGATAAAGCAGTTAGAACAAAACCGCGAAGTAGGTGAAGTGAATCTTCTCACAAATCCAAGTGAAATTCGTCAGAAGTACATTGGCCTTGCCGAGTCCTCGAACTCTGAAGTTCTCATTGCTGCAGTTTCAGAACGTTCTGTGTTGAGGAATAGAGAAGACATTGCTTTGCTTTCAAGAAGGGCTGAACGAGAAAACATCACTCCTTCAGAAGACAGAGAGGATATCAAAAGGGAGAAACTCAGGATGCGAATCCTCATACCATCTGAGGATTCAAGCAGTGGTTCCATGATCAAGGAGATGCTTGGAGAATTTGAATACAGAAAAATAGAATCTATCCCCATTTCCTTCGGCGTTTTTGATCGGGAGAGAGGCTTTGCTTATTCAATACGGTCGAGAAGAAACGGACGAAGATGCGAAGGTCGAGCAGGTAATTTCTTCTGCCATACACACTACGAACAGACAGATGGTATCTGGTCTTGTCTCGGTGTTCGACGCGCTGTGGCGGCAGAGTGAAATGCTCTCAGAGATAAATGAGTTGAGAAAAAACGAGCAAGAGTCAACATCGAGCTTAAAGTTTGTGAACGAAGTAATAAACTGCCTTCAGATCATGACACTTGGGAATGACCTGTTACTCGCAGAAATCGAAAAGGTACAAGGAGGAGAGAGCTTGCGTCCTGTTTTGGATAGCATGCAGGGCGCGACAACTAGACTGATTTCATTCATTGACGCGCATCGGAAGAAGTAGCAGAGTTCATTCCTTGTCCTAATTTTTCATCTCCCTGAATGAAAAAGAAGCGAGTGAATAGATTGAACTACCATTTGCTCTATAGCTCCCTTTCCCTTACTTTTTCCGATGTTCGTACTCGGTCGAGAGAAAGGGCATTGAAATTGCTGTCAAACCTTTAGCGTCCTAGTTAGAGCTCACCAGTCGAATCGACATTATCTCGAGCAAAGTTTCCTACCACCCGAATCTGCGCTGGTAACAAAAGCAATTAGTGGGCACATTTGATCTGGGCTATTGTGCGACCCTTGATCTCATAATGCGCTCATCATGAAGTCAAAGTTGCGAGGGCCTATTACTAGGCTAGAGGAGATGAACAAAGAACATCGTTCCAACGAAAGCGAACAATAAGGCAGATGTATGGCCTAAAGCCAAGTTTTGCAAAATCTCGTCAATTGTGATCTGCGCGCTCTTCCTCCTTTCAGGCTTGCTGTTTGCAACATCGTGGATGCAAGCATCAGGAGCTTCTACCTCTTCAAATCGCAGGCTTGGGTTCTGGGTTGACGAGAGGGACATTTGGAGCGGTGGAGCCGTCGCTACTCCACCCTGGACTCCCCAACAATTTGTATCAAACTACTTTCTGACTCCTCCGTTTCCGGCCGCGTTGCTTTTCTCGATGGCTTTCATTGCTAGCGGTAAGAACGCACCGAGTATACAGGGGGAGATAGCTTGGATTTCGCAGGTGCTCTCTACAATCGTCCAGCAGCAGGTGAACGGGAAGGTAGTCTTTCTCTACTTTGTAAACAATAACGGGCCATGGAACAACGAAGGGACGGTGATAGACCAGGCCTATCTAGGATACTTTGACTCGCTCATGCAGGCGATAAGCCAGACACCGTCCGCGGTGGAGGGAGTGCAATTAGAAGACGAGTACGAGGTGAACGCCAGCGGAACAGTCTGCGGGATAACTTGCGCGACGCCAGCACTCTTCCAGGCGTTCTCGAGCGAGGTCACAAGGTACGGGCTGCAGGCGATTGCTCCGTACCCAGGCAACGCATCCTACTTCAGCCTCGTTCTTGATTATTCGCCTTATCCTTACTACGGATACCAGATCGAAACGACTCTCTCTTCTTCGAAGAGCGTAGGGGTCGGGTACGGAGAAACCGGGGCATGCGGCAGCGTTCAGAGGTGCGCGGCAGGTATGAGCGTTGATCCGATCTACGGATTGTGGACTAGTTCGGTCGTGACCTCGATAGTCGACACGTCCGCCTCGGCGTCGGAATTTACTTTTCTGTACTGCAACGGCGGAACCAGTTACCCCCAGTTTCTCTGGGACGACCCGACGCTCAGGAACTGGATATGGACTGATCCTATCTACCAGTCCGAATATATGACATCGGCAATGACGACAGTGACACTTTCTTCGGGCTCAGCCTCATCCTTTGCTTCGAGCTCCCCCTGCACATTTGTGGATGAATGTACATCAACGGCCACAAGCTCCGTAACCGGCACGACCCTATCGACCACATCCACCTACTTGTCCGGCAAAGGTTTTTCTTCCGCTTCGTCATCTCCCACTTCCTATTCATCTGAAACCACGGGACCAACAACGACAACTACAAGCGGATCTGTGCCGCCCTCCCAAAGCGAAATCAACCTATTTCTCGCAATGATTGCTGCACTATCGGTGATAGCCGTTGCGTCGTTTCGAGTTTCGAGGAGGAGAAGGAGAGGAAAGGAGGAGGGATATGGATGAACATGATTATCAGCGAAGCCGCTGCCGATTCCAAACCCTTCAAGTGAATCATCAAAGGTTGAAAAGTCCTTAGAACTAATAGCAGCTGCAACTGTAGCTGATGCTTTTTCGTTCCTCATAGAGTCGTTTGTGAGACCACACTCCCTCGCTGATTCTATCTCAGTTGTGTAACTTGCACGTTGAAGTGGACTCCGGAGGCCGAGAAGCCGAACAATTCGGCTGTATCATAATCCGGGAGTAGCTGGTAGGCCGCTGTCGCCACAGAAACCAATGGAACATAAATCAACGGTAACTGGAGGTCCTCTGATCGATCCGCCGCTCAATGTTGCTGTGCCGCTTGTGAAGTAGAAATCGTTGCCGCTTGCTGCAGTGCAGAACGTCGTACACGGTGCTATAGTCCATCCAGTAAGGTCAGCCGAAATATGAACTTGATTTGAACCTGAACCTACGCCGCTGTTTGCGTATAGGGTTATCTGGCAATCTCCTTGAGTTCCAGAGCCGCCTAACTCGCACCAGCCCCACTCACCTGATCTTACGCCGCCGCAGAGTGATGGGTTGTTGCAATTTTCGGATGCAGTTATCTGATACTGCTGACTCTGTCCTCCGTAACCAAATATTGCAATGGAGGATATCGAAAGCATAGTCAATACAGTGATCGAAACAAGTAATGTGGCTATCTTCGTGTTTGTCTTCTCATTTTTTACCTCGAAGTGCGTGCACTCGCGCATCGGGTAAGTCACTATTAAGTTCGGGTGTTCGAAATGTATTATCTTCAATTTGGCAGAGCTATAATTAATGCAAAGGCTAGCCAGACGTCGTCGCAAGAATGGCGGACTGACAATCAGTGTTGCAAACCAATTCAGAGCTCTTCGACACGGCGTAGAGTTTGAGCAAAAAGAGATACATTGACCTCGATTGTCTTTCTTTTTACAGCTTGGTTCCACAATTGCCGCAGAACTTGATCTCGGGATTCGATTGCTGGCCACAGTTGGGGCAGTTCTTCTTCGTCGGGGCTACGAGAGGCTTGCCGCAGTTTCCACAGAACTTGCTCGTCTGCGGGTTTGGTGTGTTGCAGGCCCCGCATACCCGCTGTGCCGCAGTCGCTGCTGCGTTAGTTGTAGCAGATGGCGCGACCCCGGCCTGCTGCATTGCGCGCTGCCGCTGTTCCATAACCTGTTTTTGCATCTGCTGGATCTCCTGCAGTTTCGCCATCTGGGTCGCCCTCATCGACTCGGCCCACTGCCTCATCTGCTCAGCGGACTGGGGGTCCCCGGCTCGCACCTGCGGGGGCATTCGAGGAAACACTCCAGGCCCGAACTCGCCGACCGAGGAAAAATTAACATTCAGTGGTTCTAGCCCCAGGCTCCTCAGTCCGCTGCCAAGCACGCTTCCAAGGATCGAAGCACCACTGCTACTTAGCTCGTCAAGTTCGTGGTTTTCCATTTCCTTTTTCGCGATATCTGCACTATACCTTTCGAGAGCAGAAAGGACGCCCTGTGAATTGTAGTTCGCCTTTTTCCCGATTTGTTCGACGAACCTTTTAGGCGAGGACACTCTGACCCTCGCGACTCCGTTGGCCATGACCCTCCTGAGAGACTTGGTCTGGCCCATAACTGAAAGCGAAACCTCGAACTCTTTCGCGGGCAAGAAGAAGACGGGGGAGCCTTCCAATACTGCATGTTGGAATCCAGGGAGGACCTTCCTGGAGCTGGCGAGCAGCTGCGGGCAAGTCGAAGAAGAAATAGAATACTTTCCTGCCGCGAACTCGTCGCAGGCCTTTCCCGTCCTGCTCACCAAGACCACGTCCTGGTCTTGACTCACAATCAAATGCTGCCCCTGGAACAGCGTCGAAGCTGGGTGCTTCCAGATGATATCGACCGTAGTTTGGCGCCACTCGATGGAGGGCATCGCCTTTTCTGAGAGCGCGTAGGCGATGTCACCAGTGTCCTGGTAGGTTCGACTCGGGAGGTTCTCCGAGAACCAGCTCCTGTCCTCTTCGGAGAGCGAGTTTACTATCTTGTCCTTGCTTGCTGGAAAAAAGCCGGCGTCGCCGTTGAGGTCCCAGAGGAGCTGCGTGACGGATTCAGGGAGCTGGATGTCAGACCACCACGGCTGCCCTTCGCACCCACAATTAGGGCACTTTACCACTCCCTGCGTCTCGCATCCGCACGGAGCGGAATACTTTCCTTCGGCCTCCCTTCCGCATATGCACCCTTCGCCAACACAGTATTCACACAAAGAGCGAAATCTCTCTCCTTACTTTTCTGTTCTAATCGAGTGGGCCGCCTGACACTTGGAGGTAAGCCACTTTCTGACTTCCTTCTCCCTGTCTCTTTGATGCGGCCTCGTTCTGCTCGGAAGAGCCTCAGATAAAAAGTAATGCTTAAGCTCGCCCGAAGCAGGTTTGTCGCAAACTGAGCTTCGAGGAAGCAATTTTCCACGAGGAACCCATAATGTATGAAGAATGGATTTCCTTACTACCTTGCATTTCAGTTCAAAGCATAAAGTCAGGATTCGGCCAGATGTATTATCAACGTCCCATATCTTCAGGCTAAGTTCTATGCCGCAGAAAGTCGCCGAGTTTGAAGCCGGGAGAGAGCCAAAACGCTACCCGAGAAATCGAAAGGCGGGTGAAGGCGGTGTTCATGGTGCGTTGATTAAATTGATTTGCGTCGCCCGTTCCTACGGCTTTAGACCCATCATCTTTCTGTATTCCGCAGCCGTGACCGGTTCCCTTCCGAGCGATCTCGCAAGATCCACGGCGAACTTGACCTCCTCGGCGTCGCTTGTGATCTTGTCGTCCCTGTGAGGCCACTTCCAGATTGAATCCTCCATCCCTATCCTTACGTGCAAGCCCATCAGGAGGGCGAGCGCCACGATATACCGCGACGCGCGGCCGGATTGGCTCACGTAGATTATCGATTCCCTGTCGATCTCCCTGATTCTGTCAACAAGGTATCGCAGCCCGTCCACCATGGCCTCAAGACTCGACATGTGGAAGAAACCGCCATCTACGGGACCGAGGATATGCCAGTAGTACGGCTTGTTCAGGATGCCCGTGTCGATAAGCCACTTCTTTGCGTTATTGATGTGCGAGGTGTCATGAATGTCGACGAGAACCTTCATCCCCCTGTCCTGAACGTACCTGACTTCGTCCTGAACGACTTTGGGTGAGTATACCCTGATGTAGTCGCCCATCTGGCCGACGCTTGGGTTGAGCAGAACGGTTTCGTATAATCCTTCATCGACGGGGAAGAGATTTTCCTTCATCGTCTTCCCGAAGTAGCCAATCCCTCCGTCGGTGATTATGTTTCTACCGTACCTTTGTCTCAATGGATCTAGGACGTTGTGCAAAAAAGTCCGGGCTGTATCAGGATCGTACAACCCGCCCTTGAGGCCACGCGCGTGGACGTGGACGGCTATTGCTCCGAGGTCCACGCAGGGTTGGATTGCTCGCAAACACTCTTCGGAGGTGACTGGTTGATTCGGATTCTGCTCCTTGTCAACAAACACGCCATAGCCAGCGATTCCGATGATGACCTTGTCATCGACTGGCCACTTTGGTATAGTTCTGAAATCAATGTACTTGTCCTGCATCCCCATCCTGTACGTGAGTCTTTCAACTATGTCGATGTACCTGTGACCGCCAGCGAGAGACATACAACCGACCCAACAAGCAAAGATCTCAAAGGATTATTTATTCATTCGAGCCGCAAGTTGATTTATCCAATGACAGAAACGGAATCGGCCGCTTCTTGGCTAGATTCCTTCAGTCGATGGGGAGAAACTAGAATTTTCGCTTCCAGATTTCTCTCTCTTTTTACTTCAAAAAGTAAGGCAGAGAATATAATGTGCTGTATAGTACGCGTGAGAAGCTAGCGAGTCCTGATAACAACGCACACGAAACCTCTGCCGCCGTGAAAAAAAAGCGGGGGCGAGCAGGCTGGAAGGACTAGGAATGATGTTGCTACGTTGCCTTCAGCTTGTCAAGGTCTAGTTCTATATCATGACTTATAGGATGCCCTGGAGGAAGTGGTTCCGTTTCCATCAGGGTGCCGCAGCCCGGACAGTAGAATTCCAGGATCCTGCACCAGTCCGGATCTGGCGAGAACGTATGCTTCCCTTCTATGAAGGGAGCGAATATCTCTCTCGGATCCCTTTCGTAAACCAAACAACCTTCTTTGTAGTTCTTTCTAGCCGGACCAATTATAGTATTGCATTTAGAGCAGAGCCAATTCTCCTTGTCCAAGTCTACTGCCAGGTACTCCGTTACTTTAATCGCCATGTCCTGCAACTCACAATCTCTCAATCAATTTTTGAAAATGGAATGGGCCACTCCCCGTAGTGCTTCAGCGCATCCGCCGGTGGCCGCTTTGCTTCCCACTCCTTGACGAATTCGCCGTAGGGTTTCCCCTGCCTCTTTCGCTTCTCTCTTTCATGTGCCCTCAGCTCTTCGGTCTTGGAATAGTCGATCTCGAAAGTCTTGTCATCGTAGACGACCTTGTAGACGTTTAGAGCTGCCCAACTTGAGACGACTCCCAATTTGAGGTCTTCGATGACCGACCTCGGATCCCGGTCGAGGACATCGCCATACCCCGCCGAGTTGGCGGAGCAGATTGCAAACAGGTCACCCTCGCTGAGATTCATCGTTGGATTTGTATTCGCGCCGACCATGAGCTCGCCGCGAAGTTCGCCCTTTCGCACGAGCTCGATGATGCGCAGCTCGCTATCCGGAACCTGATCAAGCTTTGAAATCCATTCCTTGTTGTTACTGTCGCCGTTCTTGAAGACGAGGAGTGGGCGGGTGGGAGATGGATATCCGCCGAATACCCCCAGCGTGTGGGGAAACCTCGTACCACTTCCTCTAGTGGTCAGCGAGACCTTATCCACGTTGGCAACAAGCCAGCCGAAAGAAACACCGCTTCCTCCTCTGAACTTGCCCGGGCCGCCCCCGTCTATGCTGAATTTTCGCCACAGTGTGACTATTGGAAGCGAAGATTCATCGAGTTCGCAATCAGCCGCAGTCGCGTACCCGCTGTAGTAAAATCCCGCCGAATCCAGCCCGTCAGAGTTGGGGCGGGCACCGCCTCCCTTGGAGTTGCCGATTACGACGAGCGTGTTTGTCACGTTCTTTCCCCATTGGTTCCTTCCAGAGAGTGTGACTCCCCTGCCCGCGCTGCCTAGTGGTAGGGCGAGAAACTCGTCCTTTCTGAAGTCCTCCGAAGAGTAGAGCGCCTTAATCAGGAGGAGCTGGATTGAATTGATCACCTGCGGGAGGAGGTACACGCTGTTTGAGATCGCGGCTTCGAGATTTGCATCAAGCAGTGAACCATGCGTCGTGCGAAACTCGAAGGCCTCAAGGCAACCCGCACTCGCCGGGACGTCGTTTAGAAAGTACTGGAAGGCCAGGCTCGCGAATACGGCCTCAACTTGGTGCTGGAATGAGTTGTACGAACCTGGGACCTGCGGGGACGCGTGCGTCATGTCGAATACCATGGACGACCCCTTCTTGACCAGCGTCAAAGGGAGTCGGACGAGCCCTTCCTCAGAACCAGCCGTGTCGACAAATGTCACGCACCTGAACGTGCCATCGGGTATCTTCCTTATTCTCTCCTTCACCGTCGATGAGGTGGATTCGATGATCTTCCTCAGGAGACCGATGACGAATTCCCAGCCCTTCTTCTCCACAATCTCGAGGAGCCTATCGCGGAGCCTTGTGCACGCGACGACCTTTGCAGCGGTGTCGTTGGTCATCATCAGCGGGTACCTAACGCTGTTTTCGAAGAGCTCCACAATGTCTTTCCTGAGCTTAAAGTTCTCTCCTATCTTGAGGGGCGGGACCTTGAGGCCCTCATCGTACCTGCTCTTTGCAAACGTGGGCATCCCGCCGGGCTGTGTCGCCCCGGTTTCGGTCTCGTGGGCCGCCGCAGCAACCCAGGCTATCAGTTGTTCCTTGTGGAAAACGGGCATGAAGACTATCATGTCGGGGTTGTGTATCCCGCCGTAGATTGCCTCGTTGCAGAAGAATATGTCGCCGTCACGCACGCCTACGGTTGGTTCGTCGACGTAGTGTTTCAGCACGAACTTGATGGGAATGGAACCGGTGACGACGTGCATGTAGGTTCCCACCTCGGCCAGAGACAGGTCTCCGTTCGAAGTGTAGATCGAGTGCGCTGTGTCGCCCGCCTGGATTAGGGTCGAGATTCCAAGTTTTTTCAGTATCTCTCTAGATTCGTAGCAGGCGAGTTCAAGCCTTCTCGTGTAGATGGAAAAATCGACGGGATCGACTCTTTCCATGCACTTTACTTCGAATTCGCTTGGCTTCTCCGGCCGGAATCCTCTCTTGACAAGCTCCAAATCCAAAGGCATGGTGCTGTCCTAACTACTCCTGAGCACTCCGTTGAAGTATTTGTCAATCGAGAATCTCCATCCAGGGCAGACCACGAACGTTGTCGTATCGGCCTCGACGATGGCCGGTCCCTCCACGACGTTTCCCGCCCGGAGCTTGGTCTGGTCGTATACTCTTGTTTCCACGAACGACGACCTTTCGTCCCACAGCGCGGGGCGCTTTCCCTTCAACGCACTTCTCGGATCCTCGGCCTCCAAGTCGAACACCTTGAGCCTGGGTTTCAAGTGCGAGGGCACCATTGCAGACAGTCTTATGCTCTCCAGTCGAACGATCGAATCCGGGAATTCTACGTCGTACAGCCTCCGATACTCCTGCTTGAAATTGGACAGAATTTGTTTTGCATCGCTCGCGGATCGTATCTCTTTGACGGGCGAGACCACTCTGGTTACCATCATCTGAGTTTCGTAGCGCATGTCGAGGTCGCATGAGATCAGGATGTCAGAGGGCTTTGTCTCTCCATACGCTAGATCTTTGATCGCGAGTTGAGTCATCTCCTGTACTGCGCCGTTGAACTTTCCCGCGTATGTTGAGTAGAATTCGTCCAGCGGACTGTCCGGATTGTAAGCTGTTATCGCCACGCTCCTTTCGTAGGTGTGCTTTACGTCCATGGTCGAAGCGGAGAAGGCGTTGAAAACGCCGCTGAAGTAGGGGGTAAAGATCTGTTTTACGTTCAGTCTGTTGTTGATTCCGATGCAGTGCGCCGGGCCGGCCCCGCCCCAAGTGAAACCCGAGAACTCCCTCGGGTCCAACCCCTTCAGTGAAATGTCCGTGTAGATTTCGCCGCTCATGTTGTCGTCGATGATCTTCCTTATTGCGAGCGCGGCTTCTTCCACGCTCACGCCCAGGCGGTCGGCAACTCTGTTCTTTATCGCTGCCTCCGCTTTTTCCCTGTTCAGTTTCATCTTGCCGCCCAGGAAGTACTTTTCATCTAGGTATCCTAGAATCAGGTCCGCGTCAGTTACGGTTGGCTCGGTCCCTCCCCTGTCGTAGCAGACCGGTCCGGGCGTCGAGCCAGCGCTGTACGGCCCGACTTCCAACCTCCCTCCGAGTGCCTCGTTGAACCAGGCAATCGACCCGCCTCCAGCGCCGATCGACCTGTTTTCGATGAAAGTAACATTGACAGGCCATCTGTCTATTACAGGCTCTGACTCGTAGCTTGCAACCTCTCCGCCAGAGATAATGCTCATGTTAAAGCTCGTGCCCCCCATTTCGGTCGTGATAACATTGGAGAGGCCGTAGTAGTTCTTCGCGAGGTACAGACACCCCAGCGTCCCCGCGACCGGCCCCGCGTTGTATGTCTCGATCGACCTTGTCTTGTCGGGAGCTGCCATGCCGCCTGTTCCGTGCACAAGGAGCAGCGGGTTTCTGTACCCAAGGCTCCTGAGCCTGTTTTCGAGCTTCGTTGTTTGCTCCTCAAACTCTCTGTGGAGGTACGCCTCGATCAACGCAGCCATTGTTCTCGGATACTCCATCCACTTTGGCTGCACTTCGCTTGAAAGGTATAGCGGAATCACTCCTTCCCTGACCTCTTGTATTGACTCCCCTAGAGTCTGCTTGACGAGCTGCTCATTCTCTGGGTTCATGAAAGACCAGAGGAATGAGACGACAATCGCCTGCACACCTCTCTGTCTGAGATAGTTCGCGGCCTGAATGATCTCCTCTCTCCGTGGGACGAGCAGCAGGTTTCCCAGCGAATCAGCTCTCTCCCGTATTGGTACTACCATCTCGGGGTCTATCAGAGGCCTGGGGCTCTGGGCCTTCCCTGTCTTTCTCTTCTCGGTCCTTGGGAGTCCGTCGGCCCACTGTCTAGATCTCCCGATGAACACGAGGTGCTGGAGCTGCTGGGTCGTAATCAGCCCGAGTTTTCTCCCCTTTCTCTGGATGAGGCTGTTAATCAGGTGGGTCGTCGAGTATCTCACAATTTCAGTTTCCTTGAGCAGATTCTCGACCGACGTCCCGTACTTTGTCACGGCGTCCTCAATAGATCCAATTATTCCGTTGGAGAGGTCGCCATAGGTAGTGAGCACCTTTCCCCAGGCGACTTCGCCATTTCTGTTGACGTAAGCATCTGTGAAAGTTCCGCCAACATCGATGTCTATGGTCGTTGTCAAAATTGGATTGAGATAATAGAGAGTGGCTATAAAAATCCGTTTGCCGCACTGCAAAAATTCAGCTTAGGAAACCCCGTACCTGTTCGTACTTCGTCTTTCCTCATCATCTTCTTCGCGCCCTGCAACGTCGTTGTTGCTAGTCCCCCTATGGTCACCCAGAAGTTTTTCTATCGCCGGTTGTCCTGATTGTCGTCCACATGACCTCGTGGTGGCAATCTGGACACATCGTCGCGTACTTCTCCGAGTATGAAGAATCAGGGTCCTCCTCCTTTGCCACTTTAATCAGCCTCTTCGCCGCGACGTCGCAAGCGCACGAGCAAAGAGGCCGCATTTCACAGAATCGGCACATCGGCGATGAAATCCCAATACATGTTGATAGTTGGTGAGAATAAAAGCAAGGAAGGCGATTCTCACTTTTGAGAACAACCTCTTTGGGGATGTTGCTCTAAGAAGAAGCAGCAGCAGCACGCCGCGCTGTGAATGCGATGGCGGTCAAGAGGGCTCGCTTCGCAATCATGATTGGCCTCTTAGACTTTCCGATTCGCTATACTGACGAGCGAGTCCAAAAGACAGTGGAAAGGCGATTTCGCTTCCCATATACCATTCACAACCTTTACTTTGCTTCTAGTGCAGCATGGTATCGTTAACACTTGGCTGAGCATTTGAATGACTATCTCTGACTCCGCCCTTTCACGTCCTAATTACAGTTCGATTGAGCAGCCAAGCGTTCAATGATGATCTTGGTAGCGGACGACCCCAGGACTGGGAGGTCGATCTTTGTTGTCAGCCTACTCGGACCAAATTTGTCTTCAGCTTGGGATCTGAGACGGGATACTCTCACGTTCCATCCTGACAAGATTTTCTTTGTCTTCTCGAAAGCCTTCATCGTAGAACTCTGTCATCAAGGCTCTCAATTCGTCGTCCGAGAGCTCAATCCCCGCTGCCGTCCGCTTCAGTCTCCGATGCAAGTGATTCCCGTCTTATCCCCCTTGGGGGATGTAATACTCAATGTCCCTCGAGCCGGTTAGCGGACCCTCCACGAAATCCATGGTAAATCCAACGGGAGGTAGAAATGTCAACATAGCTTTGTGATTGAACGCCACGTCCCGATTCTGTGATTCCCATGTAAGGACGATGGTCAATGGATCTGCTGTTCGCTCGGATTTCATGTTCTTCATACTTCTCGGATGCTTGTGATATGTCTTAAAGCGGTTCAGTTCCCAGATTCTCTTGAGAGGAGCATCGAACACTCCTCCTTCATCTAAGATGAATACCATGTTTCTTCGATTAGTCTCTCTCCCCCCTATGATTGAGACAAACTAAAATGAGGTCTTGCGTAGATAAATATACGAAGCTCGATCATCAAAACTGATAACAAGGAGATTTTCCCAACCATATAGAAACGTAACACTTTCCTCCTGGAAAGTATTCCTCTGCTTTCGTCTATTTCGATTGAGTAGCACAAGCACTTTGGAATATATGTACTCTAGCTGCTAATGCTCCTGCGGTATTTATTCCGTTTTGCCTTCTTGCCGCTTCTTCTCTTCCTTGGGTCTCGACATAGCGTACAAATAGATGAATGTAGAAAACGCAGTGACGGCCAGGATGAAGAGGGCTAGATCATAATATCCCAAGAATCTAACACTGGCCACCAAAACCGCCACGGCGCTGTAGCCCACCGTCACCGGCATCATTTGCGGAGGTGCGCTGGGTTTCTCCACTCTCTCCTCTTCTTGTTTTTTCTTGGAGAGCGACATGCGCAACGAAAATGCCCCCAATCCACACAATGAGATCCCAAGAACAATTAAGAGGAAATCTTCCAAGCTACCGGTGGTCAGAGCTGCGCCAGATGAGAGAAAAAATACGAATCCAGCAGGCCCGTATATCCAGTCCACAGCAGCAAGAACAAAGAGAAAAGTGCCGACTCCGATGCCAGCGATACCCGCTGTACCAAGCAGAATTCGTTTGGATGACGAATTCAATGATTCACAAGATTCGCCTCTGACTTTTAGCTGAATTGCTCGCCATTTCTCATTTTGATCTTGCACGAAGCGAGGTAATAAACGAGGAATACGATTATCATAACTGAGAGTTGTAAAAATTTCTGATATGGTAGAAGCGAGATTTACAAGGGATACTTCAAATCGACGGGCAGTGGGCCAATCTCCAGACGGTTTGACTGTAATTTACAAAGCTTCCTTAGAATATCTCGAGAGAGTGGAGCCGCTTATTTTTGCAACGTTTCTTAGCAACAAGTACAAATCATTTGTTAGAACGGGACCTGGAGGAAACAGCGTCGTAGTAGGCGCTCCAATACGGATCCACGACGGGATACTGAACGGAGCTCTCGACGCCGCTCTTCTCTCGTATCCTGATTGCCTTCGCATGTTCGTCCAGGACGCCGACCACCGAGGCGCGCGTTCCTCTCTGTCTGAGGATTCGGAGAACTTCTTCGGTCTTTGTTGGGGCGCAACTTATCACAAGCGCCCCCTCTCCCAGCGTCACGTATGGGTCGAGGCCGAAGATCCTACAGATTTCACTTGATTCCTCGGAGACTGGGATCTCTTCCTTTTCTATAGTCAATCCTAGGGAAGAGGCCGAAGCGAGCTCGTAGAGGGCTGAAAGGACACCTCCTTCCGTGACATCGTGCATCGCGGTTACTCCGGCGCCCGCGACTGCGAGTGCGTCGTGAATCGCGGCGATTTCTGAAAAGTACTTTGTAGCCTCTGCGAGTGCTCTAGTCCCAATTCTCTCGGCAATCTTGTCAGGAAACAGCTGGGAGAGGATACCTGTGGCCGAGATCGCCGCTCCCTTGGTGAGTATGACTGAATCTCCATGCTTTGCTCCCTTCGTGGTTAAACAGTGCTGAGCCGAGCCCGTGCAAAACATTGTGCCGGCGCCTAATATTGTGGAGTTTAGCCCTTCGAATTTCCCCGTATGACCGCCGACGATTGCGATGCCAAGGTGTGAGCATTCTTGACTTAGGGCATTCCAATATTCCTCGAGTTGGGCGTCTGGAACCCCAAGCGGCAGGTTGAGATCGACCATGAGATACTGGGGACTGAATCCGCTCGTGGAAAGGTCATTTGCGAGAAGGTTGACGGACATCCAAGCGGATTTCGAAGGCCCGAGCTCAGGTATGAGCGAAAGGGGATCGGTGGTCGCAACGAGCACCCGACTCTGGTCAATCCGAATCACGCAAGTGTCAACACCCTGGGATGGTCCGACAACGACTTCTGGCCGAACGGCGCCTAAATTGGGATAGATGACCTTCTCGAGGAACTCGCTCGAAACCTTACCGGGAGAGGCCGGTAGCCGCTCATGATGATGATGTTGTTGCTGCTGCTCTACAACATCATCCTCTTCTTTCTCCTTCTTCTGCTCTTCGCTTGACATTCTGCCAATTCAACCGGCTTTATTTCCATGACGTTACTTTGTAAAGCGTCAGGAATCTTTTCACACTTTGACTATCTGACCTAAACAGGAAGGGCGAAATAGTTATCCTTGCTTTTTTTCTGTTACAAAGCTGTCCCCTAATAAAGAGAAGCAAAGTAAAACCCCGTCGGCATCTGTGCGAGAGAGGGGTTGAAGTAAAAGCCATGAACATTTGAGGTCATTACAATGAAGGCCTGAGGGTAGAATGTCCATAGATACATGACATTCTCGTTTGCGAGCTCATTCATTGCGTTGCTCATCTTGATTAGAGCTGTAATGTCACCTGTCGCGCTCGCATTTTGTGCCTTCGCATATAGCACGCCCATGGCACTTATGTTCCATCCGTCCGAAAGAGGGTAAATCTGACCAGGCGCATACATCGGTCCGAGGAAATCCATCACCCAGGGATAGTCGGCTCCCCAGCCGCCAATCATGTACATGTAGAGTTCGTCCGAAAAGCCCTGGGTGGACATGTACCCAAAGGGCTCCGGAACGACGCTGACCGTAAGTCCCATGTTGTATGTGGTGCTTATGTTGTTCATCACGGAAGCGATCTGGCTGAATATCGCCTCGTCGACCGAATCTCCCGTCATATAGGTGAGCGTGATGGACTGCCTCACGGGAGCGTCGCACTGACCCCTGCTGTTCAAAGTGGAACACCCGAAAGTGTTGTTGAAGACACCGCTTTCCGCACGGGTACCGTTCACGAAGGTGAAATTCTTCAGCGGGTGAAGCATGGCATCCAAAAGCAGATTCTGCGCTGCGGTGGTGTTGTATCCGTAGATTGGGAGTATCGAAGAGTTGTATGCACCCTCGGGAGGCAGACCGGGAGGCACGACCATGTTCGCCACCTGCCCTAACTCGTTATTGACCGCGGAATTGATTTCGCTCATGTTGACCGAGTCCGCGAACGCGAGCCTGAACCTCTTGTCAGCAAATGGCTGGAACTGGTAGAACTGGCCCGTCTGGGAGTTTGTGACATTCATTGAGAATGCATCGAAATAAGTGTAGAAGGACCTGAAGGGACCGTAGAGCGTGACCCCCGGTATGATTGATTCGAGCGTGTGGTTGTTAGAAAGCCACAGGTTTCTGTTCGCAACGTCATAAAGGTGATCCGGTTCTACGTCGACGGTCATCGCCTGCCCCGATTTTGCGGCGCTCTTGAGATCCAGGAGTCTTGTATTCTGCTGTGGGACGAAGTTGATGTTAACGGTTCCTATTCTCGGGATTATTTTGTTGCCCGTTCCGACGTACGGCCCTCCCCAGTAGTTCGAGTTTGCTCTCAGCACGATGTCGTTCGAGGACGGATCGAAACTCTTGAACGTGTATGGCCCCGTCCCAGCGAGCGACCCGTTGTACGAACCGTCAAGGAAGGTCGTCCCGCAACCACCCTGCGTCGGGCCTGCATCGCACGTCGCAACCTCATCGTAAAAGTACTGGCGGATCATCGAGCTCAAGTTCCCTGAAAGAGTGCTGTAGGGCAAGACGTAACCTGTGCTCGAATCATTCCAGAGCTGCAGGTCCTTCTGCATGACATACTGGGGCGCGATGATATCCGAGCCGATGTCGCCCATCATGAATTTGAATGCGGAGTTTGGATTTTGGACGTGAACCGTGAAGGTGAGAGGCCCGGTTACTTCAACAAAATTCTCACCAAGTACGTCGTTCACGTATGAAGCGTTGTAGGTCTGCCTGCAACCGCATAGCGTAGTACTCAAGCTCGTGTTTAGCAGCTGTTGAAGAATGAATGAGGCCTGTGTCCCGTGCGAAAGAGGGGTGCTGCCGTCCTCGATCAACAGTCTGTTGAATGAGAAGTAGACTGCTTCCGAGGTCAAGGGCTCTCCGTCGGCAAAGTGAATTCCAGATCTCAGTGTGAAATTGTAGGTCTTGAGGTCGGGAGAGGCGGTGTAATTCTGGGCGAGCCAGGGGATAACGCAGGAGTCGCAGCTCTGATTGTACCAGAGCAACGGCTCATACACATTCTGAAGGATTGAGTACGAGAAGGCCGTGTAGGAGACGTGCGGATCAAGATAATCGACCGTGTTGGGAGTCTCCCAAGTCAGAGTGGAAGCTATGACGGTTTGAGTCGATGTCGAGCTGGCAGTTGAAATATTGGTCGATGATGCCATCGAGCTTGACGTAGTCAAAGACGAAGAGCTGTAAGAAGATGAAGACGAGGATATAGTGGACGAGGCTGAAGTTGAGGAGACCGTCGAAGATGGACTGATCCGTAGCTGTGTCGTTGAGTAGTAGATTCCAGCAACCGCGGCGATGATGATTATGACTATAACTATTGCAATAAGCGAGATCCTGGATATGGACCTCGTTCCACGGTTCAATCCGAAGAAGCTGCCATCGAGAAGAAAAATAGGCACGTTCAGAATCCTCCCACTTTACTTGCTAGGTTGTTTCGAGCATCAGGGGTTATAAGTATGTCAACAACTCGGTTATCACCTGCTCCTCGGCGTCGTCAAGTAAGTCTCCCATCCGATTCCGTCAAAGCTAGCTAGGAAATTGTCAGCTTCAAATGAGTAAATTGGAAATGAGTTCGGAGAGTGTATACAAACAGATGATTTCGACTTGCTGGTAAGCTGACTTTTTCCCACGGCAAGGGAAAGCCGCGTTAACGAGGGATACAACGTGCTTCAAGGAGGAAGGGAAGAATAACAACTCGGAGCCCTAAAGCCGATCGTCATGATGGATGTAATCGTGGTAAAGAGGCTAACGTGCCTGCGGAATCTCTTCCCCGAGCGGTAGGTTTTGGGTCAACCCATTGAAAAGTAACAACCAAGCCAAATATAATGACCGAAAGTAAGGCAGTAACAAGTGTAAAGAGTGCGAAAATCCAAAGGCTGAGATGAAAGAAAATTACCGCAATCCAGGCCGCTCCCATCGTGGCACCAAGGTCAGCGAGGAGAACTAAAGACGCCAGCCTTTTTTCAGCCTTCAACTGTTCTTTGGCCTCGTCCTTTGGTTACGCCAATTTACTATTCATGAGTTTCGCGTCCTACTCATGGGAATATCGGTCTATGTTCAGAGACAGATCTCTCTCGCAGAGCGCTACCATCGAGAAGATACAAAAGGATCTTCTATCCACGATCAGGATTTACTTGTGCTGAAGAGCTAATCAGCAGTCAGTACTGAGGACAGGGAGGAGGCCGTGATAACTTGGTCTTGTTTGTCATGAGCGTGGCAAACCGCTATAGTTATTGAGACGTAAGAACTATTTTACACGTCAACTCACAATCTGACGAGGTTTCCAGAATTTTGCCTGTCTTCAAACGATATGGCCATGCTGCCGAAATTTTTGCCAACGAGATCATGAGTTCGCCCGTTTTGACGGTTGGGGTTACTTCAAGCATACGCGACGCTGCAGATGAAATGTGGACAAATAAGATCGGCAGCCTAGTGGTGGTGGACAGAGAGGGCAAAATTGCCGGAATAATCACAGAGCGAGATATCATCTTCGCGTATGCAAAGAACCTTTCCCAAAGAGAAGAAGAAGGAAAAGCCAACGTGGAATCTATAATGTCAAGGAATGCAATCACGGCCGCCCCTGAGGAGAACGTGGAATCAGTGGTTGAGAAAATGCGATCTCACAACATTCGACATATCCCAATAGTGAATAAAGAAGGGAAACCGGTCGGAATCATCTCCATCAGAAACATTCTCGACACCGCCATCGGGCTGTTGGGGCTGTTCAGGCCGCCCGACCTTGGCTGATTCTGGCTTGCAGTCTTGCCGAATCTACAACAATCCCGTCGTGCCAGCCCCTGAGCTCGTAATAGCGAGCCAACATGGGCTCGAGCCTGCAAATCCTGCCCTTGTTTATGCCGTCCTCGATTTCTCTCGAAGTAAATTTGGCAGGGAGTCTGTCCTGTTCTCCGCCTATTCCGAGACGATTGTTGAAGGCGCGCTCGATTTCAAATACTCTCTCACCGATCGATCGAAGCACTTGAGCATCCCAGTCCCAGCCGGTTGCTGCGTTTAGGGCATCGACGTAGTCGTCTGGCTCAAAGGCCATGCTCGAAAAGGCGCAGACCTGAAGTGAATCCAGGGCGGCGACAAAGTCCTGCTTGGTCTTGACCGCTTCTGCGATAGCATCGAGGTCGTCCCTATTCCCTGGAACGCTCAATGTGATTCCGTCGATTGCGCCGAAAGAGTAAATCATGTCCGGATAGACCCAAATGTGAAGCGACGATCCAGAGTTCTCAGTGGCATTTAGGAGCCCCCAAGCCGGTTCAGCTCGCGGATCAGTGTTTTGGATTGTGATCCCCTTGACCGCCGTGCTGAGGTCCTTATCGCCAATTTCATTCTGCAGCATGTCGGCTCCATCGGCCAGTAACTCTCCCTCTTCGCGTCGATTGGCAATTAAGTTGATTAACTCGATCATCCGTCCGGCGTCTCCCCACTCCAGCCCTCTCTGATTTGCATTCAACAGACCCTTTTCCGTCGCTTCAGCGTACATAGCCATCAGGTTTCCCGCCTCGATTGGATCGATGCCGAGCTCGTAACAGAGGTAGTTCATGTACGCGACCGATTCCAAATCGTTCACTAGGCAGTTGGAGCCGAGCGAACTTATCTGGGCATAGTCCGGGCCCTCCACCCGAAAACCGTACTTCTCGAGCGAAGCCGTCTCCCTTCTGCATTGGACGGCGCAGCTGTTGCAGGTAAGCCTCGAAATGAGAATCGTCTCGCCCATTCTCTCGCCCGTGAGATTCTCCGCGCCCTGGAAATGCGTGAAACGGTAATTCTTCACTGGCAATGCCTCAGCAGAATTTATTGGTCCCACCGCGAGAGGAGTGCCATTTGTAGAAAACGAACCAGTTTCCCGATTGAGAAGAGGGGAAGCTTTGATCTTCGATGACAAGCGGAGAAGTATCTCCTTGAACGCTTGCTTGTTTGCATCGGCAGTCTTTGCGAGTAATCGGATTGTATGACAATAGCTTTGATCCTCTTGATGCCCATCAAACAGCCGGCACCGTGGCGCACGCCGCTTGCTCTCCCCGCGTCGTTTACTACGTTCGCGTATCTCACGAGCTTCTCCCCGGCGGGCCCTATGGAAAGAATTCTTGCGTCACCGTGCCTTGTTCTTAGAGCGCTAATGCAGTCCGTCGCCCTCATGCCCCAAATCGAATCAGCGCCAGACAAGACAATCTCGTCCTTTCTCACGAGGAGATACTTTGGCGTAGAGGATTCGCCTACAAGCAGCAGTCCGTCGAAACCAGCGAGCTTCAGGGCAGTGGCAGAGTATCCTCCGGTGTGAGTGTAGGCTATCGTCTTGGTCAACGGAGAAAGGAAAACCATGGTCAGCCTGTTCGCAAAGGGAACGCCGGTTCCAGTGAGGGGGCCCGTGAATATTCCCAAGAGATCCTCGGAAGTTGTTCCGTTCTTCATGGGCGAGTCCCAGAGAAACTTGGCGCCGAGTCCCCTTCCCCCAACGAAGCTTCGTAGCATTTCTTCGTCAAGGGCTTCGTAGCTAACTTTTCCTAGACTCAGGTCAACAATTGCGATCTTGCCGTTGTATCCTCCGAGCACCATGTTCCAAACGTCCTGGCACGTAGATCTGGTTCGTCCCTTTCTGAAAAAGAATTCAATGTGTAAGTAGCAAAGGGAAGGTCGTAGAGCTGAATGGAATGGAAATTGTTCACCACTCTCACGCTCTATTTAGCTTGAGAGCGGTCTTTACAGACTTTAAGCGCCTATAGGATTTCTAGATCCCTAGAAGCTGTTTCTTTTTGGTGTATAGTTATCGTCTGTAATGAGCCCGAGCAGAGCGGAAAAGAAGGAGGAAAATCTCTCTCCAGTCCCTTGGAGGCGTCTCTCGTTCTATTTTGAAGGGAGTGATTTCAGCTGCTCTGGTTCGGCTCTCCAAGTTCGACGATACCTTTTGTAGTAAAATGCCCTAGTTGTGGGAATAACACATAGCACGACGGTGGCGGCGCCGAGGCCTCCGATTATGGGGTAGAAGATGAAGAATCCGAAACTGTAGAAGATTGTGATTTCCGCTAAAATCCATACCACCTCCGTGACGCCAAGCAACAGCGAGAGAAACCATGCCCACCTCTTTTGGAACAAGACGCCATACGCTAAGACGATGGAGAGGAGGCCGTAGACTACGAGGAGGAAAATCCCGACGGGGGTAAAGTCACGAATGAACGGGAGCACCTCCTTTAGCCGTGGAAGGATGCTCTGCGCCTGCATCGCCTGTCCGCTAGGATCCGTGAGCAGTACAACTGCACTCGGTATGGAAATTGCCGCCAGCGTCAGGAGCAAGCCGGCGAGTGCCTTAACTGATAATGGTCTGCGCAATCTATATGCCACTCTTGTTGAGAAAATAATTCTCAGGAGCCAAATTTAAACAAGGATTCAATTCTCACAATTGAGAATTACGTCATTCCGTGACTCTAATAGATTCTTAGCTACTCCTCCAGCGAAGTCGATCGTAACTGGGATCTGGTAGCTAATGTGACCCATAGACCCCACCCTCAGTCCCCAACCTCTTACAGCAAGGGAGTTTCAGGGTGTCCAAAATACATTGTGCGCCGATCATCCTATTCTCGTTTAGTCGAGCTGCGGTAGGGAATTCGGTGAACCACGTAGCCGACTATGAAACCCGTGCTCACCACGTTTGCGTTGAAGGTGGAGGAGCTGAGGACCAAAACTTCTACTGGGTTTGCATAGCCCAGCGCCAGATTACCTATTGCCACTCCTGAGGCGATTAGGAGCCCGAGCGGAGGAAGGATGACGGTCCAGACCCTCCGGTCCACCCACTCCTTGCTGATTATGATCAAGGAACTGAAACCGAACAGTATTCCGGAGGTGGTGAGGAGTCCATTGATGAATTCGAACGGAACGGTTGTTTCGAGCGACACTCTGTTCACAAAGAAAGCGAGGTAATAGGGCAGTAGGATGGCGAGAGGATAACCGATTGAAAGTGGCAGGGCCCAGATTAGGCGGTTCCTCTTCAGGTTACGAGATTCTTCGAGGGCGGAGGTAGCGGTCATTTCAAATTTGCATCTCTATGATTGGCGCTCTCGTTACAGAGATCGTGCGCCAAGAGCCAAAGAAAAAGAGAGGTGAATGAGCAGCACCAGGTTGAGGATAGTAAGGGAACAGTTGCAACTCGGTCAGCATTGGAGAGACTTCTCGTCCTCTGCACAGACTGAAGGAAGGATAATTGGCTAATTAAATAGGAAAGATGATCATCAGAATTGAGAATGCCTCCAGTCCCTCTTTTTCTGCTACTTTTTCCTCCTTTTTCCCTGCGAGGACCACTCGGCCCTATCAAGCGCCCATCGCTCGTCGATGAAATGCCTAATCGCGTCGTTGACTATTTCCGCCCTGCTCCTATATCCAAGCTCCGAGAGAACATAGTCGTCGAGCCTGGATGCCAATTCAGAAGGGATCTTTACTGTTACGTATGTCGACCTCAAAATCTTTTGGTTCACTATCCGCATGACTCTTTCCTACTCTTTTCTGAGTATTACAGAGAACTGGAGAAGGTGTAAAGTTCCTAAAGAAAAAAGAGAAGGAGAAAAAGAGTGCTCTGAGCACTCTTCTTCTTCCTACCTTGTCCTGTTACTTAGTATGTATCCGAGTCCACCGCAGAGTGCGCCAAGCGCCGCGACGAGAACCAGCGCGCCAATCGGCTGGGTGAGCGGACCGAGTATCTGCTCGTGGATCTGAGTTGCCGTGAATCCAAGACCGCCTGAGCTGACGGAAGCTGCCGCAACTCCAGCCCTGAATCCTCCCCAGATCATGAGGA
>Ga0209061_1002368_pt1 | contig 24420 bp, 14 predicted proteins | sample Coa_R1_10_FD_187157 | JGI IMG/M metagenome (GOLD analysis project Ga0209061, IMG submission 187157) | Surface soil microbial communities from Centralia Pennsylvania, which are recovering from an underground coalmine fire - Coalmine... | ecosystem: Environmental > Terrestrial > Soil >...
GGCACGCGGCGCAGCGGCGGAGTAGAAGGGGGTAGTGCCAGTGCTCGTGCCAAGGGGCCCTAAGAACTAGCGGACCAAGCCCCCTCTCCCCTCATGAGGGAGGGCTGAGGTAGGAGGTGTCAAGGCAATTAAGCCAGGGAGGGGTGTCCCCCCACCCCAACCCTCCCCCACAAGGGGGAGGGAAAAGGGAGGGGTGTCCCCCCACCCCAACCCTCCCCCACAAGGGGGAGGGAAAAGGGAGGGGTGTCCCCCCACAACCCGAACCCTCCTCCACAAGGAGGGAAAGGGCCGCTAGCCCTAAGCCTTGGCACGGGCACTACCCCCTTGTCCTACGAGCCGGAAGCGTAGGTGACGGCAGAACTTCCGCCTCTTATGCTTCCGGATCGTGCGGTTGGATGCATACAAGCGGGCAGCTTGTTCTACGGGCGGGTGCAATCGACAAGAGATTTGATTGACAACGCTGGAATTCTCACCGATCATGGGGGGCATCATCACCCGTGAAAGGGAGAACATCATGGAACAACATTATCAGCGGCGGGAAGTATTGGCGATCGCCGGCAGCGTCTGGTTGGGGACTCTATTCGTCGATGTCGCGCACGGCGCCGGAGAAGAAAACAAAACCCGGGGCTGTGTCGTGGGCCAGCCGGAAGCGGCGCGGGTCGGGGAGGAAGTGCTAGCGGCGGGAGGCAATGCGGTGGATGCGGCCGTGACGGCAGCACTGGTTGCCGGCGTGATCGCGCCGTATCAGTGCGGTCCTGGCGGCTACGGTGGCCATCTCGTCATCGCACGCGCCGGCGGCAAGCAGGTGACGGCCATCGATTTCAATACCGCCGCTCCCCAGGCTGCCCGCGCCGATCTCTTTTCTGTCGATGCCGACGGCAAGGTCAAGGGGCAGGCCAATACCTACGGCTGGCTGGCGGCCGGCGTCCCCGGCACGCTCGCCGGTCTGCAACTGGCCCTTGACAAGCACGGCACCTATTCTTTTCGTCAGGCGGTGCAGCCAGCCCTGCAGCGCGCGCGCGACGGCTTTCCCGTTAGTCAGGCTCTTGCCGACAGCATCCGTACCGGGCGTGCGCAATTGGCCAAAGATCCTGCTACTGCGCGCTTGTTGCTGCGCGACGGCGAGCCGCCCAAGGTCGGCAGCACCTTTCGCAACGCCGAGCTGGCCCGGATGCTTCAAACGCTCGCCGACGACAATTCGGTCGAGGCTTTCTATCGCGGTGATATCGCCCGGCGGATCGCCGCTACTTTCCAGAAAAACGGCGGCCTGGTGACAGCGGAGGATTTGGCCGCTTATCACGCCCGGGAAGTCAGACCGCTCGCATTCGCCTGGCATGACTGCTCCATTTACACGGCTCCCCTCACGGCCGGCGGCGCAACCGCGCTGGAGGCGCTGGGCATTCTTAAGGAGTTGGGCTGGGACAAGGAGACAGCGGGCACGGCGAAAAGCAGCCGGATGCTCCTCGAAGCTCTGCGCCTGGTCTGGGAGGACCGCTTACGTTGTCTCGGCGATCCTGAAAAAGAGAAAATCCCTCTCGATAAGCTATTATCATCCGAATACGCCCGGCGCCTGGCCACACAGGTGCGCGAAGCGTTGGAAAAAGGAAGCCCTGTCCGCACTACGGTCAAGCGTGGCTCGGCGGGCGGGACGATTCATCTTAGTGCCGCCGATGCGCAGGGCAACCTGATTGCCCTGACGCTGACACACGGCAGCCATTTCGGGGCGCGTGTAACGGTGCCGGGTTTGGGGCTGATTTTGGGACATGGTATGTCTCGTTTTGAGCCGCGGCCCGGGCATCCCAATTCGGTTGGCCCAGGCAAACGGCCTTTGCACAATATGTGCCCGACCATCGTTTTGCGCAACGGCACCCCTGTGGCAGCGCTGGGCGGAGCGGGCGGCCGAAAGATCCCCAACGCCGTGCTCGAAGTGCTGCTTGGCTACGTCGGCCGCGGCCTTTCTCTGGAGGAAGCTGTCGCCGCGCCGCGCCTGCACACGGAGGGCGATTTGCACCTCCTCGTCGAAGGACGCTGGCCAAGGGAACAGCTCGACCAATGGAAGAAGATCGGCTACACCGTCGCTATCGGTCCGCATGCCCGCGTCAGCGCCGTTTCATGCGATCCGAAGTCGAGAGAGACGCGTTGTGTTTCGCGTTGATTCGCCGAGACTCTCTGATACAGGTTCCCGCTGTTTCTGTTTCCTCGCCGCCTTTCTTCTTCCTCCCACACGGAGGGAGAAGAAGAGACAGCAACTCTCGGGATCTTGTATAAGCAGGAGGCGCAAGCGAGCCGCGACACATGGAAGGCGGAAATGCAGGGAGAGATGTTACGGATCGTTAACGAATGTTAAGGGTGCCCCTTTACGTTTCGTTAACTATGGTTAACATTTCGTTTCGGTCGCGTTCGGGAGAGAATAAATTCTTTCTCTTTTTTTTGGCTCCGCCACGTGCCGGGAGCGCAGGGTACACAAGCAGTGGGCCCTGCGCTCCCGGCACGTGGGCAGCAGGCACTACGAATTCTCCATGCCGTTGCTGTTTCGCAGTAGGCCGTACTTTTTCATCTTCTTGTACAGCGTGACACGGCTGATGCCCAGGGCGTTGGCGGTGTTGACGCGGCTGTAGCCGTTGACCACCAGGGTGCGCTGGATAATGTTTCGCTCCACCTGTTCGCGGTTGCGGGTCAGTGAATCGCCATTGACGCGGGCCGGAATGAGAACTCGAGCCGGTCGATATTCGCGGACCTGTTGCGGCAGATGCTCCAGCAACAGTTCTGAGCCGCTGCTGACCAACACCGCTTGCTGGATAAAGTTCTCCATCTGCCGCAGATTGCCAGGCCAGGGGAACGACTCCAGGGCGTCCATCGCCAGGGGACTGATGTCGAACAACTCCTTACGGAACTTGGTGTTAAAGCGCGCCACCAGAGCGCGAGCCAGCGGGGCGATGTCCTGGATGCGCTCGCGCAGCGGCGGCAGATGGAACGACATGACGTTGAGGCGATAGTACAAATCTTGGCGGAACTTACCGGCAGAGACGGCTTCTTCGAGGTCCCAATTGCTGGCGACGATAATGCGGGCCGTGCAATGACGCGTGTCATTGCTGCCGACAGGCTCGAACTCGCCTGTTTCGATGACGCGGAGCAGGGCGGCCTGCTGTTCCATGCCCAGCGTGTCGATTTCGTCGAGCAGAATGGTGCCGTTGCCGGCGGCCTCGAACTTGCCAATCTTGGCGCGATCGGCTCCCGTGAAGGCCCCCTTGGCGTGGCCGAAGAAGGCGCTTTCGATCAGATTGGCCGGCTGAGCGCCACAGGGGACCGTCACAAACGGTTCCTCCCGCCGCGCCGAGCAATCGTGGATCAGCCGTGCCAGGAAGGTCTTGCCTGTGCCGGTCTCGCCGGTCAAAAGCACGGTGACTTCATGGGCGGCCGCCAAAGCCAGACGCTCAACCAACGGCATCAGCGAGGGCGTCTGTGACAGCAACTGCCGGCTGATGACCTGCTCAAGGGACTCTTGTGAATCCGTACCGGCAAAACCCCGGACCCGGCCGATGCGCTGGCGAATGACTTGCGTCAGGCGATCGGCGTCCAGGGGCCAATGGAGATACTGGGCCACGTATTGTTGCAACTCGTCCATCGGACCCACTTTTTCGCCAGCCACAATCATGATGACAGGCGGCAATTTGCGGATGTAGATCTCGCGGACCAGCTGAAAGATCGATTCGGCCTCGGCACTGGAAGCCGCGGCCAACAACAGCAAGCCATCGGTTTCTTGGCTCAGATGCGTGCGAACCGAGCCGAAGTCGCATTGGAAGACCCGCCGGCCCAGGCTCTTTTTCAGGTGGCTTTGAATACTGCCGGCCAGATCGGAGTCGTCACTTACCAAGGCTATACGACTGTTGCTCATCTCATTGTCTCCCTACCGGCTTCTCGTTCACTCATTTGCCACGCGGAACATGGGAACGAGAAAAACAACCGGCCAACAACACCGGCGCACTGGGCTATCCAGGATCCGGAGCACCTCCAGGATCAGGCCGAGGATGCCAATGAATCTACGCAGGGATGTTTCCCCCTACGGACAATGAGGTCGCGGCAGGGGTTTCCCACCTCCCATCCAATGACAACGACTTACGCGCACGAATCTTTGGTTTGGGCGAGGAGTAAAGTGAGGCAGACGGCCACACTGCTCGTCGCTAAACCCGACACGGCGTGTTGGTCGTTGTTTGAGGCACCGCCGATCCGAAGACGGGGCCACAAACACCTAAGTCAGGAGAGAGACAAGCGAAGGCAGACGGGGCTTCGCTTGAGGGAACATCCATCCGGTGAGATGTTCCCCAAATGGGGCAGGTGCTTCCTTCACAAACCCCACAAGACCGGCGATCAGCAGAGCCAGCCCTGTGTAAGAGAACATTAACTTTATGTTACGCTGGGGAAACTGTCAAGCAAATTTTTTCGCTATTTTGCCTTTACTGGGTAAGTCTGGCGAACGGCCCGGCTGATGCTAGCTGTTCGCCTCACATTTTTTCGCTGGAGCGATCTGCCAGAGATTGATAAAGGGAGTTGGGCGATCCTCCCGAGCCGTTTTTTTCCGGGGAAAAGAGCGGCTGAGCGTCGAGCAAGCACTGGGCGATGTCGCGGATGGGACGGCGTTGGCGGCGCGATTGCAAACGCAAGCGCTGGTAGGCTTCTTTCTCCGAGATACCCAGGCGCTCGCTGAGGATGCCTTTGGCACGCTCGATGATGATGCGGTCGTTCAGGCGTTGTTGCAACTGATCGATACGTGCCTGCCAGCTGCGCTGGCGGCGCGCCGCTGCCAAGGCGCCGAGAAGGGCCAAGCCCAATCCCTCGATGTTGACCGGCAACGGTACCATCTCGACGGCATATTGTTCGGCCAGCGGCAAGAGGGCGGCGGCATGTTCCAAAGGTGTGGCCGCAACCAGACCGACCCCACTGACCAGCACCTCGGTCAGCCACGAACCGACCAGGCACGTCGGATCGGACACGACAAGCACGCTGGGTTGATGGGCTTGCACCAAGGACGCCACATCGGGCGTCCAACGCAGACAATCGATGCACCAGGAGCTGTTCTCCGGACGGCTGGCCCATTGTCGTAACAAACAACTCAGGACCTCGCTTTCACTTCCTTTTTCGCCTTGCAAGTACCAGGCTCGTAGCGTTGCAGACACGTCGCGCTCTTCTCCCCGGACTTCGGAAAACCATTCTCTCTATAAGATTCATACGGAAGTTCACTCCCGCTGTGACAACCCTTGAGGGAAAACTCGCGGAAACCTATCGAACTGTTCAAGCATTCGTTTCATTGGCTGTCTTGTCAAGAAACCAACCAGCGAGCGGGGCGTGGAAACAGTCCGGTGAGCATTCACCGGGCTGTTTCCACGCTCCACTCGCCGGGGGATACGTGGCCGAGGCTTGGCATAGATTTTGCGATAATACAAGAGTTTCATCAACCTCAGGAAGAAGACGCACTCCTCGGAACCAGCGCGTTCGCCAAGGCACAAGGCGACGAAGAGGCTCTCGCGCTATGACAACCGGCCAAAAGAGAGGATGTGCAGTGGAGCCCATCCTCATCTCCCCAGCACGGACCTTTTATGTAGACGCACGCATGATGCCTCTAGTTCCCAAAAAGACAGCAGTGAGTCCGGGTCAACTGTTCCCGGAACTGAACGACCTTTTACTCAGCTTCCAGGAATTCCTGGGAGCGACGGCTGGCTGGATCGGCTTGCAAGATGTCAGCGGCAGATGGACCTTCCCTGTTCACACGGGCGCTTTCTCCGCCAGCTGGCTGCCTTGGTCGCAAGACTACGGTGGTGTTTGGAGCTTCACCATCAGCAGCGAGCCGATCCTCTTCAATGATCTGAAGCTTGTATCGCCGCGCGGCGGTCCGCCTCTGGGCAGCTTGCTGTCGTGTCCTTTGATCCACAACAAAACGATCCTGGGCCATATCGCCCTCGCCAACAAAGCGCGTGGTTTCAGCGCCGAGGATACCATTGTGCTCCAAGCACTGGCTTATTACGTGGCCCACCGCTATGCCATGATCGGGACTGCCGCAGCGCCGCGGGCGCCGATCGCGCTTGCCGCCCTGTGGCGGCGCATCCTCGACCAGGCCGCCGAGGGTATCCTTCTTCTCGATGAGTCCGGCGTGCTGATTTACGCCAACGCTGCCTGGCTGCACTGGACCGGCTTTCGCGCCGAGGAACTGCTTGGTCGGACAGCCCCTTTCCCCTTCTGGGTCAGTCAGCAAGAACTGATGCAGGTGCTCTGCACCGGGTTGTCCCCCCTCGTCGGCGTCTTGCCCTTCCGCCGCCGGGATCAATCGTTGTTCTGGTGCCGGGTGGAAACAGCTGCGGAGCAATGGGATGACCAGCTCCTGACAGTGGCGTTCCTTCGGCAAACGGACACGCTCTCCTCTCTCCGTATGCCGACGCCCGATTGGCTGCCGTTGCTCTTGGACCTGGACAACGGCATCGAAGGCTGGGACTCCCGCTGGCAAGAACGAACGGGGTTGTCGGTAAGTGATGTGGAAAAGGCCCGCTGCGATCTGATTCTGGACTGGTTGTTTCCGCAGCAGCGCGACCGCGATTGTATCGCCGACTGTTTCACGCATCCATATTCGACGGGCTATCAATTCATTCTTGAAATGGCCGCTGCCAACGGCAGCCGGCCCACGTTGTGTACTTTCCTTCCCTTGTCAACGCGCGCCGTAACCCCTCTGCCGCGGCGTTGGCTGCTGCTGGCCGGAGAAGTGGAGCGAAGGACCAACGTTAGTCGGCTGGTGGGAAGCACACCAGTCGGCTGATCCAGGTTCCCGTGGATGCTATCCTATCACTGTCTTTCTTCCCTCTCCCCTCTTGTGAGGGAGGGGGGTATCTCCCTCTCCCCCCAAGGGGAGAGGGAGAAAAAGATAGCAATATCGGGATCTTGTATGAGGCCAGCTGCTTGCTGCAATTCCCGTCTTCAGTGTTTGGGCGCTGTCCGGCCGGGGAAATCGTCGGTGCGGAATGGCGAGGCGGGCAGGCCATCTTTGTTCCACAGATTGACGACTGGATAGTTGGCCCAGCCATAGCGCACGGCCATCGGCTGAGGCACCCGGTCGCACCAGACCAGCACGCTATCGCCCTGGATCTCAGCCTGGGCGTTGTAGAATTTGCGGTCGGTGCCAGCGAGGGTGAAGCCGGTCAGCGGTCCATCCTTCGCCACCAGCCCTTTACCGACATGTTTGAAGTGCAGCACCACTTTGCCATCTTTCACTTCCATTTTGTCATAAATGGGACCGGAATACTCGATCTTCTCGCCGTAGGCAATGGCGCGCGCCGCCAGAGCCAGTCGGGCGCCGACCGGTTCCTTTTTCTTTGGATGAATATCCTTGGGATCGCCGACATCGGTGATGACGGCCATGCCGGTGTTCTTGCAGTGCAGGCTGGTTAACAGCTGCGCTTCGCGCAGCTCGGCCCATTCGCTTTCCTGCGGCTCACTCACGATGTCCCGGAACGGTGCCAGCTGCACGAACAGGAAAGGAAAATCACCCTGTTTCCAATCGTCGCGCCAGTTCTGGATCATGAGCGGGAACAGCTTGCGATAGGCATAGGCTTTGCCAGCGTTCGATTCACCCTGATACCAGATGGCACCTTTGATGGCGTAGGGAATCAGTGGAGCGATCATGCCGTTGTACAGCGCCGCCGGGGCGTTTTGCAATCCTGGTCCGCGTGGCGTTTTCTTGCCTTGGGCTTTGGCCTTGGCCGCCGTCTCTTTGTACTTCGCTAGCGCTTTGGCATAGTCGGCGGCTTCGTTCTTCCATTCCTCCTGTGCTTCGAGTACGGCCAGCCGGGTCCACGCTTCGGCGCGGGTGCCCCCCCAGGAAGTGTGAATTAAGCCGACCGGCACGCCCAGCGCCTTCTGCAAATCGCGACCGAAAAAGTAAGCGACAGCGGAGAAATTTTTCACGGTGTCCGGATTGCATTGCTGCCATTTCGGATCGCCTTTGAAGTGATCCAGCGGCTTATCGGCAGTGTTCTTCGGCACGGTGAACAGGCGGATATGGGGGTTCGTCGCTTTCCGGATGGCTTCCTCAGCATTGTCCGTGCGGCTGAGCGGCCATTCCATGTTCGACTGACCGCTGCAAATCCACACCTCGCCGATGTAGACGTCCTTGAGGGTGATGGTGTTCTTGCCTTTAAGGGTCATTTCATACGGTCCACCGGCCTCCTCTGGAGAAAACGAGAGAGAAACTCGCCATTTGCCCTCTTTATCAGCCGTAATTTTACTGCGGACGGCGAAGGAGCTGTTCTTGTTTGTCGCCGCGAGGGACACTTCGACAATTTCTCCGGGATCGGCGGTTCCCCAAACAGGACAACTCATGCCGCGTTGCAGCACCATGCCATCGGTGAACAACGCATGGGGTTTGACATCGGCGCGGGCTTGCTGGCTTGCCAGACAAGCAGCTGCCAGTGCGAGAGCAAGCAAGATGCGTTTCGTCATGGTGAATCTCCTGGGTTGTGGTGGTTGACTACCCTTTTCCAGAACAGGATAGTACCATGATACGAGGACGTTTGCACCTATTTTTCGCGGACCATTTTCCGGAGGCTGCCGTGATATCGATACGTTGCTGGACCGTGATGGCCCTGACGGCGATTCTGTTCGCTAGCTTGCTGGCGCTCGCGTCGGCCGAGACCTGTTTGTCGCCTTTTGTCAAGCGGCTGGAGAAGCCGGAGAAATATCTCTACGTCTTCTGCGTCGATGCCGATGCCAAGGACAACGATTTCCTCGCCGTCATCGATGTCGATGCCCAATCGCCGAAGTACGGCCACATCCTCTATCAGCTTGACCTCGGCTCGGCTGGCAACGAAACGCACCATTTCGGCTTCACCGACGACCGTACGCACATCTGGGGGTGCAGTCTGTTCTCGAATCGCCTGTTCGTCATCAACGTGGCCGATGATCCCGCCAGGCCAAAGCTGGTCAAGGCATTCGATTCGGCCAAGGATACCGGGTTGACCGGTCCGCACTCGCCTTATGCACTGCCCGGCCGAATGCTCATCAGCTTCCTCGGCGGTAAGGACGGCGGACTGCCGGCCGGACTCGCCGAGTTCAGCAACGACGGAAAACTCATCCGTACCTTCGAGATGCCCAAAGAAGCGCCCTACGGCTACGACGTGGCTATCAACCCGGATCTCAATCGCATGGTCACGTCCAGTTTCACGCCGCCGCAGAATTATCGCAAGCCCATGGCGCAGATGGACCTCAAACAGTTCGGCGATAAACTGCTGATTTGGGACTTCCGTGGGCGCAAATTGCTTCAGACGCTCACGACCGCAGCATCGCCCTTGGAATGTCGCTGGTCGCTGAAAAAGGACGCCAGGCATGGTTACGTCAATTGTGCCCTGGCCGATTCCATCTGGGTCTGGGAAGGCGATGCCCAGAATCATTACACGGCCCGCAAACTATGCGACACCGGCAAATTGCCTGTCGATCTCAGCCAGTCGCCCGACGGCCGTTTCCTGTTCGTCAGCTGTTTCGCCTCGGATGAGGTGCAACAGTGGGATGTAAGCGATCTGAAGAATCCGAAACTCTTCAGTAGCGTTAAGCCTGGTGTTGAGCCGAATATGCTGCACCTGACCGGCGACGGCCAGCGCATGTACGTCACCAATTCGCTTTTAAGCACGATGGATCGCTCGAACGATTTCTGGGTGCGCCTGATCCGCGTCGGCTCTGACGGCATGAAAATGGACCCGAAATTCAACGTCGATCTGACAAAATTCAAAACGGGACCGGCGCGCGGACATGATATGCTGCTGTACTAAAGGGCACAGAAAGCAATTACCCCGAAGGCAGCCGTGTTTCGCTCTGCGGCAGCAAACGTATGGGCAACGGCAATAACGGCACATGACCCTTGCCGTCGTGATCGCGTTGCCAGATCTGTACCCAATCGTCCCAGTAGATGGGCGTCGCCGCATAGAGCAGGGTTTCTTTCTGGGGACTAACTTCCAGATCGTAGACGGCAGCGCCGTTCTGCTCCAGTAGCGGCCAAACCACAAGCCCTTTCTCCGTCAGATCGTAGATTGTTCCGGTCGGCAATTGTGCTTCTAGCTGTTCACGCACCACATGGACGCCAGCCAGCTTGTAGAAACCGGCCAGGGCATCGCGAAAGGCCATGCCCTGTTCGGCATTGAGGAGAGACAGCCAGGTTTGTTGACCTGCGCTCGGGCCAGTCAGGCCGGCGAGCAGCCAGCCGCCGTGTTCCTCGAAATCGATGTGAATGCTCGAAGACGGCCCGGTCAATTCGATGCGGATGCGATTGGTAGCGATGTGGATTGTGCCGACATGCAAGGGTACGGCATTGCCCCAGCTTTTGCTGCCGGCCAGCACGGTAAACAGATTGCGCTCGACAAATTGCTGCAAGCGCTGACGGAGATGGTGCAGTGCTTCGTGTTGCTTGCGCGGCGAACGGCCGCGGCCGTGACGCAAGCGCGCATACAACTTCGGCAGCGTGCCGGAGTGGAAGCCGGGACGCATCAGGCGCAGCACGGTTTCGCCGTGATGTCCGACAATTTCGGGGCGTAAAGTCGGCGATTGATTGGCGCGATAGAGCCGCCAATTTTCCTTGAATTCCCAAACGAGAAAGCCGGCCAGGCCAGGCAGCAGGCCGATGGCCGTGGCGGCCACGGTATTGCCCATCGCCTTGCCCAGCACCGGCACGACCGGTGCACGGAAGGTGCGGAGCAATTCCGGGTAGATCGGCAAAAGCAGTTTGGCCGTCACCGTCACGGTGGGGAAATGCTTGATGGGATTGAATGTCGGCTCGACAAACAGGTTGAAAATCACCCGGAATAGGTAGGTGATACCAAACCAGATCAAGCCAAGAATGGGTTTGGCAAGGAGTGACAGGCGGCTGTCGCCGGGACGGAAGCGCAGCCATTCGTCTACGGTGTAGATCAGGCGCTCTACCTCTTCCTGCAAGCGGCGGTAGAGATAGATGACCCAGCGCACCAGGCCGGGCACAAGGTCGGCCTGGACGAGCTGCCAGGTGCGCATCAAATGGTCCACGGTCACTTCTTCGACATAGGTGCCCCAGCGCGAATTCAAGAGCAGGCTGCCGGCCGCGAAGGTTACTGCTCCCGCAGCGAGAGAAGTAGTTAAATTCCATCCGAAATAGCGCAATAGGAGTGTGCAGAGAACGGCCCACGGCAGCGGCTTGAGGACAAATTGAAACAGGAACAGCCACGGCCGGCTTTGCAAGAGGTGCACTAGCCAGGGCAAACGCACAAACCAGGCAGGCAGGTCGTGCAGGCACCAGCGTAAGCCGTGCCAGGCTTTCATACTTGCCCACAACAGAGTGCGGCGGAAGGGACCAATGTGAAACAGAGCCAGGAAAAACAGGCCAAGCAGTGTGAAAGCGTAGGGATTAATCTGCTTGGCTGCCTCGCGCGCTGCCGCGCTGTGTTCGGGCGGCCCCCCGTAGAGGTGTTCCATCACTTCGTCCCAGACCTTCAGCACAGCCAACGAACAGCCAAACGGCAGAGCGATGTACAGCGTCAGCAGCCGGCCGATGCGCGTACCGAAGGCGGCAGCGCTGAGACGTTGGAGCCAGCGCAGGTAAATCTCGCCGCGGTGATAAACGCCATCGAGATCGGAAGCAAGCTGGCGATTGGCGCGGATCAACGCATCGCCGAGGAAAAAAGTGCGCAAACCGGCGACCATCTTGGCCAGTCCGCTCGCTTCTGCACCGGTCAGGTCCGGTAGCTTGAGGCGATTCCGCGCGATGGCGTCGCGCAAATCGCTCATGCCGAGGAAGCCGTGCTCGACGACGAGATCGATCAGCTCTTCAACTACCTTGTCGCGCGCCACTTCTTCGGCGATGCTGTGCGGCGCCAGACCGACTTTGTTCAAGGCCGCGCCGATAACCGGCCGGAGGCGCTGGCGCAAGCGATGCTCGGCCTGGTGTGTCGATTCGATCAGCAACGAGAAGAGACGGCGGCGAATCGGCTCGGCAAGACGGATGGCAGTCAGCCGGTGCAGGGCGCTGCGCAAGTGCTTGACCATGCGGACGGAATCATGGAAAGGCAGCAAGCGTTTGATGGGTCGGCGGCCCCAAGAGACGAACCATTCGACGAGATCGATGGCATAGACCGGCCGCTCCCGATCGAGGCACGCCTTTTGCAAATCGTAGAGCATTCGGCTTTCGCTGGGCCAGATGCCGCGGGAGGCGGGTTCTAATAACGCGAACAGAGCTTGCCGCCAGTCGGCCGCAACCTCGTTGGAATAGCCAAGGGCGTTCTGCAAGCGCTTGCTGAAGTGTTCCATCTCCCGATAGGCGGCGGCACGGGTGGGATTGGCCTGACCGGCAGGGGCCAGCCGCACCGCACACATGCGAAAGATAGCGGCGCGGACCATGTTGCCCCGCGCACTGGCTCTGTCGGCACGCTCCAACAAACGCCGATAGGCGCGTGGAGCATCCCCTGCTTGCAACGAGCCGGAAGCGTACGTGACGGATAGTTCGCCGTCGCTTACGCTTCCGACTCGTTCACCCTCCAACGACGAAATAGGCGAAGGAGTAGGGTCCGGAGCGCCTTCCAGGCGTGTAGCGGTAAACAAACCGGCCGCATCCACGTCCTGGGCCAGTACGGCGGCGATCGTTTCTGGCCGCGAACAGGCCGGGAAGTACAGAGGCAGCATGTGCGGCGCGAAATAGCGTAGTTCCAGGTAAACGGCGGCGAATTCCTCATAGGCCGTCGCCGCATCGCCAGGCGGCAGCAGATAACGCTCTTGTTGCAATACAGCCTTTGCTTCGTTGAATTCGGTCACGCCGATGTGCTGGATGCGCGAACGCAATCCGTCGCCCGTGCCCTGCGTTTGTAATGCTAAGTGAACTCGTGCGTGGAACAGCAAGCGCCAGTATCTCAGCAGTGTCCTCGCGCGGTCGCGCTCTGTTAAAGGCTGTCGATCCGGCCACGGCAACAGCACCAGGGTCGGTGCCAGTTCGCAGCCAGGCTCGAGGCCCAGTTCCTTGGCAGCGACGAAGCACAGTAAGCGCTCGCGGGCCACAACGTAGCTTTTGTGGTGCGGCACCTGCAAGCCTGGACCCACTAACTCGCGGTCCCTTTTGATGACGCGACGGAGAATGCGCGGAGGGACCAGCAGAGCAGCCGGCTCTGCTTGCGTCAGCAGCCGCTGCAATTCGGCAACTGTTAGGATAGGGGGGAGCGTCACGGTCATAAGGCGAAACCTTTCCGCGAGAATCGCTTGGAGTCGTCATGGTAGCGGTAAATGGGCACGATTGCCACAGAGGAGGGGCCTTCCGATCGGCCAAAACGGAGGCGCCTGGGGCATCCTTGTACGTCGCGGCTGGCGCCGCCTGCGTTGACCTCGCACAACCATCCGTAGACTTCGCCGCCGATACCCCCTATCCTTATCGTATTCTGCGGGTATGCCGACTCACCCCGGCTTCGCGATGCATGGGTGAGATAACTAACCTGATAGGAAGTCCTTCCAAGGAGATTTTACCGCTCATGATTACCTCATACATTTGCCGACGGCTTCGGCTATCGAACCTGACCGCGATCCTCGGCGCCCTGGCAGTGCTGCTTGCGGCTTCGGCCTCAGCCTACGCCAGCGAGGCCGACCTGGCCATTCCGGACTTGCACGAAGGCACATTCACCAGTCTCGGTGGCATCAGTGCCTGGTGGCTGTTGTTCCTTGGCGCCTGGGTCATCTGCGGCACCCTGGGCATCAGCCTCTATCTGCGCACGCAGATCCACCGGCTGCCGGCCCATCGGTCGATGCTCAACGTCGCTGATACCATCTATGCCACCTGCAAGACGTACCTGATTCAGCAGGGTAAGTTCTTACTCATGCTGTTCGTACTAATCGCCTGTGCCATCGGCTACTATCTGCTTGGCTTCAGCCAAGAAGCTGGCGTCAAGGAAGCAGCATCCGCCGAGCAGATTACGCCCATCACCACACTTATTTTGGTGTTGCTTTTCTCCATCGTCGGCATGGGGGGCTCCTACGCCGTGGCCTGGTACGGCATCCGCGTCAACACGTACGCCAACTGCCGGACCGCCTTCGCCTCGCTGCGTGGCAAGCCGTGGGACGTTGTCAACATTCCGCTGCGAGCCGGCATGTCGGTGGGTCTGTTCCTGATTTCGCTGGAACTGGTGATGATGGTCATCATCCTGCTGTTCGTGCCGCGACAGATTGTAGGCTATTGCTTTCTCGGCTTCGCCATCGGCGAATCGCTGGGCGCTTCGGCATTACGCATCGCGGGCGGCATCTTCACCAAGATTGCCGACATCGGTTCCGACTTGATGAAGATCGTTTTCAAGGTCAAAGAAGACGATCCGCGCAACCCCGGCGTCATCGCCGACTGCACGGGTGACAATGCCGGTGACTCAGTCGGCCCAACCGCCGACGGCTTCGAGACCTACGGTGTCACCGGCGTCGCCCTCATCACCTTCATCACCTTGGCCGTCACCGAAAACCTCATTCGCGGCCTGTTCGGGCTGGAACCCAACCCAATCGCCCGGCCGGACTCCAAACTTGCCACCACCAATTATCTCGATTTGCAAGCGAAGCTCATCGTCTGGATCTTTGCCATGCGCTTCCTCATGGATTTCATGTCCGGTGTTTCCTACTTCGTCAACCAGTGGATCTCGGAAAAGCAGTACGAAGGGCGAACCGAATTCGACTTTGAGCAGCCGTTGACGCGTCTTATCTGGATCGCCTCGATTCTGTGTATCTCGACTTCATTCGGCATGAGCTGGCTGCTACTCAACGATCTCTCGGTGAAGGCCGGTACTATCGTGGTTCAAATGCCGCACCTGTGGTGGCAATTGGCGACGATCATCAGTTGCGGCACTCTGGCTGCCGTGCTGATCCCGGAATTCACCAAGATTTTCACCAGCTCACACTCCCGACATGTCCACGAGATCGTCACGGCCTCGCGCGAGGGCGGTTCATCATTGACGATCCTCTCCGGTATCGTGGCTGGCAATTTCAGCGCCTTCTGGAAAGGAATGCTCATCGCTAGCCTGATGGCCGTCGCCTATGCGGTCAGCTCCGTAGAATCGCCTCAATATACCGCCGAACTGATTAAGGTGATGGGGCCATACGGCTCCGTCTTTGCCTTTGGCCTGGTGGCATTCGGCTTTTTGTGTATGGGGCCGGTCAACATCGCTGTGGATAGCTACGGCCCGGTGACGGACAACGCTCAGTCTGTCTTTGAGTTGGCCCAGACCGAACAGATTCCCGGCATTCATGAAGAGATCGAGCGCGACTTCGGCTTTTCGCCGAATTTCGAGCGCGGCAAGCATTATCTGGAAGCCAACGATTCGGCCGGCAATACTTTCAAAGCCACGGCCAAACCGGTGTTGATCGGCACCGCCGTCGTTGGTGCCACTACCATGATTTTCTCGATCATTCTGTTGCTCAAGAGCGTGGGCCTGTTGGCCCTGAGCTTGACCGATGCTCCGGTCCTGCTCGGCTTTATCTGCGGCGGCGCGGTGGTCTTCTGGTTCTCCGGCGCTTCGATGCAGGCAGTGGTCACGGGCGCCTACCGGGCTGTCGCCTTCATCAAGAAGAACATGAACCTCGATAAGAAAGAGGCCGACATCGAGGATTCCAAGACGGTCGTGCGCATCTGCACGCAGTACGCCCAGAGCGGCATGTGGAACATTTTCATCGCGCTCATGACCATCACCTTGGCGTTTGCCTTCTTCGATCCGAACTTCTTCGTCGCCTACCTGGTGTCCATCGCCATCTTCGGTTTGTTCCAGGCTATCTATATGGCCAACGCTGGCGGCGCCTGGGACAACGCCAAGAAGCTGGTCGAAGTAGATCTAAAGGAGAAGGGCACGCCGTTGCACGCCGCCACGGTCGTGGGCGACACCGTCGGCGATCCGTTCAAGGACACGACTTCGGTGGCGCTCAACCCGATCATCAAGTTCTCGACGCTGTTTGGTTTGTTGGCTGTAGAGATCGCCGTCCATCTGCGCTTGGCGGCCCAGCACGAAGGCACACGGGACTATGCTCCGCTGGTGGGCCTGGCAATGCTGGTGATTGCTCTGATATTCGTGTGGCGCTCGTTCTATGCGATGCGTATTCCCAGAGAGGAACAGCTGCTGCCGGAGGAAGAGTCGGCGTCGGCGACCACGGCCGGCAATCAGACGCCGGTGCGGAGTCACTAAACCCAAACGAACCGGAAGCGTAAGCGACGGCGGACATGCTGTCGCTTACGCTTCCGACACATTTACTTCTTGCGTTGTTTGCTCCACCACTCGATCCATTGCCGTATGGCTTGATCGCGTTCTTCGCGTGTGGCGTTGGCAGCGGGGCCAAAGTCTTGGTCCGTAAGCGCCTTCAGAGAGGCATGAGCGGCCCGAACCACACGGATTTCGGGATCGCGCAACAGGGCAATGAGGTCTGGCACCAGTGCTTTGCTGTCCTTTTGTCCGGCAGCAATGGCGGCGGCGCGGCGGATCTCGGCATCCTCGTCGCGCAGATATTCCACAAGCGTATCATCCTTCATGCGCGTCAGCCGATTGGCCAGCGCCTCCCGTGCTTTGCGGTGGGATTCGCCTTCCAGTTTGGGAATGGCCGCGGCCAACGCTTCGGTATATTGAACGCCTTTCTCGGTCTCCATAGTTGAAATCAGCTCATTGCGGCGTGAGCCGGTCGCTTTCACCAAGTCGTCGGCGAGTCGGCTGCCTTCAGCTGACATGACTTTTAAGAGCGGCTTCTTCATCGGCCTGGCATCCTGGGTCTCGATGCCGGACAGCATCTTGCGGGGCCGTTTGCCGCGGAGGGTGCCGCTCAGCACGCGCTCGCCAGGATCCACGACCTTGCCCTTGAGGCTAATGGTCAGATCACGGACCAGATTGGCCCGGCGAAGGAACAGCAGCGCGAAACAGGTATCGACCCCGCCTCCGGCATAGTCGCCGCTCCAGCTGCCATCTGGCATCTGATTGTCCAGCAGGATTTCCGCGCCCCAGCCGTACCAGTCCTTGTTGCCAATGGTTTTTAAATCGAGGGCCACGGCCACGCGCTCCAGCGACCACAGGAAATAATACGATCGTCCGCCCACGCGCTCGGGGGGAGAAAACCGGCCTCCCGGCGGAGCGAACGGAGGGGCCGGCTGCTGGGGCTTGAGACCCCGGGGATTGTCGATGACGGCGCCGAGTGCTTCCAGGCCCCTCTTTAGCTCTTTGTCCTTGCTAATGTCAGGCAGCTTGGCGTTCGGCTTGCGCTGGCGGGCATCCTCCAGGACGGCACCATCGGCGATGGCCAAGGCGATCAGGCCAGCGCAGGTCATAGCTGGAGTCGACCCCATGCCGGGAACGGACATGTAGCTCCAACCGCCGTCCTCCATTTGTGTGTTGCGAAAGTGGTCGGCCAGCCGGTTGGCGGCGTGTTCGATCGCTACGCCGTGGCGGCGTCCTACCCACAGCCCCAGAGCGGCGAACTGGGTGTTCGAGTTGTCGCCCTGTCCGCCCGGCCCCAGCACACCGGCCAGGGGACCGGGTTGGAAGGGAGGAAAACCTGGCGCGCCCACCTCCCGCGGCGGGGGCGCCTCGGCTACCTTGCGATTTTTCAGCTTCTCCCGCAAATCGCGCTTCTCCTCATCGCCAATGGCAGGGCAACCGTAGGACCAGGCGCCGTTGGCATTCTGCCCAGCCAGCAGACGATACATCAGGGACTTAATCAACGGCTCATCCTCGCGGTCGCCGAGACGGTCGAGAAACAGCAAGGACAAGGCAATGGAATACGTATGCGTCAAATCGATGCTGGCTCGGCGCACAGCGTCGGCGGCGCGGAGCACGTCCTTATTGTCTTCCTTGGCACCGCACTCTAGCAGCGTCAGGCCAGCCAGAGCCGTGGCACCGATGTATTGGTGGGGCCAGGTACCGTCGGCCTGTTGCATTTTGCGCAGCGCCGTAATGCCTCGATCGATGGCTCGATGGACCGCTTCCTGATCAACGGCACAAACCGGCGTACCGATCGCCAGCATCGCCAACAATGCCAAACTCAGTCGGTATTTCATGGCGTGCCCTCCGAGAAATGTGAGAAAATCCCTATTTTCACAGGATACCGCGCGGAGGGAGATTTGCCAGCCCGCGACCCGAATCGTGCCCTTAGGGCTAGCGGACAAAATCCCTCTTCCCTTGGGAGGAAGGGTGAGGGGGGAAGTGCAAGTGTACCACGGAGTTTCGCCCCCTGCCCGAACCCTTCCCCACCAGGGGGAAATGTCTGTCGGTCTTTAGCGCAGCGGACTTATGTGAGGTAACTTGCTCCTTATTTCTCTTCTTCAACACGCAGCACCTGCTTGTATTCGTTGCCATCCACGGTTAGCACAACGAGGTAGCTGCCCGGCGCAACAGGGCGGCCGGTCGGCGGAGCTTCCCGACTACGACGGGGCTGCGGCGGTGTGCGTGTCAAGTCCCAGACGATCTTGTGCAATCCGGGTTGCGTTTTCACTTTCAGTTCACGCACCAGTTGGCCCTCGATATCTAGCACTTTAAGACTCGCTTCTGTCGCTTTTTTGCCGAGTGAGTACCAGATCATAGCGCCGAAGGGCGGGTTCTCGCCGACGAAGCGGCGATTGGTTTGGCCGCGGCTCGGTTCCATGCGCCAGCGCACGGCGATTGCCGGACGATACAGACGGGCGTCGGCTTGCAGCGCCTGCGGCGTCAACTGACGCAGGGCAGTCACATCGAGGATCCACAAACTGCGGCCGTGTGTGGCGGCGACGACCTCGCCGGCCGTTGGATGAATGGCGATCTCATGGACAGCGACCGTCGGCAAGTTGGTGTTCAGCCGATTCCAGCTCTGGCCACGGTTCAATGAACACCAGGCGCCAAATTCCGTTCCAAGATAAAGAAGGTCTGGATTATCGATGTCTTCACGTAACACGCGCGTCGATCCTGACGGCAAGTTGCCGCGCAGCGATTTCCATGTCTTGCCGAAATCTTCGGTCACATAAACATATGGTTCATCGTCGTCAGAGCGATGGCCGTCAAAGACGACGTAGGTCCGGCCCTCAGCGAAGCGCGATGGTTCGATGGAGGCGACCCAACGCCGGCCGGGCAGACCAACATTCTTGGTGATATTGGTCCATTCTTTGCCACCGTTGCGCGTCACCCACAGGTAGCCGTCATCGCTGCCAACGTAGAGGACATCGGGATTGCGCGGCGATTCGGCGAGGGCGCTGGCGCTGCCGTGCTCGGTGGCCGTGATGTCCGGCGACATTGCACGCAGATCGTTGCCGCGATCGAGAGAGCGGAAGACCACATTGCCGGCACAGTAAAAGATACGCGGATTGTGATGCGATAGGAGAAACGGCGTGTTCCAGTTGAAGCGATAACGGCGGGCATTGGGCGGACGGATCGAGGCGGTTTCGCCCGTGCGCAGATTACTGCGGCGCAGGGCGCCCCATTGAGCCGTGGAATATATAAGATCGGGATTATCCGGATCGACAGCGCAGCGGAAACCGTCGCCACCGCCGATACGAAACCAGTCCTCGTTGATGGGGCCGACCGAACTGTGTGTGCGGCTGGGTCCGCCCCAGGTACCGTTGTCTTGCAAGCCGCCGTAGACTCGATAATTGCGCCGCGTGTCCACGGCAACATGATAAAACTGGCCGATGGCCACATGGTTGAGGTGATCCCAGTGGGCCGTGCGGTCGTAGGTGACGTAAAAACCGCCGTCATTGCCGAGGATCATATGCCGGCTGTCGCGCGGATCGATCCACAGGGCATGATGATCGCCATGAATGCCGCGGTCGCTCTCGGCATCGAACGTTTTGCCGCCATCGCGGGAGCGATGCAGAGAGATGCCGAGGACGTAGACATAGTTGTCATCGTTGGGATCAACGCGGATCTGGCTGAAATACATGGGCCGGGGATTGAGACTGTTGAGGCGCGTCCACGATTGCCCGCCGTCGGTTGATCGAAACACGCCGCCGCACTCGAAACCGTCCGGCCCCTGCTTGTCTTGCACGTTGGCCGCCTGGCCGCCGAGACGATCGAGAAACGGCGTTGCTTTGCCATTCGATCCATTCGTGGCAAGCACACGCGGGTTGCTGCCAATTTTCTCCGATTCGACCAGGAGAAATACGATATTCGGATTTTTGCGATACCAATCGATGCCGATGCGGCCAAGCTTGCAGGTAGGCAGTCCCTTGGTGATCTTCTGCCAGCTCTTGCCGCCGTCACTGGTGCGATACAGGCCGCTGCCGACGCCGAATTTTTTGACCGGATCATTGGAATCGTAACCATCGCGCTGGCGTTCGTAGGTGGCGACCAACAGCGTTTCCGGATCGTCGGGATGCATGTGCAAGTCGATGACGCCGGTCTGGTCATCGATGGCGAGGATTTTCTCCCAGGTTTTGCCGCCGTCGGTAGTTTTAAATAGGCCGCGCTCCGCGTTGGGACCGTACAATCGGCCCAGCGCTCCCACGTAGACGATGTCGGGATTCTTGGGATGAATACGGATACGACCGATCTGAAAAGACTTCCTCAGTCCCATGTTTTGCCAGGTCTTGCCACCATCGGTCGATTTGTACACACCGTCGCCGTAGGACACAGAATTGCGCGGATTGCTCTCGCCAGTACCGACCCAAACAATGTTTTTGTCCGAAGGTGCCACGCACACGTCGCCGATGGACACCGTCGCCTCGTGATCGAACTGATGCTCGAAGGTAACGCCGTTATTGGTGGTCTTGAGCAAACCGCCAGAGGCCGTAGCAACCCAATAGGTGTTCGGATCGGCCTCGTAGACGGCCAGTGCCGTGATGCGTCCGCCCATGTTGGCCGGGCCGATGCAGCGCCAGGTCAGCGGCTTGAGCCATTCCGGCGACAATTCCGCAGCCGACAAAGAAGAGTTAACTACAGAGACACAGAGACACAGAGAAGATAAAAGAGAAAGAAAAAAAAGACTACCGACTCGAACCCGGATGGAAGCAGCTACGGCCAGGTTCTTGAATGGCATGTTGCTACTCTTGTTCTTAATTCTTTCTTCGTTCATCTCTGTGTCTTTGTGCCTCTGTGGTTAATTTGTTATTCGAGTGCGGGTTCCCAGCGTTCGGCCGGCTCCGCCTCTAGATGGTAGCGCTCGATGAGACGGACACAAGTGTTCCAGCGCAACAGGGCATCATCGTTGCCGTGCGGGCGAATGGTCTCGGCCTTGTCGTAAAACTCCATCGCTTTACATAGCCATGGATAGGCGACGCGGCTACTTTCCGGGGCGGCCTGGCTCAACCGGGCGCTGGCCCGGCGTTCCCAGATCAGGCCGGCGTAATAGTAGCGATCGTATTCGTGATGCAGGCGTGGCAGGATTTCCCGCGCATGATGAAACGCACCGGCATCACCCTGATGGAACTGGTCCGTCAGAGCCAACAAGAGCGTAATCAAGGCTGGCTGGTTGTCGGGTTCGACAGCCAGCACGTCTTCGCAGATGCTCTCGGCCGCCTCCGGCTGGTTGAGCAGCCGGTAACGCTCGGCTTTTTCCAGAGCGGCCGGGATCGCTTCCGGCCCAATGCGCTTTAGCTCGAACATGGCTGCAACCTCTCAAGGTATTCGCCACAGCAGATAGACCGTCAAGACCGACCCGACAATCGCTCCGCCGTAGCACAACACGTTAATCACCTCATTGAGATGCTTGATCTGTAATCCATCGTACAGAGTGTAGCGAAAACGATGAGCGCCGTGAAACAGTGCCAGTGTGCAGAGAAGAACCAGATACACCCGCGTCACGGGATGCCGCAACAGGACCAGCAAATGCTCATAGCTGGGATAAGCCCAGCCCAGAGGCACGGCCAGCCCGAACAGGAGCAAATGTATGGGAATCAACAGCGCCGCCAGCACGCCGCCGGCGCTGAAGAGCGTCCATAGAAATGGCTCGAGCGATTTCTTGGTCATTTATACCTCCCAAGGAGATTAACCGTCCAGACGCCAAGGACGCCAAGAAAAGACAGAGAAGGAATCTAAGTAAAAAAGAGACGAAATTCTATGAATGCTTTTTTCCCTTCTTTTGTCTTTCCTCTCTTGGTGTCCTTGGCGTCTGGACGGTTCCTTGTTTTGACCGCCTTTTAGCCTCCCAGAACAATCCAGGCCACCAGCGCGGAGGCCACGGCCCAGGCGGCATAATTGGGTCCAGCGATCCAGGCGGCGGGAACGCGTTTGCCATGCAGCCGCACTACCATCGCCTGCGGCGCCAGCTTGAACCAGGTGATCGCGTGAAAAACTACAAAAAACAGAGCGATAATGTTCACAATCAAGACCACAGGATTTTTCGACCAGTCCACGAAGCGTTGATAGCTCTCCGCCCCCTGTTTCAGGGCGTGGATCTGGAGCAGAGTGAAGATGACAAACCAAGCGACGAACAGGCTGCTCAGTTCGCGCAGGATGAAAGCGAGGTACGATGGACGGCGCAGCCACCAGTAGGTGGAGGTACGGCGGCGATACCAACGTGGATGATATTCGGTGTAGATTGGTGTCTGACTCATGACGCCCCCCGCGGTAGAAGGAACGACTTGAACCACGACAAGGCCGCCTTGAGCTTGTAGCGCTGGATGGCGGCGGCCGGATCGACGCTCTTGGGGCAAGCTTTGGTGCATTCCCCCACGAAGGTGCAGCCCCAGATGCCGGTGTGATCGGAAAGCAGATCCATGCGTTCTCGCGCCCCCTGATCGCGCGAGTCCAGGTTATAGCGCTGGGCCAGGGCGATGGCGGCCGGTCCGATGAAGTGCGGCTCCAGGCCGTAAACCGGACATGCGGCGTAACAAAGCATGCAGTTGATGCACATGCTGAACTGCTTATATTCGTCCAGCTCTTCTGGCGTTTGCAAATATTCTCCCTCGGAGAGCGGTTTTTCGTCGGCACGGATGATCCACGGCTTGACTTGCACCAACTTGCGCATGAAATCGCTCATTTCGATAACGAGATCACGGACAATGGGAAAGTTACGCAACGGCTCGACGCGAACAGGGCCGGGAGCATAGTCGGTCAGGAAGGTAGCACAGGTCAGCTTTGGCTCGCCGTTGACGGTCATGCCGCAGCTGCCGCAGATGCCCATGCGGCACGACCAACGATAGCTCAATGTGCCATCCACTTTGTCCTTGATGTAATTAAGGGCGTCGAGGACCACCCAGTCCTTGCGGCAGGGAGTTTGATATTCCTGGAAGGTCGGCTCGGTTTCGACTTCCGGGCGATAGCGCGCCACATGTAAGGTAATGGTGTCAGACATAGGTGCTTACTTTCCGTACACCCGTTCGCCGGGGGGCCAACGGGTAATGGTCACGGGCAAATACTCAATGCGGCACGAGCCGTCGGCATTGCGATAGGCCAGCGAATGAGCGAGGTAGCGTTGATCGTCGCGGGCCGGGAAATCGGTGCGCTGATGGGCGCCGCGCGATTCCTCGCGGCGCAGGGCCGACTGAACGATGGTCTCCGCCACGTCCAGCATGTAGGACAGTTCCAGGGCAGCAATCAGTTCGGTGTTGAATGTTCGGCTGTGATCGTGCAGGGCGATATTGCGGAAGCGTTCTTGCAGCTGGCGCAGCTTACGGGCGGCTTCGGTCAAAGTAGCGCCCGAACGGTAAATGCCGGCGCTACCTTCCATGATCTGCTGCATCTCTTCGCGGAGGACGGCGATGCGTTCGCGGCCGTCGGTCTTGTGAAGCAGCTCCCGTTCCAGCCGCCGCTGCTCATCGGCCGCCTGGGCGAGAACAGCTGACAACGCTTCGGGTTGGTTGGCGGCGAAGGCGGCAGCGGCCCGGCCGGCGCGGGCACCGAATACCAGGCACTCGGATAGCGAGTTGGAACCCAGTCGATTGGCCCCGTTGATGCTCACACACGCCGCTTCGCCGGCCGCATATAAGCCAGGCAACGGCGTCGCCCCGTTGATGTCGGTATGGACACCGCCCATCATGTAATGTACCACCGGACGCACCGGGATCATTTCCGTAATCGGGTCGATGTTCTGATATTTCAGACACAACTCGCGGACAAATGGCAGCTTGGTCTTGATGACCTTCTCGCCCAGATGACGGATGTCGAGATGGACGACCGGCCCATATGGTCCTTCAATCGTGCGGCCTTTCTCCATCTCTTTGACGAAGGCTTGCGACAAGCGATCGCGTGGTCCCAGTTCCATGCTGCGCAGCACCGGATGCGGCTGCGGCGTGCCCAGGTTGTAATCTTGCAGATAGCGGTAGCCGTCTTTGTTGAGCAGCCAGCCGCCCTCGGCCCGCGCTGCCTCGGTAATGAGAATGCCAGTGAACGGCAGGCCCGTGGGGTGATACTGGACAAATTCCATATCCTTGAGCGGAGCGCCAGCCCGATAGGCCAAGGCCATGCCGTCGCCGTTTTTGATGTTGGCGTTGGTGGTGAACGGAAAGACCCGGCCGCAGCCGCCGGTGCAGAGAAG